>Ga0302314_10011326_pt1 | contig 15565 bp, 4 predicted proteins | sample III_Palsa_N2_3_FD_200533 | JGI IMG/M metagenome (GOLD analysis project Ga0302314, IMG submission 200533) | Peat permafrost microbial communities from Stordalen Mire near Abisko, Sweden - III_Palsa_N2_3 | ecosystem: Environmental > Terrestrial > Soil > Palsa > Peat permafrost | place: Sweden...
TGCAGGTCACCGTGAGCGGCCCGGACCGTGACGGCCGGCGCTCGGTGGAGGTGCACGCCCGGCTCGCGGGCGGCGAGGCCGGGTGGACCAGGCACGCCAGCGGGCTCGTCGCCCCGGCCGGGCCGGGCGAGCTGGCTGCGCCGGCCGATTTCGTGGCCTGGCCGCCGCCGGGCGCCGTCCCGGTCGACGTCAGTGGCGTATACGACGGGTTCGCGGCCGCCGGGTACGGGTACGGGCCGGCCTTCCGCGGCCTGCGCGGCGCCTGGCTGCGCGGCGCCGAGGTCTACGCGGACGTCGCCCTGCCGGAAGGGGCGGCCGCCCAGGCGGGCGCGTTCGGGCTGCACCCGGCGCTGCTCGACGCGGCCATGCACGCGGCCTCGCTGATCGGCGCGGCGGCCGGCGACCGCCCGGGGGAGATCGTGCTGCCCTTCGCCTGGACCGGGGTGTCACTGCTCGCCGCCGGGGCGCGGTCGCTCCGGGTCCGGTTGCGCCGGGACACCGCCGGCGCCCTGTCGCTCGAGGCGGCCGACGCCACCGGGACGCCGGTGGCCATCGTGCGGTCGCTGGTGCCGAGGCCGGTCACCGCCGGGCAGCTGGACACCGCGAACGACCGCCTGCGTGACGCCCTGTTCGGCGTGACCTGGGCCCCGGTGCCCGTGACCGGGGACCTGTCCGGGGGCCTGTACGTGGTCGGCCCCGATCCCTTCGGCCTCGCACCGGGACTGGCCTCGGCCGGCGCGAGCCCGCGCGTTCAGGCGACCCTCGCCGACCTGGCCGAGATCGTCAGGCTGGGGGAGCCGGCCCCGGAGTTCGCCCTGGTCGGCGTGCGCGGGGCGGACGCCAGCGACGCCGGCGATCCCGCAGACGCCGCCGCGGCCGCGCGGCGGGTCACCGGGCAGGTGCTCGGCCTGGTCCAGGACTGGCTCGGCCGCGCGGAGCTGGCCGGCACCCGGCTGGTGATCGTGACCGCGGGCGCGGTCTCGGCTGTCCCCGGCGAGGACGTCACCGACCTGGCCGCCGCCGCGGCCCGGGGACTCGTCCGGTCCGCCCAGTCGGAAAACCCGGGCAGGCTCATCCTGGCCGACCTGCCCGCCAGCGACGGCACCCCGGCCGCGCACGGCACTCCCGCGGAGCACGGCGACCCCGCCGAATCCGGCATCCCGGCGGAAGACAGCCGGGCGCTCGCCGCCGCGCTCGGCACGGGCGAACCCGAGCTCGCCGTCCGCGGCCGGGCCGTCTACGCCCGGCGCCTCACCCGCCTCACCCGGCCTGACGCGGCGGACCAGTCCGAGGCGCCCGGCCCGGCGAACGCCGACGCCCGCGCCCACGCGGGCGCCTCCGCCGGCGCGGTGCTGATGACCGGGGGCACGGGGACGCTCGGCGGCCTGGTGGCCCGGCACCTCGCGGCCACCGGGCGGGCCCGGCACCTGATCCTGGCCTCCCGGTCAGGGCCGGCCGCGCCCGGCGCCGCCGCCCTCGCTGCGGAGGTAGCCGGGGCCGGGGCAAGCGTGCAGGTCACCGCGGGGGACATGGCCGAACGGTCCGCGCTGGTCGCGGTGCTCGCCGCCGTCCCCCGCGATGTGCCGCTGACCGGGGTCATCCACACCGCGGGCGTGCTCGACGACGGCGTGACCGAGTCGCTGAGCCCGGACAGGATCGACACCGTGATGCGGCCCAAGGCCGACGCCGCCTGGAACCTGCACCAGCTCACGGCGGGCCTGGACCTGAACGAGTTCATCCTGTTCTCCTCGGGCGCCGCGACCTTCGGCTCCGCCGGGCAGGGCAACTACGCCGCGGGCAACGCGTTCCTCGACGCCCTGGCCGCCCACCGGCGCGCCACCGGGCTGCCCGCCGTCTCCCTCGCCTGGGGCCTGTGGGCCGACGCCAGCGGCATGACGAGCCACCTCACCGCCGGCGGCAAGCAGCGGCTGACCCGCGGCGGGGTCTCCGCGCTCACCGCCGAGGAAGGGCTCGCCCTGCTCGACCTGGCCGCCGCCCGCGATGAGGCGCTGTTGCTCCCGCTCCGGCTCGACCTGGCCGGCCTGCGCGCCCAGCTCGCCCGGGCCGGCCAGGGCACCGCCGTGCCGGCGCTGCTGCGCGACCTCGTGGGCGGGTCCTTCCGCCCGGTGGCCGCCGCCGACGCCGGGACCGGCGCGGCCGACTCGCTGCGCCGGCAGCTCGCCGGCCTGTCGGCGGCCGACCGGGACCGGCTGCTCACCGACCTGGTCCGCGGGCACGCCGCGGCCGTCCTCGGGCACGCATCAGCCGACGCGGTCGAGCCGGGCCGGATCTTCAGCGAGCTCGGCTTCGACTCCCTCACGGCGGTGGAGATGCGCAACCGGCTGAACGCGGCCACCGGCCTGCGGCTGCCCGCCACCCTGGTCTTCGACTACCCCACCCCGCTCGCGGCGGCCGGCCACCTGCGGGCTGAACTCGCGGGCGACGTCGCCCGGACGGCCGCGCCGGTCCGGGCGGTGGCGGCGTCGGACGAGCCGGTCGCGATCGTGGGCATGAGCTGCCGCTTCCCCGGCGGGGTGAGTGCCCCGGAGGACCTGTGGAACCTGGTAGCCGCGGGGACCGACGCGATGTCGGAATTCCCCCGGGACCGGGGCTGGGACATCGAGGGCCTGTACGGCCCCGACCTGGACGCGGCGTCGTCGACGCCGCGGGTCGGCGGGTTCGTCTACGACGCGGCCGAGTTCGATCCCGGGTTCTTCGGGATCAGCCCCCGGGAGGCCCTCGCCATGGACCCGCAGCAGCGGCTGCTGCTCGAGGTCTCCTGGGAAGCACTGGAACGAGCCGGGGTTGACCCGGCCGCACTCCGTGGCACCGCGACCGGGGTGTTCGCCGGCGCGTACGAATCGGGTTACCGGGTCGGGCTGCACGCCGAGCTCAGCGCGGCCGGGGGCCTGCAAGGGCACCTGATGACCGGGAACTCCAACAGCGTCCTGTCCGGCCGTATCTCCTACGCCCTCGGGCTTGAGGGGCCGGCGGTGACGGTGGACACGGCCTGCTCCTCCGCCCTGGTGTCGCTGCACCTGGCCAGCCAGGCGCTGCGGTCGGGCGAGTGCACGCTCGCGCTGGCCGGCGGAGTGACGGTCATGGTCACCCCGGAGGCATTCGCGGAGTTCTCCCGGCAGCAGGGGCTGGCCTCCGACGGGCGGTGCAAATCGTTCAGCGCCGACGCGGACGGTACCGGCTGGGGTGAAGGCGCCGGGATGCTGGTACTCGAGAAGCTCAGCGATGCCCGGCGCAACGGCCACCAGGTCCTGGCCGTCGTGCGCGGCAGCGCCGTCAACCAGGACGGGGCGAGCAACGGGCTGACCGCGCCCAACGGCCCCGCGCAGCAGCGGGTCATCCGGGCGGCCCTCGCGAGCGCCCGGCTGGCGGCCGCCGACGTCGACGTCGTGGAGGCACACGGCACCGGGACCACGCTCGGCGACCCGATCGAAGCCCAGGCGCTGCTCGCCACCTACGGGCGGGACCGGCCGGAAGGCCGCCCGCTGTGGCTGGGCTCGGTCAAGTCCAACATCGGCCACACCCAGGCGGCGGCCGGGGTGGCCGGGCTGATCAAGATGGTGCTGGCGATGCGGCACGACCTGCTGCCCCGGACCCTGCACGCCGCCCGGCCGTCCGCGCACGTCGACTGGTCGGCCGGCGAGGTACGGCTGCTGACCGAGCCCGTGCCCTGGGCCGCCGACAGCGGCCGGCCGCGGCGGGCCGCCGTGTCCTCGTTCGGTATCAGCGGAACCAACGCCCACGTCATCATCGAGGAACCGCCCGCCGGGGAAACGGCCGCCGAAGCGATCGCCGCAGGCGACCGTCCCGACGACGCGGGGGCGCTGGCCTGGCCGGTGGCGGGGAAGACCGCCGCCGGGCTCGCGGCCCAGGCGGCCCGGCTCGCCGGCTGGGTCGCCGGACGCCCCGGGCTGGGCGCGGCCGATGTGGCCCTGTCGCTGACGGCCACGCGGTCGGCGTTCGAGCACCGGGCGGTCGTGGTCGGGGCGGACCGGGACGAGCTGACGGCCGGGCTGGCCGCGGTGGCCGCGGGACAGCCCGCGGCCAGGACGGTGACCGGGGTCGTGCCGCCGGGCGGTGACCCCGGCCGGGTGGTGTTCGTGTTCCCCGGGCAGGGGTCACAGTGGGCCGGGATGGGCACCGAGCTCGCGGCCGCGAGCCCGGTCTTCGCCGCCCGGCTCGCGCAGTGCTCGCGGGCGCTCGAGCCGCTGACCGGCTGGCGGCTGGAAGACGTCCTGGCCGGGGTGCCCGGGGCGCCGGGCCTCGACCAGGCGGACGTGGTGCAGCCCGCGCTGTGGGCGGTCATGGTCTCCCTCGCCGCCGTGTGGCAGGCGGCCGGGGTGGTCCCGGACGCGGTCGCCGGGCACTCCCAGGGCGAGATCGCCGCCGCGGTGATCGCCGGGGTCCTGTCGCTGGAAGACGCCGCCCACGTGGTGGCCCTGCGATCCCGGGCACTGACCGTGCTCGCCGGGCGCGGCGGCATGCTGGCGGTGGCCGAGCCCGCCGAAGCGGTGCGCGGCCGGCTGGCCGCGCTGGACGGGGCGCCGGCGGGGGAGGGACTGTCGGTCGCCGCGGTCAACGGCCCGGCGGCGACCGTGGTGTCCGGGGACCCGGCCGCCCTAGCCGAACTCGCCGCGGCCCTCGAGGCCGACGGGGTGCGGGCCCGGATCCTGCCGGTGGACTACGCCTCGCACGGCCGGCAGGTCGAGGCGCTGCGCGGAGAGATCGTGGCCGCGCTCGACGGCATCGCCCCCGGCCCGGCCCGGATCCCGATGATCTCCGCGATGACCGGCGAGTTCCTGGACGGACCGGAGGCCGACGCGGGCTACTGGTACGCGAGCCTGCGCGCCCCGGTGGAGTTCGACCGGTCGGTCCGGGCGCTGGCCGGGGCCGGGCACCGGGTGTTCATCGAGGTCTCACCGCATCCGGTCCTCACCGCCACCATCACCGAGACCCTGGAGGACGCCGCAGTCGGCGGTGCCGGCCCGGCGCAGCCGGTCGTGACCGGGACGCTGCGCCGCGACGACGGCGGTCACGCCCGCCTGCTGTGCTCTCTCGCCCAGGCCCACGTGGCCGGGGTGCCGGTGGACTGGGCCGCGCTGCAGCCCGCTGGCCGGCCGGCCGAGCTGCCGACCTACGCGTTCCAGCGGGAGCACTTCTGGCCCCGGCCGGCGGTAGCGTCCGCCGGCGACGTGGCGTCCGCCGGGCTCGGAGCGGTCGGTCACCCGCTGCTCGGCGCGGCGGTCGAGCTGGCCTCCGGCGACGGGCTGATCTTCACCGGGCGGCTGTCGCTGCGGGCACAGCCGTGGCTGGCCGATCACGCGGTGGCCGGCGTGGTGATCGTGCCCGGGACGGCGTTCGTCGAGCTGGCGGCGGTCGCCGGATACCAGGCCGGGTGCGGCCGGATCACCGAGCTGACCCTGGAAGCGCCGCTGGTGATGCCGGCCGGCCCGGTCCAGGTGCAGGTGATCGTGAGCGGTCCCGATTCCGCCGGCCAGCGGACCGTGGTGATCCACGCCCGGGCGGAGGGCACCGGGGCCGAGGGCACCGTGGCCGGCGGCGCGGCCTGGGCCAGGCACGCCAGCGGCATCCTGGCCCCGGCCAGCCCGATCAGCCCGGCTAGCCCGGCCGGGCTCGAGCGGCCCGGCGAGTTCACCTCCTGGCCGCCGGAGGGCGCCGCCCCGGCCGATATCACCGGCCTGTACGCGGCGATGGACGGAGCCGGGTACGGCTACGGGCCCGCGTTCCGCGGGCTGCGGGCGGCGTGGGTGCGCGGCACCGACGTCTACGCCGAGGTGGCCCTGCCCGGCGGGGTCGAGGGCGGCGCCGGATCGTTCGGCGTGCACCCGGCGCTGCTCGACGCGGCCCTGCACGCGTGGGCGCTCGGCGCAGGCGCGGTCGGCGGCGCCGGGGCTGGCGAGGTGCTGCTGCCGTTCTCCTGGCAGGACGTGGCCGTGCACGCGGCCGGCGCCCGGCTGCTTCGGGTCCGGCTGTCGCCCGCCGCCGGCGTCGCCGGCGGGCTGGCCCTCGCGGCGGCGGACACGACCGGAGCGCCGGTGGTGTCGGCGGCGTCGCTGGTCATGCGGCCGATGCCCACCGGCCAGCTCGCCGCGACCAGAGGCGGGCCCGGCGACGCACTGTTCAGCGTGGACTGGATCCGGGTCACGGAAACCGCCGCCGCCGGGCCGGTCACCGGCACCTGGGCGGTGACCGGGCCGGTCCTGCCCGGCCTGACCGCCGGCCTCGGCCAGGCGGGCGCGGCGCAGGAGCCGTATCAGGACCTGGCCGCGCTGGCCGCGGCGGTCGAAGCGGGCGCCCCGGCCCCGGACATGGTGCTCGCCTGCGTCGGAAGTGCTGCCCGTTGCGGTGGTGCGGCGGATGAGTATGAGGATGACGGTGCTCCCGGCGATGGTGATAGGGATGCCATTGGTGCGGGTGGGCTCGCCGCTGACGCGGGTACCGCTCGTGATGCGGGTGCGGCCGCACGGGCGGCGACCGGGCGGGTACTCGGCCTCGTGCAGGAATGGCTGGGCCTGGACAGCCTGGCCGGGTCGCGGCTGGTGATCGTCACCTGCGGCGCGGTGGCGGCGGGTCCCGGCGAGGACGTCGCCGACCTGGCCGGGGCGGCGGCCCGCGGTCTCGTCCGCTCAGCGCAGTCGGAGGAGCCGGGCCGTTTCGTCCTCGCGGACCTGCCCGCCGCCGCGGCCACGAGCACCGACCTGACCGCGGCCGCGACGGCGGTGCTGGCCGCCGGTCTAGCGGGCGAGCCGGAGCTGGCGGTGCGCGACGGCCAGCTCTTCGTCCGGCGGCTCGCCCGCCCGGGCGGCGGCCTCGTCCCACCGGGCGGCGGGGTCCCGTGGCGGCTCGCGGCCTCGGCCGACGGGACCCTCGACGGCCTGGCCCTGGCGCCCTTCGCGTTGGCGGCGGGCCCGCTTGAGCCCGGCCACGTCCGGATCGCGGTGCGGGCGGCTGGGCTGAACTTCCGCGACGTCCTGATCGGGCTGGGCATGTACCCGGGCGAAGGCGTCCCCGGCAGTGAGGTCGCCGGGGTCGTCATGGAGACCGGGCCCGGGGTGACCGGGCTCGCCGCCGGTGACCGGGTGACCGGCCTGTCCGCGGGCGGGTTCGGCCCGGTGACGGTGACCGACGCCCGCCTCCTGGTCCCGGTCCCGGAGTCCTGGGGATTCACCGAGGCGGCGGCGGTGCCGGTCGCCTACACCACCGCCTGGTACGCCCTGAACGACCTGGCCCGGGCGCGGCCCGGGCAGCGGCTGCTCGTCCACGCCGGCACCGGCGGCGTCGGCCTGGCCGCGATAAGCATCGCTCAGTACCTGGGCCTGGAGGTGTTCGCGACCGCCAGCCCGGCCAAGCACGGGGTCCTAGAAAAGATGGGCATCCCCGCCGACCACATGGCATCTTCCCGTGACGGGGCGTTCGAGCAGGCGTTCACCGCCGTCACCGGCGACGCGGGCCTGGACATCGTGCTGAACGCCCTGGCCGGGGAGCTGACCGACGCGTCCCTGCGCCTGCTGCCCCGGGGCGGGGTCTTCGTCGAGATGGGCAAGACCGACCAGCGCGACCCCGGCCAGGTCGCCGCCGATCACCCCGGAGTCATCTACCGTCCGTTCGAGACCGGCGACGCCGGCCCGGACCGCCTCGGCCAGATCCTCACCCAGGCCGTCGCCCTGCTGGCGGTCGGGGACCTGATCCTGCCGCCGGTGGCGGCGTGGGATGTGCGCCGGGCCCGGGAGGCGTTCCGGTTCATGAGCCAGGCCCGGCACACCGGCAAGCTCGTGCTGACCATCCCGCCCGACCCGGCCGCTCCCCGCGTCCCCGGAACGGTCTTGATCACCGGGGGCACCGGGACCCTCGGCGCCCTGACCGCCCGGCACCTGGCGGCGACCGGCCGGGCCCGGCACCTGGTCCTCGCCTCCCGGTCCGGCCCGGCCGCCCCCGGAGTCCCCGCCCTGGCCGCCGCCCTCGCCGAGACCGCCACCGCAACCGCGACCGGGGTCACCATCACCGCCTGCGACGCCGCCGACCGGGACGCCCTCGCCGCCGTGCTGGCCGCCGTCCCGCGCGATACCCCGCTGACCGGCGTCATCCACACCGCCGGGGCCCTAGACGACGGGATCACCGCCGCCCTGACCCAGGCCCGCCTGGACCCGGTGATGCGGCCCAAGGCCGACGCCGCCTGGAACCTGCACGAGCTGACCGCCGCCGCCGACCTGGAGCACTTCGTCCTGTTCTCCTCGGGCGCCGCCACCTTCGGCGCGGCCGGGCAGGGCAACTACGCCGCGGCCAACGCGTTCCTCGACGCCCTCGCCGCCCGCCGCCGCGCCCACGGACTGCCCGCCCACGCCCTGGCCTGGGGCCTGTGGGCCGGCGCGAGCGGCATGACCGGTCACCTGACGGCCGGCGAGCGCACCCGCATCACCCGCGGCGGCCTGACCGCGCTCAGCACCGACGACGGCCTCGCGCTCCTCGACCTCGCCCTGGAGAAGGACGAGGCGTTGCTCGTCCCCGTCCGGATGGACGTGCCCGGGCTCCGCGCGCTGGGCGCCCAGGGCGCTGACCTGCCCGCCCTGCTGCGCGGCCTGGCCGCCGCCGGGACCCGCCCAGCCCCGGCCAACGCCCTGGCCAGGAACGGGCTGGCCGCGCAGACGCTGCGCCAGCAGCTGGCCGCCCTGCCCGCCGCCGACCGGGACCGCGTGCTCACCGACCTGGTCCGGGCGCACGCCGCCGCGGTCCTCGGGCACGCCGGCCCCGAGGCCGTCGAGGCCGGCCGGGCGTTCAGCGATCTCGGTTTCGACTCCCTGACCGCCGTCGAGCTCAGGAACCGGCTCGCCGCCGCCACCGGGCTCAGGCTCCCGGCCACCCTCATCTTCGACTACCCCACCCCGCTCACCCTGGCCGGGCACCTGAAGGCGGGCCTGCTCCCGGCCGGCGACGGCGACGACCAGGGCGGCGCGGACGCCGAGGAAGCCGCGCTCAGGAAGGTGCTTTCCGTCATTCCGCTCAGCCTGCTGAAGAGCGCCGGGCTGCTGGACTCCATTCTCGAGCTCGCCCAGTCGAAGAACGGCGAACCCGAGCCGAAGACCGACGCCGATGGCATCAAGACCATGGACGTCGCCGATCTCATCAGGACGGCTCGCGAGCGAGCCGGCAAGGAGGACTAAATGGAAGCCGACCTGTCACCGCACCGCCTGGCGATCATCGGCGGCGGCGTCATGGGAACCAATATCGCCGCGCTCGCCCTCGGCCACGGCGTTCCCGTCGTGCTCGTGGACGTGAGCGACGCCGCCCTCGCCAGCGCGCGGACCACCATCCGCGAGAAGCTGCGCCACGCGCAGCTGATGGGGTCGCTGCCGACCGGGCGCCGGCCCGGCGAGCTCGTCACCAGCCTGTCCCTGGGAGACGCGAAGGACGCGACGACCGTCGTCGAGGCGGTCACCGAGCTCCCGGAGACCAAGGCCAAGGTCCTCGCCGAGGTCTCGGCCGCGGTCCGGCCGGGCACCACGCTGATCTCCAACACCTCCTGCATCCCGATCGACGAGATGGCCACGTCCGTGGCCCGCCCCGACGAGCTCGTCGGCGTTCATTTCATGAATCCGGCGTACCTGATCACAATGGTCGAAGTGATCCGGGGACCCCGGACCAGCGACGCCACGATGGAGTCGGTCACCGGGCTGCTGGCCGCGCTCGGGCGCCAGTCGCTCGTGGTGCGCGACTCGCCGGGATTCGTCATCAACCGGCTGCTGCACCCGCTGATCAACGTCGCCGCCACGGTCGTCGACGAGGGCGTCTGCTCGGCCGAGGTGGTCGACGGCCTGCTCGAAGGCTGCCTCGGGCACGCCACGGGCCCGCTGCGGACCGCCGACCTGATCGGCCTCGACAACCTCGTCGACTCGCTCAACGTGCTCTACGAGCGGACCGGCGACGCAAGCTGCCTGCCCTGCGCCGGCCTGCTCGACAAGGTGCGGGCGGGCCACCTCGGCCGGAAGACCGGCCAGGGATTCTACGATTACCGAAAGGTAGCCTCATGACCGCCGACCAGACCACCGCGGTGACCTCACTCACCGCGGACGCGATCGAAAGCGCGCTCACCGAATTCCTGGCCGAGAAGATCAAGGCGCCGGTGGAAACCGGCCAGGACCTGTTCGCCTCCGGGCTGGTCTCGTCGATGTTCGCGATGCAGCTCGTCGTCCACCTGGAATCAACCTACGACATCGCCATCATCGGCCCGGAACTGAAGCTCGATAACTTCCGCACGGTCGCGGCCATGACCGGCCTCGTCCTCAGGCTCCGCGACGCCGGCGACGCAGACGACCCCGGCGACGACGCCACCGCCTGACATGACCGCGACCCTGGACGAAGAGCGGGCGTTCCTCGGCGACCTCGTCGGCGATCAGCCCGGCGAGTGGGACGTAGCCGGCCAGCTCCCCGTCGACCTGCTGCGGAAGATCGGCGCCCGCGGCCTGCTGTGCGCGGAGGTCCCCGCCGCCTTCGGCGGGCCGGGCGCCGGCAGCCAGCACAACGGCGAGCTGACCGCCTACGCGGGCAGCCTGTGCGGTTCGCTGCGGTCCATCATGACCTCCCAGGGCATCGCCGCCTGGACGGTCCAGCGGTTCGGTGACCGCGCGCAGCGGCGCGGGTACCTGGCCGAGCTGACCGCCGGGCGGCTCGCCGCCGTGGCGTTCAGCGAGCCGGCCGCCGGCAGCGACCTGTCCGCCATGACGACCAGCATCCGGGCCGACGGCGACTCGGTCGTCATCGACGGGCAGAAGAAGTGGGTCACCGGCGCCTGCTACGCCGACCTGCTCGTCGTCCTCGGCCGCCACGGCGACGACGCCGCCGCCGTCGCCGTCCCGGCCGGCGCGCCCGGCGTCCACCTCGAGCGGGTGGCGGCCCCGCTCGGCTGCCGGGCCGCGGGCCACGCGCACGTCCGCCTGGACAACGTGCGGCTCCCGGCGGCCAGCCTGCTCGGCGGCGGCGGCCAGCCGCTGTCGCTGCTGTTCACGACCGCGCTGTCCTACGGCCGGATGTCGGTCGCCTGGGGCTGCGTCGGCATCATCCGGGCCTGCCTGAACGCCGCGGCCGCGCACGCGCGGACCCGGGAGCAGTCCGGCAAGCCGATCGGCCGGCACCAGCTCATCGCCCGCCACCTGGCCGACCTCATGGTCGCCGAGGAGGTCGCCACCCGGGTCTGCGAGCGGGCCAGCCGGTGCTGGGAGTCGGCCTCGCCCGACCTGGCGATCGCCGCCGTCCTGGCCAAGCACGTCAGCGCCGGCCACGCCGCCGAGAGCGCCGCGACCGCGGTCCAGGTGCTGGGGTCGGCGGGCGCCCAGGACGGCCACGTGGTCGCCCGCGCCTATCGCGACGCCAAGCTCATGGAAATCATCGAGGGCAGTAATGAAATCTGCCAGCTGATTCTGGCCGAACATGCCCTGAGCGCTATTCCCCGATAAGATGCGAATAAGTTCGATGCGGAGGACGCCATGCTCGACACGCCAATTCTCGTCAAATGCCTCGTCTGGGATCTTGACAATACACTCTGGCAGGGCACGCTCCTGGAAGACGCGAACGTCCAGCCATTCGAAGGAATTAGGGAAGTCATCGAAACGCTTGACGCGCGGGGCATACTGCAGTCAATCGCCAGCAAGAACGATTACGATCTCGCCTGGCCGCGCCTTGAGCGGCTCGGCCTCGCGGAGTACTTCGTGCAGCCGCGCATCGGCTGGGGCCGCAAGTCGGACTCGGTCCGCGAGATCGCCGACGCGCTGAACTTCGCGCAGAACACCATCGCCTTCATCGACGACCTGCCCAACGAGCGCGCCGAGGTCACCTTCCACGCCCCCGACGTCCGCTGCTACGCCGCCGACCAGGCCTGGTCGCTGGCCGCCCGGCCCGAGTTCAGCCCGGCCGTGGTCACGATCGACGCCCGGCGGCGCCGCGAGATGTACCAGGCCAACTCGCGCCGCGACGTGGAGAAGGAAGCCTTCAACGGGCCGGACGAGGAGTTCCTGCGCTCGCTCGACCTGGAGATGATCATCAAGCGGGCCGACGAGGACGACCTGTCCCGGGTCGAGGAGCTCACCCTGCGGACCAGCCAGATGAACGCCACCGGCGTGCACTACCCCGACGCCGCCCTGCGCGGCCTGCTCGCCGACCGCGACAACGAGGTCCTGACCGTCACGCTGTCCGACCGGTTCGGTCCGCACGGGGCGGTCGGTGTCCTGCTCATGGAGTACCACCCGGCCGTCTGGCACCTGAAGCTGCTCGCGACCTCCTGCCGGGTCGTCACCTTCGGGGCCGGGACGGTGCTGCTCAACTGGCTCGTCGACCAGGCGGCCCAGGCCGGCGCCCACCTCGCCGCCGACTTCCGCCCGACCAGCCGCAACCGCATGATGGACGTCGCCTACCGCTTCGCGGGCTTCACCGACGACGACTGCGACTGCCTCGCGGAACTCGGCGCCGACGCCGACCGCGGCGACGTCCAGTGCCTGCACCTGAGCACCGAGCGGCGGGCCGCGCCCGCCACCATGCGGCTGATCTCGCCCGACCTGGCGGCCGCGGCCCCGCCGGTCAGCCCGGCGTACTGAGCGGGCCGGCCGGGCCGGCGGCCGTTCAACTGACGATTTACCGCGGTCGAACGCCCGGCCGCCGCCTCAATGAGCGGTCATAATCTTGGAGTGCAGGATGAGCGAGTCCGAGAAGAGTTCTCTTTCCGCGCGCCCGGGCGCTGACCGGGAACCGCTGGCGATTATCGGCATGAGCTGCCGATTCCCCGGCGGTATCCGCTCGCCCGAGGATTTGTGGCGCGTGCTTTTCTCCGAGCGCGACGTGATCTCGCCATTCCCGCGCGACCGCGGCTGGGACGCTGATATCTATGACCCGCGGCCGGGCGCGGACGGGAAATCCTATACCGACCGCGGCGGCTTTCTCGAGGACGCCGCCGATTTCGACGCGGCCTTCTTCGGCATTTCCCCGCGCGAGGCCATCGCGATGGACCCGCAGCAGCGCCTGCTGCTCGAGGCGTCCTGGGAGGTGCTCGAGCGGGCCGGCCTTGACCCGGCCGTCCTGCGCGGCGCCGGCGCCGGCGTGTTCGTCGGGGCCGAGCCGCGCGAGTACGGGCCGCGGCTGCACGAGTCGCCGGCGTCCGTCGCCGGCTACCTGCTGACCGGCACGACGACCAGCGTGCTCTCGGGACGGATCGCCTACGCGCTCGGCCTGCGCGGCCCGGCGCTGACGGTGGACACGTCCGCGTCGAGCTCCCTGGTCGCCATCCACCTCGCCGCCCGCGCGCTCGAGCGGGGCGAATGCTCGGTGGCGATCGCCGGCGGCGTGTCGGTGATGGCCGAACCGGGGAACTTCGTCGCGTTCAGCGCGCTGCGCGGCCTGGCCCCAGACGGCCGCTGCAAGGCGTTCTCGGCCGCGGCCGACGGCACGGTCTGGTCCGAGGGCGTCGGGCTGATCGCGCTGGAGCGCCTGGCCGACGCGCGGCGTCACGCCCACCCCGTGCTCGCCGTCCTCACCGGGTCCGCGATCAACTCCGACGGCGCCAGCGACGGGCTGACCGCGCCCAACGGCGCGGCCCAGGAGGCGGTCATCCGCCAGGCCCTCGCCCGCGCCCGCCTGGCCCCCGCCGACGTGGACGCCGTGGAAGCGCACGGCACCGGGACCCCGCTCGGCGACCTGACCGAGGCCCGCGCGCTCAGTGCCGCCTACGGGCACGAGCGTCCCGCCGGCCGCTCCCTGCTCATCGGCTCGGTCAAGCCGAACATCGGCCACACCCAGGCGGCCGCGGGCGTCGCCGGGGTGATCAAGATGGTCACCGCGCTGCGCCACGGCGTGCTGCCCCGGTCCCTGCACGTCGACGAGCCCACCCCCGGCGTCGACTGGCCGTCGGCCCACCTGGAATTGCTCACCCGGGCCCGCTCGTGGCCGGACACGGGCCGGGCCCGCCGGGCGGCCGTCTCCTCGTTCGGCATCAGCGGCACCAACGCGCACGCCATCCTCGAGCAGGCACCCGCGCCTGCCCCGGCCGCCCGGCGCCGCCGCCCGCCGGCCAAGGCCGCCGCGGCCCCGGTGCTCGCCCCCGGGCCGCTGGCCTGGCTGGTGTCGGCCCGGACCCCCGACGGTCTGCCCGCCCAGGCGGCCCGGCTGGCGAGCCACGTCGCCGCCCACCCCGAGCTCGACCCGGCCGACATCGGCTGGTCGCTCGCCACCACCCGCGCGTCCTTGGCCCACCGCGCCGTGATCACCGGGACCAGCGCCGGGGAACTCCTGGTCGGCCTGGCCGCGCTGGCCGCGGGCGAGCCCTCGGCCAGCGTCGTGACCGGCACCGCAGCCCCGGACACCGTGACACCAGGCACCGTGACACCAGGCACCCAGGGCCGCACCGTCCTCGTCTTCCCCGGTCAGGGCGGCCAGTGGCCCGGCATGGGCACCGCCCTGGCCGAGGCCAGCCCGGTGTTCGCCGCCCGCCTGGCCGAGTGCTCCCGGGCACTCGAACCCCACACCGGCTGGCGCGTCGAGGACGTCCTGGCCCAGGCCGGCGGCGCGTCCGGCCTCGACCGCGCGGACGTCGTCCAGCCCGTCCTGTGGGCGGTGATGGTCTCCCTGGCCGCGCTCTGGGCGGCCGCCGGGGTCCGGCCGGACGCCGTCATCGGGCACAGCCAGGGCGAGATCGCCGCCGCCGTCGTCGCCGGGATCTTGACCCTGGACGACGGGGCCACGGTCGTCGCCCGGCGCAGCCAGGCCCTGACCGCCCTGACCACGCCGGGGGAGGGGGAGCCGGCCGGCGGCATGCTGTCGGTGGCCGCGCCCGCCGCCGACGTGCGGCGGCGGCTCGCCCAGGCCGGCGGCGGACTGTCGGTGGCCGCGGTCAACGGCCCGGCCGCCACGGTCGTCTCCGGTAACCTGGCCGCCCTCGCCGGGCTCGCGGCCGCCTGCGCGGCCGACGGGATCAGCACCCGGCCCGTCCCGGTCGACTACGCCTCGCACGGCCCGCAGGTCGAGGCGCTGCGCGCCCGGATCGAGGCCGCCCTCGACGGCATCACCCCCCGCACGGCCCGGGTCCCGATGGTCTCCGCGATGACCGGGGAGTTCCTGGCCGGACCGGAGGCCGACGCGGCCTACTGGTACGCGAGCCTGCGCGCGCCGGTGGAGTTCGAGCGTTCCGTCCGGGTCCTCGCCGGAGCCGGGTACAGGGTGTTCGTCGAGGCATCGCCACGGCCCGTTCTCACGACCGCTCTGATCGACACCCTGGAGCAAGCCGGCGCGGGCGCCGCGACCGTCACCGGCACCCTCCGCCGCGATGACGGCGGCGCGGACCGGTTCCTCGCGTCCCTCGCCGCCGTGCACGCCGCGGGCGGGCCCGCCGACTGGCGGGCCGTCCTGCGGCCCGGCCAGCCCGTCGACCTGCCCACCTACGCGTTCCGGCGGCAGCGTTTCTGGCTGGGCGCCGACGGCCGCCCGCTCGACGCCGACGGCCAGCCGGCCGACGCGCCGTCGCTGGCCCCCGCGCCCGCCGCCGGGGTGCCGG
>Ga0302314_10011327_pt1 | contig 15565 bp, 10 predicted proteins | sample III_Palsa_N2_3_FD_200533 | JGI IMG/M metagenome (GOLD analysis project Ga0302314, IMG submission 200533) | Peat permafrost microbial communities from Stordalen Mire near Abisko, Sweden - III_Palsa_N2_3 | ecosystem: Environmental > Terrestrial > Soil > Palsa > Peat permafrost | place: Sweden...
TAATAATCCATGCACGACGATCGACGCCTCGTCGAGGCTCGGCTTGACCGGGTGCTGGCCGAACGGATCAGGCCCGCGGTGTACGCCGCGAAGGTGCCGTTCGAGCTCGCGGTCTGGAAGGTGCCGGGCGAACCGGTTCCGGTGGCCGAGGCCCTCGCCACCGCCGTGTTTTCGCCGTTCCAGGTCGGTGAGCGCTGGGGAACGCCCTGGTCCACGGCCTGGTTCCGGGCCTGCGGCACGGTGCCGGAGCAGTGGGCCGGGCGGCCGGTGGAGGCCGTGTTCGACCTCGGTTTCGTCGGCGACTGGCCGGGCAGCCAGGCCGAGGCGCTGGTCTACGACGCGGCCGGGCACCCGCTCAAGGGCGTCGCGCCGCGCAATCAGTACGTGCCGATCGCGAAGCCGGCCGCGGGCGGCGAGCGGGTCGAACTGCTCCTCGAAGCGGCGGCGAACCCGGACATTCTCGCCAACGGCTTCGTGCCCAACGCGATGAGCGACCGCACCACCGCGCCGCACGAGCCGCTCTACCGCTTCGCCCGCGCGGATCTGGCCGTGCTCGACGAGACGGTCTGGCACCTCGTGCTCGACATCGAGGTCCTCAACGAGCTGATGCTGGAGCTGCCGACGACCGAGCCGCGGCGGCACGAGATCCTGCGCGCGCTCGAGCGGATGCTCGACGTGCTCGACATCGCCGACGTGGCCGCAACCGCCGAGGCCGCGCGGGCCGAACTCGTCGGCGTGCTCGCGAAGCCCGCGCACGCCAGCGCGCACACGATCTCGGCGGTCGGCCACGCGCACATCGACAGCGCCTGGCTCTGGCCGGTGCGCGAGACCGTGCGCAAGACCTCGCGGACCTTCGCGAACGTCACCGCCCTCGCCGCGGACTACCCCGAGTTCGTCTTCGCCTGCTCGCAGGCCCAGCACTACGCGTGGGTCAAGGAGAACTATCCGGAGATCCACGAGCGGATCACCGCGGCGATCAAGTCCGGCCAGTGGGTGCCGGTCGGCAGCATGTGGATCGAGCCGGACGGCAACCTGCCCGGCGGCGAGGCCCTGGCCCGGCAGTTGATCCACGGCAAGCGCTACTTCCTCGACGAGTTCGGAGTCGAGACGCAGGGCGTGTGGCTGCCCGACTCCTTCGGCTACACGGCCGCTTTCCCGCAGCTCGCGCGGCTCGCGGGGACGAAGTGGTTCCTGACCCAGAAGCTGTCGTGGAATCAGACCAACAAGCTGCCGCATCACACCTTCTGGTGGGAGGGCATCGACGGCTCGCGGGTGTTCACGCACTTCCCGCCGGTCGACTCGTACGTCGCCGCGTTCGAGGGCGCCGAACTGGCGCTGGCCGTGCGCAACTACGCCGAGAAGGGCCGCGGCACCCGCTCGCTCGCCCCCTTCGGCTACGGCGACGGCGGCGGCGGTCCGACCCGCGAGATGCTGGAGAAGGCACGCCGGCTCGGCGATCTCGAAGGCTCGCCGAAGGTGGTCATCGAGCCGCCGGACGAGTTCTTCCGCGCGGCCGAGGCCGAGTACCCGGACGCGCCGGTCTGGTCCGGCGAGATGTACCTCGAACTGCACCGCGGCACGTTCACCACGCAGGCGCGCGGCAAGGCGGGCAACCGGCGTAGCGAGCACCTGCTGCGCGAGGCCGAACTGTGGGCGGCCACGGCGGCCGTGCGCACGGGATATTCATACCCGTACGAAGATCTCGACCGGATCTGGAAGGCCGTGCTGCTGCACCAGTTCCACGACATCCTGCCGGGCACGTCCATCGGCTGGGTGCACCGCGAGACCGAGGTCGTGTACGCGCAGGCCATCGCGGAGCTCGAGGGCATCGTCGCCGACGCCACCGCCGCGTTGGCCGGCGAGGGCTCCGAGACGTGGATCTTCAACACCAGCCCGCGCGACCGCGCCGAGGTCGTCGTCCTGCCGGACGGCAGCCCGGCGTACGCGCAGGCGCCCGCCTCCGGCGTCGGCCGGCTCGTCCCGACCGCGCCGACCCCGGTGACGGCGACCGAGCAGGTCCTGGACAACGGGCTCGTGCGGGTCGAGATCGACGCGGACGGCCTGTTCACCTCCGTCCGCGACCTGGGCGAACGGCGTGAGCTGCTGGCGCCCGGCGAGCGCGGCAACCTGCTGCGGCTGCACACCGACCTGCCGAACGAGTGGGACGCGTGGGACGTCGACGCGCACTACAAGCACCGCTTCACCGAACTGACCCGGGCCGAAGCGGTGACGGTCGTCGAGTCCTCGCCGCTGCTCGGCGCGGTCCGGATCGAGCGCGCGTTCGGCGCCTCGCGGATCATCCAGACCATCCGCCTCCGGGCCGGCAGCCGCAGGGTGGACATCGAGACCGAGGTCGACTGGCACGAGACGGAGAAGTTCCTCAAGGCCGTCTTCCCGCTCGACGTGCACGCCGAGCGCACGGCCGCCGAAATCCAGTTCGGGCACGTCACCCGGCCGACGCACACCAACACCAGTTGGGAGGCGGCGCGCTTCGAGGTCTACGCGCACCGCTGGGTGCACGTGGGCGAGACGGGCTACGGCGTCGCGCTGCTGACCGACTCGACCTACGGCTACGACGCGGGCCGCACGACCCGCGCGGACGGCGGCACGACGACCACCGTGGGCCTCAGCCTGCTGCGCGCGCCGCGCAGCCCCGATCCGCTGGCCGACCAGGGCGCGCACCGGTTCACGTACTCGCTGTTGGCCGGGGCCGAGGTGGCCGACGCGGTGGCCGAGGGCTACGCGCTCAACCTGCCGCTGCGCGTCGGCTCGGGCCAGGGCGCACCTGCCGCGCCGCTCGTCTCGCTGAGCGGCACAGAAGCGGCGATCGAGGCCGTGAAGCTGGCTGACGACCAGTCGGGCGACGTCGTCGTGCGGCTGTACGAGTCGCTCGGCGGGCGCGCGGACGCGGTGCTGCGAACTGGCTTTGCGGTCGCCCGCGCGGAGGTCGTCGACCTGCTCGAACGTCCGCTGGGTGAGGGCCCGCTGGCCATCGGCGAGGACGGTTCGATCCCGCTGAAGCTGCGCCCGTTCCAGATCCTGACGGTGCGTCTGGGCCGCGCCTCGTGACGGCGTCCCCTTCCCACGCTTGGGAACTGCCCGAGCTGACCGGTTGGCGCCGAATGCCCGCGCACGCGGTTTCCCGCGTGCCAAGTGGTGGCGACGGGCCGGGCGCCGCCGTGCTGCGCCTCGACGGGGAGTGGCGGTTCCAACTGCTGCCTTCACCGGAGGCCCCACTCGCCGATCATTGGGCGCGCACGGCCGTGCCCGGCTGCTGGACCATGCAGGATTTCGAGGACATCCACGGCGTCAACGACCTGCCTTGGTACACCAACGTGCAGATGCCCTGGCCCGCCCCGCCACCGCACGTGCCGAGTGCCAACCCGACCGGCGTGTACGAGCGCGCGATCACGGTGCCCGCCGAGTGGGCGGGACGCCGGATCGTGCTGCACGTCGGCGCGGCCGAGAGCGTGCTGCTCGTGCGGGTCGGCGGCGAGGACGTCGGCATCGGCAAGGACTCGCATCTGGCGAGCGAGTTCGACGTGACCGACGCGGTCCGGCCCGGCGAGCCGACCGTCATCCGGCTCACGGTGGTCAAGTGGTCGGACGCCTCGTTCGTCGAGGACCAGGACCAGTGGTGGCACGGCGGGATCACTCGGTCGGTCTATTTGTACGCCACCGATCCGCAGCTCTACCTCGAAGACGTGCACGTGGCCGAGGCGAGCGCGGACGGCTCGCTCCGCGTCGACATCCGCGTGCGCGCCTCGGCTGACAACGGCGTGCTGCCCGAGGGCTGGCACATCTCAGGGCACCTCGACGGCATCGGCGAACTCGGGCCGGACACCGCGTACGCCGAGGCGAACGAGGCGGACGAGCGGGTCTCCGACTGGCTCGGCCTGGCCCGGATCAGCGCCCGCGTGCCGTATGTGCGCACGTGGTCGGCGGAGACGCCGGAGCTGTACGGCCTCACCGTCCGGCTGCATCGCGCGGACGGCGCGGTCGTCGACCAGGCCGCCTACCGCATCGGCTTCCGCACGGTCGAGATCCTCGGGCGCAACCTGCTCGTCAACGGCGTGCGCGTGCTGATTCGGGGCGTGAACCGGCACGACTTCGACCCGCTGACCGGCCGCGTCATCGATCCCGCGGACATGCGGGCCGACCTGGAGACGGCGAAAAGGTTCGGGTTCAACGCGATCCGCACCTCGCACTACCCGAACGACCCCGCGCTGCTGGACCTCGCCGACGAACTAGGCCTCTACGTCGTGGACGAGGCCGACATCGAGACCCACGACCACGCCCACGAGCTGGCCGACGACCCGCGCTACCTCGCGGCGTTCGTCGATCGCGTCTCCCGCATGGTGCTGCGCGACAAGAACCACGCGAGCGTCATCATGTGGTCGCTGGGCAACGAGAGCGACTACGGCGTCAACCACGACGCGGCGGCCGGATGGGTGCGTGGCTACGACCCGACGCGTCCGCCGCACTACGAGGGTGCGGTCAAGATCGACTGGGCCACGGCCGGGATGGCCGTGAGCGATGTCGTCTGCCCGATGTACTCGTCGATCGGCGACATCGTCGCACACGCGGAGTCGGGGACGCAGACGAGGCCGCTGATCATGTGCGAGTACTCGCACGCGATGGGCAACAGCAACGGCACGCTCGCCGAGTACTGGTCCGCGATCGAGTCCACGCCCGGCTTGCAGGGCGGATTCATCTGGGAGTTCCGCGACCACGGCATCCTGCAGCGCTTGGCGGACGGACGCCCGGCCGGGCCCTGCGCTCCCCCCTCTACCGATGGCGTCGCCCCACCGGGACACCGCTGGGCGTACGGCGGCGACTTCGGCGAGGTCCCGAACGACGGCGTGTTCTGCGCGGACGGCATCTTCTTCCCCGACCGCACGCCGAAGCCCGCTGCCTACGAACATCGCGAGATCGCGGCGCCCATCCGCCTGACGCACACAGCCGACGGCCACGTCCGCGTCCACAACCGCCAGGACGTGGTCGGCCTTGACCGCTTCGCCGCCACCTGGATTCTCGCCGCCGCGGACGGCTCGGCGCGCGCGTTGCCCGCCGAACTGCCGTCGCTCGCGCCCGGTACGTCCGCAGACGTCGCAGTCCCCTTCGAGCTACCCACCACCGGCGAAGCCTGGCTCACCCTCCGAGTCACCGGAGACGGTGCCGAAATCTGCACACCGTCCATCCGTCTCCGCACCGAGGACCGCGCCCTCCTCGCCCGCGCGGATGCCCAGATCGTCGACACCGGCGTCATCGAGCTCGATGACGCCGGACTCCTCGTCCACCCCCTGCTCGCCGCGGCGCCCACCCTCTCGCTCTGGCGCGCGCCGACCGACAACGACGTGCTCGGCGGCATGGCGGAGCGTTGGCGCAAGTGGGGGCTCGAGGCCCCCGCACGCACCCTGGTCGCCATCACGCGCGAAGGCCCCCGCACCATCGTCCGCTCCGAGTACGCGACCGAGGCCGGACCCGTTGCCCACGAGCAGGTCCTGACTCCCCTGCACGGCGGTGGCGTACTCATCGAGGAGACCGCCATGCTCCCCGGCCGGTTGGACGACGTCGCCCGGGTCGGCTCCGTCTTCGAGACCGCCGCGCGCCACACCGAGGCCGCGTGGTTCGGCACCGGACCGTGGGAGACCTACCCGGACCGCGCCATGGCCCCCGTCGGCCGGCACCGCTCAACGATCGACGCGCTCTTCACCCCCTACCTGCGGCCCCAGGAGAGCGGCGGCCGCAACGGTGTGCGCTGGATCGCCTTGTCAGAGGCGGACGACGACGCGCCGGGCCTGACCATCCACCTGGACGCACCACGTCAGGTGAGCGTCACCCGATACCGCGCGGCCGACCTCGCGCGCACGGCCCACCACGACGAGCTCGTGCCGCTGCCTGACCGCTGCGTCGTGCACCTCGACGCGGCGCATCGCGGCCTCGGCACGGCCTCCTGCGGTCCCGACACCCTGCCCGAATATCGGATCGCGCCCGGCGTACACCGCTGGTCGTGGACCATCCGCTGATGCTGATGCGCTGAGTGCCCGGCCCCCGTCGATGGAGGGGCCGGGCACTCGGCGCATCAATGTCGACTTCAACGTCAGCCGGGCAACCCCAGCGTCGCCGGAGCGTGCCGCACCTCGGCGGCGACGTCCTGCGGGATCACGTCGTCGAGGAACGCGTAGTCGGCACGCAGTTCGGCGACTTCGGCCCCGCCCTCGCGGATCGTGCGCCACCAGCGGGCCACCCCCGCCCAACCCGGTGCGGCGAGCGCGCCGCCGAACTGCTGGACGGCGAGGGACGCGCCGAGGTTGGCGAAGCGCAGCCGGTCGACGAGCGGCCAACCGGCGAGCGAGGCGGCGACAAAACCCGCTCCGAACACGTCGCCCGCGCCGGTCGCGTCGAGTACCTCGGCCCTGAGACCCGGCACGGCGGCACTCTCGCCGGTGGTCGCGTCGGTCGCGAGGACTCCTTCGCCGCCCCGGGTGATCACCGCGACGGGCACCAGGTCGCCGAGCTTGGCCAGAGCCGCCTCAGGGCTTTCGGTGCGGGTGTAGGCCATCGCCTCGCCCGCATTCGGCATGAAGGCGTGGCAGAGCGGGAGCTGCGCGAGGATCGCGTCGGCCGAGCGGTCCGCCTCGTCCCAGCCGGCGTCGGCGAAGACCAGCGTCCCACGCTCGTGCGCCCTCTCCAGCCAGGCCTGACGCTCCGGACCGAGGTGCGCCACTGTGACGCGGCTGACTGGAGGATCGCCGATCATCGCGTCGGCGCTCAGCGGCGGCTCGTGCCCGTGCGTGACCATCGCGCGGTCGTGGTCGTAGGCGAGCGAGACGGTGACCGGCGAGTGCCAGTCGGGGAAGCGCCGAGAGCGGGAGAGATCCACACCCTCCTGCTTCCCGAGCACGTCCCAGCAGTACGCGCCGTACGCGTCGTCGCCGAACGCGGCCGCCAGGGATGTGCGCAGGCCGAGGCGGCCGAGGGCTACGGCGAAGTTCGCGATGCCGCCGGGGCCGGAGCCCATGCCCCGCGTCCACACCTCGGCGCCCAGGCGCGGCGGTTGGTCGAGGCCGGTGAATACGATGTCGAAGAACAGCAGGCCGGCGAGGAAGACGTCGAACGGCTCCGAGGGGTCCTGGCGGGCGACGCGGTCCACGCGGCCCTCCCTTCGCGGGGTTGGTCGAGAGGCTGAGTGTGCCTGAAGTCGTGCAATCGTAGCAAAAGTCGATCACACATGAGTAGGATTCTGCTCGACATTGAAAGGTTGTGCCCAAGTATGCTTCCCGAACGCCGGCATCAGCTCATCCTGCGCGCGCTGCGCGACGAGGGCGCGTCCACCATCGTCGCGCTCGCGGAGCGGCTCGGGGTGAGCCCGGCGACCGTCCGCCGCGACCTGGTCCGCCTCGACGAGGAGGGCCTACTGACCCGGGTGTACGGCGGCGCGGCGCCCGTCGCGGACCGGGACGAGCCGTTCACCGACGTGGCCACGGTCCGGGTCGGCGAGAAGGACGCGGTCGCCGAACGCGCAGCCGCGCTGGTCGAGGACGGCGAGACGGTACTGCTGGACATCGGCACCACCGCACACCGCCTGGCCCGGAGGCTGCGCGGCCGAAACCTGACGGTCGTCACCAGCAACATGGCCGTCTACGAGGAACTGGCCGACGACCCGGGCATCGAACTGGTGCTGCTCGGCGGCATGCTGCGCCGCGAATACCGCTCACTGGTCGGCTTCCTGACGGAGGACAACCTGCGTCAGATCCACGCCGACCGACTGTTCCTCGGCACCAGCGGCGTACGCCCAGACGGCCGGGTCATGGACACAACAGTGGTCGAAGTGCCGGTCAAGCGAGCCATGATCGCCGCCAGCGACCGCGTCGTCCTGCTCGCCGACTCGGCCAAGTTCCCCGGCACCGGCGTAGCCACCGTCTGCGGCCCCGACGCGCTGCACACGGTCGTCACCGACGCCCCGCTGGACGCGCGCACGGCCGCGGCCTTCCGCGAAGCGGGCGTAGCTCTCGTCGAGGCCGCGGTCTAGGCCCAGTTCACCGATAGGGCTCGTCAGAGGAAATAAGCCGAGTATCCCGATTCGCCACCCTCGGCTGATGGTGTGACCTCTCTCGGGCCGAACGAGGCGACCGGAGATCGGATCGCGGTGAAGCGCCGTGTCCTGCATGCGCACCTTGACGAGGAGGTGTCGACGCCTTCCATGCCTCCACCCACCACACAACACTCAACTCCGCGAAACACCCGGACGGGAACCCATTACTTCTACTTCTCCCACGCAGGGCTCCCGGTCCGGCGACCAGCGACAGCACAAGCTTCGCCCAACTCGCGCCTCGCCTTCACCACCGAATCGAGAAGGCCGACTCCCTCACGCCGCGGAGCCCAGCGTCACCGGCAGCGTCTCGTAGCCGCGTAGGACTAGGCGGTCGCGGCGGGTTGGGACGCCGGCCAGGGCTATCTCGGGGAAGCGGGCGAACAGCTTCTCGAACGCGACTTGGCCCTCCAGCCGGGCTAGGCCCTGGCCTAGGCAGTAGTGGATGCCGGCGCCGAAGCTGAGGGGGACGTTGTCGGGCCTGGTCGGATTGAACACGTCAGGGTTTTCAAAGCGCCGCGGGTCGCGGTGGGCTGCGCCTATGAGCAGGAGGACTTCTTCGCCCTCTGGTATCTGCCGCTCCCCCACCGCGGTGTCTACCATCGCGATGCGCGAAGTGAGCTGGACCGGCGAGTCGTAGCGCAGGACTTCCTCTACGTATGCTGCGACCGAGATCTCGCCCTTGCGCACCCGATCGACGATCTCGGGGTGCTCGAAGGCCAGGTAGAGGCCGTTGCCCAGCAGGTTGGTGGTCGTCTCGAAGCCGGCGACTAGGAGCAGGATCAGGTTGCAGATGAGTTCTACGTCGCTGAGGCGGCCGTCGTGTGCGTCGTTGACTTGGACCAGGGCGCTGACTAGGTCGTCTTGCGGCTCGCTGCGGCGCCGGTCGGCCAGTTCGGCGAAGTAGGCGCGCAGTTCGGTGGTTGCCAGGTCCGCGGCTTCTAGGCCTTGGAAGTCCTCTTTGAGCTCTAGTGCGGCGGTCAGGTCGTGCGCCAGTGGGCGGAAGCGGTAGCGGTCTTGTTCCGGGACGCCTAGCAGTTCGCAGATCACCGTGACGGGCAGGCGGAAGGCGAACTCCTCCATGAAGTCGACCGTCTGGCCGTCCTCGCCGACCTTCGCCAGCCAGCCGAGCAGGGTGTCCGTCATCCGCGCGATGGCGGGTTCCAGGCCCGCGATGCGCCGCTGGGTGAAGGCGGAGCTGATCAGGGAGCGTACGCGGCGGTGGTCCGGCGGGTTGGTGGTCAGGATGGAGTTGCCGAAAGTCTCCATCGAGCCTTCCACGGCCAGCTGCGCGCGCAATTCTTCGGGGAAGGTGTCGAACCTCTTGTTGCCGAACGCGTTGTCCCGCAGCACGCTGTTGATCTCGGCGTATCCGGTGCACAGGAACGTCGGGAACTCCTTGAACCGGGTGAGCGGGCCGGTCTCGCGCGCCGCGGCGTACAGCGGATACGGATCGACCCTGCCCTCCGGCGTCATCAGCGCGCCGATGATCTGCTCGATCTCCATCCCGAGTTCCCTCCCCGTGTCCCGAAACGCCCTCGGGAGGGTCAACGAGTGTCGGGAGGGCCGGGTTCCCGGTCTGTCTGCTGCTGCCTAGGGCTCCGATTCGTCCTCTGAGTCGCCCGGCTCCAACAGGTTCTCGGCGTTTACCTCGGCCAACGCCTCGACCACCTCGGCCGCGCGCTCCGCCTCGACGGGCAGGAACGCCAGCAGCGGGAGCTTGGAGAGTCGGATCGGCTTGCCGTCGGCTTCGAATTCGGGGAAGAAGCGCAGCATCGTGAGGCGGATCAGCAGCGTCGCGCGGTGGATCAGGAAGAAGGCGAGCGGGAGCTCGATGAAGGCGGCGGAGGCTAGTGACATCCAGACGCCCGGGGTTCCCAGGTCCAGGGTGATGTCGAACCACGCGTCGCAGATCAGCAGGGTGGCGGCGGCGAGGGCGTAGGCGATCAGGGCCTGTCGGCCGCGCCAGGCGTAGTACGCGGTGGCGGCTAAGGCGAACAGTTCGAGCACGTCGAATCCGGTCCAGGCGACCGCCCAGTGCCGGGTGTTGTAGACGTCCGGGAGCGAGACCGCGAGGTAGGCCGTCCAGGGGACAAGGGCGAAGGCGCAGACCCAGAGCAGCTGAAGCGTCAGCCTCCTGCGACGCCTCGCCTGCGCCGGGGTCAGCCGGGCCAGCCTGTGCTCGATCCACATCGTGAATCAGTATCCGTGCTCGACCCGGTTCTTCGGCTGGCCGCCGTTGATCCAGGTCGTCAGGTTCTCCCGGACCACCTGGAAGCAGCGCTCCCGGTTGTCAGCGACCAGCGAGCCGATGTGCGGCGTGATGAACACGCCCGGCGCGCTCCACAGCGGGTGGCCGGCGGGCAGCGGCTCCGGGTCGGTCACGTCGAGGAACGCCTCGATGCCCCGGTCCCGGGTCGCCGCGAGCAGCGCCTCGGTGTCCACGCAGCCCCCGCGCGCGCCGTTGACCAGCAGCGCTCCGGGCTTCATCCGGCCGAGGAAGGCCTCGTTCACCAATCCGCGCGTCTCGTCGGTGAGCGGCGTGAGCAGCACGACGATGTCGGCGTGCGGCAGCAGTTCGGGCAGCGCGTCCATCGACTCGACGTCGTCGCGCTTCGTCCTGGCCACCTTCAGCGTCTTGACCTGGAAGGGTTCGAGGTATCGCTCAAGGCACTTCGAGATCGAGCCGTAGCCGACGTACAGCACCGTCTTGCCCTGCACGACGCGCACCTGCTTCGGCGACCACTCTCCCTGGTCCTGCACGCGCACATAGTGCGGGATCTCCTTGTAGACGGTGAGGATCCCGGTCAGCAGCAGCTCGGCCACCAGTTCGTCGTACGCGCCGCGCACCGAGCACAGCATGACGCCCGGCGGCACCGAGTCCACGATGTTGTCCACGCCCGCCGACAGCGCCTGCACGTACTCCAGGCCCTTCATCCGCTCCAGCAGCGTCCTGAGGTCATAGGCCTCGTCCGCCGCGTTGCGCATCAGCGGCGGGATCAGCACCTTGACCTCGTCGAGCCGGGGATCGTTCAGCGGGTCGGCCGGCGACTCCGCGATCTCCAGCCGCTCGTCGAGTCCGTCCAGCCACCCGGCGGTGCCCTCCGCCGTCCACACCAGTGCGCTCATGAGTCCCATTATCCGACAAGGCTCCGAGGAGCCCGAGGGCGGGCCACCCTCAGAAGATCATCGGGTTGTGCGGGCCGATCCCGCTGGTGAACAGCGTGCTCAGCCGCTCCAGCGCGCCCGCGGTGTGCTCCTCGATCTGGCCGAGCGCGCCGAAGCGGGAGGCGGTGTAGCCGCCGAGGTAGATCGAGCCCAGCCGATCGACCGGGAGGGTGACGTCCGGGGACTCCAGGGTCGGCGCGCACGCGGCGGTGCCGTCCGCGGCGACCTCCAGCGCGTACGTCCCCTGCGCGTGGCCGTCCTTGTCCTCGACCCGCAGCACGACCCGGTCAGCCTTCGCATAGGTGCGCGCCGCGAGCGCCTTCGCCGGGTCGAGCACCCGCAGCCAGAGGAAGTCCCAGGCGTTGGTCCCGACGGCCATCCGCCGGTCCACCAGCAGGTCGCGCCACAGCGGATCGATGTGGTCGTACTCGGGGCCGACGACCTGGGTGACCCAGTCGTGGTCGGCCAGGTGCTTCCACAGCCGGGCCTCGTAGAGCGGGTCGGTGGCGATGAGCACGACGGCGTGCACGGTGTCGTCCGGACGCTGATTCGTCCACTTGTCCGTGAAGCGGTACGTGGTGTAGCCGACGATCCGTCCGGCCTCGTCGCGGCAGACGGCGTGCAGGAAGCTCTTCGGCGGCTCGGCGCCGTCGCGCAGGTGCTGGCCGGTGTCCACGTCCCAGCGCCAGCCCTCGCGGCTGACCGACCCGACCGTGCGCTCGCGGATCCGGTCCCAGAGCGCGGCGGCCTCGAACCGGGCCTCGGACGGGTCGATCAGCTCGACCCGGCCCGGCAGTTCGCGACGGAAGCGCAGGTCACGCGCGTCCACCAGCCACTGCGCCGCCTCGGTCGCGGGCCCGAAGCCGAAGCGTCCGTAGATCGGGTACTCGGCGGCGACGAGGGCGGCCACCGCGTCGCCGCGCTCCCGCGCCCGGCCCAGTTCCGAGGCCATCATCCGGCGCGCGATGCCCTGGCGGCGGTGCGTGGCCGCGACGGTGACACCGCTGATCCCGTCCAGCGGGATCTGCTCGCCCCCCGGCACGGTCAACCGCAGGTCCAGGCTGACGAGGGTGCCCACGATGTCGGCGCCGTCGAATCCGGCCCACACCCGGCCGCGGTCCGGGTAGCGCTCGCGGCGGCGCGGCCCGTCGCCGCGCATGTGGGGCAGGTAGAAGCCGATGTCCATGGCATCGGACCAGGCGTCGAACTCCTCGTCGGTGCGGATGTCGCGTACCTCGATGGCCATGCCCTGACCTTAAGCCGAGTACCCTACGCCGGCCAATCGATTTCAGGCCCGGGTTCCGCAAAAGGTCCGCAAGCCGTCCGCTAGAGCGGCGCGGCGAGCTGCTCGGCGGCGGTCGCGGGGGCGCCGGTACCGGCCCGCAGCGTGTACGCGGCCAGCGAGATCCCGGTGGCCAGCAGGGCCACCAGGCCGAAGGCGAAGGGCAGCGAGACCGCCGAGCCGAGGGCGCCGACGGAGGGCCCGGCCAGCAGCCCGGAGCCGTAGGTGATGCTCGAGATCCCGGCGACGGCCGTGTCCGAGTCCCCGGTCGCGCGGCCCGCGGCGGCGATGCACAGCGGCACGCCGGTCGCGATCCCGAGGCCCATCGCGGCGAATCCGGCGATGCCCAGCCACGGGGTGCGGGCCGCGACGATCGCCACGGCGCCGAGCACGGCGAGCGCGCCGCCGGCCCGCACGGTCGTGACCGGCCCGAAGCGGCGCACCACCGCGTCCCCGGTCAGCCTGCCGAGCGCCATCGTCGCGGCGAACCCGGTGACGCAGTACGCGCCGACCGCGGCGGAGGCGTGCGCGACCGTGGTCAGATACACCGCCGACCAGTTCGTGCCCGAGCCCTCGGCGAACACCGCGCAGAACCCGACGACGCCGATGCCGAACACGGCCCTCGTCGGCAGGGCGAAGCGCGGCGGACGGATCTCCTCTTGCGGGTCGCCGGCGCTCGCGTACCGCGTGTCCGAGGGGAGCAGGCCGGTGGCGACGAAACCGATGGCGGTCAGGGCCAGCGCGGTGACGAGGAACTCGGGCAACGCGCTGATCCCGGCGCCCGCGCACAGCGCGCCGACCAGGGCGCCGACGATGCCGCCGACCGACCACATGCCGTGCAGCCCGGCCATGATGGACTTGCCCGCGCGCTGCTCGATCCGCACCGCCTGGCCGTTCATCAGCACGTCGGCGACCCCGGCGGCGGCGCCGTAGACGAACAGGCCGGCCGCCAGCCAGCCGATGTCGGGCATCAGGCCCGGGATCGCGAGCGAGGCGGTCCAGGCCATCAGCAGCAGCCGCACCGCTGCGCGTCCGCCGAACCGGTGCACGATCCGGCCGGACAGCGGCATCGCCATCAGCGCGCCGGCGGTCGGGGCGATCAGCGCGGCGCCGAGCACGCCCGGGGTGGCGTGCACGTGGTCGGCGATCCAGGGCAGCCGGGCCGCGTAGGTGCCGGTGACCGTCCCGTGCACGGCGAAGACCAGGCTGATCGCTATTCGGTCCCGGCGCGCGCTCGGACCACGTTCCCTCAACACCGCCTCATGCTATAGATCTCAGTGCCGAGCCAGCGAATTCGGGTCCGGATCCTTATATTCGGCGCTGGAACCATCGGCCGCGGGCCTGGGCGCCGGCACGGTGGCCGGGGCCTCCGGGAAGACGAAGCGGTGGCAGGCCCAGAAGCGGAAGAGCGTGCCGAGCACCTGCCCCGCGCCGAGCTGCGCCAGGTTCACCGCGAGCCGCGAGTCCGCGCCGAGCACGTGCTGGGTGAACCAGACGCAGAACACGGTGATCAGGAAGCCGCCCGCGGAGACCAGCACGAACAGGCCGAACTCCGCGCCCGTCTCGCGCCGCTCCCGGCGCCGGAAGGTCCAGAAGCGGTTGCCCGCGTAGGCGACCAGCGTCGAGACCGAGACCGCGATCGCCGAGGCGAGCACCGAGGCCACGTGCTGGTAGAGCAGGTTGATGACGATCGCGTCGCTGATGTAGCCGACGACGCCGACCGCTCCGAAGCCCAGCAGTTCGCGCCACAGCCGCCGAACCACCGCCACCAACCGGGACACCCGCTCCACTCCTCCGTGCTCTCGACGCTCGCCTGTTGTGAGAAGAACGCTACGCCTGCTCGGCCTTCGGCTTCGCCACGAAGTCGACGCCCGCCTCCTTGCGCTGCTCCGCGGTGATCGGGGCCGGGGCGCCGGTCAGCGGGTCGCCGCCGGAGGCGGTCTTCGGGAAGGCGATCACGTCGCGGATGGTGTCCGCGCCGGTGATCAGCGCGACCGTGCGGTCGAGGCCGAAGGCGATGCCGCCGTGCGGGGGCGGGCCGAAGTTGAAGGCGTCGAGCAGGAAGCCGAACTTGGACTCGGCCTCCTCCTGGCTCAGGCCGATCGCCCGGAACGCCCGCTGCTGCACCTCGCGCTGGTGGATACGGATCGAGCCGCCGCCCAGCTCCGTGCCGTTGAGCACGAGGTCGTAGGCGTTGGACAGCGCGCTGCCCGGGTCCTTCTCGAAGCCCTCGAGCCACTCGGGGGTGGGCGAGGTGAACGGGTGGTGCATCGCGTGCCAGCCGGTGAACTGGCCCTTGTCGTCCGTGATCGGCTCGAACATCGGGAAGTCGACGACCCACAGGAACGCCCAGCGGCTCTCGTCGATCAGCCCGCAGCGCCTGCCGATCTCCAGCCGCGCGGCGCCGAGCAGTTCCTGCGAGGCGGTCTTCTCGCCGGCCGCGAAGAACACCGCGTCGCCGTTGCCCGCGCCCACGGCCGCGGCCAGGCCGGACAGGTGCTCGGCCGAGAGGTTCTTGGCGACCGGGCCCTTGGCCTCGCCCGACTCCGCGTCGAAGACCACGTAGGCCAGGCCCCTGGCGCCGCGCGCCTTGGCCCAGTCCTGCCAGGCGTCGAGCTCCTTGCGGGTCTGCGCCGCACCGCCCGGCATGACGACGGCGCCCACGTACTCCGCCTGGAAGACGCGGAACTCTGTCCCTCGGAAGTACTCGGCGAGCTCGACGAGCTCCTGGCCGAAGCGCACATCCGGCTTGTCCGAGCCGTAGCGGGCCATCGCCTCCGCGTAGGTGAGCCGGGGCAGCGGCAGCTGGATCTCGTAGCCCGCGACCTCGCTCCAGATCCGCTGGTAGATGCGCTCGGCGAGCTCGAGCACGTCCTCCTGCTCGACGAAGGACATCTCGATGTCCAGCTGGGTGAACTCCGGCTGCCGGTCGGCGCGGAAGTCCTCGTCCCGGAAGCAGCGGGCGATCTGGTAGTAGCGCTCGAGGCCGCCGACCATCAGCAGCTGCTTGAACAGCTGCG
>Ga0302314_10011328_pt1 | contig 15564 bp, 13 predicted proteins | sample III_Palsa_N2_3_FD_200533 | JGI IMG/M metagenome (GOLD analysis project Ga0302314, IMG submission 200533) | Peat permafrost microbial communities from Stordalen Mire near Abisko, Sweden - III_Palsa_N2_3 | ecosystem: Environmental > Terrestrial > Soil > Palsa > Peat permafrost | place: Sweden...
CGGTTCTCGGTGGTGTCTCCATGGACGTGGCGGCCGCCGCGCATGAGGACCGTCTGCGCAGCACTCCCCAGGGCTTGGCGGCGGCGCTACGCGGCCTCGGGACCGGGGCTCTGCCCTCGGTCTGGGACCGGCTCGGCGAGCTGCGGATGCCGGTCAGCCTGATCGCCGGTGAACGCGATGCGAAGTTCACCGCGATCGCGCGTCAGATGGCGCAGCGCATCCCCGGGGCGACCGTCTTGATCGTCGCCGGGGCAGGGCATGCGGTGCATCTGGAGCGACCCGCTGAGGTCATCAGCGAGCTAGAGCGCGTCGTACCAGCCGACCAGCCGGTCGCCGAGCCCTGAGCCCGGCGGCGGCGACATCAGCCCGCTGCGAACCCGCAGGACCTCTGGCGCGGCGAAGCGGTCGAGCGTGGCGAGCCCGCAGGGGCGATGAGGCTCGATCAGCGCCGCGACGTGCAGCGCTGCTGCGATCCCGAGCGGACCATCGAGCGTCGAGGCGAGATAGACCTCGTACCCGGCTGTATGGGCCGACACCGCGTCACGGACGACGCCGGTGATCCCGCCGCAGCGACTGATCTTCAGACAGACCGCGTCGCAGATCCGCGCCTTGAACAGGGTCGGATCCGCGGCCGTCTCATCAGCCGCGATCTTCAGGTCCGGCAGCGCGCGCCGCACCGCGGCGATCGCGAACACGCCGTGCACCGGCTCCTCGCAGAGTTCGAGTCCGATGTCACCCAGCCGCGAGAGCGTTTGCACCGCGTCCTCCAGCAGCCACCCGCCGTTGGCGTCGATACGGATCCGGGTCTGCGCGCCCACGGCGCTGCGGACGGCTCGTACGCGCGACTCGGAGTCGCGGTCACCGACCTTCAGCTTGATGCAGCTGAAGCCGGCAGCCGCCGCCGCGCGCGCATGCGCGGCGGCCTCGAGCGGGCCGTCGGCGCCGATCGTCGCGTTGAGCTCAACCACCGGCGCCGCCTTGGAGCCGAGCAGTGCCCAGACCGGTTGGCCGGCCCGCTGGCCGGCCAGGTCCCAGAGCGCCATGTCGACCGCGGCCAATGCCTGCGGCAGCGGCGCGACGGCGGTGCAGTCGGCCATCAGCTCGGCGTGCGAGAGGCCCGCCGCAGCGGCCAGCACGCGCTCGTACAGAGCCAGAGCGTCGGTCACCGACTCGAGCGTGACGCCGTCGTACTCGGTCAGCGGCGCGGCTTCGCCGTAGCCAACGGCTCCGTCAACCGATTCGATCCGGACCAGCACGAGCGGACGTGTCTCCGCCGCCGGGCCGTGTGCGGCGCGCAGTGGCGCGCGCCAGGGAACTTGACGGACGTGGGCCTCGAGCTTCACCGGCTGAGTAACAGGCCGGCGGAGAGCAGAACACAGAAGACCAGTTGCAGGCGCCCGGTGGCGGCCAGCGCGCGGTTGAGTGACGGACCGTCGGTGCGGGTGCGCACGATGCGCACGACCGGAACGGCCAGCGGTAGGGACAGCCAGCAGACCAGCAGCCACGGCTTCAGGGGACCGAAGACCCAGGTGATCAGCGCCAGCGGATAGGAGGCGTAGATCATCGTCGTGTACATCAGCCGAGCCCGATCCCGGCCCAGGCGCACCGCGAGTGTCTTCTTGCCGGCGCGGCGGTCGGTGTCGATGTCACGCGTGTTGTTCACCACGAGCAGCGCCGAGGCGATCAATCCGACCGGGACTGACAGCACCAGCGACTCCCAGCTGAAGTGGCGCATCTGGACGAAGTAGGACCCGGCGACGGCGGCCACGCCGAAGAATAGGAAGACGAACAGTTCGCCGAGGCCTTCGTAGCCGTACGGCCGTGGGCCGCCGGTGTAGAGCACGCCGGCGGCGATCGAGGCAACGCCGATCAGCAGCAGTGCCCACCCGGCCACGGCGATCAGGTAGATACCGCAGAGCACAGCGAGGCCGAAGGTCACGTAGGTCGCGATCAGAACCTGCCGCGGCGGTACGAGGCCGCCGGCCGTGACTCGCACTGGCCCGAGGCGGTCCTCGGTATCGGCGCCGCGCCGCGCGTCGGAGTAGTCGTTCGAGAGGTTCGCGCCGACCTGGATCAGGATCGCTCCAAGCAGCGCTGCGACAAAGCGCAGCGGATGAAAGACGTGGAGGTAGCCCGCGAGCGCGGTGCCGACCAGCACCGGTGCGATCCCGGCTGGCAGCGTCTTCGGACGCGCGGCCATCAGCCAGATCTGGATCGGGCTTGGCGTCGGTACGCCCGTCTGCGGTCTGGCCTGCGCTTCGGCCATCAGGCGCGGTGCGGGAACTTGGAAAAGTCGGGCGTGCGCTTCTCGAGGTACGCCTGGCGGCCCTCGGCCGCCTCGTCGCTCATGTAGAAGAGCAGGTTGGCGTCATGCGCAAGCTGTTGGATGCCGGCGAGTCCGTCCTCGTCCGCGTTGAAGCTGGCCTTGAGCAGCCGCAGGCTGAAGGGGGAATGCTGCAGCATCTCCTTGCACCACTTGACCGTCTCGGTTTCCAGCTCGTCGAGCGGCACGACCGTGTTGATCAGCCCCATATCGAGCGCCTGCTGGGCGTCGTACTGGCGGCAGAGGAACCAGATCTCCTTGGCCTTCTTGGGACCGACCAGGCGCGAGAGCACGCTCGCGCCAAAGCCGCCATCGAACGAGCCGACCTTCGGCCCGGTCTGACCGAACTTGGCGTTGTCAGCGGCGACCGTGAGGTCGCAGATGACCTGGAGAACCTGGCCGCCGCCGATCGCGTAACCGGCGACCATGGCGACGACCGGCTTGGGCAGCCGCCGGATCTGAACATGCAGGTCGGTCACGTGGAAGCGGCCATGCGCCTGCTGGTGGCCGGCGTCGGCCGGATCGGCGCCCGTGGCGTAGCCGCCCTTACTCGTCCGCACACGTTGGTCGCCGCCGCTGCAGAAGGCGAGTGGGCCCTCACCAGTGAGGATGATCACTCCGACCCGCTCATCCTCGCGCGCTCGCTCGAACGCGTCGATCAGCTCGATCACCGTCTCCGGGCGGAACGCGTTGTGAACCTCGGGACGATTGATCGTGATCTTGGCGATCGTGGGCTGGGTGGTCGGCCAGGCCTCGCCGGTCGCCAGCTCGTAGCGGATGTCCTCGTATGTGGCCGCAGCTTCCCAGGTGACGCTCACGGCGGCTGAGACTACCGTTTCGGGGATGCAGAACTGGCTTGAGCGCGCCGCGCTGATCCGTCCGGACCGAGTGGCGCTGGAGATGGTGGGCTCTGGGCAGCTGACCTATGCGGAGCTATTGGGGGCGGCGGGCGTGCGGGCGGCTCTATATCGCGACGACGGCATCGAGCCTGGCCAGCCGGTGTACATGCACGGTGCCCCTGGGATCCCGTTCGCCACCGATCTGCACGCGATCCTGTTGCACGGGGCGGTTGCCGTGCCGGTCGATGCGCGGCTGAGTCCCGAGGAACAGGGGCTGCGGCGCGTCGACGGCGGGGCGCTGACCCCAGGGACCGCGACCGTGATGTTCACCTCCGGTACCACGTCGGCGCCGAAGCCGGTGCATCTGAGCCTTGAGAACTGGGCCGCCAACGCGATCGGGTCGGCGCTGGCGCTCGGGCTCGATCAGGACGAGCGCTGGCTCTGCGTGATGCCGCTGGCGCATGTCGGCGGGCTCTCAATCCTGCTGCGCTCGACGATGTACGCCACCACGGTCGTGCTGCACGATCGCTACGACACCGATGCCGTCCTGAGCGAGCTCCGCGATCCCGAAAGGGCGATAACGCTCGTCTCCTTGGTCCCGACGATGCTCGCCCGGCTGCTGGACGCCGGGCTGAAGGATCCGCCGACCCTGCGCTGGGCGCTGCTCGGTGGTGGCCCGATTCCGCCAGGTCTGCTGGCGCGGGCAGCGGCCGCCGGTGTGCCGGTCGCGCCGAGCTACGGCATGACAGAGGGCTGCTCACAGATCGCCACCTTCGGCGTACCGCTGTATGGCGTCGAGCTGCGCTTCGATGACGGCGAGATCGTCGTAAGCGGGCCAAATTTCGCTCGGAATGTGCTCGACTCCGAAGGCTGGCTACGCACGGGTGACCTCGGGGAGCTCGACGAGGGCGGACTGCTGCGGATCGTTGGGCGCAAGTCCGACACGATCGTCTCCGGGGGAGAGAACGTGGCTCCGGCTGAGGTCGAGGCGGTCCTGCTCGAGCATCCTGCCGTGGCGGACGCCGGCGTCTTCGCTCGTGAAGACGCCGAGTGGGGGGAGGCCGTGGTCGCGAGGGTCGTGCTGCATCACGGCCAGCAGGTGACGCCTGAGGAACTGCGCGTATTCAGCGGCGAGCGCCTGGCGCGCTTCAAGGTGCCCAAGGAAATTTCGTTCGCGCAGGAGCTTCCCCGCACGGTCTCCGGCAAACTTCTGCGCAGAGAGCTGCGATGAGGACTTTTCCAGCAGACGACGAGCGCGACGATCTGCTCGACACATGGCAGGAAGCGGCGCCGGGCTGGGGTCGGCAGGCCGACGGCGTGCGTGAAGCGGCGATGGCCGTCAGTGAGTGGATGCTCGATCACGCCCAGCTGCAGCCTGGTCAGACGGTGCTCGAGCTGGCGGCGGGGCCGGGTGACACCGGCTTCCTTGCGGCGCAGCGCGTCAAACCAGGCGGAAGGCTGCTCTCAAGCGATGCAGTAGCCGCGATGCTCGAGGTTGCCAAGGAGCGGGCGGCCGAGCAGGGAGTGGACAACGTCGAGTTCAAGCAGCTGCAGATCGAATGGATCGACGTCCCGACGGCGAGCTTCGATGCCGTCCTCATCAAGTGGGCCCTGATGCTGGTGGTCGACCCGTCCGCGGCGCTGCGCGAATGCCGGCGGGTGTTGAAGCCGGGCGGGATGCTGAGTCTCGCGGTCTGGGACCTGGCCGAGCACAACCCCTGGGTGACGATTCCACAGCAGGCGATGGTCGAGCTCGGTCACCTTCAGCCGAGTGAGCCCGGAGCGCTCGGCATGTTCGCGCTTGCCTCACCGCCTCAGCTGCAGGAGCTGCTTGAGGACGCTCCATTCTTTGACGTGATCGTGGAGCCGATCCCCTTCGAGCGGATGTACGCCAACATCAACGCCTGGATCGGCGAGACGATCGATCTCTCGGGCTCCTTCAGAGCCGCGTGGGCCGAGCTGAGCGATGAGGAGCGACGAGCCGTACGAACGCGCGTCGCCGAGCTGAGCGCGGCTTATGCGGACGCCCAGGGGGCACTTGTGTTACCCGCGCGTTCACTGGGCGCTGCCGCTTCTGCATGAGTATTTGCAGCGCTTTTGTGAAATGAGGGTAAGACTTGGGGGGCGATGAACCGACGGTTTGCAACCCTCGCAGTCAGCGCCTTGGTCGCATTCGCGGCCCTGGGGTTCACCGCCAGCGCCGAAGCTGACTTCGCGCACGTTGTGCAGCCGGGGGAGACGCTCACCTCGGTCGCCGCGCTCGACGGGCTGAACATCAGCGCGCTGGCTGCCGCGAATGAGCTGCCGCTCACCGCCGAGCTGTACATCGGCCAGATCCTGCTGATCCCGCCGCGCACGGCGACGACCATGGCCGGTGCCGGGACGACGGTCTACGCCTCGGACACGACGACCACGACTTCGACAACTCCCGCCACGCAGACGACTACGACGACACAGACGACACCGGCGACCACGACGGTTCAGACCACCGCGACCACAACGCCTACGCCGGCGACCACGACTCCGACCGGTGCGCCGCAGCCGACTGAGGTTCATGTGCCAGCAGAGGAGATCGCGGACATCGCCAGCTCCGTTGGGGTCCCACCCGCATTTGCCGAGGCGATCGCCTGGCAGGAGAGCGGCTGGAACGACGCCGCGGTGTCCGACGTTGGCGCCGTCGGCGTGATGCAGATCGTCCCGACCACATGGTCCTGGATCGATCAGTACCTGACGCCCGGCGATCCACTCGAGCCGGCCTCGGCCGCCGAGAACATCCGCGGCGGAGTGCTGCTGCTGCACGCGCTGCTGGCGGAGACGGGCAACAGCTTCTCGCTCACCGCAGCCGGCTACTACCAGGGGCTCGCGTCCGTGCGCAAGCACGGGCTCTACCCGTCGACGCAGCAGTACGTCAACGACGTTCTGGCCCTGACGCAGCGCTTCGGCGGCTAGCCGGGGTCCGGCTCGCCCAGGGCGCGGGCAGCCGTCGCGAACTGCCAACCGATAGCCTGGGTTTCATGTTCTATGACGACGATGCTGACCTCCACCTGCTCGACGGCAAGACCGTCGCAATCATCGGCTACGGCTCGCAGGGCCATGCCCACGCTCTCAACCTGAAGGAATCAGGCGTAAACGTCGTCGTAGGTCTTCGCCCGGGTTCGGCGAGCGTCGCGAAGGCTGAAGCCAACGGCCTGCGCGTGGTTGATCCCGCGACTGCCGCCGCCGAGGGCGACCTCGTAATGATCCTCGCGCCCGACGAGCTGCACGCCCAGGTTTGGGAGTCCGGCGTCGGCGAGGGCATTGAGCCCGGCAACCTCGTGCTGTTCGGCCACGGCTTCTCGATCCACTACGGCACGGTCACGCCGCCGCCGGATGTGGACGTCGCCCTGGTCGCGCCGAAGGGCCCGGGCCACCTGGTCCGCCGCCAGTACACCGAGGGCTCCGGCGTTCCCGCGCTGATCGCAATCGCTCAGGACGCGACCGGCAACGCCCAGCAGCTCGCGCTCGCCTATGCCAAGGGCATCGGCGGCACGCGCGGCGGCGTCTTTGAGACGAGCTTCCGTGAGGAGACCGAGACCGACCTGTTCGGCGAGCAGGCCGTGCTATGTGGCGGCACAGCTGAACTGGTCCAGGCCGGCTTCGAGACGCTGGTTGAGGCCGGTTACGACCCGCAGATGGCGTACTTCGAGTGCCTGCACGAGCTCAAGCTGATCGTCGACCTGATGTACGAGAAGGGCCTCGCCGGGATGCGGTACTCGATCTCCAACACCGCCGAGTACGGCGATTACACGCGTGGCAAGCGCGTCATCACGGACGAGACCCGCCAGGCGATGAAGCAGGTCCTGGCTGAGATCCAGTCGGGCGAGTTCGCACGCGAATGGATCGCCGAGAACAACGCCGGCCAGGAGAACTTCAAGCGCATGCGCGACGAACAGGCCCACACCCAGGTCGAGGCCGTCGGCAAGGACCTGCGCTCGCAGATGTCCTGGATCGACACGTCTTTCCACGAGTAGCCGCTCAGCCGGGTGGTGGCCTGCGGGCCATCACCCGGACAGCACCCTGTGCTGAACCGGCACACGCTGGCCGCACGTCTGTATCCTTCGGCGCCCTGCCGTAACTGGCGCGAACAAGGTGGACTACCACCGGGGAGCGGCGGGTTCTGTCGCCGCGCGCCTGGGCACCCGATTCCGACCCCCCTAGGAGTGGCCGTGTCCCAGACCCAGCTAGTCATCCCTGAGCATCTCAAGCCACGCGATGGTCGCTTCGGTTCGGGACCGTCGCGCCTGCGCCCGGAGCAGCTCACCAACCTCGCCGCATCCGGCGCCTCTGTGATGGGCACCTCGCACCGGCAGAAGCCAGTCAAGTCACTTGTCGGCCGTGTCCGCGGCGGCCTGCGTGAGCTCTTCTCTCTCCCGGAGGGCTACGAGGTGCTGCTCGGCAACGGCGGCACCACCGCGTTCTGGGACGCCGCCACGGCGGGCCTGGTCCGCGAGCGCGCCCTGCACCTGAGCTACGGCGAGTTCTCCTCGAAGTTCGCCTCATCGACCAAGAGCGCTCCCTTCCTGGCTGACCCGATCGTGGTCGAAGCGGCCGCTGGCGACGCTCCTGATCCCGCCACCTCCGGCCAGACCGGCGCTGACGTGATCACCTGGGCGCACAACGAGACCTCGACCGGCGTGATGGTCCCAGTGGTGCGTCCCAACGGCCTCGACGACGGCGCTCTGGTGCTGATCGACGCAACCTCGGGCGCCGCCGGCCTGCCGGTGAACATCACTGACGCCGACGTCTATTACTTCGCCCCGCAGAAGGGCTTCGCCTCTGACGGCGGGCTCTGGCTGGCGCTTGCCAGTCCGGCCGCGCTCGAGCGGATCGCGCAGATCGATGCCGATCGTCCGACCGTGGGCGCGCCCCGCTGGATCCCCGAGTTCCTCTCGCTGACGACGGCGCTGGACAACTCGACCAAGGACCAGACCTACAACACCCCGGCCGTCGCGACCCTGTTCCTGCTGGCCGACCAGATCGAGTGGATGCTCGCCAATGGCGGACTCGAGGGCATGGTCAAGCGCACGACCGAGTCGTCGAACAACCTCTACGGCTGGGCTGAGGCGAACTCGGTCACGACCCCATACGTCGCTGACCCGGCAAAGCGCTCGCTGGTGGTCGGCACGATCGACTTCGACGAAGCGATCGACGCCGCCGCGATCGCGGCGACGCTGCGTGCCAACGGCATCGTCGACACCGAGCCCTACCGCAAGCTGGGCCGCAACCAGCTGCGGGTGGCGATGTTCCCCGCAACCGACCCCTCGGACGTGCAGGCGCTCACCGCCTGCATCGACTTCATCCTGGAGCAGAACGCATGAGCACCGCCAAAGTCCTCGTAGCCGAAAAGGTCGGCCCCGCCGGCATCAACCTGCTCAAGGAGCACTTCGATGTCGAGCTCGGGTTCGACTGGGATCGTGACCAGGTCAAGGCCCGCCTCGGTGAGTTCGACGGCGTCCTGATCCGGTCAGCCACCAAGCTCGACGCGGAGCTGCTCGCCGCCGGTACGAACCTGCGCGTGATCGGCCGCGCCGGCGTCGGTGTCGACAACGTTGACGTTGTCGAGGCGACCAAGCGCGGCATCGTCGTCGCCAACGCGCCGCTCTCGAATGTCGTCACCGCCGCCGAACACACGATGGCGCTGATGCTGGCGCTGGCCCGCAACATCCCGCAGGCGGCAGAGTCGCTGCGCGAGGGTCGCTGGGACCGCGCCAAGTACTCAGGCGTGGAGGTCTACGAGAAGACCCTCGGCGTGATCGGCTTCGGCCGCATCGGCCAGTTGGTCGCCGAGCGTGCTAAGGGTTTCGGCATGAAGGTGATCGCGTATGACCCGGTCGTCAGTCACTCCCGCTATGAGGAACTCGGCGTCGAGCGCGCCGAGAGCCCCGACGACGTCTACGCCGTCGCCGACTTCCTGACTCTGCATCTGCCGAAGACACCTGAGACCACGGGTTGGCTCAACGCCGCGGCGCTGGCCAAGTGCAAGGACGGCGTGCGTGTGCTCAACGTCGCCCGCGGTCCGCTAGTGGTCGACGCTGATTTGCAGGCGGCACTTGACAGCGGCAAGGTCGCTGGCGCGGCGCTGGACGTGTTCCAGACCGAGCCGGTCACCGATCTGCCGCTGTTTGCTTACCCGAACGTGATTGCCACGCCGCACCTCGGCGCCTCGACCGCTGAGGCGAACGATCGTGCCGGCTTCCAGGCAGCGGAGCAGATCGTCGCCGCGCTGACCGGCGGCTCGGTCACCACCGCGGTGAACATCCCAGCGATCCCGGAGGATGACATTGAGGCGCTGACCCCGTTCCTGCCGCTCAGCCGGGCCCTCGGAAAGATCGCCGCGGGCCTGCTGGAGGACGCTTCGATCGATTCGGTCACGACCGAGTTCCGTGGCGGTATCGGCTCGCGTGACAGCCGCCTGCTCGGCCTCAACGTCCTGATGGGTGTGCTCGGGGACAGCGGCGAGGAGGAGCTCAACGAGGTGAACGCGCCGGCCCTGGCGGAGCAGCGGGGGATCGCGACTGACGTCGTGAAGGAGACGCACACCAACGACTACACCGACCTGATCCGCGTGACGGTCACCAGCGGCGACCAGACCGTCAGCGTCGTCGGCACCGTGATCGGCAACCTTCACCGTCCGCACCTGCTGGAGGCCTGGGGGCAGCGCTTCCAGGTTCAGCTCGACGACAACATCACGCTGTTCCGCTACAAGGACGTGCCCGGCATGCTCGGCCGTGTCGGCACGACCTTCGGCGAGCGCGGCGTGAACATCGTCTCATCGGTGGTTGGGCGTCAGCCCAGTGACGCCGCTGAGGGCGCGGCTGCGATGGTCGTTACGACGGACGTGGCGGTGCCGAAGGATCTCGTCGATGAGATCGCCGCGAGCGACGGGTTTGTCGCCGGTCGCTCGATCAACCTGGCGTAACTGAGCGGACCGGTTCGCTCAGCTGGCGGACCAACCTTTGGATGAAACGTGCCATATATGGCACGTTTCATCCATCGCTTGCCATCGAGCAGCCTGGTAGGCTTTCGCTCGATGGCATCCCGCCTCGCCCTTCGACTTCTTCTCCTCCCCCCTCGGGGGGAATAGCGCGTGGGCGGCCGCATGTAGCCGCGAACCAGTTACGAGAAGAAGCAGGACGAGACCAAAAGGATTTCTGATGACGCCATCGCAGGACCCAAACCGAGTACTGATCTTTGACACGACGCTGCGCGACGGTGAACAGTCGCCCGGCATCTCCCTGAACCCCGCGGAGAAGCTTGAGATCGCCCAGCAGCTCGCGCGTCTCGGTGTCGACATCATCGAGGCCGGCTTCCCGATCGCCTCACCCGGGGACTTCGAGGCCGTTCAGGGCATTGCGCGCGAGGTCCGGGCACCGATCATCGCCGGCCTGGCACGCGCCCACGCTGGTGACATCGATGCTGCCTGGGGCGCGCTGAAGGACGCCGAGCGTCCGCGCATCCACACCTTCGTGTCCACCTCGGACATCCACATCAAGTACCAGATGCAGAACACTCGCGAGGACGTCAAGGGCATGACCCGCGCCGCCGTCGCACACGCGAAGTCATACGTCGATGACGTTGAGTTCTCGCCGATGGATGCGACCCGCTCCGACGTCGAGTTCACCGCCGAGGTTCTGCAGATCGCGATCGACGAGGGCGCGACCACGATCAACATCCCCGACACCGTCGGCTACACGACGCCGGTCGAGTACGCGGCCTTCCTGACTCGGCTGTATGAGCTGGTGCCGGATCTGCGGGGCGTGGTGCTCTCAGTGCACTGCCACGACGACCTCGGGCTGGCCGTCGCCAACTCACTGGCGGGCGTCCTGGCCGGTGCCCGTCAGGTCGAGTGTGCGGTCAACGGCCTCGGCGAGCGCGCCGGCAACGCCGCGCTCGAGGAGATCATCATGCTGCTGGCCACGCGCCGGGCCGAGCTTGGCTTCACGACCGGGGCGGTCACCAAGGAGATCGCGCGGACCTCACGGGTCGTCTCGCGCCTGACCGGCTACCCGGTCCAGCCGAACAAGGCGATCATCGGGCGCAACGCCTTTGCGCACGAGTCCGGCATCCACCAGGACGGCGTCCTGAAGGAGCGCAGCACTTTCGAGATCATGGACGCGGCCTCCGTCGGCCTCGAGTCCAACCAGCTCGTCCTGGGCAAGCACTCCGGTCGTCACGCCCTGCAGCAGGCGCTGGCTGAGCTCGGCATCGAGGTCAGCGGCCAGGCACTCAACACGGCCTTTAAGCGCTTCAAGGAGATCGCCGACCGCAAGAAGCACGTGACCGCGATGGACCTGGAGGCGCTGGTCACAGACGAGCTGCGTGAGGAGGCCGCTGTCGGTTACACGCTCGAGTGGTTCGACGTTGAATCCTCGTCCCGCCGCCCGCCGCACGCAAGGGTCGGTGTCCGCACGCCCGACGATCAGATCCTCGAGGGCTCGTTCGGCGGCGACGGGCCGGTCGACGCGATCTTCCACGCGATCAACACCGCCACTGGGGTTGACGCGCGTCTACGAGAGTTCCACATCGGGGCGGTCACCAGCGGCCAGGACGCCCTCGGCGAGGCTTCGATCGTGGTCGAGGTCGAGGGCTCAACCGGCTCCGGGCAGGCGGTCTCCACTGACATCGTCGATGCCAGTGGGCGCGCTTACGTGCGCGCCCTTTCGAACGCGGTCCGTCGACGTGATCGCACGGAGGCCGAGCCGCTTTCAGCCACGCCGTGACCGAGGGGCCGCAGGCGCTGCTTGGGCGAGCGGCGGCACTCGACGAGGCGGATCCGCTGTCGAGCTATCGCGAAGCGTTCCTGCCGGCCGAAGGGGTCATCGCGTATCTCGACGGCAACTCACTGGGGCGCCCCCTGCGGGCGTCCAGTGAGCGGTTCTCCGAGTTTGTGCAGAACGGTTGGGGCGAGCGGCTGATCCGCGGCTGGGATGAGGGTTGGATGGACGCCCCGGTCGAGCTTGGCGATCAGCTCGGCCGCACCGTCCTCGGCGCCGATGCGGGACAGACGGTGGTCGCGGATTCGACCACCGTGCTGCTCTACAAGCTCGTGCGCGCGGCGGTCGACGCGCGTCCGCAGCGCGACGTCATCGTTGCCGACACGCGGAACTTCCCGACCGATCGCTACATCGTCGAGGGGGTCGCGGCTGAGCGTGGCCTCACGATCCGCTGGATCGAGCCTGAGCCGCGTCTGGGCGTAACAGCTGAGCAGGTCCGTGAGGCGGTTGACGAGCGAACGGCGCTGGTGCTCTTCAGCCATATCGACTTCCGGTCGGGATACATCGCCGACATGGCCGCCATCACCGACGCCGTCCACGAGGCCGGCGCCGTGGTCCTCTGGGATCTGTGCCATTCGGTCGGCGCCGTCGAGCTTGGGCTGGACGCCGCCGGCGTCGACCTCGCGGTCGGCTGCACCTATAAGTATCTCAATGGCGGGCCGGGATCGCCGGCCTTCGCATACGTGGCGACGGGGCTGCAGGACAGCGTGGTGCAGCCGATCCAGGGGTGGATGGGTTCGGCCGAGCCGTTCCAGATGGGGCCTGGGTACGAGCCGGCAACGGGCATGCGCCGCTTCATCTCTGGGACCCCGCCGATCGTCGGGATGCTGCCCCTGCGGGATAGCCTCCAGCTGATTCGAACCGTCGGCATGCCGGCGATCCGCTCAAAGTCGGTCAAGCTGACTGACTTCGCAATCCAGATCGCCGACGAGCACCTGGCGCCGTTCGGCGTCGAGGTCGCGTCGCCCCGAGATCCCAACGTGCGCGGCGGTCATGTGACGCTCGAGCATCCGGACTTCGCGCGGATCGTCCCTGAGCTCTGGGCGCGCGGCGTGATCCCCGACTTCCGTCCGCCAAGCGGCATGCGAATCGGGCTCTCACCACTGAGCACGAGCTTCACCGAGCTCGCGGTGGGGCTGGTGCACGTCGCCGCCCTGCTCGGGGGGGACTAGAGCGTCAGACCCTGCGCGTAGGCGGCGGCGAGGATGTCCGCCGTCGGTCCTGTCGCCATGAAGTCGTGGCCCATCGCGGTCGCGCTGGCTCGATCAGGAGCCACGAAGCGCACGCGGCCTCCGTGAGCTCGCAGGGCCGCCGCCTCAAGCGCCGCGGCGGAGCGCGCCGTCACCCGCATCGCTCGTGATAGCCCGCCGTACAGGCTGGCCATCGGAGCCAGGCAGAGCACATGCGCGCCCCGTGCATTGGGGGCGACGTCGATATTTGTCGTGCTCCAGTCGCCGCCATCCAGGTACTCGACTCCGTTGATCAGCTTCGGGGCAAAGAGGTCCGGCACCGTGCAGGACGCGGCGACCGCTTCGGCAACCGAAGCGTCGGGTGCGCCCGGCGACCCAAATACGACTCGGCGCCCGGAAGCGCGCTCGAGGGCGACCACCCGCAGTCTTCCATCGAAGCGCAGGTCAGCGAACTCAGGGCGCTCGCTCACCTCGCCAAGCGATTCGGCGCCGGCTCTCCTGGCGCCGAGCCTCGAACGCCGGCGGGCGGTGCGTAAACGTTCCGTGCTGCGCAGCATCAGGTCGGCCGGCACCGCGGAGGCAACGGTGGCGAACGTCTTGACGATGCCCTCCGCCGCTCGCGCCGGCGGCATCGCCATCTCGCCGGCGACACCGCCATCTGGCCGCTGCAACTGCTCACCAGCCGCCAGGCGGGCCGCGACCACGGCACCAGCCGAGGTCCCGACGAAGAAGTCGCAGGCGGAAAACTGAACGCCCGAGGCATCCTCAAGCCCGGCCAGCACCGCCGTCATCCAGGCCTCGCCGGCGATCCCGCCGCCGCCGAGCACGAGGGTGTCTGGCCGTGTTTGCACAGAGCGAAGGTAAGCAGGCGCATACGAGTGTCTGATATAACGTACAAGCGTATGGCGACCGTTGAACAGCAGGCAACTCCGGGGGACGTCCTCGGCGCGCGTATTCGCGCGCTGCGCGAGGCGATGGACCTGTCACTGCGTGATCTGGCGGAGCGCTCGGGTGTGAGCGCGCCGATGCTCTCCCAGGTCGAGCGGGGGGAGACCTCGCCCTCTCTGCAGATCGCGAACAAGATCGCGGGTGGGCTGGAGCTGCGCCTGTCGCAGCTGCTGCGCCTGGATGAGGATGGCGCGGTCAGCGTCGTGCGCAAGGGCGAGCGTCGCAAGGGCGGCGCGGTTGACGGCCACAGCTACGAGATCCTCAGCCCGCCGCTGCCCGGTCAGCGTGCCGAGCTCTCCCGTCACACACTTGCGCCCGGCGCCGCAACGGGCGGAGCAGGGGACCCGCCGGTGCATGAGCCTGGCAGCCGTGAGACCGCGCTGGTCGAAAGCGGCGCCGTCGTCCTCGCCTGCGACGGCAGGCGCTTTGAGCTTGAGACAGGCGACTGCGTCACCTTCGACGCGGACCTGCCACACCACTTCGAAAACCCCGGAAAAGAAGACGCCGTCGTGCTCGCCGTGGTGAGCGCCGGCCTGAGAAGGAGCTAGGAGAGACAGATGGCGAAGAGCCTGTTCGACAAGATCTGGGAGCGCCACGAGGTTGCGCCGGGTCTTCTGTACATCGACCTGCACCTGGTGCACGAGGTCACAAGCCCACAGGCGTTCGATGGCCTGCGGCTGAACGGCCGCACGGTCCGGCGCCCGGACCGCACCCTGGCCACGGCGGACCACAACACGCCGACCGACGGCACGCCGGTCGCGGCCATGATCAAGGACGAGCTCTCGCGGGTGCAGGTGCAGGCGCTTGAGCACAATGCCGCTGAGTTCGGGATCCCGATCTACTCACTCGGTTCGGAGAACCAGGGGATCGTGCACGTGATCGGCCCGGAACTCGGTGTCACGCAGCCCGGCATGACGATCGTCTGCGGCGACTCGCACACCGCCACTCACGGCGCCTTCGGTGCGCTCGCCTTCGGCATCGGCACCAGCGAGGTCGAACACGTTCTGGCGACACAGACTCTGACCCAGAACAAGCCCAAATCGATGCGCATCCGCTACGAGGGCGAGCTTGGCTACGGCGTCACCGCCAAGGACCTGATCCTGTACACGATCGGCCAGATGGGCGTTGCCGGCGCCACCGGCTACGTGGTGGAGTTCGCGGGCCCGGCGATTGAGCAGTTGTCGATGGAAGGCCGCATGACCGTCTGCAACATGACGATCGAAGGCGGCGGCCGCGCCGGCATGATCGCACCTGATGAGAAGACCTTCGAGTACGTGATCGGGCGCCCCGCGGCCCCGGCCAGCGTGCCTGATGACTGGCGCGACCTGTACACGGAGGACGGCGCCCACTTTGACCATGAGATGGTGATCGACTGCGCCAAGATCAGCCCGATGGTCAGCTGGGGAACCAACCCGGCGATGGTGGCGCCGGTCAGTGAGACGGTCCCGATG
>Ga0302314_10011330_pt1 | contig 15563 bp, 11 predicted proteins | sample III_Palsa_N2_3_FD_200533 | JGI IMG/M metagenome (GOLD analysis project Ga0302314, IMG submission 200533) | Peat permafrost microbial communities from Stordalen Mire near Abisko, Sweden - III_Palsa_N2_3 | ecosystem: Environmental > Terrestrial > Soil > Palsa > Peat permafrost | place: Sweden...
AACGCCTGAAACCGTCGAACCGCTTACTTGGAACCGCCGGTCATCATCACGGGCTTGTCGCCGGCCGACTCGGCGCGGTGCACTGCCCGCATGGCACCGAGGAATAGGCGCTGCCGAGTGAGCGCCAGACGAGCGGCTCGGATCCCGGCGGTCGCCGCCATGTCGCTCAGCGGGCCGCTCGGCCAGCCGTACATCTGCCGCGCCCAACGCGGCAGGGTCGAGACCGCCAGGACGCTTACCGGCGGCAGCCCGAGCTTCAGGGCGCGGTTGCCGTCGGGCACCGGTGGATGGAAAATCAGCCGCAGCGCCTCTTTCGCCTCGTCGCACGCGTATAGCCCCGGCCTGACCTCCCCAAAGTAAGCGTCGAGTTCGGCCACAGAAGCGGGCGCCGCCGCCCGGTCGGCGCCGATGAGCTCCGCGCTGACGCGCTGCTCAGCCACGAAAGCGTCGAGATCGGCGGCGGAGAACGGCAGTCGGCCGCGCCGGGCTATGTCGACGCAGGAGGCGACCTCGCCGCAATGCACCCACAGCAGCAACTCGGGCTCGTCCACCCGGTACCGCACGCCGTCGGGGTCGGTTCCGGTGAGCGATTCGTGAATCTTGCGCACCCGCCGCCCCGCACGTTCCGCCTCGGCCGTCGTCCCGAACGTGCGCGTCTCGATGAACTTCCTGGTCCGCCTTAGCCTGGCCCAGGCATCCACGGGCTCTGTCAGCGCACCGGTGTTCTGCAGAGTGCCGCGGATCACACGCGGGTGCAATGCCTGCAGGTACAGGGCGCGGACAATCCCCACCCACATGACCCGGCTGTTCATCACCCGCCAGGTCACCGACCCGGGACCGAACAAGCCATCATCTTGCCTGGCCGGATCGTCGGGACTTGTATATGTGTAAGGCGTATGAGCCAACTCGTCCCCTAACTGCTCTAAGCGGTGCTTTCCCGCACGGGTGGGGATGCGGTAACTGCGGCGCGCGCCTGGCGGGCGGCTTCGACCAGGTTGCGCAGGGCGGGCTCGGTCTCGGCGTAGCCGCGGGTCTTCAGACCGCAGTCGGGGTTGACCCAGAGCCGGGTGGGGCCGACGACGCTGATGGCCAGCATGAGCGCCTCGGTGATCTCGGCGACGTCAGGGACGCGGGGCGAGTGGATATCCCAGACGCCCGGGCCGATGCCGTGCGCAAAGCCGGCCGCGGTGAGGTCGGCGATGAACTCCATCCGCGAGCGGGCCGCCTCGACGGTGGTCACGTCGGCGTCGAGCGCACCGATGGCGTCGAGGATCTCGCCGAATTCGCTGTAGCACATGTGCGTGTGGATCTGGGTGGCGTCGGCCGCACCCGAGGTGGCCAGCCGGAACGCCCGCACCGCCCAGTCCAGGTAGGCCTCGCGATCGGCCCGCCGCAGCGGCAGCAGCTCCCGCAGGGCCGGCTCGTCGACCTGGATGATGCGCAGGCCGGCCGCCTCGAGGTCGGCGATCTCGTCCCGGACCGCGAGCGCGACCTGGCGGGCGGTGTCGTTCAGCGGCTGGTCGTCGCGGACGAACGACCACGCGAGCATGGTGACCGGCCCGGTCAGCATGCCCTTGACCGGCTTGTCCGTGCGGGACTGGGCGTAGCGGGCCCAGCCGACGGTGACCGGCTCCGGTCGGCTGACGTCGCCGTGCAGGATCGGCGGGCGGACGTACCGGGTCCCGTACGACTGGACCCACCCGTTTTCGGTGGCGACGAACCCGTCCAAGTGCTCGGCGAAGTACTGCACCATGTCGTTGCGCTCGGGCTCCCCGTGCACCAGCACGTCCAGGCCGATGTCCTCCTGCAGCGCGATCACCCGGTCGATCTCGGCGCGCATGACGGCCTCGTACGCCGCTGCGGTGACGCGCCCGGCCTGGTAGCCGGCCCGGGCCGCGCGGATCTGGCCGGTCTGCGGGAACGACCCGATCGTGGTGGTGGGCAGCACCGGCAGGCCTGCGGCCTGCTCCGGCTGGCGGATCGCGTAGGGGGTGCGGGGCGGTCCGTCGCCGAGCGCGTCCAGCCGCGTCCTGACCTCAGGGTTCGCCGCCGCGGCAGCCGCTCGGGGCTGATGGAGCACGACGCGGTCCCCGTGCAGCCAGCGGCCGAGTGCGACAACCTCATCGACCTTCTGCCGCGCGAACGCCAGCCGCCGGGTCAGCTCCGGTGCCAGTGACGTCTCCGCAGCCAGGTCAAGCGGCACGTGCAGCAGCGAGCAGGACGTGCTCACGGTCAGCTCGTTAGCCAGGCCGAGCAGCGACGCGCACAGCGACACCGCGTTCGGCAGGTCCGCGCGCCAGACGTTCCTGCCGTCGATCACGCCTGCCACCAGGGTCTTGCCGCCGATGCCGCCGACTGCCGCGAGCGCTTCCCGGTTCCCAGGCCCAGCCACGAAGTCGAGGCCGATGGCCTCGACCGGGCTTGCCGCCAGCACCGGCAGCGCGTCGCCGATCTCGCCGAAGTAGGTGCTCACCAGCAGCGACGGCCGCCGTGGGAGCGACCCGAGCCGGTCGTAGCCGCGGCGCAGCGCCGCCAGCTCCTCCCCCGTCCGGTCTGCGGCCAGCGCCGGCTCGTCGAGCTGTACCCACTGCGCGCCGGCCGCGTGCAGCTCGCCGAGCAGCTGGGCGTAGGCGTCAAGCAGCGGGTCGAGCAGGTCAAGCGGCTGAAACCCCGGCTCGGCGGGCTTGGACAGCAGCAGGAACGACAGCGGCCCGAGCAGGACCGGCCGCGTCTCGATGCCGTACGAGCGAGCCTGGAGGTACTCGCTGACCGGCTTGTCCCCGGCCAGCCGCAGCCGCGTTCCCGGCCCGAGCTCGGGCACCAGGTAGTGGTAGTTGGTGTCGAACCACTTGGTCAGCTCGAGCGGGACGATCTCCTCGGTGCCGCGGGCCATCGCGAAGTAGGCGTCCAGGCCGTCCAGGCCCGCGAACCGGTCGGGGATGGCGTTGAAGCCCACGGCGGTGTCGAGCACGTGGTCGTACAGCGAGAACGTGTTCGACGGGATACCGGAGAGGCCGGCGTCGCGCAGCGTCTCCCAGGTCTGGCGACGCAGCGCGGCGGCGGTCTGCTGCAGGCCGGCCGCCGTCTCCCGGCCCGCCCAGAATGACTCGGTTGCCTTCTTAAGCTCGCGCCGCTCGCCGATCCTGGGATATCCGAGCACGGTTGATTGCATGTCGGCAGTCTAGGGAGCCCGGACTGTGGAATCAACCAATCAGAAGACGATATTTCTGTGTCTGACCACAATCGGTGTCACTTGGCGTAGTTGCTGGCCCCCCACCAGTCGACGATCACGGCCTCCTCGTCGCCGACCACCCAGGCGTCGTGCCCGGCCGGCAGCGAGGTGACCTGGCCTGGCGCGGCGTCGAACTCGGCACCGTCGGCGGTTCTGATGCGCAGCGTGCCCGCCACGTGGTACTGGAAGTGCGGCGCCTCGCAGAGCTCGGTGCCTGCAATCGGCTTGACGTGCTCCGACCAGCGCCAGCCGGGCTGCAAGACGAGGCGGCCGATCTCGCTGCCGCCAACGCGCAGCAGCTCAAGCCTGCCGTGCTCGAACGCGCGCACCTCGTCCGGTGCGGCGAAGTCGCGGTGTTCCGTGTGCTGCGTGGTGTCATGTCCCATGGCGGCGCTCCTCACGCGTCCCATTCCTGCACGGCGGTCTGCCTGACGATGAGGCCGTCACGCAGGTCAAGCATGGCCAGGCAGAGCACGCGCGTCCCGTCTGGGTAGCGGCAGGCCTGGGTGAAGGCCGCCGTGTCGCCGGAGACGACCACCCGCTCCAGGCGGTGGGTCATGTCGCGTCCGCAGGTCTCGTCGAGGTACTCGCCGATCGCCGTGCGGCCGCGCAGCACCCGGGGGTTGCTCGGCGGGGCGTTCCGGTCGACGACGGTCATCTCGGCGTCCGGCGCGTAGAGGACGCGCAGCGCGGCCGCGTCTCGCTCTTCGATACCGCGGCGCAGTGCCTCGGTGTCGAATACGGTGGTTGCGGTATTCATCGAGTGCTCCTTCCGTGTTCTTACTCGGTCGACGTCAGGTTCCCGCGGCACCGTCAATCCACCGTCAAAGCCCGGAAGGAGCGCCTGCTGGCGGCTGGCGGCCGACGGCGGGCGGGCGGATACTTGAGCATGGCCGTGTTGGAGGTCCGCTTGCTCGGCGAGCTCGGGGTCGAGTTCGACGGCACGCCCGTCACGCTGCCGACTAGTCGCCGGGCCTGCGCGCTGCTGGCCTGGCTGGCGCTGCGGCCCGGCCCGCACAGCCGCTCTCGGCTCGCGTCCCTGCTGTGGCCCGACGTCCTGGACGCCAGCGCCCGGGCGAGCCTGCGCAGCGCGCTGTGGGCGCTGCGGGCGGCGTTCGGGCCGGCCGCGGCCGAGTACCTGCAGACCGAACGGGACTGCGTGGAGCTGGCCGGCGACGGGCTGCTGATCGACGTCCGCGAGCTCGAACGGCTACTGGCGGCCGGGTGCCCGTTGGAGGCGGTCACGCTGCACCGAGGGGACCTGCTCAGCCAGTTCGACGCGGACTGGGTGCTCGACGCGCGAGACGAGCACCGGGACCGGCTTGGCGCCGCGTACGCAGCGCTCGCCGCCGCGGCCGAGGCCGACGGGCAGATCGCGACGGCGCGGCGCTGGGCGGCCAAGCGCTCGGCCGCCAGGCCACTCGATGAGCTGGCCGCCCGTGACCTGATCAGGCTCCTCGTGGCCGACGGCGACCCGGTCGGCGCGGCCGCCGCCTACCAGCGGCTCGCGGCGCGGCTCGACGCGGAGCTCGGGGTCAGCCCCGCGGCCGAGACGACGCGGCTCGTCGCGCCGCCGCGCCAAGCAGCACCGGCTCCGGCGCCCCCAGCCGAGCCGATCTCCGAGGCCGGCCTGGACGCACTGCGGCTTGTCGGACGCGACAGGGAGCTGCGCGCCCTGCTACGGCACTGGCGGGCGAGCCGAAATGGCAGCGGAACCGCCGTCGCGATCAGCGGGGACGGTGGCATGGGGAAGACCAGGCTCGCGCGGGAAGCCCTCGCGGTAGCGGCGGCCGACGGCGCGCTGACAGCCGCCGCGGTGGCCGGCGGCCCGGGGGCGGCCGCGCCGTTCGCGCTCTGGTCGGAGCTGCTCGACGACCTGATCGCGCAGGCCGGCCCGATGCCGGAGTCCGGGCTGCGCGGTGACGGCGACTGGGACGCGGCACTGGCGGCCATCCGTACTGGGTCTCCGACGCGGGCGACCGAACCGGGCCTGGACCGGATCCGCTTCTTCGAGGCGACGGTGGCGCTGCTCAGCTGGGCGGCACGCGACCGGCCGCTCGCCCTGGCCCTGGAGGACCTGCACGCCGCGGACCGGTCGAGCCTCGAGCTGGTGGCCTACGCGGGGCGGCGGATCACCCGGCAGCCGGTGCTGCTCGTGCTGACACGGCGGCGGCTGCCGCCCCGGCCCGAACTGGACGCCGTGCTCGGGGCGCTACGCGCCCGCGGCACCCTGGCGGCCGAGTTCGACCTCGGGCCGCTGTCCGCGACGGCACTTGACGAACTGGTCGGGTCGGCCGCCGACGTCACGGCGGCGTACCGCGCGCGCATCGTCGCCCTCGCGGCGGGAAACCCGCTGCTTGCCGTGGAGACCGCCCGGTCCGCGGCCCGCGACGTGGACCCGGCGGCCGGGCTGGTCGGCGCCGCCCGGCAGGCAATCGCGCGTCTCAGTCCGGCCGCGCGACTGTTCACTGAGCTCGCCGCGACCGCCGGACGCGACCTCGACCGGGCCGAGGTGGCGTCCCTGCCGCTGCTCGCCAGCCCGGCCGGCGCGGCGGCGGAGGCGCTCGGCTCGGGCCTGCTCTGCTCCCGCGCGGAGCGGACCGGCTTCCGCCACGACCTGCTGCGCGAGGCCGTCTACCAGGACCTGCCGGACCCGGTACGCGCGCGACTGCACGAAACGCTGGCCGCGTGGCTGCGTGCGCGGGTGCCCCGGGGCAGCGCCGTCCGGCTGAGCCCGGCGCGGAACGCGGCGGAGATCGCCCGGCATCTGCGGCTCGCGGGCCGCGATGACCTGGCGGCGGACCAACTGGTCAGGGCGGCCGCCGCCGCCCGCGCGATCGCGGCCCTTCCTGAGGCGGCGGCGTACCTGGCGGAGGCCGCGTCCCTGACCGGTAAGTCTGGCGCCGGGCCGGATCCGGAACTGCTTATCGAGCTGGCCGAGGTCCAGGCGTGGCGGGGCATGCTCGCGGAGTCCGACGAGGCGTTCGGCCACGCGCTTGAGCTGATCGCACCGGACGACGACGACGCGCAGGCCGCCGCGTGGGTCCGCCGCGGGCACTGGCTGCGCGGCGGGGTCTGCCACCCGCGCGAGTCGCTGCGCTCCTACCGCGCGGCGCTGGACTTCCTCGGCCGCGGCGGCGACCGTGATCCGCTGATCCTGGCGGAGTCGCTGGCGGGGATGGCCTGGGCGCAGGCGGTCGCCGGCGACCCGGGCGAGGCCGAGGGGCTGCTCGTCGAGGTGGAGAGACTGCTGGGCGAGGTTGGCCCGGCGGCGGAACCGAGGCTCAGCCGGCTGAGCCATGACATCGACGTGGCCCGCGCGCACGCCCTACTCCGGACGGGCCGGTTCACCGAGAGCTACGCCCCGCTCATCGCGGCGTCCGCCGCCGCGGGCCACGGCGGACGGCCGGATCTCGCCTACAGCTGTCTGGCGAACGCCGCGAGCGCCGCGGCCTGCGCGGGCGACCTGCCGCGGGCACTGGACTTCGCGGACCGTTGCCTGCCGCTAGTGGTGCCGAGCGGGCTGCTGCGGCTATGCGTGTACACGCACTCGGCACGGGCAGCGCTGCTCCGGCTGCTCGGCCGGCTCGGCGAGGCGGGCGTCGCCTGCGACGCGGCAGCCGCGGCAGCGGAGCGCATCGGGCTACCGGAACTGGAGGGCCTGGTGCACCACGATCGCGGGCTGCTCGCGGCCGGGGCCGGCCGGCACCGGACCGCGGCCGACGAACTCGGCCTCGCCCTCGATCTTGGCGCCCCGGTCAGCCGACCGCTCGCCCGGCTGCTGCGCGCCGAGGCGCTGGCCAGGGCGGGACGGCCCGACGAGGCCGAGCGCGAGCTGCGCGCGGTCGTGCTCGAGCCGGTCTCCCCCGCCGACGTGCCCGACACTCTGGTGGCGCGGATGTCCCACGTGCAGGGCCTGATCGCGCTGCGGCGAGGAGACCGGCCACTGGCCGCCAGGCGGCTGCGCGAGGCGGAATCGGGGTGGCTCCGCCGCTGCGGGCAGGGCCGCGCCGAACACGACAGCGACGCTGGGCAGGGCTATGTCGCGGCGCTCATCGACCTAGGCCGTCCGCCCGTCGCCGCGCTCATCGAGCCAGCGAAGGAACTAGCCGCGGTACGCGCGGACATCGCCACGGCGGGAGGCCCTGATGCCTGAATTCGAAGACCGGGCGCGCAGCGAGGCGCCGCCGGAGGACGTGTGGAAGCTGCTTTATGACCCTGCCCGGTTCCCCGACTGGTGGGCCGGCGTCGGGTCGGTCGAGCCGGGCCAGGTGGGCGAGTACACGATGTACCCGCAGGGCTACCCCGACTTCCCGATGGCGCAGCGGCTTAACGTCACCGAAGCCGGCGTGACGATCTCCTGCCTGGTCTCTGACCTGGTCTTCGAGTGGCGGCTTGCGCCGCTCGACGACGGCACGGCGACGAGCATCACCGTTCACGTCGAGATCCCCGCGGCGGAGGCGCACCGGCTGGCCGCACAGCAGGACGTCATCAGTCAGTCCCTGTCCCGGCTCGCCGCGCTGGCCGCGGCGGAGAGCCGGTGAGCGATGGCCTGGCCAAGCCTGGCAGCCCCGACGAACACACCCTGACTGCCCTCGCCTGCCTCGACACCTCGGGAGCGCCCGCCGCCGGCTGATCAGGCGGAAAAACATGGCGAGCCGGCCAAACACTTCGGCTCCCTCGGGACTGTCATCTGTGTAAGCGAGCTCCGCTGGGCTCGGTGGCGCGATGGCCGTGAGATACGGTGGGAGATGAACCAAATGCCGCCAGAATCCGTCATATTCGTAGTAACGGTCGCGGTTGTAAGGATCGCTGTGTTGCTGGTCGCGTGGGGCTCCGAGCTGTCGCGGTCGCGGGAGCGCGCCCGCGGCCTGGCGATGCTCGCGCGCGTTGTCCGGCCGGGCGTGCTGGTGATGGAACGCGGCGCCGATGGCGGCGTGGTGGTCGTGGCGGCGGCGCCCGGCCGCCAGCCGTCGGCCATGTCCTCGTCAACAGAAGACAGGATGGGTCTGGATGAGCTGGCAGAGCTTTGATGAGTTCTACGCGAACACCTTCTCCAGGCTGCTGGCCGCCGCCGTCCTCGCCTGCGGGGACCGGGGCGACGCCGAGGATGCGGTCCAGGACGCGTTCCTGGCCGCTCTCGGCGACTGGGAGCGAATATCGGGCTACGACCTGCCTGACGCCTGGGTGCTGAAGGTGGCGCTGCGGCGTCTCTGGCGGGTAAGGCGGCGGCAGCGGCGGGGCGCGGACGAGTCGCTGACGGTAACCATCTCGCCCCAGTCGACCCCGGAGCAGACGGCGGAGGCTAGCGAGGTGCTCGCCGCCCTGGCCGGCTTGCCGCGTGATGTCCGGGTGGCGCTGGTCGCCTGCGCCGTGCTCGGCTGGACCCAGGAAGAGGTCGCGGAGATGGTCGGAGTGCCGCGCGGCACGATCGCCAACAGGATCTTCCGCGGCCGCGCCGTGCTGGCGACGCAGCTCGGGCTTGGCGGCACCGTCGCGGGGGCGCGGGATTCTCTGGTGCCGGCGCCGCGGATCTTCGCGCCGTCCGTCATCCCCGACGACGACCTGGTCGCGGACGCGCTCGGCCGGACCGAGCGCTGGCTGCGGGCCGGGGTCGAGTCGGAACCGGGAACGGCCGAGCGGATCAGGGCGGGCATCGCGGAGCGGGCCGGCGGCGGTACCGGGCCCCGCCGCCCGCTTGCCGCCCTGCTCGGCGTGCTTCCCCGGCCACGCGGGTCACGTGCGGAGCGCGCAGGAGGCGGACGTGACTAACGTCATCCGGCTGGTACTCGCCGCAGTCATGCTGGCGGGCGTATACGTGGTCGCGGCGGTGGTTGCCCTGTTCACTCTCGGCTTCATCGCGCTGCCCTTTGTGCTGGTGGCGTTTATGGGCAACTCGCCCTTGCTGGCTCCGCTGAACTTCCTTGCCGTGGCGGTGGGGCTCCCCGGCATGCTCGCGATCGGCCGCGGTCTGCAGGTCATCAGGCACATCGGCGATCCGTGGCCATCGGTCGAGCTGCCCGAGGCGGGTACCGAGCCGCTGCGGCTCGTCATCGCGGACATCGCCGCCAGGTCGGGCACGGCCGCGCCGAGCGACCTGCGGCTCGCGCCGGTGGCCAACGCGGGGGTGACCGAGCGGATCCGGCTGCTCGGCCCGCGCGGCGGCGTGCGGACGCTCTACATCGGCCTGCCGTTCCTGGTCGGGCTCTCGGCCGGCCAGCTCACGGCCGTGCTCGGCCACGAGATGGGGCACTACGCGGGCGGCCATGCCCGGCCGAGCATCCTCGTGCACCGGGGCATGGTCACGCTGGCCGGCATCAGGGCCGCGTTCCGGCTGCTGAGCACGGCTGCGCCCACCACCAACCAGGCAGTCGTGATCCGGCCGCTCGCAGTCGTGGCCTCGTGGTTCCTGGTCGGGTACGCGACGGTCGGCTACGGTGCCTTCACCGCGTACGAGTTCGCGTACCAGCGGCTCGGCTTCGCGATGCGCCGGGTCCAGGAGTACGAGGCCGACGACTGCGCGCAGCGGATCGTCGGAGCGGAGGAGCTGGCCGGGGCGCTGCGCCGCATCGAGGCGGTGGCAGCGGCGTGGCGGGACTTCCAGGCGCGGTTCCTCGGCCCCCTGCGCCGGGCCGGGTGCGTGCCGGATGACGTGTTCGAGGCGTTCGGGGCCATGCTCGCGGATGCCGGCTATCGGGAGGTCATGCAGGCCGGGGAGCGGGAGCAGGGACAGCGGGTCACCTCCCCATCGGATACCCACCCGTGCCTGACCGACCGGCTGGCCAGGCTGGTCGAGCGCGCCGCCAGGCAGGCGCCAGCGGAGGCCGGCGGCCGGGCGGCGCCGTTGGCGGGCGCTGTTCTTGGCGGCCGCCCCGCGACGGCGCTCATCCCGGTGCTGGCGGACCGGCCATGGTCGGCCGAGTTGTCGGATAAGACGAAGCCGCCCGGCCAACTGGCATCGCTGCCCTGGGACGCCTGCCTGCGGCGGATCGGTCAGGCCGACGCGATCGCCCGCGCGGGCGATCTGCTGCGGGCCATCCGAGCCGTCCGCCGCGGCCCTGGTCCGGTCGGCGAGCCCGTCGGGACGGGCGGGACGGGCGGGACGGGCGGGACGGAGATGGTGACGTTGCTTGACGTCCTGCGGACGATCGAGCGCAGTCGCGGTGAGCTGGCAGCCGCGCTCGCGCCATCCGCAGCAGGCGCCGGGGACGCCTCACTCGTGGGGCTGTCGGCCGGCCTGACCGCGCTGATCAGCTTCCTGGTGGTGGACAGCGGGTGCGCGTCGTGGCAGGTGTCCTGGCGTGACGGCCTGCTGGCCGGCGGGCTTACCCTTGCTCCCTGGGACGTCACCGATACGGCCACGGAGCAGTTGTCGGCGAGGGTGAACAGCTTCGTCGACAACCCGGGCGATGCCGCTCATGAGAGCGCGATCGTAGGACATCTGCGGAGCCTGCAGATAGACCCCGGCCAGCCGGTCAGCCTGACCACGGAACCGACCACACGGCAGGCTTCGGGTGCTGGCTCCGCGTCGGGCGACACCGTTGTCATCCGGCCTGCCGCGACCGGGCGCCGGGACAGGCTGCCGGTGCGCGCCAGCACGGCCATCGTCTTGGCGGCCGGCGTCCTGGCGCTCGGGATCCTCGGCGTCGTAATCGTCAACCGACCCGAGGGGCAGGCCACGCCGTTGACCGCAGACTCGGCCTTCGAACCGACCGCACCGGATTACCTGCCAAGCTACGACCCAGATCCGATAGTGCTGCGCACACCGGATCTGCTGGTCCCGTCCTACATTCTGCCGACCTACGCCTTGCCGACGGCCTTCCTCGCCATGGCGAAGTGCCCGCCGCCGCTCGGCTCGGACGCCCGCTGCACCACCGTCACAGTCGAGCGCGGTCAGACACTGAGCCTGCTCGCCTGCCGGTACAGAACCTCAGTGGCGGTGGTTCAGGAGCTCAACAATCTCGGGGCGTCGACGACGATCGACGCCGGGGACAAGCTGACGGTTCCCGTCCCTGAGAACGGCCAGGCCGCCTGCGGCTAGGGCGGGCTGCGATCTGACCGCTGTCGGAGTCCGGGCGCCGGAAACGCGGAGGTCACGGTCCGTTCAAAATAAAGATTCTAGGATTTTCGCGGCGATTGGCGGTTCTGTCACGACGCGGATCAGGCAGTCGCGTGACATGGCCTAACCGGCGCTGCCCGGCGTACCGTTGACCTGTGCAGGCAGCGGGCGCGGCGCGACTCCGCCCGGTCAGCAACGGCCGGGGCGAGGGGAAGGCGAGCAGTGCGTGATGCTGACGAGACGCAGGAGCCTGGATCGCCGAGTGTGCGCCAGAAGGCCACCATACTGGGCGACGGCAGCGTGTATCTGGCCGACCGCGACCAGTATGTGGCCGGATGCGACCTGTACGTCATCACGTACCAGTCAAGCGGGCCGACGTACCGGGTGGAGAGCCTCCCGGCGGCGGCGCGGGCCAGGCCGACGGCGGCGGAGGCACGGGCCCGGCCCTCCCGACTGCTGATGGCCCGCCTTGAGCTGGTGCCGTTCGCGGGCCGGGCCGGGCGGGCAGGGCAAGTCCCGGCTGGCGGCGGAGTTCGCCCGCCGTCGCCCCGACGGATGGCTGGGGTGGCAGGCCCGGCAGGCGCCCTCTGCGGACCACGCCCGAGACATCCCCGACGCCCACCCACAGAGCCCTGCCGGGACGGCGGGACTGCTGGTGGTGGTGGATTACGCCGACCGATGGGCGCCGCCCCGCCTGCTTGAGGCGATCATCGGCCTGTACGCGACGGCGCGGCGGCTGCCGGGGTCGGTGCCGTTGCGGGTGCTGCTGCTGGCACGCGCGGCCGGTTTCTGGTGGGAGGCACTCACGCAGCGGTTGGACACCGACTACGAGATCCCCGCGACCGCGGCGGCGCTGCCGCCGCTGGGCGGCGAGGTCAGCCGGGTCGAGCTGTTCACCACCGCGTTCGATCATTTCGCGGCCGCGATGGGCGTTACCGGTGCCGACGGTGCCGGACGGCTGCCGACCGGGCTCGGCGGCCGCGGGTTCGGGCCGGTGCTGACCGTGCACATGGCCGCGCTGGCCGCCGTCGACGCGCACTGGCGCGGCGCGGCAGCGCCGGCGGAGCCCGCCCGGATCTCGGCCTACCTGCTCAAGCGGGAACGCGGGCACTGGCGGGAATGGAACGGCCGGGCTGAGGATCGCCTGCCGACGGGCCCTGAGGTCATGGGTCACGCGGTGTACGCCGCGACCCTCACCGGGCCGCTCTCGCACGCAGCGGGCGCCGAGGTGCTGGCCCGGGCCACGGTCGCGTCCGTGCCCGACAACGTCAACCAGATCCTCACTGACCACGGGCGGTGCTATCCGCCCGAGGATCCGGCTACCGTCCTTGAGCCGCTCTATCCCGACCGGTTGGGCGAGGACTTCATCGCGCTGACTACCCCCCGGCACGATCCCGGCGCCGCGTCGGCCGCGGTCGACGGCGACGGCGACGGCGACGGCGACGGCGACGGCGACGGCGACGATCTCGCGGTGCTGGTGGCCAGCTGGGCCGGCACCGCGGTCGGCCAGCTGCTGATCCCCGCCGCCGGCCGTCCGCCGGCCGAATGGACCGTCCGGGCGCTGACGGCGCTGATCGAGACCGGCCGCCGCTGGCGGCACATCGCCGACGACCAGCTTTACCCGCTGCTGCGCGCGCACCCGAGCCTGGTCCTCCAGGCTGGCGGCCCGGTCCTGTCGTCGCTGGCGGCGCTACCCGATGTCGACCTCACCGTGCTTGAGGCGATCGAGGCCCTGCTCCCCCGGGATCGTCACATCGACCTGGACGCGGGCATCGCCGCGCTCGCCATGCGCCTGGCCGATCACCGGCTGGCCGGCAGCAGCGACCGCGCACGGCAGGCCGTCATCTACAACAACCTCAGTTACCGCTTGCGCCACGCTGGGCTGCATCAGCGAGCCCAAGAAGCGGCGCATAACGCAACCCAGCTCTTGCGGCAACTGGCGGCAGCGGACCACTCGGCCGCCCTGCCGGACCTGGCCCTGGCGCTGCACAACGAAGCCCTGACCCTCGGGGAGGTCGGACGGCGAGCCGAGGCGGTCCCGGTCTCGGCCGAGGCAGTGCGCCTGCGCCGGGAGCTGACCGAACTCGACCGCGCCGCCCACCTGCCCGACCTGGCCCTGTCGCTGGCCAACCACACGATGCGGCTGCAGGAGGTGGGGCGGCTGGCGGACGCGCTTGACAGCTCCGCCGAAGCGGTCGACCTGTACTGCGGGCTGCCTGAACGGGATCGCGCCGCCCACCTCCCCGGTCTGGCGGCGGCATTGAACAACCGTTCGGCGATACTGGCCGAGGCCGGGCTGGCGCGGCCCGCGCTTGATACCTCCACCGAAGCGGTCGACCTGTACCGGAGCCTCGCCCGGACCAACCACAACAGCTACCTGCCCGATCTGGCGATGGCGCTGACCAACCACGCGATGCGGCTGCTTGAGGTGACGGGGCGGCGAGCCGACGCGGCGGCGTTCTCGCAGGAGGCGGTCGCGCTCTTCCGCGAGCTGACCGACCTCAACCGCAGCGCTCACCTGCCCAGCCTGGCGATGGCGCTGAGCCACGCGGCTCGGCTGGTTGAGCCGGGGCAGCCGGTCGAGCCCGGGCAGCTGACCGACGCGCTGGCGGCATCGGCGGAAGCGGTCGTGCTCTTCCGCGAGCTGACCGACCTCAACCCAGCCGCCCACCTGCACACGCTGGGCATGGCGCTGAACAATCGGGCGGCGCTGCTGGCCGGGACCGGCAACGCCGCCGATGCCTTCCTGCTGTCCGGGCAGTCGGTCGATGTCTACCGTGAGCTAGTCGGGATTAACCGGGCCGCGCATCTGCTCAATCTGGCCATCGCGCTCGCCACCCGGGCGAGCTTGCTGACGCGGGCGGAGCGGCTGTCCGACGCTGTCCCGGTCTCGGCGGAAGCGCTCGACCTGTTCGGTCAGCTGCCCGACCGCAACCGGGACGTGCACCGCCACCGGCTGGCCACCGTGCTGCGCGATCACGGGGCGCTGCTGGCGCGGGTGGATCGGGCGACTGACGCGGTCCCGTTCGCACAGCGCTCAGTCGACCTGCTCAGCGAGCTGGCCGACCGCGACCACGACATCTTCCCCGACTACGCGCAGAGCGCGTTCTACCTTGGCTGGGTGCTCGCCCAAACCAATCGGGACGCGGAGGCCATCGCCTGGATGGTTAAGGCGTTCCTGCTCTGCCAGCGGCTGCGCGAGGACGCGCAAGGCCTGCTAGAGGAGGCGAAGGATCTTCTGCGGTACGCCTATGCGCAAGAACCGGCCGTAGTTGCCAGCGAATTCCACGCGCAAACCGGCGGGGATATCCCCTCCTGGCTGGCCGAACCGCCTGCCCCGCAGTAGCCCGGTTCGGGTAAAAGCGTAAGGTCCGGGTGAAACCGATCAGGTCGCGGCACTGGCGGTCATCATCGCCGGTCACTGTGCGTAATTGCCGACGCCCCGCCCAGTCGACCACCACGACCTCCTGGTCGCCCGCCACCCAGGCGTCGTGCTCGGCCGACAGCGAGGTGACCTAACCTGGCGCGGCGTCGAACTCGGTGCCGTCGGCGGTTCTGAAGAGCAGGTGAGGCGGTGTGCCCGTGCTACCCCGTCTTGCGCGTCGCGCGGCGGTTGGCCAGCTCGTCGGCGTTGCCGGCGGCGTCAGCGATCAGACCGTCCTCGGCGCGGATCGCGGGAAGCTCGGCGAGCTCGCCCGCCACCTCCTGCCAGACCCGGCCGAGCGCGATGCCGAAGACGCCCTGGCCGCCCGCAAGGAGATCGTAGACCTCGTTAGCCGAAGTGCACTCGTAGACGCTGACGCCGTCGCTCATCAGCGTGACCTCGGCCAGGTCGTCGGTGCCGTGCTCGCGCAGGTGCTGGACCGCCGCGCGGATCTGCTGCAGCGAGATCCCGGAGTCGAGCAGCCGCTTGACCACCTTGAGCACCAGGATGTCGCGGAACCCGTAGAGCCGCTGCGAACCCGAGCCGTGGGCCGCACGAACGCTCGGCTCGACCAGCCCGGTGCGGGCCCAGTAGTCGAGCTGACGGTAGGTGATACCGGCCGCCGAGCAGGCCGTCGGCCCGCGGTACCCGATCTCGGGGTTACCGTCGAAGAGCGCGCCCTGCACAGCCTCGGACCCACCCCTTGTTACCGACACGGCCACCTCCTGTGACTACCCCCGGCATTCGCACCGTAAGCCCACCGGGCAGGCAGGTCAACGATCACGCCCGGCGAGTCGCGACATTCGGTGTCAAACGGGCGACGAAGGTCACGCTGAACGGCCGAAGTC
>Ga0302314_10011331_pt1 | contig 15562 bp, 16 predicted proteins | sample III_Palsa_N2_3_FD_200533 | JGI IMG/M metagenome (GOLD analysis project Ga0302314, IMG submission 200533) | Peat permafrost microbial communities from Stordalen Mire near Abisko, Sweden - III_Palsa_N2_3 | ecosystem: Environmental > Terrestrial > Soil > Palsa > Peat permafrost | place: Sweden...
ACGCTGTTGGTGATCAACTGCATTTACGCCCTGGTCACCGCAGCGGCGCTGCTGTTCGCGCTCGCGGTCGGCAAGCACTCGCGGATCAGCGGCGACGTCACCGGTGTGCACGGCATGAAGACCGTCTGGCGAGACCCCACGATCAGACGTCTTGCGGGCGTCGCCTTCGTCGGCTTCGGCTTCTTCGTAGCGTTCACCACCTGGCTGCAGGCGCTCCTGAAACCAGCCAGGATCCACGCCTCCACGGCCGGCTGGATCCTGGTCGCGACCGTGTTGGCCGGCGTGATCGGCTCGGCGCTGCTGCCCGCGCCGATCACGCGACGGCGTGCCGACCATCAGCTTTACCGCGTGGCAGCCGTGGCGACGTTCGGTGCCTGTGTGCTGTTCGCGTTCTGGAAATCGGTTCCCGCAATCGTCGTGGCAGCCTGCATCAGCGGCTTTCTGCTGCTCGCGTGCCTACCGGTGCTGCTGGAGGTGGCCGAGCGCCTGGCCGGGCCAGCTGGAATCAGTGCCACCGCGCTGATCTGGCTCTCCGGCAATGCCGGCGGCATCGTCATTGCTCTGATCGTCCAGGCCGTCGTCCATCACCCGGTCGTCGGCTTCCTTTTGATGGCCGTGATCCCGCTCAGCGTGCTGGCGATCGCGCCGCGCGGCTCAGCCGCTGAACCGGCCCCGTAGCCCCGTACTCCGGAGCCCCGTTCCCCGCCAGAAAACGCTCTCCCCGCCGACGCGGCTAGCGTGTCAGCGCGTCAACGGTGCGAATCACCTCGATCGTCGCCCCCACATCCCCCACGACGATCACCTTGAGGCGCGCCCGCTGCTCGTCGTAGATCGGCTCAACCCGCATGCTCGCAGCGCCGTCAGTGGCGCCCGCGGCCAGCGCCGCGAGCGTGTTCGTCACGCGATCGGCCTCACCAGAGCTGACTGAGTCGACCTGAATCACGCTTGAAACCTCGACGGAGCGCGTCGTGGCGGCGGGCGGCGGCTGCTCGCTCGCAGCGGGCACTCCGCCCACGAAGGCCTCGAGCCCGGCTCGCGTGATCCGGTACTGCTTTCCGATTCGCGCCCCCGGGAGCCGTCCGTCACGCACGTAATTGCGGACCGTGCGGACCTGCAGCCCCAGGATCTGTGCCGCCTCCTCAGCTGAGTAGTACTGCTCGGTCATCCGTGTCCGACGATGTTATGGGCACCACCGGCGTCCCCTACCTGCGTATAGGTGCGTTTACAGTCGTATGCGGTCGGTTGTAGCACCTATAACCAATGGTTAGAGCCTCTCTAAACGGTTATAGGACGTAGCTATAACGGCGAGAGGGTCTGGCTATAACCATTGGTTATAGCCAGACCCTCTCGGAGCGAACCGTCAAACGGTCCGCCAAACTGCACGCAATGAGCGAGCAGCCAGGCCTGATCATCTTCGATTGCGACGGCGTTTTGGTGGATTCCGAGCCGATTGCGCTCAGGGTCAACGTCGAACTTTTCGCACGTAGCGGACTCGTTATGCCCGAGGCCGAGATCATCGACCGCTTCATGGGCCGGTCGCCTTCGCTTGTCTATGAGCTCTTGGCACAGCACCGCGGTGCACCGCTGACAACCGACGAGCTCGCCGAGATCGAGCAGCTCTACGTCGACGCGTGCGCGCGCGAACTCCAAGCCGTGGACGGGATCGCCGAGGCGCTCGCGGCGCTGAATAACCCTGTCTGCGTCGCCTCGAGCAGTGGCCCGGCGAGCATCGAGCGAAAGCTGCGCCACGTCGGCCTCTATGAGCATTTCAGCGGCCGCATCTTCAGTGGCGTCGAGGTTGAGCACGGAAAGCCAGCGCCCGACCTGTTCCTGTACGCCGCTCACCGCATGGGCTTCGCGCCTGAGGACTGCGTGGTCGTCGAGGACAGCCAGTACGGCGTTCAGGCGGCCAGAGCCGCGGGGATGCACGTTTTTGCTTACGCCAGCGGCCTGACACCGCCCGAGGCGCTCAGCGGCCCCGGGACGACGATCTTCACGGATATGCGGGCTCTGCCCGAGCTGATCCACGCGCACGCGAGCGCACGGCGCGGACCGGGATAATCGCGGCCATGGCATCTCCATCTCACCTGAAAGCGGTCCTGCTGGACCTGGACGACACGCTGATCCCTGAGGCCGAGCCCCTGACGCTCGCCTATCAGGCCGTCGCCGAGGCCGTCTGGGGGCCGCAGGCAACGGAACAGCAGGCACTCGACATCCGTAGCGCGGCCCGCGAGTACTGGGACGCTCACGCGCCCGAGCCCGAGTACCGGGAGCGCGTACATCTGGGCCCGAGCGACGGCCTCAGTTCGCAGCTCACCGGCGACGGCACAGAGCGCGCCGAGCTCCGCGAATTCGTACGCGACTTCCACGCCCACGCGTTCGACGCCGCGCTTCCGGACGGCTTCGCGGGCGATTCGGCCACGTTGCGCCAAGTCTTCTGGGCCGCACGGCTCAGCGAGCAGACGATCTTCCCAGACGCGATCGAGCTGCTTGAGACCCTGCGCGAGAGCTACAAGCTGGCGCTGGTGACCAACGGCGCCTCTGACTTCCAGCGCGAGAAGATCAATGGCACCGATCTGGGCCAGTACTTCGACGCGATCATCGTCTCCGGAGACCTCGGCACCGGCAAGCCCGATCCGGCTCCGTTTTATGCCGCTCTGGCGGCGCTCGATGTCAATGCCGATGAGGTCGTGATGATCGGCAACGACAAGGCTCGCGATATCGCCGGTGCCGACCGCGCCGGAATCCGCAGCATCTGGGTCCAGCCGGGCGATCCGACGCAGACCGACGCTGTCACCGACCTGCTCGAGATCCCATCGCTGCTGGCCGGCTGACGCCAGCGGCCAGCCGGATCACTGACCCTCAGGCCTTCGGCGGCACGTAGCTCATCGCCCGCTCAGCCAGCGCCGTGATCGTCAGGCTCGGGTTGGCGCCGACGTTCGCGGGCACCGCCGCGCCGTCGCAGACCAGCAGGTTCTCGTAACCGAATACGCGATGGCGGCTGTCGACCACTCCCGATCCCGCGTCGGTCCCGATCACCGCGCCGCCGAGGATGTGAGCTGTGATCGGGATCGACAGCAGGGCCTCTGGAATCGTGCTGAAGGCGGCGCCGCCAAGCCGCTTCGCGAACCAGCGAGCAGCGGCATAGCCAGCCGGAATCTTGTCCGGGTTGGGATGCAGCGGGTCCTGCTCGGTGGTCAGCGCCACACCGCCGCCGGGTAGCCGCCGCTTGACCTTCAGCCGAATCGAGTTCTCGAGCGACTGCATCACCAGCAGGATCACCGCCCGGCGCGAGGTCCCCCGGAAGCGCAGGCCCTGCAGGGCCAGCGCCGGATGACGCAGGGCCGCGAGCAGGAAATGCAGCGGCTGCGTACCCCGGCGGCCGGCCTCCACCATTACCGTGGCGAGCATCGACTGCGAATCGCCACCGCCACCGTAGGTGACTACCTCAATGTGCGTGTTCGCGTCCGTGTGGATGCTCGAGGTGATCGCGACCGATTCGCTGAAGTCCTGGCCCGAGCCCTCGGGCGCGAGCGCCATCATGATCGACTCACTGTTGGTCCGCACCACGTACCCGAGCCGATCCGACAGCCGCCCCAGCGAGCCGCTGCACCTGCAGCGCTGCAGCAACCGGTTGGTTCCGAGTGCCCCCGCCGCCACGATCACGCCGCGCGCCCGCATGGCGCGCGGCTGGCGCCGCAGCAGGCCACCGGAACGCTGGTGCCTGATCTCGTACCCGTCGGCCCCGCTCCCGTCCCCGAGCGGGGTTATGTCCACCACCGTGCGCTCGGGCATGATCTTCACGCCGAGCTTCTCGGCAAACCACAGGTAGTTCTTCATCAGCGTGTTCTTGGCGCCGTAGCGGCAGCCGATCATGCAGCCGCCGCACCGCACGCAGCCGGTGCGATCAGGGCCCTCACCGCCGAAGAACGGGTCCGAGACGGTGACTCCGGGTTCGCCCAGGAACACGCCGACGGGCGTGCGCGTGTACGTATCCCCGACTCCGATCGTCTCCGCGTACTCCTTCAGCAGCAGGTCCGCGGCTCCATCGCGGTCGTACTGCACGACACCGAGCATGCGCTCAGCCTCGGCGTAGAACGGCTCCAGCTCGTACTCCCAGTCGGCCAGCTCCGACCACTGAGCGTTCTCGTAGAACGCCGGTCCAGCCCGGTAGAGAGTGTTGGCATAGCCGAGGCTGCCGCCACCGACTCCGCAACCGGAGAGGATGAACACATCTTTGAACAGGGACATGCGCAGGATCCCGCGCAGCCCGATGTGCGGCGCCCAGAGGTAGCGCCGCGAGTTGATCGTCGCCTTGGCGAACTGGTGGTCCTCATAGCGCCGACCGGACTCGAGCACTCCGACGCTGTAGCCCTTCTCGGCAAGCCGGAGCGCTGAGACGCTCCCGCCGAAGCCGGAGCCGATCACCACCCAGTCGTAGTCGAAGTCCGCCACGGGCGCTCGAAGCCTCAGGCGGGCGTCAGCGCGATGACGGGGATCTGCCGGGTCGTCTTCTCCTGGTACTCGCCGAACTGCGGCTCCCCCTCGACCATCGTGCTGTAGAGGCGCTCGCGCTCATCGCCGCTGACCACGGTCGCGACCACGCGGATCTTCTCGGTGCCGACCTCGATCTCAGTCTCCGGGTGTGCCTTGAGGTTGTGGAACCAGCCCGGGTGCTCGGGCGCGCCGCCCTTGGACGCGAAGATCACATAGCGGTCGCCGTCGGGCAGATACACGAGCGGAGCGATCCGGTCGGTCCCCGACTTCGCGCCGACGTGGTGCAGCAACAGCAGCGCCTTGCCGTCGAACATGCCGCCAACCTTGCCCGCGCTATCGCGAAACTCCGTGATCACCTGCTGGTTGAAATCTGCCATCGACATTGTCTTCCTCCCGGACGTGGTGTTTGGACCCTGACGCCTGCGCCGCAAACACTAGTGCCCTGGTGGTTTTTGCTTGCCGTCCAGGAGGAAGGTTTTCCGGCCTGGCACTAAACTGCGCCCAATGCCTAAGCAACAGCGCGCCATCCGCATCGAACCGAAGGGCCAGATCGCCGCGATGCAGGCGCTGGAGGCCAAGAGTGACGAGGAACTCGAGGCTGAAACCAGCTTCCGTTCCGCCGCTCAAACCATTCTCGGAACCCGTGCCGCCGAGCGCTACGACGCTGACAAGGCCCGTGCCCACTTTCAGAAGGCGATGGTCTCGGCCCGCTCCCAGCAGGAGCGAACCCAGATCCGCCGCGTCTCCGCCGCTTCGCTCGCTCTGGCTGAACGCCGCGCCGGTGACCTGAAGATCGCCGCCGAGAAGCTCGGCGTCGAGGCACCCACCGGTCGGCAGCTCTTCGGTCTGCGAGCGCTGGGGCTGATCATCCCGCCCAAGAGCGCTGGTCTCTTCGCTCGTATCCGCGGGATCGTGATCGTGATCGCGCTGATCGTCGGAATCCTGGCGCTCGGCTTCGGCATCGTCAAGCTGGTCGCGCTGCCGTTTGGCGGTATCAGCCTCGACCTCGCGATCTTCTACGGCTTCGTGCTGGTCGCGGTTGTGCTCGGCAGCCTCGCCTACTGGAACCGCCGGCGCCAAAAGGCGGCGACAGCCAAGCGCGACGCCGACCTCGCGGCCCGCACCGGCCGCTGACGTCGCATGTGCGGGCGGTACTCGCTCGCCGTGAACCCGGCGCAGGTCGCGGCTCGGTTCTCTGTGACGGAATCCGCCGCGACTGAGCCAAATACGAACGTGACCCCCGGCTCCACGGTCATGGCCATTGCCACGACTCGCGAGGGTGATCGGGTGGCGCGGCCGCTGCGCTGGGGTTTGGTCCCCGGTTGGGCGCAGGATCCGAAGGTCGGTTACAAGATGATCAACGCCAGGGCTGAGACGGTCGCGGAGAAATCCGCCTACAAGCGGTCGTTCGAGCGCTACCGCTGTCTGATCCCGGCGGACGGTTTCTACGAGTGGTATCGCCCCGAGTCGGGCCCAAAGCAGCCGTTCCACATCGCCCGCCCCGACGGCGAATTGTTTGCTTTCGCAGGGCTCTGGGCGGTCTGGCATCGCGGCGCGCCTGACGAGCTGCGGACCTGCACGATCATCACCGCCGCAGCCAACCGGACGATGGCCGAGATCCACGACCGCATGCCGGCGATTCTCGAGCCCGAGGCCGAGGCCGCGTGGCTCGACCCGGCAGCGTCCGCGGTCGATCTGCTTGACCTGCTGCACGGCCCGACGGACGACGGGATCGTGATTGCGCCGGTCTCGCCTCCGGCGCCACCGGCCCAGGGAGCGTTGTTCGCCTGAACGGCGAACATAATCCCGCCGTGACGCTCTCTCCGCTGCTCGCCGCATATGACCATGTGATCCTCGATCTGGACGGGACTGTCTGGGTCGGTGGTGTCGCGACCCCGCGCGCCCCCGAAGCGATCGCGGCGATTCGCGCTGCTGGAAAAACGCTGGCGTTCGTGACCAATGACGGCAGCCGCTCTCCCGAGGAATACGTGCGCACGCTCTGGTCGCTCGGCTGCACCGCCGCCGTCGAGGAGGTGGTCAGCGTCGGCTCCGCCATCCAGTTCGTGCTCGCCGAACGCCAGCCAGGCGCGCGTGTGTACGTGATCGGCGGACCGCCCGTGTTCAAGCATGTTGTCGACGCCGGCCACCGCATCGTGAACCACACCGACGACGCCGAGCGGGCGGACATCGTGGTCGTAGTCGCCCACCGCGACCTCGGGTACATGGACCTCGTCCCAGCGACGCGCGCCCTGATCGCCGGCGCGGACTTCATCTCCGGCGGTCGCGATCGCAATTTCCCGACGATCGGCGGAATCGCGCCCGGAACCGGAGCGATCGCCGTGGCACTGGAATACGCCACCGGGCGGACCGCCCACAGCGTTGGAAAGCCCGATCCGAAGGTCTTTGAGGTGGCGCTCGACCGGCTCGGCGGTGGACGGACGCTCGTGATCGGCGACCACCTCGACTCCGATCTCGGCGGTGCCGCGGCGGCCGGGCTCGACGCGGCGGTTGTGCTCAGCGGCGTCACCAGCCGCGAAGCCGCTGAGGCGGCCCTGGATCCGGCGCCTGTCGCGATCGGCGAGAACCTCGCGGCGCTCGTACTCTCATCCTGATGCTTTCCCTGATCGTCAACCCGGTCGCCGGTGGCGGCCGTGCCGGCCGCGCGCTGCCGGGCGTTCGCCGCGAGCTCGGCCGGCTCGGCCTCGAGCATCGCGTCGAGCCGACCAAGAGCCTCGACCACGCGCGTGAACTCGCTCGCGCGGCCGCGCAGGCCGGTGAGATGGTCGTGGCGTTCGGAGGCGACGGCACCGTCGGAGCCGTCGCCGGCGCCCTCAAGGAGACAGATGCCGTCCTCGGCATCCTCCCCGGCGGCCGTGGCAACGACTTTGCGCGCGTGATCGGCCTGCCACGAAGCCCGGTTGCAGCCTGTGCGACGCTCGCGGACGGTGACGTCACAAGCGTCGACCTCGGTCAGGCCGGCGGCAAGACCTTCATCGGAATCGCCACCTCGGGATTCGACTCCGAGGCCAACCGCGTCGCCAACAACGCAAGGTTCGTGCCGGACGGGCTCGTCTACGCCTACGGCGGCGTGCGCGTACTGCTCTCCTGGAAGCCGGCGACCTTCACGATCACGCTCGACGGCGTCGAGCACTCGCTCTACGGCTACAGCGTCGCTGTCGCAAACTCACCCAGCCACGGAGCCGGCATGCGACTGGCACCAGAGGCATCCGTATACGACGGCATGTTTGACGTGGTCATGGTCAGCCACAGCAGCAAGCTCGAGTTCCTGCGCCAGCTTCCGAACGTCTTCAAGGGCACGCACGTCGACTCCCCGCTCGTTCACATCGTCCGTGCGAAGACCGTCGAGGTCGCGTGCGACCGCTCCTTCACCACCTACGCCGACGGAGATCCGCTGACCGTGCTGCCGGCGACCTTCACAGTGCTCCCGGGCGCGATTCGCGTCAAGGTTCCCGGCACCGCAGCGAAGGACCGGGCGGCGTGAGCGTGATCGACCTGAAGGTCCGTCTGGCGCGCGCCGTCGGATCGCTCAGCCGTCACAGCGGACGCGGCGGCGGTACCAGCCTGCCAGGCAAGGTGCTGCTGCGCCTTGACGCTGATGCGCTGAACAAGCTCTCACTGCGGCTCCCCGCGGGTGCCGCCGAGATCTCCGCGACCAACGGCAAGACCACGACGGCCGCACTCAGTGCCGCGATCCTCGAGGGTGCCGGCCACCGTCTGGTCCACAACCGCGCTGGCGCCAACATGGCCGGCGGCATCGCCTCGACGCTGCTGGACGCCTCGCAGGGCCGCGGCCGGATCGACGGTGACCTGGGGCTGTTCGAAGTCGACGAGTTCTGGGTCCCGGAGATCACGGCGCAGATCGCCCCGCGTGTGCTGCTGCTCGGCAACCTCTTCCGCGACCAGCTCGACCGCTACGGCGAACTCGAGACGGTCGCGGACCGCTGGGCGCAGGTCGTCGCGGCACGCACGCCGGGATCGCGCTTGGTGCTCAACGCCGACGATCCGCTCGTTGCTGACCTGGGACGCGAACGCGACGACGTCACCTACTTCGGGATCGAGGATGACGACCTGGCGATCCCTGAGATGCAGCACGCCTCCGACTCCAAGCACTGCCGGCGCTGCGGCGCCGCCTACGTGTACGACGCGATCTATATGGGGCACCTGGGTGACTACCACTGCCCATCCTGCGGGCAGCAGCGGCCGCTTCCGAGCGTCTACGCCGAGCGGATCACGCTGCACGGCACCGAGCGCTCGACCTTCATGCTGGTCACGCCGCTCGGCACACGGGCGGTGCTGCTGCCGTTGCCGGGCCTCTACAACGTCTACAACGCCGTCGCCGCCTCCGCGCTCTGCCTGGACCTGGGCGCGACCCTTGACCAGGTCGTCTCCGGGCTGCAGTCCAGCACCGCCGCGTTCGGGCGTGCCGAGCAGGTTCAGGTCGGCGAGACCACACTGAAGCTGCTGCTGATCAAGAACCCCGCCGGAGCGAACGAGGTCCTGCGCACGCTCGTGCTCGAACCCGAGCAGCTAAATCTGCTGGCCATCCTGAACGACCTCATCGCCGATGGCCGTGACGTCTCCTGGATCTGGGACGCCGACTTTGAGCTGATCGCCTCCCGGGTTGGCACGATCACATGCGCTGGCACCAGAGCAGCCGAGCTCGCCGTCCGCTTCAAGTACGCCGGCGTTGAACCCGAGCGCCTGCAGGTGATCCCGGATCTGCCAGCGGCACTCGACAGCGCCCTGGCACAGGCGGACGGCCGCCTCTTTGCGCTGCCGACCTACACGGCGATGTTGGCGCTTCGTCAGGAGCTAGGCGAGCGCGGCCACGTCAATCAGTACTGGCAGGCTGCAGCGTGAGCGACACCGTGATCTGGCATGACCTCGAATGCGGCCGCTATGAACGTGACCTGCCGCTCTGGCTCGATCTCGCCGCAACTTACGGCGCTGGCAGGACGATCCTTGACGTCGGCGCCGGTACCGGCCGTGTCAGCCTCGCACTCGGACGAGCCGGGTACAGCATGATCGCGCTCGACTATGACGCTGAGCTGCTCGCCGAACTGGCGTTGCGTGTCGGCGGCCTGCCGATCAAGCCCGTGCTCGGCGACGCGCGCGACTTCAAGCTCAGCGAGGGCCCGTTCGGCCTCTGCATCGTGCCGATGCAGACGCTGCAGTTGCTAGGCGGCGAGAATGGCCGCGTCGGCTTCATGCGCTCAGCACGCAGTCACCTCGCGGACGGCGGCGTTGTCGCCGTCGCGATCGCGGATGCCGACGATTTTGAGGAGTTCGAGTGGCATGAGGGTGATCCCTATCCCCTCCCAGACATGCTCGAACTCGACGGTTGCCTGTACAGCAGCCAGCCCACCGCCGTGCGGCGGGACGGCGGCACGTTCGTGCTCGAGCGGCGGCGCGAGGTCGTCGATCACACCGGCGGCCATCGGCAGGATGCGGACCGGATCGCGCTGGACGTGGTGACCGCGAGCGACGTTGAGGAGGCCGGCCTGCGGGCCGGCCTAAAGCCGCTGGCGATCCAAGAAGTACCGCCAACCGGCGAGCACATCGGCAGCGAGGTGGTCATCCTTGGACTCTGAGACGCCGACCCTGCGCGTCTGTGCGCTCTATCCGACGCTGATGAACATCTACGCGGATCGCGGCAACCTGCTGATGCTCGAGCGGCGCTGCAGCTGGCGCGGTATCGGCTTCGAGCTGAGCGGTAGCGGGATCGGCGACGAGCTCGATCCCAGCGGTGCTGACCTGTTCTACATGGGCGGCGGTCAGGATCGTGATCAGGAGCTTTGCGCGGCCGATCTCCACGCGCTCAAGCGCGAATCGCTAACTGTGGCAGCCGGGCGCGGCGCCGTAATCCTCGGCGTCTGCGGCGGTTACCAGTTGCTCGGGCACGAATACCAACTCGGTGACGCCACGCTCCCGGGCATCGGACTGCTGGACATCCGCACCGTCCGCTCGAGCGGTCCGCGACTGATCGGCAACGTCGCGATCGAGGTTCATTTGCCCGGGGTGGGCAGCAAAACCCTGGCAGGCTTTGAGAATCACGGCGGCCGCACCCAACTTGGAGAACACGCCACGGCGCTCGGACGCGTGCTTCGAGGCCACGGCAACAACGGCAAGGACGCACGCGAGGGAGCGATCTCCGGCAACGTGATCGGCACGTACCTTCACGGCCCGCTGCTCCCGAAGAATTCGTGGTTCGCAGATTGGCTGATCGCCACCGCACTCGGGATCAAGGAGCCGCTGCCCCCGCTTGATGACGCACTCGAGGATGCTGCTCACGCGGACGCATGCAAGGCGGCAGGACTGTGACCCGCCGCGGGATCGCGACGCTGATGGCGCTCGCGGCGGCCCTGGCAACCGGCCTGCTGGCCGGCTGCGGCGTCGCGGCGACAGCACACGCGACGGCCACAGCGACCGTGACCACCGCCACAACCGGCACCCAGACGAGCACGTACACACAGCCGCCGGTGAAGATCGACCCATCGACTACGACCATTCCGGCGGACCAGCTGCCCGGGCACGGTCGCCCGCCAGTGCAGCTCGGCGACATGAACACGCCCGAGCAGTTCATCCTCGGCGCGCTCTACGGCGTGGCCCTGTCGCAGGCGGGATACACGGTTGACCCAACCCGCAACATCGGCGTTCCGTCGCTCCCGCAGGCGGCGCTCAAACAGGGCACGCTCGACATCTATCCGCAGTACCTCAACGTGTGGAACACGCAGGTAGCTCACCTCAAGACGCGATTCACCACGGTTGCCGGGGCCTACAGGGCGGCGAGCGCGTACGCCAAGCGCCACGGCTTCGAGCTGCTCACACCGACGCCGTTCAGCAACACCACCGGCTTTGCGGTCACAACCCAGTTCGCCCGCGAGGACCACGTCACGTCGCTTGCCGATCTCTCCCGTGCCCCGCGGCTGACGTTCGGCATACCGCTTGGGCTCAGCGGCATGGCCGAGGCCGAACGGATTTACGGGTTCAAGCCGGCATACGTGCAGACCGTGGATATCGGCTCCCAGTACGGCTGGCTCGACTCCGGCAACGTTCAGGTGGCGTACGTGAGCACCACCGACCCCGAGCTCGCCCAGCACACGTACACGCTGCTCAGCGACCCCAAGCATGTATTTGGCTTCAACAACGTCGTGCCGGTTACCACTCCCGCCGTGATCAAGGCCGAGGGCCCAGCGTTCGTGCGGATCATCGACCAGATCGACGCCCTGCTGACCACGTCGGCGGTGCGCGGCCTAAATCAGGAGATCGAGGGTCACGATTCAACCAGCATCGCCGAGCAGTTCCTGCAGGGCAACGGCCTGCTGCCGCCGTCTAAGTACTCAACGACCAGTTGAGCCGAAACCGCCGTCACCGCGAGCGGACTGCGAGAGCTCGTCCACCTCGATGACGGCAGGCGTTGCAACCGGCATCAGGACCAGTTGCGCGATGCGCTCGCCCGCCGCCAGCTCGCACGCGCGCTCGCGATCGGTATTTAGCAGCAGCACCTTCAGCTCACCGCGGTAGCCGGCATCAATCAGGCCGGGTGCGTTCACCAGCGAGATCCCGTGACGCGACGCCAAGCCCGATCGGGGCATCACAAGTCCCGCGTAACCATCGGGGATCTCGACCGCCACGCCGGTCGCCACCGATGCTCGTTCTCCGGGTCCGAGAGCGCACGCGTCAAGCGCGTACAGATCCAGACCGGCGTCGCCCGGGTGTGCCCGCGTCGGCAGGGTCGCGCGCGGGTCGAGCCGGCGCGCGCGCAGCGCTTCGATCATCCGGTGTAGGCCGCGTAGCGGTCGGCCACCGGAGCTGGCAGGCGCACGGTCACGCGGACCCCGTCAGCCGTGTCCTCGCGCAGCAGATCTCCTGCCAGCGCGTGGAGCTCGGCCAGGCGAGCGCCGTCGCTGAACGGAATCAGCAACTTCACCTCACGCAGGGTGCGGGCGAACTCCTCCTCGATTCGCAGGCTCAGCTCGGCGAGCCCCTCGCCCGTCACCGAGGAGACGAACGAGGCGTCGGGGTGACGGTTGCGAAGCTGCTCGCGGCCCTCCTCGTCGACCATGTCGATCTTCCCGAACACGATCAGGCGCGGGGCCGCATCGGCACCGATCTCACCGAGAACCTCGTCGACGGCGCGCATCATCGCCAGACGATCCTCCTCCGGGGCCGAGCCGTCGACGACGTGCAGGATCAGGCCGGCGAGCCGTGTCTCTTCGAGGGTCGCGCCAAACGCTTCGACGAGCTGGTGGGGAAGCTTGCGGATGAAGCCGACTGTGTCGGTCAGCAGGTAGTCGCGTCCGCCGGCGCGCAGGACCCGCGTGGTCGGGTCCAGTGTGTGGAAGAGCCGATCACGTACGCCGACCTCGGCCCCCGTAAGCGCGTTCAGCAGCGTCGACTTGCCGGCGTTGGTGTAGCCGGCCAGCGCGACCTCTGGCAGGTGCGCGCGCTCACGCTCGGCGCGCATCACCGTGCGGTTCGAACTGACGTGGGCGAGCTTGCGCTTGAGCGCCGATATCCGGTCGCGGGCCAGGCGGCGATCGGTCTCAATCTGGGTCTCACCGGGGCCCCTGGTGCCGACGCCGCCGCCGAGTCGTTCGAGGTGTGTCCACAGCCCTCGCATACGCGCAAGGTTGTATTGCAGCTGCGCCAGTTCCACCTGGAGTTTGCCTTCGGCGCTGTGAGCGTGGGCGGCGAAGATGTCGAGGATGACCGTCGTCCGGTCAATCACTGCGACGCCGAGAGCCTCCTCGAGGTTGCGCTCCTGGCGCGGTGAGAGCTCGTCGTCACAGGCGACGACGTTGGCGTCAGCGCGCTTGATCTCCGCCTTGAGCTCGTCGAGCTTGCCGGGCCCGAGGTAGGTGTTGGGGTGGGGCTGATCGCGACGCTGGACCATCGCGCCGACCGTCACAACTCCGGCTGTCAGCAGCAGCTCGCGGAGCTCGTCCAGCTGTTCCTCGCCGCCCTCAGGCAGCGCGGCGATCATGTATGCGCGCTGGCGTGCTCGCGCCTGGCGGGGTCCTGTGGTCGGAGTTGGCACCCCGTCCAAGTTACAACGCTCGCAGCCGCTCCACAGCTTCGAGCAGCCTGTCGTCGGGCGTCGTCAGTGAGATCCGGAAGAACCCTTCCCCGCTGGCCCCGTACGCACCGCCTGGCGAGATCACCACGGCAGCCTGTTCGAGCACGTGCGTGCAGTACTCGGCCGAGCTCGCAAAACCCTCCGGGATGGGCGCCCAGATGTAGATCGTGCCCTTCGGCTTGGTGACGTTGACGCCGGCCTGCGCAAGCGCGTCACAGACGAGGTCACGCCGGCGCGCGTAGACCGCGTTCATCGCCTTTACGTCTGCGTCTACGGCCGGCTCGAGCGCTGCGATCCCGGCGATCTGGATGGCTTCGAACAGCCCGGAGTCGATGTTCGACTTCAGCTTCCAGTAGTGGGCGATCGCCTCGGCGTTGCCGACGATGGCGGCACAGCGCCAGCCGGTCATGTTGTAGCCCTTGGACCACGAGAAGACCTCTACGCCGACCTCTTTGGCTCCGGGCGTCGCCAGGAAGCTCGGCGCGACGTAACCGTCATATGTGGTCTCGCTGTATGCGTTGTCGTGGACCGCGAGGATGTCATTGGCGCGAGCCAGATCTACGACGTCTTCGAACAGGCCATCGGGGACGACCGCGCCAGTCGGGTTGTTCGGGTAGTTGAAATACAGCAGCCGTGCGCGCTTGAGTGTCTGTGCGGAGATCGCCTTCAGATCAGGCGCGAAGCCAAGTTCGGGAAGCAGCGGCATCAGCACGGGCTCGGCGCCGACCAGCAGCGGACCGCCCGTGTACACCGGGTAGCCGGGGTCCGAGGCCAGCGCTACGTCGCCTGGATCGAGGAATGCGAGATTGAGGTTGAAGATGCATTCCTTGGCGCCGATCGCCGGCATCACCTCTGTCTCCGGATCCAGCGTCACGCCGAAGCGGCGCGCGTAGAACGCGGCGACCGCCTCGCGGAAGTCCTGACGCCCCCGGTTGCTCGGGTACTGGTGCGTACTCGGGTCAGCAACCGCCGCCTGCGCTGCCGCCACGATCGGGGCGTACGTCGGTGTATCCGGATCGCCGATGCCGAGGCTGATCACGTCGATACCCGCTGCTCGCTTGTCGGCGATCTTGCGCTCGAGTTCCGCAAACAGATAGGGCGGGATCTTGTTTAGCCGGCTACTTGGTTGCACGGAGCTCATCCACGAGTTCTTCGGCGAAGGTACCACGAAGGACGGGCACGGCCCATCCGGTGAGGTTGAAGTGCAGGTCCTCGTCGACCTCAACCTCGAGTTCGCCGCCATCGAGCACCACCGTCACGGGCGAGTCGCCGCCACTAAGCACGTATGCGATCGCGGCGCCGCTGGCTCCGGTACCGCTCGCGGTCGTCTCACCGACTCCCCGCTCAAAGATCCGGGCGCGGATCCTTCCCGGCTCAAGCTCGGTGTACCAGGAGACGTTCGTGCGGTTGGGGAAGAGATGGTGGTGCTCGAAGCCCGGCCCGATCGCCCCCAGATCGAGCAACTGCAGCTCCTTGTCACCCTCAACGTGGATCGCACATTGAGGGTTGCCTACGTTGACGTGTTGGAACTCCCAGGTGCGTCCGGCAGCGGTCAGTTCTCCGCGACCGTCGAGTTCGCCGCTGGGATAGTCGTCGCTCTTCAGCTTCGCGCGCCCCATGTCCAGCGTGCAGGTCGTCTGCGAGGTGATGGTCGCGCGGATCTCGCCGGCGAGTGTGTTGATCGAGAACTGGTCTTGATTGGTCCAGCGGCGACGGCGCAGGAACAGGATCGCCTCGCGTGCCCCGTTGCCTGACAGGCCGGCCTCAGAACCGTCCGGGTTGAAGATCCGCATGTTCGCCACGAACCCCGGCTCGTCGGTCGTCGCGAGCAGCAGGATGCCGTCGCTACCCAGGCCGGTGTGCGGCGAGCAGAGACGGCGGATCCGCGCAGGCGTCAGCTCGAACGGGAGCGCGCGCTCGTCGATGATCAGATAGTCGTTGCCGAGCGCCTGCCACTTTTCGAAG
>Ga0302314_10011333_pt1 | contig 15561 bp, 16 predicted proteins | sample III_Palsa_N2_3_FD_200533 | JGI IMG/M metagenome (GOLD analysis project Ga0302314, IMG submission 200533) | Peat permafrost microbial communities from Stordalen Mire near Abisko, Sweden - III_Palsa_N2_3 | ecosystem: Environmental > Terrestrial > Soil > Palsa > Peat permafrost | place: Sweden...
CCCTTGGGTCGGCAGGGCGGCGAGGGAGGACGTCTCCGACCACAGCGCAACTCCACCACGCTGCTACCGCAACATCCCCGACCAGGCCCTTTCCCCTCGGAGTCCGGCCCGCCGGAGGCCTGCAGTTCGCAGTAAACTGTTATGCAACCACCTAGCTGCAACCAACCCGATCATCAAACCGCAGTAGGTACTCCGCTTGTCCGGGCGCTGCCTCGGCGGCGGTGGCGGCGGCAGAGCAGCCCGATCGGCTTTTCCATGGGCGCTGGTCGGGATCTCCGCCAGCGTCACGATCCGCGCGGGCACCATGTGCTCGGGCAGGTGTCCGGCAGGGGCGACCGGGCGCCGTCGATGAGGAGCAGGGCGGCCCAGACCTCCGGGTCCGCCTCGACTGATCCGGCCAGATCGCCACGCCGCTCCGCCTCCTTGCGCGGCAGCAAGCGCTGCCTGAGATCGTGCCAGGCAGCGGCGAAGCCCTCGCTGCCGGACTTGTTCCACGGCATCACTCCCAGGACCGTCAGCGCGTCCTCGTTCATCCGGTAGCGCACGGCCGGGCGGTCAGATCCTCCGAATCCGCGGAAATCGTAGTGATCACCCGGCAGTCCGCCTCCAGTGCGTCCACCTGGCCGCCCTACATCCGGTTGTCGATCGACCCGCCGTGGATCAGCAGCACCGCGGGACCGTCCCCGGACGCCTGCCAGGCCAGTCGCGTGCCCCCGCTGACATCCACGAATCCGGTATCCTTCGCTATGCCCCGACCTTACCAGAGCTGATCAGTACACTGATCGAGACGAGGCGTGGGTCGGCTACGCGAGAGATCCGCGATCAGCGACGGCACAAGGCCGGCGATGCCGAGAAGGCTCAGGCGCTGGGGATCGTGTCCAGGGCCGCGACCAGTTTGGCCAGGACCTGCGGCAGCTGCTCGGCGACCTCGGCGTCGTCGCGCGGGTGCAGTTCGGCGAAGCGGACCACGGAGCCGGGGACCGACAGCTTGGCCTCCTCGACCACGACGCCGCCGGCGATGCCGACGGACTTGCGGGTCTCGTCCTGCGCCCACAGGCCGCCGAACTGGCCGTAGGCGGTGCCGATCACGGCGACCGGCTTTCCGGCGAAGGCCGCGGCGCCGTAGGGGCGCGAGAGCCAGTCGATGGCGTTCTTCAGCACGGCGGTGATGGTGCCGTTGTACTCCGGGGAGAACAGCAGGATCGCGTCGGCGGAGGCCACGGCCTCGCGCAGGGCGACGGCCGCGGCCGGTGCGCTGCCTTCGACGTCGATGTCCTCGTTGTAGAACGGGACGTCGGCCAGTCCCTCGTAGATGACGACCTCGACGCCCTCGGGCGCGTGGGTGACGGCGGCCTCGGCGAGCTGGCGGTTGTGCGACCCGGCGCGCAGGCTGCCGACGAAAGCAAGGACTTGCACGGACATGAGAACTCCTGAAGGGATGGGCGGGCCGGCCCGGTGCGGCGGACCGAGGTTCGGGTACATGTGTAGCACCTTAACCGGACCGTAGTCCACTTCGTCTCGGCCTTCGGGACTATCGGGACTATCCTTCGACCATGGCCGTGAACCTCCACCCCACCGTCGAACTGCCCGTGCTCGGACAGGCCCCGCGAGAGCGCGCCGACGCCGTGCGCAACCGGACCCGGCTGCTGGAAGCCGCTGCGCGCCTGGTGGAGCAGCACGGCGCGAGCCACGTCACCATGGACGCCGTGGCCGCGGCCGCCGGCGTGGGCAAGGGGACCTTGTTCCGCCGCTTCGGCGACCGGGCCGGGCTGATGAACGCTCTCATCGACCACGCCGAGCAGGAGTACCAGCAGGCATTCCTCTCCGGACCGCCCCCGCTGGGCCCCGAGGCGGAGCCGCTGGAACGGCTGGAGGCCTTCGGGATCAGCACCATCCGGTTCCATCTGCGCTACCTCGACGTGCTGCTCGAAGCGGAGCCGTGCGCCTCCAAGCGATGTCTGGCGGCGCCCAGGATGCTGCGCATCGCCCACGTCTCGATGCTGCTGCGCCAGATCGGCGCCGGCGGAGACACGCAAATGCTGGCGCAGACCCTGGTCGCCCAAGTCGACCCGGTACTACTCCACCACCTGAACCAACAACTGCGCATCCCGACCGAGCAGATCGAGCACGGCTGGCGAGACCTGGTCCAACGCCTGACAGCACATTGACTTAGCCGGGATCGAGTGCTTGCAGCCGGGGGCGCCGGAACGGCAGCGGCGACTTCAACCGGCCGGGTAGAACAGAAACAGCGTGCAGCCAGCCTTGGTCGTCGGCACGTGCCACGATCCGGCAGGTGCGTGCAGGAACGTACCGGCTGCGTAGTCGCGAGCACCATCGTTGAAAACGCCGGCGACCACGTAGACATCCTCCGGGCCGGGCTCATGGACGTCGCGGCGCGGCCAGCGGGTTCCCGGATCCATCTCCAGCACATTCGCGTGCGCGCCGGACGCACCCCGCCACAAGGGACGCCTCGCGCAGCACATGGTCATGCCGCCGCACCGCACCGGCGACCAGACCCACACCGAGACCCAGACCCAGCACCGGCAAGCACCATCGCCCGCAGGAGCGTTCGAAGGCTTACTCGACTGGGCCGAAACACACCTCGGCACACCATTGTCGGTCGGCGACCTGGCCGTGCACCTCGGCGTCTCACCCCGCACGCTCTCCCGCCGCTTCACCGAACAGCTCGGAACAGGCCCCGGCGCCTACCGGCAGGCCTTCCGAGCCACGTGTGGTTGACTTTACCGTCAACCTACTGGGTAGAGGACGTGTCTGCGAACACTGCCAGCCACGCAGCCCACGAGCCAGGACGCGTCGAAGACCCATTGGCCGGCGGAACTGTTGCTGCGTAAGGCCGCCGGTGCGCGTATGATCACTTGCGACCATTGTCGGCCGATCGCGCGCCGGGAGGTCGAGGGCACGCCCTGCCCTGCGTACAGCGTGTATAGATGCATGTAGCTGGTCGCGTAGTGGAATCGTTGGGTGGCCAGTCCGGCCAGTGTGTCGCGCAGACGGTACTGCATGATGGCTTCTGGCGCGTAGGAAAGGGAGTACGAGGCCAGTTGGGCGCGCCAGCAGAATTCTACGTCCTCGTGTCCTGATAACCTCTGATCGAAGCCGCCCAGGGCCGTCAGGACGCTTCGCCGGACACCCAGGTTCGCCCCGATGGCATAGGGGAGGTATCCCATGGTGCGGGGCAGGCCTTGTTCGCCGGTCGGGGGAGGGTTATGGCTGCGCCAGGATAGAGCGCGCGGTGAGTTCAGGGCGTCCAGATCCAGGTGCCCGCCGACCAGGTCCGAGGTGGCCAGGGCCGCCGTCATGGCGGCCAGCCACCCGGGGTCTGCGACGTCGTCGCTATCGCAGTAGGCCAGGTACTCGGTCGAGGCGGCTTTCGCACCGGCATTGCGCGCCCAGCTCAGGCCCCGAGGTATAGGCGATTTCAGGATCCGCAGATCCGGGAGTGTCTGCGCCCATTGTTCGGCCACTTCCGCGGTGTTGTCGCGTGAGCCGTCGTCGACGATCACGATCGGGAACGGCGCCGGGTAGGTCTGCTCTGACAGTGCGCGCAATTGGGCGCCCAGGGTCTGCGCGCCGTCGCGTACGGGAACCACTACTGTGATCGTTTCCAAAACTCGCCCTCCTCAATCATCGGGACTGTGGGTGCCGATAAATCATCTGCGCAGTCAGGGGCAGATGAAGGGGTCTGTGACCATCTGGCCACATGCAGCATGGAACGCGTCCAATAAACATCTCGACCGTTTTAAGCATATTCGATATCTGCCCATCTTAGCCTCGGCCATAGTCGCCGAACGACTGGCTCAGGACACTTGGAGACTGCTCTGAGTCACGGGCGCCTCCATCGAAACACGCGGCCTGCCCGAAGCCGTCGCTTGCCGCCGGTCAGACGGGCAACAATGGCCCGGGTAGCGGCAGCGTGGCCCAGAACGGCCGGAGCAACGATGGCGCCGATATGGCTGTTGATGTATTTAAGCATTGAGTTCATGCCCTGACATTCCGCGCAGTGCTCCAGATGTTTCCTCACCGTCCGGGTGTTGCGTTTGCCGAGTCTGCCTCTGGCGTGGGCGCCGAGTTGAGCCATGATCGGCCGGCAGGCCTCGGAGCCGAGGTCTGTGATGTGGGCCTGCAGGTATGCCTGTTTGAGGCCTTCGCGCGCTCGATAGGCCAGGGCGGCTACGGCGCCGGGTTCCACGCCGAGGAGCGGGGCGACCCGCGCTGGTGTTTCCCCCTCGACCTCGGTGTGCCAAAGAACCAGTTGCCACCGCTCAGGGAGCGACCCGAACGCTTGCCCGGCCATCGAGCGTTCCAACGCCGCGATCACCGGATCTTCCGGTGCATCCGCGAATAGCCGACTCCCCGGCCCAGTTGCTCACGTGGCGGATCTACGGCATCAGTTGTGGAGATCCCGGCGGCGGGTCCGGTTTGGTGCGCCCAGGTTAGCCCGTATCGGTGTACTCGCGCTTGGTCCATTCGAGGTACTCCGTCGAGACGACCAAGACCGCGGCGCGCGTCATGCACGCAGAGCGCTTCCCGTGCTCCGAAGCGCGCCCGTTCCCTGGTCCGGTCGCCTGGCGCGACCGGATCCGAGCGAATTAGAGTACGACGAGAGACGGGATCCTCAGGACTCTACGAAACGGCTGAGTGGGGTGGCGATGTCCGGTGGCTCGGGCAAGGGGCGGGGTGGGAATCAGGGCGGCGCGAAGCGTCAGGCGGGGGCGGAGCCGGACGCGAGCAAGACGCGCCTCGCGGTCATCGTCGTTCCGATCGCCGTGGCGCTGATCGGCACCGTGGGGCTCGTCGCGACCGCTCAGATCGATAAGGGCGGCGGCCAGCAGCCCCAGGGCGCCGCGCCGCCCACGAGCGTCACGCCCACACTGTCCTCGGCGGGCACGACCGTCGCGGAAACTCCTGCGGCGAGCATGAGCAGCATCGCCAACGCGGCATCGCCGTCCCCGGCTGCCGCGGCGGATCTGGAGAAACCAGGGCGGGTGACCAATGTCGGGTATGACCTCGTCATCTACCTGGAGGACGGGGTCGTGGAGAGCGGAAACAAGGTGATCGACTGGAAGGACCATACCGGCGACACCGGAGAGGAGTGGGAACTCGAGGCCACGGGTCTCGAAGCTCCAGGCGGCGATTCGCCCCTCTACGCCGTCGTGAACTACACAGACCCGAACGAGGCGATGGCGGTCGGCGCGGGAAGTACCGCCGTCACGCTCCAGACCTTCACGGAAACGGGCGGCGACACCTGGTGGTTCGAACGAGTCGACACGGTAGGCGTCCAGATCCACAACGGAGCCCTCGACGACTGCCTCACCGCGCAGGCGCTGAGCTCCGGCGACACCATAGCCGCCGACCTCACCATGAATCAGTGCTCCACCGGCGACGCGGCCCAGGAGTGGATCCTCCCGTCCGCATGGGGCGACGCCGCGATAACCGGATGACGCCGACCGTTCGCGTGGCCTGACAAGCCGTTAGCGTTCTTCTTCATTGTCGAGCACTGTGCGCACACCTCGGAGGAGTGCGGACAGGCCCAGTTCGAAGGCGCGGTCGGCTCTTTCGGGGCCGGCGGGTGCGGCGGCGAGGGCTTGGGCGAGTCGGGGGGCGTCGAGGCCTTCGGGGATTTCCCACATCACGTCGGGTGCCGCGCGGTCCAGGGCAGAGCCGATGATGAGGTTCTCGATGGCGGTCAGGACGGAGATGGCGTCCTCGGGGCGGAATCCGGCGTCGTGCAGGAGGACGGCCATGCGTTCGTACGCGGCGATGATCGCGGGTGCGCGCACGGTCGTGGTGGCCAGCAGCGGGACCAGGCGGGGGTGGGCGGCGAAGGCCGCGCGGTAGGAGCGGGCGAAGGCGGCGAGCCCGACGTCCCAGGGGCGCAGGTCCAGGGGTTGGAAGTCGGTCTGCGTGCCGATTTTGGCGCGCATGAGCTCGATGATGCCGGCGCGGCCGTCGACGTGGTGGTAGATCGAGGCGGTCTGCACGTTCAGGGAGCGCGCCAGGGCGGGGACGGTGAAGTCGCCGGTCGCGTCGACCAGGGCCATCGCCGCGTCGGCGATGCGGTCGCGGTCCAGCAGCGGGGTGTGCGGCCTGGCCATCGGTGGTTGTCTCCTCGCGTGACCGGACCGAGATCCGGCGGGGGCTTCCCTGGGGTGCGTGCCTAGGCTACCGTACCCATACCTAAACCGAGTCGGTTTAGGTAAAGTATGCTTTCACGGTGACCACACGGCCCGCCGAGAGCATCGCCGCCCTCTCCCGCCTAAGGACGCCCATGACCGACTCGGCCCCGCCACCAGCCGCAATACCAGCCGCAACACCAGCCTCGGTGCCATCCCCAGCCAACGCGCTGCGCGGCACCCTCGGCACCGGGGACATCGCCTTCTTCGTCATCTCGGCCGCCGCCCCACTGATGATCATGGCGGGGATCGCGCCGTTCGCCATCATGATCGGAGGAGTCGGGGCGCCCTCCGCCTACCTGTTCGCCGGCATCGCCCTGGCGATCTTCTCCGTGGGCTTCACCACCATGGCCCGGCACGTCGACGCCGGCGGCGCGTTCTACGCCTACATCACTCGCGGCCTGGGCAAACGCACCGGCATCGCTTCCGCCTGCCTGGCAGTGTTCTCCTACAACGCTCTGCAGATCGGCATGTACGGTCTGTTCGCCACCTCCGCCCAAGCCACCGTCCAGCAGCTGCTCGGCCCGGACATCCCCTGGCCCGTCTACGCCGTGGCCGGGATCATCCTGGTCACCGTGGCCGGCTACCGCAACATCGACTTCGGCGCCAAACTCCTCGGCGTCCTGCTGTGCGCCGAAACCGGGATCCTGCTGGTCCTGGCCGTGGCCGTGCTCGCCCATGGCGGAGCGCACGGCTTGAACGCGACCTCGTTCACCCCCTCCAACGACATCAACTCCAGCACCGGCGTACTGCTCGCGTTCGCCTTCGGCGCCTTCATGGGCTTCGAGTCCACCGCCATCTACCGCAACGAGGCCCGCGACCCCAAGCGCACCATTCCGCGCGCCACCTACCTCGCCGTCGGCTTCCTCGCCATCTTCTACGCCTTCATCAGCTGGATCATCATCGAGGCGTTCGGCACCGGACAGATAGCCGCGGCCATCGGCAACAACCCGACCGCGCTCGTGTTCACCGCCGCCGACCAGTACCTGGGCACCTGGGCCGCGGACACCATGCACATCCTGATCATCACCAGCGTCTTCGCCTCCCTGCTCGCCTTCCACAACGCCATCAACCGCTACACCCACAGCCTCGCCGGCGAAGGCATCCTGCCCGGACGTCTGCACACCACCCACCCCCGGCACGGCTCGCCCTACGTCGCAGGACTGCTGCAATCCGTGCTCGCCCTGATCGTGGTCGGCGCGTTCGCCCTGGCCGGCGCAGACCCCTACCTGCAGCTACTCATCTGGGTCAACACTCCCGGCGTGATCGGCATCGTGCTGCTCCAGGTACTCGCCGCACTTGCCGTGCCCTTCTACTTCCGCCGGGTCAGCCACACGGAAGGCGTCATGCGCACGGTGGTGGCGCCGATCGTCTCGGTGCTCCTGATGGCTGGCGCGCTTTACCTGATGATCATCAAGATCGAGGCGCTGACCGGAGCGTCCGACACCGTCAACACGGTCCTGGTGATCCTCGTGCCCGTGGTCCTTGCAGCCGGCTACGGCGCGGCTCACTGGATCCGGCGCAAGAGGCCCGAGGCCTACGCGCGAGTCGCCGAGTCCGCAGCCACGAAGGCCGATACGGAATCCGCGCCCGAACCTGTCCCGGCGATCTGATCACGTCGCTGTTGATCCTTCGCCCCCGCACCAAGGAGTAAAGCCATGACCAGTGCAGACACGATCCTGATCGCGCGTAAGATACACACGTTCGACCCGCAGTATCCCCAGGCCAGGGCAGTGGCAGTCCGGGGCGGCAGGATCGCGGCGGTCGGCGATCTAGCGGACGTGGCGCACTGGCGCGGCGCCGACACCCAGATCCTGGACCTGGGCGACGCCACGTTGACCCCGGGCCTGGTCGACGGACACACCCATCCGATCCTGGGCACGGAACTGGCCACCGGCCTGGACCTGTCGGCGGTCTCGACGCTGGCGCAACTGCGCGAGACCCTGGCCGCCGCCGCGCGCGACACCCCGCGCGGAGGCTGGGTTACGGGCTTCGGCCTGGACCACAACGCCTTCCAAGGCGCACCGATCAGCGCATCAGCCATCGACGACGTACTCGGCGAGGTGCCCGCCGTCCTGCGACTCTACGACGGGCACTCCGCCCTGGCCTCCAGCCAAGCACTGGCCTTGGCCGACGTCACCGGTCCGCGCACCTTTGCGCAACGCTCCGCAGTGGTCTGCGACGAGCACGGCCGGCCCACCGGCCATCTGCTCGAACACGCCGCCATGGACCTCGTGTTCGACCTCGTACCCAATGAGTCCCTCGCCGAGCGGCGGGCCCGCGTGCGCGCACTTCTGGGCGAGATGGCCCGGGTCGGCCTGACCGGCGGGCACGTCATGGACTGCCACGGCGACAGCATCGACCTGATCGAGGGAATCGAGGCTGACGGCGCCCTGCCGATGCGCCTGCGCCTGGCTCCCTGGTGCATGCCCGGAGTGACCATCGAGGAGCTGGAACATCTGGTCCGCAGCACCGGGCGCGGCGGGCGGCGCTGGCTGGTGGGCGCGGTCAAGTTCTTCATCGACGGCACCGTCGAAGGCGGAACCGCGTGGCTGGAGCATCCTGACTGCCACGGCGAAGGCACCGCCTCACTCTGGCGCGACCCCGCCGACTACACCCGCGCCGTACGCTACCTGGCCGCCGCCCGGATCCAGACCGCCACGCACGCCATCGGCGACGCCGGAGTACGCCACGTACTCGACACCCTCGAAGGCGTGGACACCGGCGGAATCCGCCACCGCATCGAACACATCGAATCGCTTCCCCGCGAGCAGGCGGCCCGCTTCGCACCCCTGGGCGTTATCGCCTCGATGCAGCCGACACACTCCGCCTACACGCGCGCGGACCATACCGATGAATGGTCCCGCCGCCTCGGACCGGAGCGCTCAGACCGCGCATGGTGCTGCGCCGACATCCACGCCACCGGCGCCACCCTGGTCCTCGGCTCCGACTGGCCGATCGCGCACTACGACCCCCGCCAGGTGCTCGCCACGGCACAGTTGCGCCGCCTGCCCGGCCGCCCTGGCACGGCGCCGGTGGCCCCCGGCCAGGCGCTCGACGCCTTGGCGGCCCTGGAAGGGATGACCGTCAACGCCGCGGTGGCGGCTGGCGAGCAGGCAGTCGCTGGCCGCATCGCACCTGGCTACCGCGCCGATCTCACCGCCTTCACCCTCGACCCGGCTGCGGCACCCGCCGACGAACTCGCCGACGCACCCATCGTCCTGACCATGGTCGACGGCAGCGTCACCCACCAGTCCTGAGCACAGTGGCACTGACACTTCGCCCGGTCGAGGCCGGTCGTGGCCTCCTCCGACGAGCCGAATCGGTCAGTCGCGCTGGAGATCGAGTGCTTCGTCGAGGGTGGAAGCGGCCATGATGAGCGACAGATGGGTGAACGCCTGCGGGAAGTTGCCCAGCTGTTCGCCGCTGGGCCCGATCTCCTCGGCGAACAGGCCGACGTGGTTGGCGTAGGTGTGCATCTTCTCGAAGGTGTAACGGGCCTGCCGCAGGCGCCCGGAGCGGGCCAGGGCGTCGACGTAGAGATAGGTGCACAGGCTGAAGGTGCCTTCCGAGCCGCGCAGGCCGTCCGGGGACGCGGCCGGGTCGTAGCGGTAGACGAGGCTGTCGGAGACCAGGGTGCGCTCCATGCCGTCCAGGGTGGAGAGCCAGTCCGGATCCCTGGGGGAGAGGAAACCGACCCGGGGGATCAGCAGCAGTGAGGCATCCAGGACGTCGTCGCCTCCGTAGTGCTGGACATAGGCTCGCTCCTTCTCGCTCCATCCCCGCTCGACCACCTGTTCCAGGATCGCGTCGCGGGCCTCGGTCCACCGGACGGTGTCGGCGGGCCGGCGCAGTCGGTCCGCCAACTGCAGGCCCCGATCGAAGGCCGTCCAGCACATCACCCGGCTGTAGGTGAAGTCCTGGCGTCCGCCGCGCGTTTCCCAGATGCCCTCGTCGGGTCGGTCCCAGTTGTCCGCGAGCCAGTCCAAGGTCCGGGACAGGGTCTTCCAGCCCTGATAGCTGGCCTGCAGGCCGATGTCCATGCTCTCGGACATGCCGTAGAGCGCCTCGCCGTAGATGTCGAGTTGCAACTGGTCGGACGCGGCGTTGCCCAGCCGCACGGGGGAGGAGCCGCGGTATCCCTCCCAGTGGTCGAGGATCTCCTCGTTGAGCAGTGGCTCGCCGTCGACCCGGTACATGATCTGGAGGGATTCGCCGTTCTTGCCCTCCTGGTCGTGGAGCCGGTCGGCGAGCCAGTGGGTGAAGTCGGTTGCCTCCTCCACGAATCCGAGGTCGAGCAGGGCGCGGATCGAGAGGGATCCGTCCCGGACCCAGGTGTAGCGGTAGTCCCAGTTGCGTTCGCCGCCGACTTGTTCGGGCAGGCCCATGGTGGCCGCGGCGACCGGGGCGCCGGTGGGGCGATAAGTCAGTAGTTTGAGGGTGATGGCGGAGCGGCGCACCATGTCGGGCCAGCGCCCCCGGTAGTTCGTCGTGCGCACCCACTTCTGCCAGAAGTCCACGGCGTCCCACAACTGCCGGGTGATGTCGTCGATGTTCTGAGGGGCGGGGGCCGACCCGTCGCCGTCGCAGACCGTGAACACGGCCGCTGCGGATTGGCCGGCGTTGAGGGTGACCTCGCCGCGTACATCGTGGCCGTCCTGCGTCAGCGGGATGGTGCTCTGCAGGTGCGCGGCGAACCCCGATGATCGGAACGCAGCGCCCTCGGGTCGTAGGTCGAGTTCGTGCTGGGCCCGCCCGTAGTCGAATCTCGGCCGGCATTCGAGAGTGAACTGGACGGTCCCGCGCACGGCGCGGACGGTGCGTACCAGGGTGTGCCGGTCGGTGGGGGTGCGGCTGGTGTTCGGCGGCATCCAGTCGATCACCTCGCCGACTCCGTCCGGAGACATGAATCGTGTCACCAGGACGGCGGTATCCGGGTAGTAGAGCTGCTTCCACGTGCCAGCCGGATGGTCGGGTGCCAGCCGGAAGTAGCCGCCGCCGTCATGGTCGAGCAGCGCGGCGAAGATGCTGGGGGAGTCGAATCTGGGTGCGGCGAACCAGTCCACCACGCCCTTGGAAGAGACGAGGGCGCAGGTCTGGAGGTCGCCTACGAGGCCATGGTCGGCGATGGGCGGATAGCGGTCCATGCGCATCCAATCTCGAGATTACTCCTGACGGATTAATCCGAAATGTTCTCTAACGGTCCAATCATCCGCCGCTGCCGGTTCCCTCGCCAGCTGTGCTGTCCCGGGTGCCGGAGCTGGTGCTGGTCCGCTACGGCCGGATGATGCTCTCCCCGTTCACGTTCTTCCGTGGAAAGCTTCGAGTCAGGCGGTTCATCGCGCTCTAGTTGGCATGGTCGGCGACGGCACTGACGAGGGCGGCGCTGGCCAGGCCGAGGAGCGCGCCGGCTGCCACGTCGCCGGGATAATGCACGCCGGTGTGCACCCGGGAGTAACCCACCATGCAGGCCAGCACGCCCAATGGCACGGCGGTTGCGGGCAGCGCGGTGCCGACGGCGGTGGCGAACGCCACTGCCGAGGCGGTATGTCCGGAGGGGAACGATGCGGATTTCGGCATCGGCACGTGGCGCCCTGGAGCAACGTAGGCGGCGTCGCGGTCCGGTCGCGCGCGGCGCACTACTTGTTTGCCCACCAGGTTGGCGGCGGCCGAGGCGAGGGCGACGGCGGCGCAGCCGAGCACCGCAGCGCGCCTTGTCCGTCCCGCGCGTAGCGCGAGCAGTCCGGCGATCGTCAAGGAGATCTTGGAGTGGTCGGCCGCGACTGACAGGTGCCGGATGCCGGCATCGAGTGTGGGGGTCCGGGTGCTGGCCACTGCGGCATAGAGCCTCATGTCGAGCGCCTGCAGGTCGGGGATCACATCGCGGGCGTTAGGCATCGGTGCGTTCCTCCAACCGTCCATAGTCGGCGTTCGCGGTCGGCGGCTCGGCTTCAGTCTGCTGCCGGGGCCGGCCGAAGGCCAGGGCCACGACCTGACGCCAATCCAGTGAAGTGCGGGGCGATGGAGCACCGGGGCGGTTTTTGGGTACCCGCACGCGCAGTGCGCCCGGCCGAACATCGCAGACGACGGGAGTCGGCAGTAGTAGGGCTTCCCCGTCCACTGCGACCGGGATATTGTCCGCGCCGCCGTGGACGACGACCCGGCGCGCTGTCAGCATACTCATACCTGGGGCCTGCGGCCCGCGCAGCGCGACGTCGACCGCTCCGGCGGCGTTTTCCACCCGCAATCCGAGCACCCCCAACCTCCCGGCGTCCAGGCGTGGCCGTCGGCCCGCGCCGCGCAGGCCGGGGGCGGTATAGGGGTTGTTGCTGACCAGCACGGCCTGCTGGTCTCTCAGCCGGGTGTTGTCGGCGCGGGCGTCGAGGCGGTCGCGGGTGCCGACGAGCAGGTCGGGCAGTGCGTCCAAGGCGGTATCGGTCTTGGCGTCGCGGTACGCCGGGTCCTGCACGATCTGGGCGTATGCGCCGAAGGAGACGGTGTTGACGAACGGACGTCCGGCGACCATTCCGAGATCGACCCGGACCTCCTCGCCGTCGGTTAGGGCGTCCAAGCACCGGGAGGGGTCGGCGCGGTCCAAACCCAGGTCCATGGCGAAGTGGTTGCGGGTACCGGCGGACACCACCAGAAATGGCATGTCATGGTCGGCGGCCACCTCTGCCACCAACGCTTGCGTGCCGTCTCCGCCTGCTACCCCGAGCAGGTCCGCGCCATCGGCCACAGCTTGGCGGGCCAGAGCGGCGACGTCTGTGTGGACGGAGGTGTCCAGCAGGATCACCCGCGCGCCCAGCCGCTTGGCCTTGTCGACCAGCCTGAAGCGGTCGACCTTTCCGCCACCGGACTTCGGATTCATGATCAGTACGGGATGCTGTGGGGGCGGGAGGTCCGCCGCCTCCTGCATGATGTGTGGGCGGTCTACCCGGCGCAACGCCGCGTGTGCGCACCACAGCGTGGCCGCGCATAGCAGCAAGGCGCCGACCGCCGCCGACCACAGCCCTCGGCGCGAGTAGAACACGATCACCGCCACCGGCACGCCCACGCCCAGCACCACTCCCGCCCAGCGCATCGCACCCCGATGTGCCAGCGCCCACCACACCCCGACCACCGTGACGACCAAGCCCACCAGTCCGACCACGAGTATCACCAGGCCGCGCCCTTCGCCGGCCACCAGCGTAATCACCACCGCTGCCACCGCGAAAAGCACGGCCAGCCGGGCCAGCATGCGCGCGGGCCTTTGCCGGTCCGGAGCGCTTGCCTTCATGGTGTCGTCCACTTTTCCACCTAAAGTAGATTATATTACTCGAATGGGTGAGCGGCGCTGCGGCGGGCGCACTCCCTTCCAGGATGGTGCGGTTGCGGGTGGTTCGGCGCTGATCGACGATGAGGGCATGCATCGTGATCATGTGTGGGGTGGGTCGTGACGTTCACCGAGTCCATGGAGCACGCGGCTCAAGGGTTCGAGCTGGTCGGTGCGGTGGTGCTGGCGGTGGGCCTGGTGGCCGCCGTGGTGATGGCGGGGGTGGTGTGGGTCCGGTCGAAGGACGGGGCCGTGGCGTTCCGCCTGCTGCGTGAGTTCTTCGGCGGGGCGTTGCTGCTGAGTTTGGAGATCCTGGTGGCCGCCGACCTGCTGCGGACGGTGGCCGTGACGCCGACGATGGAAAGCGTGGGCGTGCTCGCGATCATCGTGTTGATCCGGACGTTCGTCAGCTTCTCGCTGGAGATCGAGATCGAGGGCGTGCCGCCGTGGCGCCGCGCGGTGACGAGCGGTGCGACCGTTGCGCGACGGTCGGTCGAACGGGCGGCCCGGGATTCCGGGCGGCCGTCCGCGACATGAGGGCCGTCTCGCCGCGCGCCGCGCACAGTTCTGGGGACGGTTGAGACGGCTGGTGGGAGGAAGGCCTATGAGTTAATTTTGTTTGAGGCCGGACGTGCATCGACGTCCGGCGCATCCAGCCCGCTCTCGTCCCACAGCAGCGGGAAGCGCGTGGCCATCTCCCTTCCTACCCAGGCCAGCCGACGTGAGATCTGCTCCTGCTCGCCGGTGTGGCCCTGCTGCTGTAGGCGGGTGAGTAGGGTGTGCAGGCGCAGCAGGACGGTCGGACTGAGGATGGCCGCCGCGATGACCGCGTCCAGGCCGACGCGCAGGAAGTCGCCCAAGTCCGGAAGCCGGGCCACGACGCGTACCTCGCCGCCCTGATCGACCACGCGCAGCTGGCTTCCCGGTTCGTCGGGTAGTCGGCTGAGTAGCTCTTCCACGCAGTCGAGCCCCTGGACGGCGGTGGCTGGGTCGTTGATCGCCGTGGACAGCGCCCGCAGCACGATGTCTGCCAAGAGCCGCACCGCCATGAGCGGGTCCTGCTCCAGCGTTCGCTCCGTGCCGGTGACCAGGCCCTGCACGACGGCGGAGGACGGCAGTGGCGCCCCGTGCACGTCGGCCAGAGGCGTGCCTTGTGTCAGGACAGCGCCGGGGACCTCGCGCAGCACGATCACCGCCCCGCCCTCCTGCGCGGCCTGGACCAGCCGCTCCATGTCGACCTGCTGGAGTACCGCCAAGTCGCCAGGCCAGGTAACGGTCGACACCAGGGCGGGTAGAGCCGCCTCAGGGAGTCGGGCCATCCCGGGCGCGCGATGGTAGAGGGCGTCGATGGAGCCCCGGCCCTGCTCGGTGACCGCGTGGAGAACCGGGGCAAGTTGGATGGCGGCAAACGCCTGCATTTGGAGCGTGCGCAGCATCCCGAGCAGGGCGAGCAACAGTACCCCGGCCGCCGCTGGCACCACGACCGACACATGCGAGTCTTTGCCGACCGCCATCGCCGCAGTGATGCTGTACACGGCCACCCCAACCGCGACCGCGAACGTACGCCACACGATTGGCGCATTGCGAAACAGGGTCAGGCGCGGGGAGAAGTTCGAGTGTGCCCACTGCACCACCAGGAACAGCAGGGAGAAGATGATGCCGGTCACCCCGAGGACACCGAACCCCAGGGTCAGCAGCATGTCGATCACCTGGCTGGCCGAGGCCTGCGGTCCGCCGGTGATCCGCGGCAGCGCCAAGCCCAGGCCCAAGCCGACCAGCGTGAACAACGCCTGCGTGCGGCTGGCCTGCAGCCGGCGCCGACGGCGCCACGGTGTCTGGCTGAGCCGTTCGGTCATCATCACTCCAGCAACGTTCGAGCGCCACAGTGTCCGGACCCGGTAGCGCAATCCCGAAAGACGGCTTCCGGCCTCAGGTAACTGCGCAACCAGCACGCGGGCTACGGCAAGGCCAAGCGGCCGCCTACCTTGATCCTCGCCCGACCAGGTTGATCACGCACCTCGCGACCCGAAGGCTGTCTCCGACTCTCGTGGA
>Ga0302314_10011334_pt1 | contig 15561 bp, 16 predicted proteins | sample III_Palsa_N2_3_FD_200533 | JGI IMG/M metagenome (GOLD analysis project Ga0302314, IMG submission 200533) | Peat permafrost microbial communities from Stordalen Mire near Abisko, Sweden - III_Palsa_N2_3 | ecosystem: Environmental > Terrestrial > Soil > Palsa > Peat permafrost | place: Sweden...
CTGCAGTGATGACCGCATGCATCGGCAGTGATAGGCGCCTTGCTCTGGAGACAAGACTGCCCGTCACTCGAGACAAGACCGGCCGGCTGGACGGAGAGCCTCGGCCGCCAAGAGCCACCCGTCGCGCGGGTGGTCGAGACCGCTGACGGGACGCCAGGTGGTGCCGTCGCCCGATCTCCCGTGCCCGATCTCCCGTGCCCGATCTCCCCTGATCGGCGGATCGGGGACGGAGGAGATCGGGAGAATGCCCGCGGCCCCTTGCGAGATGGAGAGGGCTCCCGCCCTCCTCCTGCGCTATACACCGAGCGTGCGGGTCGTCGGAAAGCGTATCCACGGTTCGGGGGACCGGGAGGGTCTGGACGAGCTCGTCGCGACGTTTGGCGGAGGTGCGAAGAAGGGCGTATTTCGCTACCGTACCCAGGAAGAGGCCAACCGAGACCGGGAGCAATGGACGAGCGAACGCGTGCAGCGACGTATCGCGATGTACGCCGGATCGCCGAGCTCCTCGAACACGAGCAGGTCGAGTACGCCCTCATCGGCGGCTACGCCCTCGCGCTCCAAGGCATCGTCCGACTGACGGAAGACGTCGACGTGCTGGTCGAGCCGACCGTCGAGAACGCGCGCCGATGGGTGCGAGCGCTTTCCCAGCTGCCCGACGGCGCGGCGAAGGAACTGGCCGGCGACGATACGCTGCACGAAGAGCTCTACGCCGTCCGGATCAACGACGAGTTCACGGTGGACGTGATGAACTCGGCCTCCGGCCTCACCTGGCGCGACCTCGTCGTCTATCGAAAGCGCATCGACGGAATCTACGTCGTGTCCCTGGAAGGACTGCTGCGTATGAAAGAGCACGGCAGACTGAAGGACCAGGCCGACGCCGAGGCCATCCGGCAGGCGCTCGGTCACACGTCGCGCCGGCCGTAGACGCCGCCGCCGGTCCCCCCCACGACGCGCCGGCTCGCTGCCAGCGCGACGCGCCGTGGCATGGCAAGCTGCAGCCCGAAGCGGGCTCCGGGAATGACGCGCCGGCGTCGATCCACTGGTGCGACATACACCTGGTCCTCGACGCCCGGATCAAGCTCCGCTGCCTTTACACGTCACTTCCATAGAATCGGCACTACGTCGCCATGCTCTCCAGCACTTCGCGTAGCCGGGTCGTATCCCCGCGGGGGATGACCCTCACGTGGCGCGTGGAGGCATGGGCGGCGAGGCGACGCGAGAGCGTGAGCGTGTCGAGCGGCGCCACATCACCGGCGACCAGCACGTCCGGCAGCTCCGTGGCTGCGAGCAGCAGCCCGTCCACCACGTGCCCGGCGGTCGCCACGTCGAAGCGCTTGGCCAGCACCCGCCGGGCCATGGCCAGCGCCGACACGTCCGCGTCGATCACCAGCACGCGCAGCTTCAAGTGGGCGAGGCTCTCCGGGATGGCGAAGGCGTAGGCGCGCAGGAAGTCGACCACGTCGAGCGGGCGAAATCGCAGGTGGCGGCCGGCGGTGCGCGTGCTGGGGATCTTTCCCTTGTTCACCCAGTTGTGGATGGTCTTGAGATCGACGCCGCAGAAGCGCGCCACCTGCGTCGCCGACAGGCTCCCGGCGCGCGTCTTCACGTCGGCCGGACGCGCCGCCGCTCGTCCGCGGCGCGTTGCTCGACGCGCTTCTGGCTCGCCGCGTCCTCCACCAGCCACCAGGCGTCGTGCTCCGGCGAGGCGCCCACGCACTCCAGCGTCATGGTGATGGCCTGCTCGGGGTCCACCACGCCGCTCGCACGCCCCGGCAGCTCGACCACGGCGCGCCGGACGCGCATCCCCTCCAGGGCGTGCGCGATGTGCAGCACCGCGCGGCGGAACCCTCCGTCGCCGAAGCCGCTGCGCGCGCCTAGCCCCAGCAGGAGCACCTTCTCGAAGGGGACATGCGGCTTTCCCGGGACGAGCAGCGCCTCGCCGACGTCGCCGGTCACGAAGCCCGACTGGAGCAGCGCGCTCAGGCGACCTCCCATTCGCCAGTCGACCAGCCCGGCGAAGCCCCGCAGCGGGCGCTCGTCGCTCCACAGGGTGCAGGCGCAGAGCTCCACGGTGGGCTCGTCCATGCGGCGAAGCTCGGGCAGAAGGAAGCGTAGCTCCATCGCCTCTCCCTACCGCTCCCGGCGCGAGAGTGCCAAGCCGACCTTCGGGAGGCTGCGGCCTTGTGATTCACACGCCCCCAGGGCGGTCAACCCGCCGCGCGCGGCTCGTCGCGGCGGCCGAGGGCGTCGGCGACCTTGTTGAGCACACCGTTGACGAAGGCGCTGGAGTCGTCGGTGCCGTACGCCTTGGCCAGCTCCACCGCCTCGTCCAGGATGACCGCGCGCGGCACGTCGGCCTGGTGCCCGAGCTCCCAGGTCCCCAGGCGCAGCACGTTGCGGTCGACGCGCGCCATGCGCTCGATGCGCCAGTTCTGCGACGCCGCGGCGATCTGTCCGTCGAGGGAGGCCCCGGCACCGGCCACGCCGCGCACGCAGGCGTCGGCGTAGACGCGCCCGTCGGGATCGGCGTCGGCGGCGAAGCTGCGCCAGTAGAGGTCGATGGCTTCCTCGGCCGTGGCGCCGGACGCCTCCACCTGGAAGAGCATCTGCAGCGCTGCCTCGCGGCCGGAGTGACGCGCGCCCATGGCCTTCTCGCCCGCCTCGCGTGCCGCTCAGAGACCCGCGTCGGCGAGCGCGCGGGAGAGCGTGACCATCTCGATGGCGCTCATCGCCGCGTCCCAGCCCTTGTTGCCGTTCTTGGTGCCCGCCCGTTCGACGGCCTGCTCGAGGGTCTCGGTGGTCAGCACCCCGAAGGAGACCGGCACGTCCGTCGCCGCGGCCACGCTGCCGATGCCCTTGGCCGCTTCGCCGGCGACGTAGTCGAAGTGGGGCGTGGCGCCGCGGATGACGGCGCCGAGGGCGATGACCGCGTCGACCTTCTTGGAGAGGGCCAGGCGCCGCACGAAGAGCGGGAGCTCGAAGGCGCCGGGGACGCGGACCACGGTGACGTGCCCGGCCTCGACCCCGTGACGGAGGAGGGCGTCGACCGCCCCTTCGACCAGTCGATCGACGATGAAATGATTGAAGCGACTCGCCACGACGGCAAAGCGCGCTCCCTTGGGGACGATGAGGTTTCCTTCGATGGTCCGCGTGGTCATTGCCCACCTCGCCCCATGGAATGCAGGGGCAGCTGCTCCACGACGTTCAGGCCGAAGCCGTGGATTCCGGCAATCTTACGCGGGTTATTGGTGAGAAGGCGGATCTCCTGCAGGCCGAGGTCGACCAGCACCTGGGCGCCCAGCCCGAACTCGCGCAGCGGCGGATCCCCCAGGCGCGCGACGCTAGGGCTCTGGGAGGGGGGGCGCGTCTGCTCTGCCCGAAGCGCGTCGAGCTCGCCGCGCACGTCCCCGCGGGGGGCGATGTACACCAGCGCGCCGCGCCCCGCCGCCTCGATCTGGGCGATGGCCTCGCGCAGGTGGCGACCGCCGTCGCGAGGGGTGGCGGCAAAGACGTCCGCCACCGTCGACCCGGTGTGCACCCGGCAAAGAGGCGGCGGTCCCCCCGTGACGTCCCCTTTCACCAGCGCGAGAAACTGCCGCTCGCCGTCGATGCCGGTCTCGTAGACCACCGCGCGCCACTCCGTCCCCGTCTGGTCGAGCGTCACGCGAGCCTCGGAGACGCGGCGAACCAGACGCTCGGTGAAGAGCCTGTACTGGATGAGGTCCGCGATGGTGAGGATGCGCAGCGCGTGCTTGTGGGCGAAGCGCTCGAGATCCGGCACGCGCGCCATGGTCCCGTCCTCGTTCATGATCTCGCAGATGACGCCGGCGGGCGTCAGATCGGCCAGGCGGGCGAGGTCGACCGACCCCTCGGTCTGCCCGGTGCGCACGAGGACGCCGCCCTTGCGCGCGCGCAGCGGAAAGACGTGCCCGGGCGTGACGATGTCGCTCGCCCGCGCGCTCGGGTTGGAGGCCACGCGAATGGTGTGCGCCCGGTCCGCCGCGCTGATGCCGGTGGTCACCCCGTGGCGTGCCTCGATGCTGAGGGTGAAGGCGGTGCCGAGGGGGGGACCTTGCCGCCCGGGCGTCTGCATCATGGGCAGCTCGAGGCGTTGCACGTGCTCCTCGCTCAGCGTCACGCAGATGAGGCCACGCCCGTGTGTGGCCATGAAGTTGATGGCCTCGGGGGTCACGAACTGCGCGGCCATGGTGAGGTCGCCCTCGTTCTCGCGATCCTCGTCGTCGACGAGGATCACCATCTTGCCAGAGCGCACGTCGGCGATGGCGCCGGCGATACGTTCGGTGAGCCTGGGATCGATGGTGCGAGCGCTGCTGGGCATGGGGGCGGAAGGCACGGTAGGCGGCTAGGTCGGGGTCGACGCCAACCAGCGTGCAACGTAGCGCGCGACGAGGTCGACCTCCACGTTGACCCGCCCGCCGGGCTCCAGCGCTCCCAGGTTGGTCTCCTCCCGTGTGATGGGAATGACCATCACGTCGAAGCCGCCGTCGCGTATGGCGTTGACCGTCATGCTGACGCCGTTGAGGGCGATGGATCCCTTCTCGGCGACGTACCGCGCGAGGTCCGCCGGGAGCAGGAACGAGAGCGCCAGCGCCTCGCCCACCTCGCGGCGCGAGGCCAGCGACCCCACGCCGTCCACGTGTCCGCTCACCAGGTGACCGCCGAGCCGATCGCCCGCCCGCAGCGACCGCTCGAGGTTGACGCGTGCGCCGCCCCCGGGCATGAGCTCGCCCAGGGTGGTGCGGGACAGCGTCTCGAAGGTCGCGTCCACCGAGAACCCGTCCGGAAGGACCTCGACCACCGACAGGCAGGCCCCGTCGACGGTGATGGACTCGCCGTGGGCCAGCGGCTCCCCCTCGAGCCGGGCCTGGAGGACGAGCCGCGCTCCCGGCCCGCGCGGGTTGCGTTCGGCGAGCACGCCCGTCGCGCCGACGAGTCCGGTGAACATGGTCCTCGGATGTAGCGATGCGCCTCGCCCCCGTCCAGCCCGAGTTGCGCTCCGGGCCGCTGGGGTCGACACTGACGTCGTGGCTTCTGCAGTGCGCTCCGGACCGGCCGGTCGAGCCTTCCTTCTGGCCTTCCTCGGCCTGGGCACGGTGAGCATCGGCGGCTCGACCGCCTGCGGACCGAGCTTCCAGGCGGTCTACGAGTGCGATGTGCGCTTCGAGCATTGCTACGCGCTCGACTGGAGCTCCGCCCCCCCCGACACGATGAAGGAGTGCTGGCGCGGGTGGCTGCACGGATACACCTACGGTCAATCGCGCGACCGCGTGGAGTTCGCCGCCACGCGCCTCAGCGAGCTGTCGCTCGACCCCACGCTTCCCAGCGTCGACACTCCTTCCACCGTGCGACGCAGGCATGATCTGGAGGCGCCTTTGCCCACCAGCGCCTTCGTCGCGCCGCCCAACGTCGCGGACGGGCACGGCGACGGCGCGGCCTCGTCGCAGCCTTCCAGCGCGGTCGCCGGCTCGACCCCGCCGCGGGTGGTAGCCGCCTCCGCCCCGGTTCCTCAGGCTCCCGGCGAGCAATGCACCGGCGCCTGCGCCGACCGCTGGAACGGGTGCCGCAAGGCATGCGCCGACGGCGCCTGCGACACCTGCGATCGCGGCTACCGGAGCTGCGTCCCGGGGTGCTTCCAGGAGGTGCGTCAGGCGCCGCGGGGCTTGCGGTAATCGCGCCGCCGCTAGCCGCGAGCGACGCACCCGTCCGGCTGGGGAGCTCGAGGGGAGCTTGCGGCTCCCCTCGAACGAGACCATCAGGCGCCGAGCGCTTCGGCGGCCTCGATGGCGTGGTAGGTGAGGATGGCGTCGGCGCCGGCGCGGCGGATGCTCGTCAGCGTCTCCATCATCGCCCGTCCGTAGTCGATCATCCCCGCCGCCGCCGCGGCCTTGAGCATCGCGTACTCGCCGGACACGTTGTAGGCGAAGAGCGGCAAGGTCGAGCTCTCGCGGACCGCGCGAATCACGTCGAGGTACGCGAGCGCGGGCTTGACCATGAGCATGTCCGCTCCTTCCTCCTCGTCGAGGCGCGCCTCGCGCAGCGCCTCGCGGACGTTGCCGGGGTCCATCTGGTAGCCCGCGCGATCGCCGAACTTGGGCGCGCAGTCGGCCGCTTCGCGGAAGGGTCCGTAGAAGGCGCTCGCGTACTTCACCGCGTAGGAGAGGATGCTCGTGGACTCGAAGCCGCTCTCGTCGAGCGCGCGCCGGATGCGACCGACCCTTCCGTCCATCATGTCGCTCGGCGCGATCACGTCGGCGCCCGCGCGCGTGTGCACGAGCGCCATCTCGGCGAGCACCTCGAGGGTGGCGTCGTTGTCCACCTCCCACTCGCCCTTGCGCTGGCGCAAGATTCCGCAGTGACCATGATCGGTGTACTCGTCGACGCAGACGTCGGTTACAACGAGCAGCCCGGGAGCCGCGTCTTTCATCGCCGCCACCGCCCGAGGCACAGGGCCGTTGGGATCGAGGCCGCTCGCCCCGCGCGCGTCCTTCGTCTTCGGCAGGCCGAAGAGGAGCACCCCGCCGAGGCCGCGCTTCTGAGCCTCCCGAGCGTAGGCCGCGGCGGCTTTCACCGGCAACTGCGAGACCCCCGGCATGGTCCCCACCGGGCGCGGCTCATCGACCAGGGCGCTGAAAAAGAGCGGCCACAGGAAGTCCCGAGGGGTGAGCGTGGTCTCGCGCACCAGCGCGCGGAGCGCTGCCGTGGCGCGGAGGCGGCGTGGGCGATGAAGAGGGAACGGCATGGCGACGACTGGACGCTGGGATAGCATGTTCATGAAGCCCATGCGCATGCGCCGCCGCTTTCTCTTCGCCTCTCTCGTCGTTGCCATCGCCGCGTGCGGCAGCCGGACCGGGCTCCTCGTCCCCTTCGACGTCGAGGTGGATAGCGGGGTCGCCGACGTGGGGCCGGACAGCGCGGTCCATCGCGTCGACGCCGGCGCCGACGTCCGGGCCGACGTTCAGGAGGAGGACGCCGGCGAAGAGGATGCGCTGCCGCCCATCGACGTGAGCACGCCGGAGGACGTCGTCATCCCCTCGGACTGCCCGGACGCGGGGTCGACGTTCATTTATCTGATCAGCGAGACGAACAATCTTTACAGCTTTTACCCGCCCTCGGCGGAGCTCACACTGGTGGGGACCATCGCCTGTCCTAGCCCTTCGATGCCGTTCTCGATGGCCGTCGATCACACCGGCATCGCCTACATCGTCTTCCAGGACGGGGAACTCTTCCGGGTCAGCACCGCCACCACGGCCTGCGAGCCGACGCCGTTCGTGCCGCAACAGCACGGCTTCACCGTGAACTTCGGCATGGGCTTCTCGCAGGACTCGAGCGACGCTGGAGAATCGCTCTACGTCGCCTCCAGCGACCCCAACCCCGGGACCGGCCTGGGTCCTCCCAGCCAGATCGCCACCATCGACGTCACCCAGGGCTACGCGCTGAACATCGTCGGAACCACCAATCCGCCGATCTTCTCGCCGGAGCTCACCGGCACCGGGGCGGGGGACCTCTTCGGCTTCTGGGGTCCCGATGGCAACCGCGGTCCCAACTCGGCGATCGTGCAGATCGACAAGGCCACCGCCCAGGTCACAAGCTCGTCGGCGCTGCCCGGTATCTCGCAGGGAACGGGCTGGGCGTTCGCCTTCTGGGGCGGCGACTTCTACACCTTCACGGCCCCCGTCTCGACGACCGTCGTCACCCGCTTCCGCCCCAGCGATGGCTCCATCGTCCAGGTCCTGCAGACCGACCAGGTCATCGTCGGCGCCGGCGTCTCGACGTGCGCGCCGCAGCAGTGAGTCGGTGATTCATGGCCTTGGGCCGCATCTCCTTCGTATCGTTCGAGCCCGGCGATCCGGGGCGGGTCGGCGAACGCGCCGCGCAGCGCCTCGAGGCCGCGGACCTCGTCGTGCGCGACGGCGGAGGCAGGCCGGTGGCCGAGCTGGTGGCGCGGGCCCTGGCCGGACAGCGCGTGGTGTGGACGGCGGTCGGGGACGCGCTGGAGTCGGGCGTCCTGGTCGAGGCATTGCGGGAGGTGGCGCGCGCGGGGGCGCCGTTCGAGGTGGTTCCAGGGGTGGGAGCGCATGCCGCGGCGGCAGCGTTCGCGGGGGCCCTCGGGCGCGCGCTTCGCGTGCGGGTCCGCGAGGTGGCGCAGGCGCTGGAATGCGAGCCGCGCGATGCGGTGGTGACTCTCGTTCACGCGGTGGGCGAACCGGCGCAGCAGGTGACGGTGACGACGGCCGGGGAGGCGGCGGAGCGAGTCCGCGAGCGTTGGGGCAAGGCTTTGCCCGAGGGCCTGGACGAGGAGGTCCTCGTGGTGATGGGGGCGCCGGACGACGAGCTCCGATGGTTCGAGCGGCGTCCGCTCTTCGGCAAGCGCGTGCTGGTCACGCGCGCCATGGATCAGGCCGCGAGCGCCGCGGCGCTCCTGCGTGACGAGGGGGCGGAGGCGGTGGTGGTGCCGACCCTCGTCGTCGCGCCGCCCGCGGATCCCGCTCCGATGGCGCGGGCCATCGCCGAGCTGCGCGCGGGGCGCTACGCGTGGGTGGCCTTCACCAGCGAAAACGGGGTGGAGCGCACCTGGGCGGCCATCGAGGTGGCGGGGGCCGATGCACGAGTCTTCGGGGCTGCGCGTCTCGCCGCGGTGGGACCGGCCACTGCCAGCGCGCTGCGGCGCCACGGTCTCCGCGCGGACGTGACGTCGAAGGAATTTCGCGGCGAGGGACTGGCCGAGCAGATGCTCCCCGCCTTGAAGGGGCGAGGGGAGCGCGTGCTCCTGGCGCGTGCGGCGCGAGCGCGTGACGTCTTGCCGCAGGCGCTCCGGGACGCCGGATGCGCCGTGGACGTGGTGGCGGCCTACGAGACCCACCCGGCGCCGCGCGGGCGCCTCGAAGCGCTGGCCAGCGAGCTCGAGGAGGGACGCATCGACGCGGTGACCTTCACGTCGAGCAGCACGGTCGACAACCTCTGCGACGCCCTCGGTCCGCGCGCCGCCGCGCTCCTCGGTCGCGCCCGCCTCGCCAGCATCGGCCCAGTCACCAGCGAGACGGCGCGCTCCCGCGGCCTGCGGATCGACGTCCAGCCCGGGGAATACACGGTCGCGGCGTTGATTCGCGCCCTGGCGGAGAGCTACACGAACCCTGTACGCTAGGGCCCTGTCCCCGGTGCGGCGCCCGTGTCCCTGAGCTCTCTCATCGTCCAGCGCGAGGTCGCGACCATGCGGCAGGTCGAGGAGGCGCTCGCGCGCCAGGTCATTTACGGAGGCGACCTGGTGACCAACCTGCTGGAGGTGGCACGCATCGACGAAGGCGTGCTGACGCGGCTCCTTGCCGAGTCCATGCGCCTGGTGGCGGCGCCCGAGGGGGAGCTGCCGGTCGCGCTCGAGCGGGTGCGCGCGCTCGTTCCGCCGGAGATGGCGGCGCAGCGCTCGCTGGTGCCTCTGGAGCTCGACGGCGAGAGGCTGGTCCTGGCGGTGACCGAGCCGATGCCGGGCGAGCTGGAGGAGCAGCTGGCCTTCGCGCTGGGGATGACCATCGAGCAGCGCGCGGCGCCGACGGTGCGCGTGAAGCAGGCCATCGCGCGCATGTACGGCGTGCCGCTCGAGCGACGGATGCAGCGCCTTCTGTCGCGCATGTCCGGGGACGTCGCGGGGGGCGGATCGATGCCGCCGCCGCTGGGAGCCTCGCCCGCGGTGATCGAGCCGCCGCGTCTTCCGAGCGCTCCTCCGCCGACGCGATCCACGGCGCGAAACTTCCTGGCGGCGCCCGCCGTGCGCTCCGATCCCGTGGCCTCGCGCCCGTCGCTCTCCGTGCTGCCGCCGTCGCCGGTGTCGGAGAGCCCCGACGCGGGCCCGCCGTCGATGCCGCTCCTCACCGAGCGCCGAACCGGGCTTCTCCAGCGCGACGTTCCGCAGAGCGTGCGTGCCGCGCGGCGCCGGCGAGGACCGGTGACCTTCGAGACGGCGCGGCACGAGGCGGAAGAGGCCGCCGATCGCGACGCGTTGCTCGACCTCTTCTTCGACTACGCGCGGCAGTTCTTCGACTACGCGGCGATGTTCCTGGTCCACGGGGACATCGCCGAAGGGCGCGACGCGTACGGTGTGGGGGCTTCGCGCGAGAAGGTGCTCGGCATGGGCGTGCCGCTGGATCTGCCCGGGCTGGTGGCCGGCGTTCGCGACAGCCTGGCTCCGGTGGTGACCCGGGCGCCCGCCGACGGGCTCGACGCCGAGCTCCTGGCCGATCTGCAGCGCGCGCGCGACGCCGAGATGGCCATCGTCCCCCTGGTGGTGCGGACGCGCGCGGTCGCCATCCTGCTGGGAGACTGCGGCGAGCCGGGAGTGGATCGCGGCGATGTGCAGCAGATCGTGGCCTTCGCGGAGGTGGTGGGCAAGGCCTTCGAGCGCATCATCGTGCGAAGAAAGCTGGACGGATTCATCGCCGGCAGCAAGGCCACGACCGCGGGGCGCGTGGACACTCCGCTGGTCCTGGCCGACCTCGCGAAGAAGGCCTCGATGCGCCCTTCTCTCTTGATGCCCCCCTTGCCACGCGGCTCGGCGCCGCCCCCGGTCGCCAACATCGCCTCCGTACGCCCCATCATGGGCCCTCCCATCCCGCGGGAGGAGCCGCCCGACTCCGCGCCGCGGCCTCGCACCTCGCCGGTCCCGCCCGCGGTCTCCGAAGTCCTGGGAACGCGGGTGGCGGTCTCCGCGGCCGCCCCGACGCAGGCATCGAGGTCGGTGCTGCCGCTTCCGCTGGTGACGCCCGACGGTCCCGAGGCCGACGAAGAAGCGCGCGTTCTGTTCGACGAGCTCGGATGGGACGGCGAGGTGGAGGATCTCCCGCCGCGTCCTCCGTCGGCGGCCATCGCCGTGGCTGCGCACCGGCCCCCGCTCGGACATTTCGATCCGCCGGACGGTCTGCCCTCGGTCATCGTGGACATCGATCGCGAGCTGGCGGCCATCGTCGACCAGCTGGCCGCGGGCGTAGTCGACGAGCAGGCGGAAGGAGAGCTCCTGCGTCAGGGCGAGCGGGCCATGCGGGCGCTGATGGTGCACTTCCCGGGCCCCACCAGCTTCGAGCGGTGGCGCATCGCCATTACCTCGCCCCCGCCGCGCGCGAGCGAGTGCGGACCCATTCTCCGGCTGGTGACGCGCGAGCGAAAGGTGGCGCTGCCGTTCGTGCTGGACAAACTGGAGGATCCCGACACGGAGACGCGCGGCTGGGCGACGCATGTGCTGTGCGAGATGCCTTACGTGGAGACCATCGCACCGCTGCTCCTGCGCCTTCGCGACGTCGATTTGAGCACGCGGGTCTCCGCGGCGTACGCGCTGGTGGCCGCGGCTCGTCCTTACCCCGAGGAGGTGCGCAGCGCGGTGCTGGGGTTCTCCCAGAGCGCCGACCCCATCGATCGGGCGGCGGCCATGCGCGTCATGGGCGAGCTGCGCGAGCCGTCGCTGGTGCCCGATCTGGTCCACACGCTGGCCGACGGAGACGAGGCGGTGGTGGCTGCGGCGCACGCCTCGCTGGTGATGGTGACGCGGCAGGATTTCGGCCTGGACGCGCGCCCGTGGCTGCGCTGGTGGGAGGTGAGCTCGTCGAGGGTGCGCATCGAGTGGCTCATCGACGCGCTGACGCACGAGGTGTCGGAGATTCGCCGGGCCGCGGGCGAGGAGCTCCGCGCGGCGAGCAAGGAATACTTCGGCTACGCGAGCGATCTCCCGCAGCGCGACCGGGAGCGTGCGCAGCAGCGATACCGGGACTGGTGGCTCACGGAGGGACGCGCGCGCTTTCGTCGCAACAAGAAGGGGTGAGCTCGGAGACTGTCGGTCAAAGCCCCGACAGACTCCGTCGTGACGTTCTCAGGACGGGGACGGCATTCGCCGCCCCTGGGCCGGCCGCGGGTCGAGCGCGGGTGCTCGAAGCCCTCCCGGTCCCTCGTGCTCGAGGCCCGGCGGTCCCTCAGCCGGGCTGGACCAGCCGCGCACGCCAGTCGGACGGAAGGTCGAGAAAGCCGTCGCTGTAGAGGTAGTCGTAGATGGAATCGCAGACGAGCTCGCAGACGTCGGTGAAGATCTGCGGATCGGCCACGAAGCGCAGCGTCTCTGCGCGAAACACGCTCCCCTTGGCGCGCACGCGCGCCAGCATCCCGTCCTCGACGAAGCCCACCAGGCGCTGCAGGAATTTCCGCTCGAAGGTGGCGCGGAAGCGGGGGAAGGCCTCCGCGCCGATCTTGTAGCCGGCGCGCGCACTGGCATCGGCCAGGCGCGCTTCCTTCACCACCTCCCAGGAGAGCTCGCCGACCACGGGGGGCAGCTCGACGGCAAAGAACGAGCGCAGAAGCTCGTTCAGCCAGCCCACCAGCGCGTTCAGCTCGGGCATGGTCGCGCTCAGGAAGGCGTTGCGAAGCTCCTTGGTGGTCTCGGCGAGGCGCGATTTGGCGTCCTCGAGCTCCTCGGGCGACTGGTACTCGAAGGACTCCAGCTGCTCCACCAGAAAACCGTGGTTCCGCGACAGGACGTGAAAGAGTGCCTGCGCGCCGAATCGCATGATCTTCTGCTCCCCGGACGTGCCGCGGATGCGCTCGCACAGCTCGCTCTCGAAGAAGATGCGCGCGAAGCGCTTGGTGGCCTCGGCGACCTTGCGCTCCACCGTGGCTCCCAGCTCCCCGGCACGAAAGAGGCGCCCGAGGCGTTGCTTGAGGCTCGCGATGAGCTCGATCTCCAGCTGCGCTCGATCGGGTGGGGGCTGCGGAGTGCTCGGCCGGTCGACGCCGGCGGCCTTCTGCAGGGCCCGCAACTCCGCCACCACCGAGGCGGTGACCGCGTCGAGCTCCGGGCTGGTCTCGAGGTCGATCCGGTAGTGGACCACCCGCGCCTGCAGCTGTTCGTCGCGGAGCTGAAGCGCGATGTCGGCGAGCGACATCTTGGCGCGGGTCGACATCACCCCGTCGATCGACGGCGCCGGAAGCGCGTGCTGCGGCGGCCGTGCGCGCGCCGGCAGCGGGGGAGGGCGCGGAGGCAGCTTGTCCACGGGAAGAGTTCTCATGGTCGCGCTATGCGTGCGGCGTTGCAACGGCTGGCCGGTCCCGCGTCCCTCTGCGCCGGGAGCGGTCTTCACCCCGCCGCCGGACAGGGCGACCGCAGAGGACGGCCCGAGGGGGATCGACCAAGGCGTCGGCGAAGGGGCTTGCTCTCCCCGGTGGCTGCGGGTATTCACGTGCCGCGCGGTGGAGCAGCCTGGTAGCTCGTCGGGCTCATAACCCGAAGGTCGAAGGTTCAAATCCTTCCCGCGCAACTGAAGGACTGCGCGGAGTTAGCCCCAGCGGCTACCTCCGCGGTTTTCGTTCTTGGGCCACTCTTGGGCCACGCGGCTTCGGATCGACGCTTCCTGCAAGGGGGAGCGCCGATGCTGCAGGAGACGGATCGACCCGCTCGGGGGAAGAGCAAAGGGTCGTGGCGAAGCCCGTCAAGCACGGAGACAAATGGCGCATCGGCTGGCTCGACGAGCGCGGCGAGCGGCAGACGAGCCCCTTCGCCGCGATGGCCAGGACACCGCCGCGGGTGTTTGCCGGGGGGGGCGTCATCGCTCGCGGTCACCCGATCGACGGGCTCAAGGCCACGCGACGGACAGAGTCGGCCGGCGCTTCAACGCCGCGCGACGAGCCACGCCAAGAGACGGATCGAGGCCACGCCGATCGCGAGCGGAACAGCCCATCGAAGGATGCGCCGGCTACGCTCGTTGGTCTTCTCTTGGCCTTCGCGCTGTACGTACCAGCCCGTGCCGGCGAGGATGCCCAACGTGAGCACGACGCCCAGGAGCACGGGCCACGGCGACTCGCCGAGGGCGCGGCCTTCGAGCCAGTGATGGGCGAAGATCAGCGCGATGAGCGGCGCGATCCAGAGGCCCGAGAGAACTAGGCGCGCGCGATAGGCACCACGATCTTGGCGCTCGGTGCGGCCGGTGCGCTTCGCGCGTCGATATTGCCAGGCGCTGAGCCCGGCGCCGAAGCCGAAGAACCAGAGCAGCCCGACGTCGAGCTTCAGCGCCAACGTGCGCGTCTCCTTGGCCTTTTGTGCCGCTCGGTCGCGATCGCCGACGGCGATGACCGTCGGATCTTCGATGAGCACGACGAGGGGGGATCCTCTTCCCCCGCTCGATGCCTTCCACGTCGCTCGCGTTGATGCTCGAGGCGTACGTCTCGCCGCCGACTTTGTAGCTCGCCTGCCAATCGCTCTCGTCGTCGTCCCGCGAAAGCACGGCGGTGACCGGTGTCCCTCGATCCACCAAGGCATCGAGCCGCCGCGCTTGTCGCTCGAAGAGGGCGGTGCAGCCGACCGGCAGGCCGATGGCGAGCGCCAGCAGCACCACCGTCGAAAGCAACATCCGGCGCAGGACAAGGTCGAAGCTCGGCGGCATCACGCTCGATGGGGATCGCTAGGCAATCAGAAGCGAACGGCGAGGTCGAGGCGTCAAGGGGCGACGTGTAGCGATGCGTCGAGGCGAGGCGACGGGGGCGCCACGGGCACATCCTCGGCGCCGTCTCGCCAGAGGCCGAGGCCGATGCCGCCGGCCAGCCCGAGGTTGCAGCCTTCAGGGCCCTCGCCTACTTTCATCAGGTGGACTATCGCGCAATCGTCACCATCGACCCGGGAAAGCGCGGCGGCAAGCCGTGCGTCCGCGGGCTGCGCATCACCGTCTACGATGTGCTCGAGTACCTCGCGTCCGGCATGTCCGAGGCCGAGATCATCGCGGACTTCCCGGACCTCACGTCCGATGACATTCGCGCCTGTCTCGCGTTCGCCGCGGACCGGGAGAGACGCCTGTTGTCGGTTCCGGCGGCGTGAAGCTGCTCCTCGATCAGAACCTCGCGCCGAAGCTCGTGGCTCGTCTGGCCGACCTCTTCCCCGGGTCCCAGCACGTGCGCGACGTCGGGCTCGCCATGGCGGACGACCGCGCGGTATGGGACCACGCCAGGGCTGGCGGGCTCGCGATCGTGTCGAAGGACGCGGACTTCCGGCAGCTCAGCTTTTTGTACGGGAGCCCGCCGAAGGTCGTCTGGCTTCGGGTAGGGAACCGCTCGACCGCGGAGATCGAGGCTGTCATCCGAGCCAACGCAAGCGCCTTGGAAGCATTCGACGTCGACCCAGTCGCGTCGATGCTCGTGATCACTCCTTAGTCGCCGAAGCCGCGAGGGACGGACGCGGCTGAAGTCCGGCAAGCTTCCCCGTCATCACCAGCCGAAATTCTTGCAAAAACACGTGGTCCAGCGGGTGAATCGCCCCCGCGCAACTAAAAACAAGGGGTCCGGCGTTGGTACAAGCCGGGCCCTTGGTACATGCGCTTGGTACAGGGGTTCGTGGGGAACCCGTGTGATTTGAACATCGGGGCGCTCGCTCCGTACGATGGACGTCAGGCCGGTGGCTGGCCCCGCCGCTCTCGTGAGGCGATGCACCGGGCGCGGTGCGCCCTCCGCAGACCAGCCTTGTTCCGGCCGTTCGGCTGCCCTTTCGCCTGCACGGCAGCCACGAGAATATTCGGCGAGTCAGATGTT
>Ga0302314_10011338_pt1 | contig 15559 bp, 12 predicted proteins | sample III_Palsa_N2_3_FD_200533 | JGI IMG/M metagenome (GOLD analysis project Ga0302314, IMG submission 200533) | Peat permafrost microbial communities from Stordalen Mire near Abisko, Sweden - III_Palsa_N2_3 | ecosystem: Environmental > Terrestrial > Soil > Palsa > Peat permafrost | place: Sweden...
GCGAAGACCGGCAGCAGATGGTCAAGCATGACAGCGGTGTTCTCGACGTCGACCTTTGAGACGGTGACGGCCTGCATTCCGGTGGGGCCGGTCGCGGTCGCGGCGATCGTATGTGCTCCATCCGTGAACGGCGTCGCGTCCCAGACGAAGGTGTAGCTGTCGCCGGCCTCGCCCCGGGTGCCGACTTCCCGGCCGTCCACGCTGAACGTGATCGAGTGCACCGACGGATCGGATTCGTGCACCCGCAACGTCACTGCGCCCCCGACCTGCCCCGCAGGCACATCCAACCGGGGGCGTGCCGGGGGCTCGGGCGCCGGCTGCACCGGGGCGGCATAGCCGGCCACCCGTACGGGCACCTCGTCGTCGAGCCACGCGACCGCTCCGACGGCGGACGGCAATTCGACATCCTCGTGGACAATTCCCGTGGCAGTCCGCTCATTGCCGCCGATCGTCTGCAGCGTGCCGTCCTCATTGATCGCCGTGACGATCGCCACGTGGTCATGTTGGGTGCCGTGCCCCGAGAGCGGGTGGAAGTAGACCGCATCGCCCACGGCCGGGGTCGACGACCAGGTGTCGTTGACCAGACCGTAGCCCTTGAAGCTCACCGCGAGATCGTCCAGCGTCCCCAGGCCGGGCACGCCGGCCTGCTGCCACACCCAGCCCGCGAAGTCGGCGCACCAGGCGTGTGCCTTCGTTCCGTAATCAGTACAGCTCGACGTCTGCCCGCTGTCCTGAGCGAAGAATCCACCGCTCACCCCGCACGGGCCGACGCCGAGCGGTGTCGCCCGGACCCGCGGCAGGGAACTCGCGCCCGCCGACGAACGGGTCGCCTGGCTCTCGGCCACCGCCACGATCAGGGACGCCGTCCGATCGTCAGCGTCTGCGCTCGCCACCGTCGCAGCCACCAGGGCCTGCGCCAGGACCATGCCGGTCACCAGTGCGGCGCGGACACGACGCGGCCCTGCAGCCGTAGTACTTCGCAAGCGCATGTCAATTTCCCTCGAATGTTCCAGGAACGAAGTCAGTAGACATACAACCGAATCAAGTTCAATTGTCCGAGCGTGCCACGCCGCCGCGGCATGCTCATCAACCATCATGAAAGATTTCCATAATGAAATCCATATTGGTATGAGCCGGGAGGATGAAACAACTCGGCCGATCAGTCGGCGACGGGCGATGCGGCCGTGGGTGCGCGACAAGAAATATGTATGCATAGATTTCTTGACCTGTCCGAGAAAGGCATGACGTGACATCACAGTCCCATCCACGGGGGCAGTTGCCTGAAGACCGGCACAGACGGTGGGGACTGCCGTCCTCGCTCCGGCGCGCCGTTGCCACGGCCGTGGCTCTGCTGCTGACCGCGACCGGAGGCGTCGTGGCCGCCGGGACGGTCGCCCGCGCTGGTACCGGGGACGGTACGGTGACCGTGCGGGTCGTGCGGGCGGTCACCGCGGACGGTGTCTACAACCCGGTCCTCGAACCGGGGTTCTCGGGTGTGCAGGTCAACCTGACCGACAACGCCGGAAACACCATCACCGGCAGCACCGCCGCTGACGGCACGGTGACGCTCAGCCCGGCCGGCAGTTCGCTGACCGGGGGTCAGTACCGGGTCCAGGTGATCAATCCGAACCCGAAGGTGTTCTTCCCCGCGTTCGCCGCCGTCCAGGGCGGGATCGGGGCGCCGACCCAGTTGAGCAGCAACGAGGAGTTCGTCAACCTCTCCGGCGGCGCGAACGTCTCCTACACCACGGGCCTGTGGAACCCGGACGACTACTGCCAGCAGAACGCTCCGCTGGCCACCGCATGCATGCCCTCCGGCACCGATGCGTCCACCAAGACCACTGTGCTGACCTTCCCCTACCACGCGCGCGGCACCAACGCGCAGACCTCGAACCTGGCGACCAACGCCGACACCGGCGCACTGTTCGGGATCGGCTGGAGCAAGCCGAACCAGTGGATCTTCTCCTCGGCCACCGCGCACCGCAACGCGCCCTATGGTCCGGGTGGTGCAGGTGCGATCTATCTGACCCCGGTCACCGTCAACCAGTCCACCAGCGGGACCACGCCCAACGGGCCGACGACCCTGTTCGCCACCGTGCCCGATGTCGGCTCCACGGATCATCAGATCACCTTCACGCCCGGGACCACGGTCTCCACGTCCTACTCCGATGCGGCGTTCATGCCCGCGGTCGGCAAGGAGTCGCTGGGTGACCTGTATGTGAGCCCCGACGGCAAGGACCTGTACGTCGTCAACCTGGCCGACAAGCAGCTCTACCGCTATGACGCCACCCAGACCACGGCCACCAGGCCCAAGGGCGTCTACCCGATCCCCGCGCCCAGTCCGGCCTGCCCGGACCCGAGCGACTGGCGGCCCTACGGGCTGGGGATGCAGGACGGCGTGGTCTACGTCGGCGGCGTCTGCTCCGGCCAGTCCACCGGCCAGCAGTCGGACATGCGTGCGATCGTGCAGACCTTCGACCCGGTGGCCGGCGCGTTCACCGGCACGGTGCTGGACCAGCCGTTGACCTACCCGCGCAAGGCGGCGGTCCAGGGCTTCATCTGCCCGGGCGCGGGCTGGTACCCCTGGTCGGACACCTTCCGCACCACCCAGCAGGTGTACTCCAACGGCTCCACGCTCACCTGCATCGCCGGACTGAACGGCTACCCGCAGCCCCAGTTGGCCTCGATCGTGATCGACACCAACGGCAACATGCTCCTGGGGTTCCGCGACCGGTTCGGCGACCAGGTCGGGCTCAACGACCCACAGGCCGTCGGCAACAACACCCTGTGGAGCTCGGGCACCGGTGGCGACCTGAACCTGGCGTGCAAGAACAGCAGCGGCATGTACGTCATGGACGTCAACAACGGCTGCGGGATGACCACGCTGGGCACCAACTACTACAACACCCAACGCACCGTTTACCACAACTACGGGGCGAACGGCGGAACGGCGCTGTCGAAGGTCGAGTACTCGATCGCGAGCACCATGCTCGACCCGATCGAGAACGTCTACACCGGCGGCATCGGCTTCACCCTGCGTACCGGGGGCAGGGACCTGGCTCCAGCCACGAATGCCCTGGGGCTGGGCAACCAGCTGACCGCGACCTTCGGCAAGGGCGGGTCGATGGCGAGCCTGCAGGTGCTGTGCAACCAGGCACCGCTGCAGATCGGCAACCGGGTCTGGTACGACGTCAACAAGAACGGGATCCAGGACCCGCAGGGCGAGAAGCCCGTGCCCGGCGCCACCGTCAACCTCTATGACAGCACCGGCAAACTGATCGCGACGAAGAAGACCACCGCCCGCGGCGAGTACTACTTCGACAGCATCAACGACGGCCTGCTGCCGAACACCCAGTACACCATCAAGCTCGACAACCCCGCGGACTACGCCGCAGGCGGGCCGCTCTACCAGTGGGTACCCACGGTGGCCAACGCCGGCTCCAACGGCTTCATCCAGAGCGTGGGCGTCGTCCCACCGGGCGGCACCTACCCGCAGGACAGCATCACCACCGGCGGCCCCGGGCAGAACAACCACACCTATGACTTCGGGTTCTACCAACCCACCGGAGTGGTCAAGGTCCTCAAGACCGACCAGGACAACAACCCGCTGCCAGGTGCGACCTTCCAGCTCTGGCAGAAGACCAGCAGCAGCGCCGGCCTGCAGACCACCGGCCCCAACGCCGACACACCCGTCGGACAACCCTGCACCACCGACGCCAACGGCGCATGCACCAGTGCCCAGGTGCCCCTGGGCACCTACTACTGGCAGGAAACCGCGGCCCCCAACGGCTACGTGATGCCCACGCAGACGGTCTTCGGCCCGCTGGTCCTGACGATCACGAACTACGCCACCGTGCAGACCGTGTCCGCGTCGAATCAGCAGGCCCTGGGCGTGGTGAAGGTCCTGAAGACCGATCAGGACAACAATCCGTTGCCGGGTGCGGTGTTCCAGCTGTGGAGGGAGACCAACGGCAGCACCGGCCTGCAGGCCACCGGTGCCGACGCCGACACGCCCGTCGGACAGCCCTGCACCACCGACGCGAACGGGGTGTGCGCCAGCGCGCCGGTGCCGATCGGCACCTACTACTGGCAGGAAACTGCTGCTCCCGACGGCTACGTGATGCCCGCGCAGACGGTCTTCGGCCCGCTGGTGCTGACCATGGCCAACTACACCGCCGGCGTCTCGGTCACCGCGTCGAACCAGCAGGCTTTGGGCGTGGTCAGGGTCCTGAAGATCGACCAGGACAACAATCCGTTGCCGGGTGCGGTGTTCCAGCTGTGGAGGGAGACCAACGGCAGCACCGGCCTGCAGGCCACCGGTGCCGACGCCGACACGCCCGTCGGACAGCCCTGCACCACCGACGCCACCGGAACCTGCGCCAGCGCACCGGTACCGATCGGGACCTACTACTGGCAGGAGACCGCCGCCCCCAACGGCTACCTCATGCCCTCACCGGCGGTCTTCGGTCCGCTCGTGCTCACGATGGCCAACTACACCTCCGGTGTTTCGGTCACCGCGTCGAACCAGCAGGCCCTGGGCGTGGTCAGGGTCCTCAAGATCGACCAGGACAACAATCCGCTGCCGGGTGCGGTGTTCCAGCTGTGGAAGAAGACCAACGGCACGGCCGGACTGCAGACCACCGGTCCGAACGCGGACACGAAGATCGGCCCGCCCTGCACCACCGACGTGAACGGGGTGTGTGCCAGCGCACCGGTACCGATCGGCACCTACTACTGGCAGGAGACCGCCGCCCCCTACGGCTACAGCCTGCCCTCACCGGCGGTCTTCGGTCCGCTTGAGCTGACGATGGCCAACTACGCCGCAGGCGTCTCGACTACAGCGGTGAACCAGCGCCAGGAGGGCGTGCTGAAGCTGGTGAAGGTCAACCAGAACGGCAATCGGCTGCCCGGGGCCACGTTCCAGCTGTGGCAGAAGACCAACGGCAGCGAAGGGCTGCAGACCACCGGTCCCGACGCGGACACCCCCATCGGCCCGCCCTGCGTCACCGACGTCCGCGGCGACTGCCACAGCCCCCAGGTCCCCCTCGGGACCTACTACTGGCAGGAGACCGCCGCCCCGGAGGGGTATCTGCTGCCCTCCACGACCGTCTTCGGTCCCCTGGTCCTCACCTCGGCCAACATCACCGCGGGTATCGACGTCACCGTCACCAACCAACAGGCCCTGGGGGTGGTCACGGTGCTGAAGACCGACCAGCACGGAAAGCACCTGGCCGGTGCGGTGTTCCAGCTGTGGCAGGACACCAAGGGCACCAACGGCCTGCAGACCACCGGCCCGAACGCCGGCACGAAGATCGGCCCGCCGTGCACCACCGGCCCGTCCGGGAAGTGCACCAGCCCGCAGATCCCGATCGGCACCTACTACTGGCAGGAAGTCGCCGCCCCCAGCGGCTACCTCAAGCCCACACCGGACGTCTTCGGACCACTCACCCTGACCATGACCAACTACCAGGCCGGTGGCCAGGTGACTGCGGTGGACCAGCAGGCCCTGGGCGCGGTCACGGTGCTGAAGACCGACCAGCACGGAAAGCACCTGGCCGGTGCGGTGTTCCAGCTGTGGCAGGACACCAACGGCACCAACGGCCTGCAGACCACCGGCCCCGGGGCGGACACCAAGATCGGCCCGCCGTGCACCACCGGCCCGTCCGGGAAGTGCACCAGCCCGCAGATCCCGATCGGCACCTACTACTGGCAGGAAGTCACCGCTCCCAGCGGCTACCTCAAGCCCACACCGGACGTCTTCGGACCACTCACCCTGACCATGACCAACTATCAGGCCGGGGGCCAGGTGACTGCGGTGGACCGGCTGACGCCGCCACTGCCGCCGACCGGCGCCGGGAACGTGCTCCTGCTGGAGGAGGCCAGCGCCTCCGCTGTCCTGCTCGGCGCGGGCATCATCGCGGCGGCCGCGTGGGGTCGGCGACGCAGGCGGCTGCAGCCGTAGCCGCGACGTGAAGTGAGGCGGTACAGCTGAGGGGTGGGAGCCCGGGTGATCCGGACTCCCACCCCGCAGCGTGTCCCCGCGAAGGCGCGAGGCCGGTCGTCGACGGGAGATGAGGTCGACGGCCTACCGTGCCTTGGGCGATGCCGAATTGGCTGAGGTCGGCTGTGTGAATGACGCCATGGCCTCGATGGTCACCGGCGTGGTGGGCGTGCTGGGCACGCTGCTTGCGCCCTTCCTCGCCGTTCGTGCGACGTCGCGCCAGCGCGCCAGGGAGGATGCGGCAGCGAGCGACCGGCGGCGATTCGAGGAGCGCCGCGCAGGCTACACGGCGATGGTCGGGGCCTCGGCGCAGTTGCACACCCTGCTCAAGGACGCCGTGCCCCGGATCAGCGCCGGCCGGTACACCGACGAGGACCGAGCCCGCCTTGAGGAATCCCGACGTGAGCACAGGGACTGCTGTGCCGGAGCGCAGATGATCGCCTCCGAGCGGGTGCTCGAAGCGTCCCGTTCTCTCAACGAGGAGCTGGCCAAGGCGGATGCGATCGCCAAGCGAATCGATCGTGGTCACCCGTGTGAGGGAGAGACGGCCGAGGCCGCGCGCCTCATCCTGAAACGCGCCGAGCCCGAGCTTGCCGTGATGCGTCGCATCATGCGTGAGGATCTCGGTGTCGTGGATTGAGCGGCACGAGCAGTGAGCAGCGGAGCGTCCCGCCCGGAGCGCCGTTGTGCTCAGGCTTGCCGCGCCGGTGCCGGCGTTGGGAGCATGGCCGGGGCCGGCGTAATCAAGTCCCGGGGGAGACGATGACGGAACGACACTGCACCCACTGCCAGTCGACGGAACTGGAGGAGGGCCTGGTCTGGCATCAGCCAGGACGCGGCGCCTACGACAACGGGACCGGCACCTGGTACAGCGGCGCGGACGAACCCGGTGTGTTCGGCGGCCTCGCCAAGAAGAACAAGCGCAGGCGGGCCATGATCACTGCGCACCGCTGTTCCGCGTGCGGGCACCTTGAGTGGTTCTCCAAGCTGGAGGAACCGCCCACGTACTGACGCGCCGGGTGCGGTCGACGGGTCAGGCCGCCGCCGTCGGATAGGAGGGAGAGGTCGGGTAAGTGCCCACGTCCGTGAACCGCCAGGAGTGCGTCGAGCCCGGGTCGGCCAGGTGGATCTCCAACTGCTGCCACGCGCCGTCGGCATAGCGGATGGTCACGGTGGCGTCGGCGCTGTCCACGGCGTTTCCGGCGACCAGCACGGTCGTGGTTCCGCGGTCGGCATCCCGGGTGTGGGCGAAGTCGGTGGCGGTGAAGCCAGTGGGTCCGTCGTTGTCCGTCGAGGGGACCACCGCACGCAGCCCGCTCTCGCTGTGCTCGGCGACCGCGCGCAGGTAGCAGCGGATCAGCCGGCCCTGGTCCGCGTCCGCCTGCCGAATGTCGGCGGACCAGGAGCACGACGGTTCCGAAGCGTCGGGCCCCGCGAGGAAGCCCTGGGCCGCCGACCACGCGGTCGGCACCAGCCAGAGGCCCAGCAGCACCGATGAAGACGCCACGGCGACGACGCTCCACCGTCTCGCTCGCGACCAACCACCCGTACGGACGTCCATGCTGCTCCCCCCGCCGGTGACCGAAGACCGGACGCTGGGCCGATCATGGCTCAGGACGTGGTCGATCCGCCAGCAGTCACGTCTCGACTGACGCCTACCAGCACCACCTGACCGACGGGACCTCCAACCGGATCTGGAACAGCGCGGAAGCCAGCTACTGGGAGACCTGCTCCTTCGAGCCCGTCGCCGGGACGGGCTAGCCGTCGAGGTCGAACCGGACGCGGGAGTTGAGCACGGCGGTGGCGGAGGTGCCGAGGGTGCGGCGGAAGGTGTCACTCAGGTGCGAGGGGGAGGCGAAGCCGGCGTCGGCGGCGCAGCGGGTGAGGTCGTGACCGGCCACGAGGCCGCGGACGACGTGGAGCATCCGGGCCCACTGCTGGTAGCGGCGGAAGGTGGTGCCGGTGTGCTCGGCGAACAGATGGAGGAAGTGCGAGGTGGACAGCCCCAGCCGGGCTGCGGTCTGCTCGGCGCGGAGGACCTGCCCCGGGTCGGCCCGGATGGACTCCACCAGTCGGCCGATACGCCGGTCCGGGGTGCCGGGCAGCGCGGGAGCGGCCAGCGCGCCGAGGAGGTCGGGCGCGCCGCTGCGCCCGCACGCTGCGAGCAACTCCCGTTCGAGCCGGTGGTCGAGGCCGTAGGGGCCGACCTGCCGCTGCATGGCGGCGGCCACGCGTCCGCCGGGGAGGTCGGCCGCATCGAGGAAGAGCAGCAGGATCCGACCCTCGGGCGCCACCACGCGGTGGGCGATGCGGGCGGGCACGTAGGCGCTGCGTGCGGTGATCGTGCCGTGGTCGGGCGTGTGCAGGGCGAACGGTGCGTCCAGGCCGACGGTGAGCACGGCGATCGAGGTGGCGTGCAGGTCGACGCCCAGGTCAGGACCGAGGTAGCCGACCTGTCCCGGCCGGATCCAGGCCACTGGCGGCGCACCGCCACCGGTACCGCACGTTTGTGGAAGCGTGCCGGCGTTCATGACTGCCAGGCTGCTCGTGGATGGGACGGTGGTCAAGTCACCTGACGGGAAGACGGGAGCGGCACATGCACAGCGACGACGGGTTCGTTCAGCTCGACGACGGGACGATGCACGTGGTGCAGGACGGCCGGCCGGGGGCGCCGGTGCTGTTGCTGATCCACGGCACCGCGGGATCGACTGCCTGGTGGGACCCGGTGGTCCCGAGCCTGGCCGAGGGGCACCGGGTGATCCGGGTCGACCTGCTCGGCCACGGGAGGTCGGCGGATCCCACCGGTGGGTACGAGGTCCCGGCGCAGGCACGCCGGGTCGGCGCCGCGCTCGACCGGCTCGGGGTGAACCGGGTGACGGCGGTCGTCGGGCACTCCAGCGGGGGGAACGTGGCCACCGCCCTGGCCGAGCAGCGGCCGGAGCTGGTGGCGTCGCTGGCCCTGATCAACACCGGCCCGAGCCCGGACGCGTTCATCCCCCAGGGGCGGCTCGGCGGGCTGCTGATGGCGCCCTTTCCCGGACGGCTGCTGTGGCGCCTCCTCAACGGGCCCATCATCCGCAAGGGCATGCGGAACGCGGTCACCCGCCCCGTCGGGATTCCCGCGGCCGCCATCGCTGCCGCGCGGGCCATGTCGTACCGCACGGTCGTGGAGACCAATCGCGAGGGCCTGAACTACCTGGTCCGGCAGAGCATTCCGGCCAGGCTGGCCGGGCTCGGGACACCGGTGCTGGTGGTCTTCGGCACCGAGGACCACCGGTGGCGCCCTGCGGCCTTCGCCGCGTACCGCGACGTTCCCGGCGCCCGGGTCGAGGCGCTGGCGGGTGTGGGGCACTCGCCGATGCTGGAGGAGCCGGAGACCACCGGCGCGCTGCTGCTGGGCTTCGTCGCGGCCGAACCGCGCGGCGTCGACCGGTGAACGGCCGCTGCGGCGTCAGTCCAGACGGAGCAGGTTCTCCTCGATCTCGATCACGCGCAGCGCTACCTCGCCCATGGTGGTCCCCACCTCTCCTCGACTGCTGCCGACCGTAGCAAGGGGGTACGACAAGCGGCCGGGTCGGCCGGGTCGGGCGAAGGCGGGAATCGGTTGCCTCGGGGCGGTGCCCCGCGCGCGCCTGCTCGCTAGCATGTCGGACATGGAGCTACTGGCTAGTAGGCGTTGCTATCAGGCACTCAATTCGCTGCACTCGCTGATCTACTTCGCCCCCGAGGCGGAGCAGGAGTTCACCGCCGTCGGGCTGCGGCCGGGGCGGATGTGCTACTTCGCGGGCCGGGCGGCGGCGATGGGAGCGGTCGGCCCGGGCACGGTCACCGCCACCTTCTACAACTTCAGCCCCGGCCTGGTCGCCGCCCACATCCCACGGGCCTGGGGGCTGGCGTCCCCGGCCGAGGTGCTGGGCGCGCGGCTGCGCGCGGTCGACTCGGCCCTGCACCGGCTGCTGGGGGAGGAGGTCCTGGCCGATCCGGAGCTCGCCGAGGCAGCGGCCCTCGCGGTCGGGGCGACCTCGGGCTGCACCGCCGCCGGCCGACCGCTGTACGCCGCGCACGCCGACCACCCCGTCCCGGACCAGCCGCACCTGGCCCTGTGGCACGCCGCCACCCTGCTGCGCGAGCACCGGGGCGACGGCCACCTGGCCGCGCTGGACGTGGCCGAGCTCGACGGACTGGAGGCGCTGATCACCCACACCGCCACCGGCAAGGGCTTCACCGCCGAGTTCGCCCGCGCCAACCGCGGCTGGTCCCAGGAGCAGTGGGACGCGGCGGTCGACCGGCTCCGGGACCGCGGGCTGCTGGACGGTTCGGGCGAGCTGACGGAGCGTGGCCACGAGCTGCGCCGCGAGGTCGAGCAGACGACCGACCGGCTCGCCCACGCCCCCTACGAGCACCTCGGGGACGAGGGCGTGGAACGGCTCACCGCGATCGGCAAGCGGCTCACCCGTACCGTGCTGGTCAACGGCGCGTTCCCGGGCGAGATCTTCGCGGGGCGCTGAGCAGCCGACCCGGCGCGCGCCGACCGGGGCCCGGCGCCCTGACCCGGCCTCGCCCGGAACGACCCGGCTACGCCTGGAAGTAGTGCCCGGCCTCCAGGTCGGGGATCAGCGCCGGGTGCACCGGGTTCCAGCCCAGCCGCTGCCGGGTCAGCGCGTTCGAGGTCGGGTTGTCGAGGGTCACGAAGTGGGCGATCCAGTCGAAGTGCTGCTCCGCCTGATCGCCGGTCAGGCTGACGGTCGGCACCCCCAGGTGCCGGCCGATGACCTCGGCGATCTCGCGCAGCGGCACGCCCTCCTCGCCGACGGCGTGCAGCCGCGAGCCGGCCGGGGCCGACTCCAGGGCGAGCCGGTACAGCCGGGCGGCGTCCAGGCAGTGGACGCCGGGCCAGCGGTTGGCGCCCTCGCCCGGGTAGGCCGAGACGCCGGTGGACCGGGCGATCCTGACCAGCGTCGGGAGGAAGCCCCGCTTGTCGGCGTCGCTGTGGACCGAGGGTGCGAGCCGCAGCAGTGACACCCGGACGCCGCGTGCGGCGAAGGACAGGGCCAGCCCCTCCATGCCGCTCCGGATCGCCAGGAACGACTGCGGGTCGGCCGCGTCCTCCTCGGTCGCGAGCCGGCCCTGCGGCAGGAACCCGGTCCCGGAGGTGACGACGAGGGGGCGGTCGGATCCGGCGAGCGCCTCCCCGAGCGCCCCGACCGCGTCCAGCTCGATCCGGCAGGAGGCCGCGAAGTCGGTGTCGGGGCCGACGTTGTTGAAGGCCGCGTGGACGACCCCGTCCGCGTCGGCGGCCCCCGCCCGCAGGCTGTCGAGGTCGGTGAGGTCGCCCCGGTGCACGGCGGCCCCGGTCTGCTTGAGCGAGTCGGCGGCGGCGTCCGAGCGGACGAGGCCGAGGACCTGGTGCCCCGCGTCCATCAGTTCGCGGACGACGGCGGAGCCGACATAGCCGGTGGCGCCGGTGACGAAAACACGCATGATGCGCTCCTTGGACGAGCAGGGGGTGGTTGGCTGTCGGTGCCTCCATCGTCCGGGCGGGGCACCGGCCGGGTCCAAGGCCTGTTCCGTACCGGGCCATGCATTTCAGGCATCGTCCCAGTTCAGCCCGGAGTTCTGCGGTAGCGGGCGGGATCGGAGGGCTTACGCTTCAGGCATGACCGAGCCCCACCGTGCGCCGGACCTCGATCTGCGGCTGGTCCGGTACTTCACCGTCGTTGCCGAGCACCGGCACTTCGGCCGCGCCGCTGCGGCGCTGCACCTCACCCAGCCCTCGCTCAGTCGCCAGGTCGCCCGCCTGGAGCGGGAGTTGGGGGTCAGGCTGCTGGACCGCACGCCGCAGGGCAGCCGGCTGACCGAGGCCGGGGAGGTCTTCCTGCCCCGGGCCAGGGCCCTGCTGCGCTCCGCGGCCCAGTCGGCCGCCGCCGCCCAGGCCGCCGCCCGGCCGAGTCGGATCACCGTCGGCTACACGCTCGGGCTGATCATCACCCCGGCCGTGCGCGACCTGCGGCACCGGCATCCGGACGCCGAGGTGCAGAGCCTGCACCTGGACTGGGGCGAGGCGCGCGACGCCCTGCTGGACCACCGGGTGGACGTGGCGGTGACCCGGCTGCCGTTCCGGACCGACCAGCTGCAGGTGACCGTGCTCTACGACGAGCCCCGGATGCTGCTGGTCGCCGTCGACCACCGGCTGGCCGGCAAGGAGTCGGTCACCCTCGACGACATCGCGGACGAGCCGGTGCCCAAGGTGCCCGACCCGGCCTGGAACGCCTTCTGGCGCATCGACCCGCGCCCCGACGGACGCCCGGCGCCGGACGGCCCGCTGGTTGCGGCGGTCGAGGACAAGCTGGAGTTCATCGCGGCCGGGCAGGCGGTGGCCATCGTCGCGGCGGGCCTGCGCTCCACCAGCCTCCGGGCCGACCTCACCACGGTCCCGCTGGAGGGTGTCGAGCCGAGCCACGTGGTGCTGGCGAGCCGGGCCGGCGACCGCAGCCGACTGGTGGCGGCGTTCCGCCGGTCCGCCGAGGCGCTGCTGGTCGGCCCACCGCCCGGGGCCCTGCCGACGAGTTGAGGGAGGACGGAGAGGCACAGCCGACCCTCCGCTCGACGCGCCGACTCCGGACGGCCGTTCGATACTGGGGGCCATGACGGAGGAATACGCAGTCCAGGTCACCGAGAACGGTCCGTACGTGGTCACCGGCGGGGTGCCGCTGGCCGAGGAGGTCATCGGCACGGACGCGGCCGGGGATTCGCGGACGTGGGAACGGGGGCGGAGCTACGAGGCCGCGGCGGAGTACAAGCTCTGCCGCTGCGGTCAGTCCGCCGACAAGCCCTACTGCGACGGCAGTCATCTCCGGGTCGGCTTCGAGGGCGAGGAGACCGCCTCCAGGCTTCCCTATCTGCAGCAGTCCGGGGAGCAGGACGGACCCGAGGTCACCCTGACGGACGCTCAGCGGCTCTGCGCCTTCGGCCGCTTCTGCGACGTGGACGGCAGCATCTGGCAGCAGGTCGAGGAGCCGGGCCGGGCCGGGGCCGTCGAGCGGGAGGCGGGGCTCTGCCCGTCGGGCCGACTGGTCGCCTGGAAGCTCGCGGCGGACTCGGCCGAGCAGTTGGAACCCGAGCTCCCGCCGTCCATCGGACTGGTCGAGGACCCGCAGAAGCAGTGCAGCGGCGGCATCTGGGTCCGTGGCGGCATCCCGGTCAAGGCCGCCGACGGCACGGTCTACGAGGTGCGCAACCGGGTCACCCTCTGTCGCTGCGGGAGCTCGCGCAACAAGCCGTTCTGCGACGGAACCCACGCCCAGATCGGCTTCACGGCCTCCTGAGGCCGGAGCAGGAGCAGGGGCCGAGGCCGGAGCCGGAGCTGCAGCCGGGACTCCCGCAGTCAGGGGGCGGACGGCCGGACGGTCTCGGCGCTGCTCCGTTCGCGGCGGCCGAGGGCGTCCGCGGCGAGCAGGTCGAGCGCCCGGGCCCGCGCCTGGTGCGGGTCGCGGATGCCGACCCAGACGCCGAGGGTGTAGTGGAGGTCCTCCCGGCGCCGGGCCGACAGCACGTCGGACCCGGGCGTGGACGCGCGGTCCAGGGAGTCGAGTTCGGTGACCAGGCGGCGGAGTTCGGCGAAGTTGATCAGCGGCATGGGTGCTCCGTTCAGGACGCGACATCGGGGGCGGCAGCCCCTGCGTCCAGTGGACGGTATGCCGGGCGCAACGCGGTGTATTGACCCGCTTTGCCACAGCTGTGCGCCGACGGAACGGCGGAACGGGGCCCGGCGCCGGGTCGCCCCAACAGTTCGGCCAATGCTCACCTCGGCGTCACCCGCAGCGGGCCGGGCCGGGGGCTAAATCTAGGTGCGCCGATGCGGGCAGGCGGGTGCTCGCGAAGGGGACCACGGCCGTCGTGCCCCGGCTGCGGCCCACGAGTGCCTACCACAGGTGCGGGAGAACGACAGTGACCATGGCTCCCAGGTTCGACCGGGGATCCGGCCGAAGGGTGCGGTTGAACGGACGCGGCCATGGCGACGTCGAGCCCACCGGTCCGACCGCGGGCGACGACCGGCTGAAGGACGAGCTGCGGCAGGCCCGGGAACGGCTCGCCCTGCTGGACGACGCCGGGCTGCGCATCGGCACCACCCTCGACTGCGACCGGACCTGTGCCGAACTCGCCGACTTCCTGGTCCCGCTGCTGGCCGAGGTGGCCGTGGTCGAGCTGCTGCCGGCCGAGTCGGTCCGGGGGCGCACCCTCGCGGTCCCCGGCGTCCAGCGGCTGCGCCGTACCGCCGTGGCGATCGGACCGGAGCAGCCGGACCGGTCGCCACGGCGCGAGCAGCCGGCCGTGGGCCAGGAGTGCAAGTACGAGCCGGAGTCGGCGGTCGTCCGCTGCCTGCTGTCCGGCGAACCGGTGCTGCGGCAGCCGCTGCCGGCGGAGGGGCTGCACCCCCCGTCACCCGGCACGCCGCCGGCCGACCACGGCGGCCCGCCGGACGGCCGCACGGTGCTGACCGTGCCGCTCTGCGCCCGCGAGCAGGTGCTCGGGGTGCTGACCCTGGAACGGACCGGGGAGGCCGGGTTCACCGAGCACGAGATCGCGATGGCCCGGGACGTGGCCCGCCGCGCCGCCCCCGACATCGACAGCGCCCTGCGCTACGCCCGCTCCCAGAACGTCACCCTGGAACTGCAACGGGCGCTGCTCACCGAGCCCGGCAGCCCGCACCCCAGCCTCGAACTGGCGTCCCGCTACCTGCCCTCGGGCTCCAGCGCGGTGGTCGGCGGCGACTGGTTCGAGACCGTCCGGCTGTCCTACGGACGCACCCTGCTGGTCATCGGCGACGTGATGGGCCACGGGGTCGAGGCGGCCGTGGACATGAGCAACTACCGGGCGATGCTGCGCTACGTGGCCGGGACCGACCTGCCGCCGCACCGGATCCTGCGCCAGGTCGACGACCTGATCGCGCAGGCCGGGACCGCCCGTCCGGCGACCTGCCTGCTGGTCCTGGTCGACCCCACCCGTGGCCGCGCCACCTACGCCGGGGCCGGACACCTCCCGCCCGCGCTCTTCGGAGCCGACGGCGGCGTCGAGCTGATCGAGGTCCCCACCGGCCCGCCGCTCGGCACCGGCTTCGGCGGCTACGAGTCGGTCACCCGGGAGCTCCGGCCGGACCAGGTGCTGCTGCTCTACACCGACGGGCTGGTGGAGCGGCGGGGCGAGGACATCGACTGCTCGCTGGACCGGGTCACCCGGCTCCGGCTGCCGGTGACCGGTCCGCTCGACGACCTGCTCGACCTGGTCCTGTCCGGCCTGGTCCCGCAGTCGGCCGAGGACGACATCGCCGTCGTCGCGGCCCGGGTGCGCTCGCGCCCGCCGGGTGCCGCGCTCACGGCTGCGCCCCGGGCCCAGAACCCGGCCCCGGCCCAGGGCCCGCCTCCGGCCCCGGAACGCCGCTGATCAGCCCCTTCAGCCGGTCGGACAGCCCGCGTCGCCGGGCCCGGCGGACCGCCCGCTCGTACTTCCGCCCGCCCTCGCGGTAGAACCGGCGGAACCACGGCGAGCCCGGACGGGCCA
>Ga0302314_10011339_pt1 | contig 15559 bp, 10 predicted proteins | sample III_Palsa_N2_3_FD_200533 | JGI IMG/M metagenome (GOLD analysis project Ga0302314, IMG submission 200533) | Peat permafrost microbial communities from Stordalen Mire near Abisko, Sweden - III_Palsa_N2_3 | ecosystem: Environmental > Terrestrial > Soil > Palsa > Peat permafrost | place: Sweden...
CACGCGCACCACGCGCAGGCCGCTGGCACCGTCGGAACGCGGCGCGCGGCCCTCGTTGATGCTGTCCAGGAACTCCTGGCACTCGACCCGCAACGGTTCTCCGGCCGGCAGGCGCGGAGAGTAGGTGTCACCACTGCGCGTGACCCACTCGCCGTAGCCACTCGGCGCCTCGTCGAAGCCCTTGTCGTAGATCGTGATCTTGCCCTCGATCGCCATGTCATCGAAGGTCGCCATCTTGTGGGCCCCGACGACCGTGAAGCGTCGCTCCTTGTGCGGGTCAAGCCAGCTCAGATGCAGGTGCGCGGCCAGCCCGGAGGCGAAGCGCAGATAGCAGAAGACCACATCCTCGACGCCGGGGCGCACGTATGACGCACCGTGGGCAACGGACTCGATCGGCTCCTCGCCGGCCAGTGCCAGCACCACCGAGACATCGTGGGCGCCGAGCGACCAGAGCGCGTTCTCGTCGGCGCGCAGCTTGCCGAGGTTGAGGCGGTTGCCGTAGATGTAATAGATCTCGCCGAGTTCGCCGCTCTCGGCCAGCTCCTTCAGCTTCAGCACGCCGGGGTGGTACTCGAGCAGGTGCCCAACCATCAGCAGCTTGCCGGCCTTCTCCGCTGCCGCGACGGCACGCTCGGCATCGGCGACCGATTGCGCCAGTGGCTTCTCGACGAAGCAGTGCTTGCCGGCCTCGAGCACCCGCACGGCCAGCTCCGCGTGGGTCGGCACCGGTGTCGCCAGCACAACCGCGTCGAGCTCGGGGTCGGCCAGCAGGTCGTCGAGTTCGGCGGTGACCTGCGCCCCGGGGAACTGCAGCGCCGCCTTCGCGCGCGCGGCCTCGGAGCCGTCACAGAGCCAGCGCAGGTCGGCGTCGGGAAGTCCTGCGAAATTCCGGGCGAGATTCGGGCCCCAGTAGCCGAGGCCGGCGACACCAATCGTGATCGGTTCGTGAGCTGCCATGCGATCGGCCAGTCTAGTCGGCGCTACTTCCGAACGCGGCCGCCAGCGCGGCGACGACGCGCACTCCCGCCCGCCCGTCTCCGTACAGCTCCGGTCGCGCCCCGGGCGCCGGCGCCGCCAGCGCCTCCCGCGCTTGCGCCAGCGAGAGATCGACGAGCGTGTTCCAGCCGGAGGCGACGGTCTCGACCCACTCGGTGCTCGGTCTCAGCGTCACGCATGGCACGCCCGCGAGGTAGGCCTCCTTCTGCAGCCCACCGGAGTCCGTCAGCACCGCGCGGGCATTGCACAGGAGCGCCGTCAGCTCCAGATAGCCGAGCGGCGGCGTGACCCGTACGGCAGCGCCACCAACGAGCGTCTGCAGCAGTCCGGCGGCCTCGAGCCGCGCCCGCGTGCGCGGATGCAGCGGCAGCACGATCGGCTCGCCGACGCCGAGCAGCAACTCCACCAGCGCCCCGAGCCGCTCAGGGTCGTCGACGTTTCCGGCACGGTGGGCGGTGGCCAGCAGATAGCCGCCCGGCTGCACGCCGTGCGCCGCAACCAGATCGACCCGCTCCCGCGCTCGTGGCTGGGCCTCGAGCGCAACGTCGACCATCACATCACCGACCAAGAGCACCGTGTTGCCGGTTTTGGCGGCCCGCTGGCCGCCAGTCCCAATCCCCTCGGCCTCGAGGTTGGCCACACCGACCTCCGACGAGCACAGCAGCAGAGTGCTGAGATGGTCGGTGAGCACGCGGTTGACCTCCTCGGGCATCGCGCGATCGTAGGAGCGCATGCCCGCCTCGACGTGCGCCACCGCCACCCCCTGCTGCACCGCGGCCAACGCCCCGGCGAGCGTCGAGTTGGTGTCGCCGTAGACGAGCACGCAGTCCGGTGCGACATCTGCGATCACCGCCTCCAGCGCGCTCAGCATACGGGCGGTCTGCGAGGTGTTGGAGCCGCCCGAGATCGAGAGCTGGATGTCCGGGGCCGGCAGACCGAGCTCGGCGAAGAACACCGCGGAGAGCTCGTCGTCGAAGTGCTGGCCCGTATGTACGAGCAGCTCCTGGCCAAGTTCCCGCAGGCGCGGCGAGACCGCAGCCGCCTTGATGAACTGCGGGCGGTTGCCGACGACCGTGAGGACCTTCAACGGCGTGTCCAGGCCTCCGCCAGCCGCACGATCACTGCCGCAGCCGCAGCCATGTCCTGCAGCGACGCGAACTCACGGACCGAGTGGTACTCGTAGCCGCCGTCGAAGAGGTTGGGCGTCAGCAGGCCCATCTCCGAGAGCCGAGAGCCGTCCGTGCCACCGCGGATCGGCTCGCGGATCGGCTCGATCCCCTCCGCCGCCAGCGCTTGCTCCGCCGCCGTCACGACATCGGGATCGCGCTCGATGTACTCGTGCATGTTGCGGTACTGGCGGATCACTTCGAAATCCAGCTTCGCCCCGGGGTTGGCAGCGGCAACGCGATCGGCCGTCGCGCGCAGCAGCGCGACGTGCGACTCGAGCAGTGTCTCATCGAAGTCCCGCACGATCCAGCGCACCTCGGCCCGGTCGGTCGCGCCCTGCAGCATCGTCGGATGGATGAACCCGTCGCGATCCGCGGTCGTCTCGGGCGTGAGGCGATCGCTCGGTAGCGCCGCGACGATCTGCGCGGCGACGCGCAGCGCGCTGACGAGCTTGCCGGTGGCAAAGCCGGGATGGACGCCGACGCCCGTCACCTTGACGCGGACCTCGATCGCGCTGAACGTCTCGTCCTGCAACTCGCCGCGCTTGGAGCCATCGATCGTGTACGCGCACCGCGCGCCGAAGGCGGGAATATCGAACAGCGTGGCACCGTGCCCGATCTCCTCATCGGGCGTGAACGCGACCCGCAGCGTCGGCCGCGGCAGCTCGGGATGGGCCGTCATGTGCGCCACCGCCGCCATGATCGCCGCGACCCCGGCCTTGTCGTCGGCGCCGAGCAGCGTGTCACCACTCGAGCTGACGATGTCATGGCCGACCATGCCCTTGAGCGCCGGCATCGTGGCGGGGTCCAGGCGGGTGCCGTCGTGTGGAAGTTCGATCACACCGCCGTCGTAGTCGCGGTGTACGAGCGGCTTGACGCCGGCACCGGGCGCGTCAGGGCTGGTATCGACGTGGGCGATCACCCCGATCACGGGCGTGTCGGGAACGGTTGCCGGCAGGGTCGCGTAGACGTAACCGTGCTCGTCGAGCGCCGCGTCCGTGAGCCCGATCTCCTGCAGCTCGTCTACCAGCAGCCGTGCGAGATCGAGCTGCCCAGGTGTGCTCGGCGAACGCTCGCGATCGACGCGCGACTGGGTATCGATCTGCACGTAGCGGATGAAGCGCTCGAGCAGATCTTCCGCCACGGCTTGTGCCAATGGCGAGGTGAAGGCGGCTGGCACGCAGCCGATGAAAGCAGAATCAGCGGAGGTGGCGTCGGGCTCGTGCGCCCTCAGGGCCCACGAGAGTGCGCCCTCAGGCCCTGGCGAGCACCCGGTCCAGTGTGATCTCGCCGCCGAGTCGATCGACCGTCCGGATCACGAAGTTTCGTGGCCCCACGACCGTTCCGCTCACGCGCAGCGACCCCGACGGGAACACGACCCGCACCGGCGAGTGTGCGAGCGCGAGCTTGATCGTCAGCACGTGGCCGGCGAGGTGCGCGCTATGGGCGAGCGGTTGCCCGGAAGGACTCAAAACCTGCAGTGAACGGGCGGACTGGGCAAGCGTGATGCTGGGCGGCAGCGCGATGATCAGCTGGCGCAGACCGGGCTCGTAGGCGCCCGAGCGAGCCGTGACGGTCAAAGCCGGAGCGGCGCCCGGGTGGGCGAGCGCGGTCGAGACGTGCGGGCGGCGCTCGACGGCCCAGCTGAACTGGATCGATCCGCTGCTGCCCGACGAGCTCGAGGCAGTGACGGTGACCGTTCGCAGCCCGGCGCGATTCACGCTGCCGCTGATCACGCCGGTGACCGGGTTGATGTGCAGGCCGGCGGGCAGCCGCAACGCGCGGAAGGTGACCTGTCCGGACTGGCCGGCGGCGAGTGCTGCGTGCAGCCGCAACCTGACGTGCTGGCCGTAGAAGGCGTAAACCTGACCCGGGTAGCTGACGCGCACGGCCTGCGCGCAGAGCGCGGGCACAAGTGCCGCGGCCTTGGGCGTGCCCAGCCCAGTGGCCATGTCGTAGCCAGGAGCGGCGGCATACATGCCCGACGTGTTGCTGCTGGGCGTGAAGTCGTTGTTGCCGGTGGTGACGTCGTTGAAGTAGGTCGATTGCGACGTGCCGGCCAGCGCGTAGAGCGTTGGGTCGGCAAATCCCACCCGCGTCCCGCGACAGCTGCGGCTGGCGTCGGCCAGTGCGAACAGCGCGGCCCAAACCGGTGCCGCGCCGCTGGTGCCGCCGGTGCCCTGCCAGCCCGACTCGGCGTGGGTGTTGCTGCCTGCGCCATTCCAGTAATCCAGGTAGGAGGTCAGCGGGTCAGCGTCGGCCGAGACATCGGGTACCTCGCGGCAGTAGCTGCCGGTGGCGACGGCACAGGGTGTGCCGGAGGAGGCCGAGTTGATCACAGCGAGCGTCGAGACCGCCGAGGACTGCCAAGCCGGCATCGGCCACAGTGCCGAGACGCCACCACCGCCGGCGCCCTGCTGAACACCGAAGCGCGAGTAGTTGATTCCCGGGTCGTCGTCATCCCATACGTCCTCGGTCGGGGGCGGCCCGATCGTGGTCATCGAGGTGCCGCCGACGGCGATCGTGAATGGCTGGCTCGCCGGGTCATCGACGGTCAGGGAGTTGTTGGTGTTACCGCCGGGGGGCGGGCTCCAGCAGTCCTCGGAGCCCGAGTCACCGGCCGCCGACACAAATGTCTGCCCCTGCGCGGCAGCCTCCTGCAGCAGCGTGTCCTCGGCGTGCGCATCGGTCGCGCCCTCGAGCGACTCGCACTCGCCCCACGAGTTGGAGATGACCTGCACCTTGTCCTGGCTGATCATCGCGGCGAGCGTGTCGTAGGGCCCCGTACCCGGGTTGTCCGAGTTGTTGTTCGGGCCCTGGTAGACGATGATCTTCGCCTTCGGCGCGAGCCCGATCAGCTGCTCGATGTCGAGCGCCGCCTCACCCTGGCCGATGCCGGTCCCGGCGCCGCCATCGACCTTGACGTAGTTGACGGTCGCGTCGGTGCCGTAGCAGTGCTGGTAGGCGGCGATGTCGCTGAGCGCGTTGGGCTCGAGCTCATAGGCACCGATCGTGACGCCCTGCCCCTCATCGCCGCTCGCGTAGACGCCGGAGAAGCCGTAGGCCGTCGCGATCTGATCGGCGGTGTAGGCACCCTGCCCGGGCGCCACCTCGGAGGCCTTCAGGCATGGCTGCGGGCCGCCGGTCGCGATGTGCGCGGAGCTCGTTCGGTACACCCTCGCACCACTCAGCTTGGTGCTCGCCGCGGCAGCCGCATGGCTGATGTCGAGACGCTGCATCTCAGCGAGGCTTGAGAGCCCGATCACCGCCTGCACCAGCGGCGCGACGCTGGCATCGACCGCCGGAGCGAGGTCGTTGTAGGTCGCATCGCGACCGCTTGCCAGGCGCACACGCACGAGCGCGATGTCGAACGCATGCTCGATCGCCGCGCTGCTCGCATGCACCTGGATCGCCAGACCGTTGCTGGTGACGCTCGCGGGGGTGAGACCGTGATGACGGAGCTCCGCCTCGACCTTGATCAACGCCTCGCGCCTCGGCGCAAAGCGCGCACGGAACTCAGTCGGCGTCAGGTAGCGGCGGTAGTCACGCGAACTGGGGTTGCCGACACCGTCTGCATAGTCGCGCAGCGCCGTGGGGTCGCGCGGGGCCAGGGCGACCGTGATCTGCATCGTCTGCACCGAGGCGGACCCCGCAACGAGCGTCGTACCGCCCGGCAGCTGGGGCACCGTGCCGATCCGGACCTCGCGCACCGAGGCAAGCGCCGGAGCGCTCGCGAGCGCCAGCGTCATAGTCAGGGTCGCGGCTGCGAACCCCACTTTTGTCAATCCAGCGCGGAACAAGACTTCTCGACGGTAGCGAGCCTCGGTAAGAACCTTGGAATAGCTTCTGCAAGCAGCGAAGCGGTTGGATCCCTCAGCGCAATTGTGACCCGGCATCGGGCAGCTCCGGCAGGAGCTCTTGCACTGCCGCCGGGCGCCCGAGATGGTACCCCTGCCCGTAGTCGACCCCGAGCTGGCGCAACAGCTCGACGGTCTCGTCGTCACCGACGAACTCGGCCACAGTCTGCGTACCGAGCCCGCGTGCGATGTCGACCACGGCCTGCACAAGCAGCTGGTCGGTCGCGGTGCTCACGAGGTTCACGATGAACTCGCCGTCGATCTTCAGATAATCGAACTCGAGGTGCTTGAGGTAGTAGAACGACGAGAAGCCCGAGCCGAAGTCATCGAGTGCGAATAGGCAGCCCATCTGACGGAGCTGCCTTGAGAGTTCGCGCGCGCGCTCGATGTTGACGATCGCCGCCGTCTCGGTCACCTCGACCACCAGCCGCCCCGGTGGGATCGGGTTCTCCTTGAGCATCTCGCCGAGGTCACCCGGCAGCTCGAGGTCGTTCATCGTCTTGCCGGACAGGTTCACCGACAGGCTGAAGTCGTTGCCGGCGCGCGCGTGCTGATGCAGTAGCGAGATCGCCCTGCCCAGCACCCAGCGGTCGATCTCGCCGATCAGGTCATAGCGCTCGGCGTTCGGCAGGAAGGCGCCGGGCGGCACCAGCTCGCCGCTGTCGTCGAGCATCCGTAAGAGCAGCTCATAGCGCGGCAACCCGGCGCTGTAGATCGGCACGATCGGTTGCGCGAACAGCACAAAGCGGTCCTCGTCGAGCGCGCGGCGCAGCCGTGAGAACCAGGAGTCGCGCTCCTCCGTGCCGCTTCGCCTCCCGTCGGACGAATAGACGGCGTAGCCGTTGCGGCCGTCCGCCTTGGCCTCATACATGGCGCTGTCGGCGCTCACCGCAAGCTCGTCGGCGTCAGAGCTGCAGCCAGGGCGGAAGAGCGCGATGCCGATCGAGGTCGTAACGCGCGCAGTCCCCTGCGGGGTGACGACGACGCCAAGCGTACGGATCGTGTTCAGCACCTTCTCGGCGATCTCGGTTGCCTGCTTCTGCTTGCAGTCGCGCAGGATGATCGCGAACTCGTCGCCACCCAGCCGGGCGATGAAATCGAGCTTGCGCACGCTGCGCCGCAGCAGCCCGCCGATGTGTGTGACGAGGTCATCGCCGACCGAGTGGCCAAAGCGATCGTTGACCGACTTGAAGCCATCAAGGTCCAGCACCAGCAGCGCCGCGTGCTCGTTGTGGGCGCGTGCCACCTCGAGTACGCGCCCGAGCTCGGCCTCGAAGCGCCGGCGGTTGTGCAGACCGGTGAGCGGATCGTGGTCGGCCATGTAGCGCAACTGCTGCTCGAAGCTGCGGCGCTCACTGATGTCCATCACCTGTGTCACCGCGTGAGCCACGGGCCCGCCGTGCAGGCTCGGCACCGGCGTCGAGCTCACGTACGCCCAGACATAGCTGCCGTCCTTGCGGGCAAAGCGCTTCTCGACGACGATCGGCCGCTGCTCACGCAGATCGCTGATGAAGCCGTCCGTGTGGTGGCGATCGTCGGGATGCGTCATCGAGTCGATCGACGCGCCGTCGAGCTCGCCGGGTAGCCAGCCCAGCATCCGCGCGAGCGCGGGATTGGTCTGCATCCAGTGACCGGCGGTCGGACCCTCGAGTGAGGTGAGCGCGAGCCCGATCGGCGCGTGCTCGAACGCGGTCCGGAAGCGCTCCTCGGCCTGCACGCGGGCGAGCTCGGCCTTGCGCATCTCCGAGACATCGCGGCCGAATGACAGGAAGCCCTCGATCTCGCCGAAACGGTTGAAGTTCGCGCGAATCGTGAGCAGCACGTCGATCTTGGCCCCGTCCTTGCGGATGTAGGTCCAGACGTCCTCGTCGCGCTCACCGAGGTGCGAGCGCAGGAAGGCGCTGGCGCCGCCGTTGGCCTCTTTGCGACGCTCGATCTCTTCCGGATCGAGCAGGATCAGGCCGTTGAGGCGGCCGACCGTCTCCTCGGCCGTATAGCCCAGCAGCTCCTCGGCACCACGGTTGAAGATCGTGATCAGACCGTCACGGTCGGTGCCCACCACAGCGACGGTCTCGGTCTCGGCTGCCAGGCGCGACATGTCCTCGAGCTGGCGCTCGCGCAGCATGCGCGCGGAGACGTCGCGCGCCACGCCCATCGTGCCGACGATCGCCCCGCTCGAGTCGCGCAGCGGCGACAGCGTCAGTTCAACCCCGCATATGCCCCCGGTGCTCGTCAGCATGTGCCCGATCAGCCGCCGCGTCTCGCCACTGAGCACACGCGCGCGCTCAGTCTCAGCGTGCTCTGCGATCGGTTCGGGCGTGAGCATGCCGATGCTGTGCCCGATCACCTCTTCAGGCGTGTAGCCGTAGAGCCTCTCGGCGGCAGCGTTGTAGAGCGTGATCCTGCCGTCGAGGTCAGTGGCCACGACAGCATCGCCCAGCTGTTCAATGAGGTCGGTTGCGTCAAGCGCAAGTCCCGACACTTCGATGGCCATATCCGAATCATCGGCCGCAACGCCCACTGTTTTAGGTAATGGGCGCTCAGATAAGCGACTCTCGGCCCCTCAACAGCGGAAATGCGCGCTCCCGTCGCGCCGGAATGATGTAGTTCGCGCGGCGCTGCACGAAGATGAACGCGTTGATCCCGTTGTTGATCGTCGCGGTGATCGCCGGGTTCTGGAGCTGCGCATTCGCCTGGTTCATCGCCGTGCGCGTGGTCACGAAATCAGCGATCGAGCGCTGCAGCGAAACGAAGTGCAGACCGGCCTGGCCACCGTCGACGGTGTCGAAATCACGCCGCAGGATCAGCGGCTTGCCCCCGCGCCGGGCCCGGGCCGAGGCCTGCGCATGGCCAATCGTGCCGAGTTTGATCGCCTGCTTGATCAGTCCCGGGTTCGACTCCGCATCGGTGGTGAAGCGCGCCACCTGAGCCGCCGTCGTCTGCGGCGAGTACATCAGCGCCACGCGCTGCGCGTAACTCAGGTCCTGATACCAGCTGTCGAGGCTCAGCGTCATATGACTGACCGCCATCGTCGTACCCTGCGCGAAGGCCCCGTCTGCAATCGCAATTGCGTCCTCGCTGGCCTGGTTCTTCTTGAGCGCGGACTTGAAGCCCATGAACAGTGGCGCCGATTGGCTGACGTGGTTGCCGTCAGGGATGCCGCCCACCCGCTGGTGGGCGGCTGCCAACCCTGCGCCCGCGAACCCTGTGCGTACCTGGCGAAGGCGCAGGATCGGCGCCAGTGCCAGCCTCAGCCGCTGCTCGCAGGCCGTCAGCAGCGCGTCGTCGTCGGACGCCAGATGCAGGCAGAGGTGGAAGCCGTCGATCGTCGGCTGCTCAAACTCGGCCAGCGCCGTCGCGCGCGGGATCGGGCTGGGCACGTGCAGCACCCGCTCGAAGTAGCTCGGCGCCCAGCCCGCCGTGAACAGCAACCCGCCGGGCCCCCAGTCGTGGGCGTGCTCGAGCCCGCGCAGCTGCGCCTCCAGCAGTCGCGCGTAGCGCGGGTTGGGCGTACCACGCACGTCGAACAGCAGCAGCCGGTCATGGCGCGGCGGTGTCGGGTTCCCGTACTCGTCACGGGTGAGCGTCGCGTCCCAGGCGTACTGGCGCACGGGCAGGCCGGGCACCGGGGCGGGCAGGACCGCCAGCGGCCCAGCGGGGCCGCCGGCGGATTGATCGATCACGACCCCCGCGGCGACCGCCGCCGCCACGAGTCCGCCTGCACCGGTCAGGAAGCGGCGGCGCGTCAGCACGCCGCGGGTGCTCATGTCGATGGCGTCCAGCTGAAGTGCTCGATCACCGTGTGCTGCTTCTGCCAGACGTGCGCGTACTCGAGATGACGCGCCGAGACCGGTGGGCTGATCAGCAGCTTAAGCGTGTAGCGGCCGGGCGCGAGGTGCGGCACGTTGTTGCCGTAATGCGTGCCCATGTACTCGGAGATCATCGGCCACTGCTGGTCGTTGTAGACGACCTTACCGGCGCTGTTGGTGATCGTCGCCCAGACGCCCGCGTACGGGATCTGGAAGTGCGTGTGGCGGTCGGTGAGCATCACCATCAGGTGAAAGCTCGCCCCCTTGGGCGGCTTGAACGTCCGCTCCGTGCCGTTGCCGGTGAAGACCACGAATGAGACCGGCGTCATCGTCTGCGCCTGGATCTTCATGTCCTGCCAGTAGGAGGTGGCGAGCGTGCGGATCGCGACAGGCTTGACACCGTTGACCGTGGGTACCGCTGTCCCCGAGCCGCCGGCCATGTTCATACCGGCCATGCCGCTGGTCGTTGACGTCTTCTTGGTCGTCGCCTGATTCTTGTCGGCACTCGCGCAGCCGGCGAGCAGAATCGCGACGAGTGCTGCGGCGCATGCGCGTCTCATGGCGTGCTGTGGCGGGTCAGCGGCATCACGGTGTAGGCAAGCAGGATTAGCAGTGGCGCTGCGTTGGGGTCTGTCGCGCTGCCCTCGAAGATGCCGCCGAAGCCCTGGCCGACGAGCCAGAAGAGCAGCTGCAACACGATTGCGACGGCGAGCCACCGCTTGGCGCCGCGGTTGAAGCCGACACCAAGCGCGATCGCCGCCGAGAGCGCTGAGAGCACGAGGGCGATCACGAGGCCGTTGCCCTGTGCGACGCTGGCAAAGCCGTCCTGCATGCTCGAGAGCCAGCTCATGCCCGACGGCGCCGCGTTGATCATGTCGTGGGTGGCGTTGGTGGCCGACGAGGCTTGCAGCAGCCACAGGTAGGCGAACAGCAGCCATAGGCTCGCCCACATGATCCGGGTGCCGCGGATCCCGAGCAGGCCGCCGGGACGGCTGTTCGGCCAGATCACCAGCCCCACCAGCGCGTACATGATCACGCCACCGGGCGCCCCGGTGAGCGGCTGGGCCATGTTCATGAACAGCATCCCGAAGGCCTCGCCGAACCACCACACGATCAGCGACCATGCGAAGGTGCCGAGCAGCGCCAGCTTGACGGTCGGCCGGTAGAGCAGACCTGCTCCGATCGCGAGTTGGGTCAGCGCGAACAGGGTGTTGTAGACGTCGAGGTTGCGCCCGGCGAGATGAGCGCCCCAATCGACGCTCGCGCCCAGCCAGTGCGGCTGGCCCGGCGCCATCGAGGTGAGCGTCGCGATGAAGCCCTTCGAGTACATGAAGGACTGGAACTGGAGGCCCGCGTCGAGCAGCCAGATCAGGCCGAGTACGGTCTGCGCCGTCCGCGTCGAGTCCGAGAAGAAGCTTGCTCGGATTCTCGGGCCCAGGTGCGACCGTGCGTCATTGGCCGACAAGCTGCTGGGCACGCCTGCGCTGCTCGTGCTCATCGAGAGGCGACGATAGCGCCCCGCCGTGGCGCTAGAGGCCCTCGGGGTGCAGGATCTGGTTGAACGTCGAGAGGTAGGAGGCAGATGGGGTCGAGATCTTCTCGACGCCGCCGCCACCGCCCCAGGTACTCGACTCGCCGCCCGACTCGTAGAACTGGCCGTCGATCGACATGATCACGTGGCCTTCCTGGCCGGGGGTGGTGCGGTCGTAGATCGTCACGTACTGCCCCGGACCGGACTCGATCCCGGCGGCTGATGGCAGCGTCTCGGTGTCCTGCGGGCTGGTCAGGTACCCGCCCGCATGCAATACCGCGGAGACGAAGCCCGAGCAGTCATAACCGCTCTGCGGCCCGAAATCGTTGTGGCCGCCGCCCCACAGGTAGGGCTTGCCAAGCAGGCTGTTCGCCTCCTGCACCATCGACTGGATCCGCGGGTCGCTGGCGCTCGTCGCGGTGCCGACGGAGGCGGCCGACAGGTCGGAGGCGGTGCCGCCGGTGGCGCTGGTCGAGCCGCTGCTCTGCAGCGCCTGCTCGAGCGCGGTGAGCACGCTGGAGGATGTGGTGTCCGAGCTCGTGCCGTCCGAGGTCGTGCCGTCGGAGCTGCTGCCGCCGAGTGCTGCCTCGAGCGCATTGAGCTCGCTCGATGACGCGGTGGAGCTGGCGCTGGTGTCGGCATCTGCGGAGGAGGATCCGCTGCTCGCCGCTTGGAGCGCGCTCAGCAGCTGGCTGTCACCACCGCTCAGCAGGTCGCTCGAGCTGGTGCTCCCGTCCGTGCTGGTGCTCGCGTCCGTGCTGTCGGAGGGGTCGAGTACTGAGAGCGCGCTGGTGCCTTCCTGGGCCTGCGCCTGCGCGAGCGCGTCAGTGAACGACGAGCTGCTCGAGGAATCGCTCGAGCTCGTACTGGCAGTCGTGCTGGTGCCGCTGGTGCTTGTGGACTGGTTGAGCGCAGCCGGATTTGCCAGCTGCTGCTCCCACTGCACGATCTGATCGACCTGACCGATCGCATCGGAAAAACTCATACATGTCCTTGATCGACCTCTGGGCGCTCATTCTTGAACGTGATCGATCAGCTGGTTGACGACTTGCCGACGTACCGCGCCAGGTGCTGGCCCGTCAGCGTCGAGCCGGTCGCGGCAAGCTCGGCCGGGGCTCCCTCGAATACGACCTGACCACCGTCGTGACCGGCGCCTGGGCCAAGGTCGATGATCCAGTCGGCATGCGCCATCACCGCCTGGTGGTGCTCGACAACGATCACCGAGCGGCCCGAGTCGACAAGTTGATCGAGCAGGCCGAGCAGCTGCTCGACGTCGGCGAGATGCAGCCCGGTCGTGGGCTCGTCGAGCACGTAGATGCCGGCTGCAGGGTGCCGGAGGCTTGCCCCTCCTTCCGAACTGGCCATCTGCGTGGCGAGCTTCAGCCGCTGGCGTTCACCGCCGGAGAGTGTCGGCAACGGCTGGCCCAGTGTCAGATAGCCGAGCCCGACACCGACGAGCCGCTCGAGGATCGCGAGCACGGCTGGGGTGCGGGCCTCGCCGTCTGCGAAGAATTCGTGGGCCTCGGCGACTGACATCGCCAGCACCTCGCTGATGTCGCGGCCGCCGAGCCGGTATTCGAGCACCGATGACTGGAAGCGCCTGCCCTCGCACTCCTCGCAGCTGGTGGCGACGCCGGCCATCATCGCGAGGTCGGTGTAGATCACGCCGGTGCCGTTGCAGTTCGGGCAGGCGCCCTCGGAGTTGGCGCTGAACAGCGCCGGCTTGACGCCATTGGCCTTGGCAAAGGCCTTGCGGATCGGTTCGAGCAGGCCCGTGTAGGTCGCCGGGTTGCTGCGCCGCGAGCCGCGGATCGGGTCCTGGTCGATCGAGACGACACCGGCATCGTCGGGCATCGAGCCGTGTACCAGCGAGCTCTTGCCCGAGCCGGCGACGCCGGTGATGACCACAAGCACGCCGAGCGGAATGTCGACATCCACATCCTTGAGGTTGTTCCTCGTGGCGCCGCGGATCGCAAGGCTTCCCGTCGGCTCGCGCAGCTGATCCTTGAGGCGCGCGCGATCGCCGAGATGCCGACCGGTGAGCGTGTCGCTCGCGCGCAGCTGCTCGAGCGTGCCCTCGAAGCAGACCGTCCCACCAGCCCGGCCGGCTCCCGGCCCGAGGTCGATCACATGGTCGGCGATGGCGATCGTCTCGGGCTTGTGCTCGACAACCAGCAATGTGTTGCCCTTGTCGCGCAGCCGCAGCAGCAGGCTGTTCATGCGCTCGATGTCGTGCGGATGCAGGCCGCTGGTCGGCTCGTCGAACACGTAGGTGATATCGGTCAGCGCCGATCCCATCTGGCGGACCATCTTCACGCGCTGGGCCTCACCGCCGGAGAGCGTGCCGGTGGCCCGGTCCAGCGACAGGTAGCCGAGCCCGATCTCCGCGAACGAGTTGAGCGTCTGGCCGAGCGTCTCCAACAGCGGTGCCACCGATGGCTCATCGAGGTTCAGGACCCACTCGCAGAGGTCGCGGACCTCCATCGCGCAGGCGTCGGCGATGCTGATGCCGGCGATCTTCGACGACCGCGCGGCCGCGGTCAGGCGCGTGCCCTCGCAGTCCGGACAGGAGGTGAACGTCACCGCGCGATCCACGAACGCCCGCACGTGCGGCTGCATCGCATCGCGGTCCTTGGTCAGCATCGACTTCTGGATCCGCGGGATCAGCCCCTCGTAGGTCATGTTGACGCCCTTGACCTTGACCCTCACCGGCTCGTGGTAGAGGAAGTCCTGACGCTCCTGCTTGGTGTATTTGCGGATCGGCTTGTCCGGGTCGACGAAGCCGGCACCGGCGAACAGACCGCCGTTCCAGGTGTTGACGCCGTAGCCGGGAACCTTGAGCGCGCCGTCGTGCAGTGACTTGTCATCGTCGAAGAGCTCGGCGAAGTCAAGCTCGGAGATCCTCCCGAGCCCTTCGCAGCGCGGGCACATGCCGCCCGCCCGGGCGAAGGTCTTGCTGATCGTCTTGCCGTCGCCGCGCTCGATCGTCATCTCGCCGCTGGCGCGCACCGATGGAACGTTGAAGGCGAATGCCGGCGGCGGTCCGATGTGCGGCTTGCCCAACCGGCTGAAGAGGATGCGCAGGATCGCGTTCGCGTCGGTGGCGGTGCCGACGGTCGAGCGCACGTCCGCGCCCATCCGCTGCTGGTCGACGGTGATCACCGTCGTCAGCCCATCGAGCACGTCCACGTCGGGACGGGGCTGGCTCGGCATGAACCCCTGGACGAAGGCGCTGTAGGTCTCGTTGATCAGCCGTTGGGACTCGGCGGCGATCGTGCTGAACACGAGCGAGCTCTTGCCGGAGCCGGACACGCCGGTGAATACCGTCAGCCGGCGCTTGGGGATCTCGACGCTGAGGTCCTTGAGATTGTTGACGCGCGCGCCGTGCACGCGGATGTACTCGTGACTGTCGGCGAGGTGCATGCCCGGGCAGGCTACTCGCGGCGCGCGCCTGCGCGCTTCTCCGTTTCTGCTCGCGTCGGCTCGTCGGCCACTCGGTGCGATTCGGCTACTCGGGGTGTCCGGTGATCACTGCCTCGGGCTGGTGGGGGTGCGCCGGAGGCGGGGGATCCAGCCTGCGTGAGAGGTAGCCGCCGAGCGCTGCCGACCCCGCCGCGAGCGCGATGGTGCCGGTGAACGCACCCGGACGCATACGCTTTTTCGCGAGCAGGCTCGCGACGGCATCCACGGCGTCAGAGACCGCGGCACCCTCGATCCAACCCCTGACCGGTGCGCCACGGTCAAGTGCGATTACGGCGCCGAGCCCGAGCGTCAGGTCGCGGGCGCCGAGCATCCGCGCGAGCAGCGGCTCGATTCCCTCTGCCTTACGCCCGCTGAGCGCACGGGAGGCGAGGCCCGGGGCAATCACGGCCGCGAGGCCGATCGCGATTCGTCCGCGGGCGAGGGTCAGGGCCAGCTTTGCGTCGTCCATCACAGCTATCTATTCCCCTCCGGGGCGTGCTCAATCACTGCGGTCACGGCGTGTAATCGGTGCTCGAGCTGCGGCCGTTCACGTCGGTGGTGACGGTGACCGGACCGCGCGAGACGATCGCAAGGAGCCCGTCGTGCAGCTCGAGCCGGCGCGCACGGCCCCCGGATGTGGAGCTCGACGCACTCGCGTGCCGCGGCAGCAGCGCGACGATCTCCTCCCTGTGTGCAGTCCCGGTGATCCGCAGAGTCAGTACCGGGTCACCAAGCCGT
>Ga0302314_10011340_pt1 | contig 15556 bp, 15 predicted proteins | sample III_Palsa_N2_3_FD_200533 | JGI IMG/M metagenome (GOLD analysis project Ga0302314, IMG submission 200533) | Peat permafrost microbial communities from Stordalen Mire near Abisko, Sweden - III_Palsa_N2_3 | ecosystem: Environmental > Terrestrial > Soil > Palsa > Peat permafrost | place: Sweden...
TTCTTCGCCATCGGCTTCACCGGCCACGACAGCTTCATCCAGTCGATCCTGCAGACGACCGTGAAAGGCGCCTAACCGTGACGACCACCCCGCAGCTCCGCCCGCCCGCCTCCGACGACGACATGGCTAAGGCCGTGATCGAGAACCTGCGCGTCAGCCTGTTCGAGGTGTTCCGCGTCAACTTCCAGCGCACCGGCGAGATGTTCGTCACCGGCAAGACCTTCCGCAACTGCCTGCTGGAGGGGCCGGGCGTACTGATGCCGATCGACGGCAGCCTGATCGAGAACTGCCAGCTCGGCGACTCGCTCGGCGACATGCGCAACCTGATGCTGCAGCCGGTGGGCCAGAAGGTGATCGGCGCGCTGGTCTATTCGGGCTGCACCTTCGACAGCTGCCAGTTCCGCAATATCGGCTTCACCGGTGGTCCCGATTTCCTGAACGCCCTGGTCGGTTCGGCGCTGAGGCCGGGGTCATGAAGTTCACCCTGTCCTGGCTGAAGGACCACCTGGCCACCGACTGCACCGTCGACCAGATCGCCGAGGCCATGACCATGGCCGGGCTCGAGGTCGAGCATGTGGAGGATCCGTCGGCCAGGCTGAAGGCGTTCAGCGTGGCGAAGATCGTCGAAGCGGTTCAGCACCCGAACGCCGATCGCCTGCGCGTCTGCCAGGTCGATACGGTGGACGGGCGCAAGGAGATCGTCTGCGGCGCGCCCAACGCCCGCGCCGGCCTCGTCACCATCTACGCCCCGCTCGGCGCCTACATCCCGGGCTCCGGCATCACGCTCGAGGCCAAGCCGGTGCGCGGGGTGGTGTCGAACGGCATGCTGTGCTCGGCCAAGGAGCTGGAAGTCGCCGAGGAGAGCGACGGCATCCTGGAGCTCGATGACGGCCTCGCGGTCGGAACCCCGGCGGCCGAGGTGTTCGGCGCCGATCCGGTGATCGACTTCGAGGTGACGCCGAACCGGCCGGACTGGCTGGGCGTGGCCGGGATCGCCCGCGACCTCGCCGCCGCCGGCGTCGGCCGGCTGAAGGACCTGTCGGTGACCGCGATCCCGGGCGGCTATCCGTGCCCGATCGCGATCAAGGTCGATGGCGACGCCTGTCCGGTGTTCGCCGGCCGGGTGATCCGCGGCGTGAAGAACGGCCCGTCGCCGGCCTGGCTGCAGCAGCGCCTGCGCGCCATCGGCCTGCGCCCGATCTCGGCCCTGGTCGATGTGACCAACCTGTTGTCCTACGACCGCTGCCGGCCGCTGCACGTCTATGACGTGGCCAGGCTGACCGGCTCTGTGATCGAGGCGCGGCTTGGGCGGGATGAGTCCGTGCCGGCCCTCGACGGCAAGACCTATGTGGCCACATCCCAGATATGCGTGATCGCCGACGGCACGGGCGCCATCGGCCTCGGCGGCGTCATGGGCGGCGAGACCACCGGCTGTTCCGACGAGACCACGGAGGTGTTTGTCGAGAGCGCCTGGTTCGATCCGATCCGCACCGCCCAGACCGGCCGCGACACCGGCATCGCATCGGACGCCCAGTACCGCTTCGCCCGCGGCGTGGACCCGGGCTTCGTGGTTCCGGGGCTGGAGTTGGCGACCAAGCTGATCCTCGAGCTCTGTGGCGGCGAGTCGTCGGAAGTGGTGGTGGCCGGCCAGGCTCCGGCCGCGCCGCCGGCGTTCGACTTCGACCCCGGCTATGTGCACCGGTTGTCGGGCCTCTCGATCGGTCGTGACGGCGTGATGGAGATCCTGGACCGGCTCGGCTTCGACCTGACGCCGTCGGGCGCGCACCTGCGGGTGCAGCCGCCGACCTGGCGGCGCGACGTGGAGGGGCCGGCCGACCTGGTCGAGGAGGTGGCGCGGATCGAAGGCTTCGCCAATCTGCCGCTGACCCCGCTGCCGCACCAGGAGCCGAGGCCCGGCGGCGTGCTGACCGGCCGCCAGACCCGGCTGCGCGTGGCCCGTCGCGGCCTGGCCGCGCTCGGCTACCAGGAGACGGTGGGCTGGTCGTTCGTCAGCCAGGCCGACGCCGTCCGCTTCGGCGGCGGCGCCGATGCCCTGGTGCTGGCCAATCCGATGGCCTCGGACCTCGACTGCATGCGGCCCTCGGCCCTGCCCGGACTGATCCAGGCCGCCCGCCGCAACGCCGCGCGCGGCTTCGACGACGTGGCCCTGTTCGAGATCGGGCCGGCGTTCCTGGGCCTGGAGCCGCAGGACCAGCGTACGGTGATCGCGGCGGTGGCTTCGCCGACGACAGCGCGGCGCTGGGACGGGGTCAGCGAGGACGCGCTCTATCTGCTGAAGGGCGATCTGATGGACCTGTTGGCCGACCTCGGCGCGCCGACCGGCTCACTGCAGATCGTGCAGGGCGGGACCAGTCCCTGGTGGCATCCCGGCCGCTCGGCGCGGGTCCAGCTCGGGCCCAAGGCGGTGATGGCCGAGTTCGGCCAGCTGCACCCGGCGGTGCTGCGCGCCATGGACCTGGACGAGACGCTGTACGGCTTCGAGATCACCGTCGACGCGCTGCCCGAGGCCAAGAAGAAACCCGTCAAGACCCGCGCGGCGCTCGACCTGTCGCCGCTGATGCCGCTGCGCCGCGACTTCGCCTTCGTGGTCGACCGCGACCGGCCGGCCGGCGACCTGGTCCGAGCCGCGCGCGGGGCCGACAAGGCGCTGATCGCCGACGCCCGCGTGTTCGACGTCTACGAGGGCAAGGGCGTACCGGACGGCAAGCGCTCGATCGCGCTCGAGGTCATGGTCCAGCCCCGCGAAAAAACCCTGACCGAACCCGAGATCGAAGCCCTGAGCGGCCGGGTGGTCGCTGCGGTGGAGAAGGCGACCGGCGGGGTGCTGCGGGGATAGCGGCAGTATTCGGGATTGGTCCGGCTTCCTTTATTCGTCATCCTAGGGCTTGTCCCTAGGATCCACAGTTCAACCTCCGCGACGCTGAAAGGTGGATCCTCGGCACAAGGCCGAGGATGACGGGAAAATTGAACGGTAGGGGGAATGGCGCGATGAGCAAACCCGGCATCGAACGTGCGCTCGAGGCGACGCTGTTCGCCTCGCGCTGGCTGCTGGCGCCGTTCTACGTTGGCCTCGCCATCGCCCTGGTGGTGCTGCTCGGCGTGTTCGGCGTCGACCTGTGGAGCGAGCTCGTCCACCTCATCGGTCTCGCGCCGGCCAAGGCGGCGGAGGGCGGCATCGTCATGGCGCTGTCGCTGATCGACCTGTCGCTGACCGCCAGCCTGCTGATCATCGTCATCTTCTCGGGCTATGAGAACTTCGTTTCGCGCATCCACACGGCGGACGATGGCGATCGGCCGGACTGGATGGGCACGATCGACTTCTCCGGCCTGAAGATGAAGCTGATGGCCTCGATCGTCGCCATCTCTGCGGTGGCCCTGCTGAAGAGCTTCCTGGTGGTGGCCGATGAGGGGGTTCACGATGAGAAGGCGCTGGTCTGGCAGGTGGGCATCCACCTGACCTTCGTGGTTTCCAGCGTCATGCTGGCGCTGATGGACTTCATCGTCAGCCGCAGCGGCGGCCACGGCGCCGCATCGCGGTGAGCCCCCAATACCTGCAGCGTCCCGGCTACCGCCTCGCCTACCGGCGGGTGGAGGGCGCGGGCCCGACCGTGGTCTGGCTCGGCGGCTTTCGGTCGGACATGATCGGGACCAAGGCCGAGGTGCTGGCCGCGTGGGCCGGGCGCACCGGCCGCGGCTTCGTGCGCTTCGACTATTTCGGCCACGGCGAGAGCGAGGGCCGGTTCGAGGACGGGACCATCGGCCGCTGGCGCGAGGACGCCCTGGCGGTGATCGACCAGCTGACCGAGGGGCCGCTGGTGCTGATCGGCTCGTCCATGGGCGCTTGGATATCCTGCCTGGTCGCCCTGGCGCGGCCGGAACGGATCCGGGCGATGGTGCTGATCGCCCCCGCCGCCGACTTCACCTCGGCCCTGATGGAGGCCGGGATGCCGGCCGAGGCGCGCACTGAGATGGCGACGACCGGCGTCTGGCTGCGGCCTTCGGACTACGGCGAGCCCTATCCGATCACCCGCGCCCTGATCGAGGACGGCCGCGCCTGGTCGATCCTCGACAAACCCATCGCCTTCGACGGCCCCGTCCGCATCCTGCAGGGCCAGCAAGACCCCGACGTCCCCTGGCGCCACGCGCTTCGCTTGGCGGACACCCTGTCGTCGCCAGATGTGGCGTTCTCACTGATCAAGGACGGCGATCACCGCCTGTCCCGCCCGCAGGATTTGGAGAGGTTGGTGAGGGCGGTGGAGGAGGTGGTTTAGGGGCGGCGGGGCGGACCCGCTACGCTACCGCCCCAACTCCGCGTCGATCATCGCGCGCACACCTGGAATGTCGGGCCGCTTGAGCGCCATCGCCACGTTGGCGCGGAGCCAGCCGAGTTTGTCGCCGCAGTCGTAGGTGGTTCCGTCGTACTCGAGGGCGTGGAAGGGGCTGCCGTTCGACAGCATCTTCAGCATGGCGTCGGTGAGCTGGATCTCGTTGCCGGCGCCGCGCTCCTGGCTCGACAGGATGTCGAACACCTCGGGGGTCAGCAGATAGCGGCCGGAGATGAACAGGTTGGAGGGCTCGGTCCCCGCCGCTGGCTTCTCGACCATGCCGGTCATCCTGTTGAGGCGGCCGGACTGGCCGTCCAGCGCGACGATGCCGTACTGGTGCGCCATGCCGGGCGGGCAGGGCTCGACGACGATGATGTTGGAGCCGCCGGTCTGTTCGTGCGCGGCGATCATCTGGGCGGTGCAGCCCGGCGCCGCGTCCATGATCATGTCGGGCAGCAGCACGGCGAAGGGCTCGTCGCCGATGATGTCGCGCGCGCACCAGACGGCGTGGCCGAGGCCCTTGGGCTCCATCTGGCGCACATAGCTGATCTCGCCCTCTTTCGGCAGGTCGGCCAGGAGCTCATCCAGGATGGCGGTCTTGTGCTTGGCCTTCAGCGTGGCCTCGAGCTCGACGGAGTGGTCGAAATAGTCCTCCATCGCCGCCTTGCCGCGGCCGGTGACCAGGACGAAGTGCTCGATCCCCGCCGCGCGGGCCTCGGCCAGCACATAGTGGATCAGCGGCCGGTCGACGACGGTCAGCATTTCCTTGGCCACGGTCTTGGCCGCCGGCAGCATGCGGGTGCCCAGCCCGGCCACCGGGAATACCGCCTTACGGATCTTCTTCATGCCACCCACCCCGACAACGCGGCCTCTCCAGACTCCGTCCTGTAGTTTCCCGTCCCTTTATATTTCCTGATTGTAGGCGCCGACCTCGGCATGAGCCGCCAGGCGCGGCTTCACTTCGTTGCGGAACAGGTCGCGCATGTCGTCCTCGGAGCGCATGCTCTCGACCACCACCACCAGCTCGGGCTTGTTGGAGGAGGCGCGCACCAGCACCCACGAGCCGTCGTCCAGCGCCACGCGGACGCCGTTGACGGTGATCACCTCGGTGATCTTGCGGCCCAGGATCTCGCCGCCCCGAGCGGCCAGGTCCTGGTATTCCTTCACCACCTGGTCGACGACGCCGTACTTAACCTCGTCGCCCGCGTGCGGGCTCATGGTCAGCGAGGTGTAGGCCGGCGGCAGGGCCTGGCGCAGCTCGGAGAGCTTCTTGCCGGGATTGCGGTCCAGCATCTGCAGCACGGCCGAGGCGGCCACCAGGCCGTCGTCATAGCCGTAGCCGAGCGGCTTGTTGAAGAAGAAGTGGCCCGACTTCTCGAAGCCGGCCAGGGCGCCGAGCTCGGCGGTCTTGCGCTTGATGTAGCTGTGGCCGGTCTTCCAGTAGACCACCGTCGCGCCGTTCGACTTCAGCACCGGGTCGGTGGCGTAGAGGCCGGTGGACTTCACGTCGACCACGAAGGTGGCGTCCTTGTGCAGGGCCGAGAGGTCGCGGGCCAGCATCAGGCCGATCTTGTCGGCGAAGATCTCTTCGCCCGTGTCGTCCACCACGCCGCAGCGGTCGCCGTCGCCGTCGAAGCCCAGGGCCAGGTCGGCGCCCTCGCGCTTCACCGCCTCGGACATGGCGTGCAGCATCTCGTGGTCTTCGGGGTTGGGATTGTACTTGGGGAAGGTCCAGTCGAGCTCGGTGTCCATCGGGATCACCTCGACACCCATCCGCGCCAGGGCCTGAGGGGCGAAGGCGCCGGCCGTGCCGTTGCCGCAGGCGGCGATCACGCGGAGCTTGCGGCTGATCCTGGTTTCCGACGTCGAGGCGATGTAGCGCTCGCGCACGCCGTCGATCCGGTGCACCACCCCGCCTGGCCGCTCCACGCCCTTGCCGCCGAGGACGATGTCCTTCAAGGGGCCGATCTGTTCCGGGCCGAAGGTCTTGGGCTTGTCCGAGCCCATCTTCACCCCGGTCCAGCCGTTCTCGTTGTGGCTGGCGGTGACCATGGCCACGCAGGGCGCGTCGAGGTCGAACTGGGCGAAATAGGCCATCGGCGAGACGGCCAGGCCGATGTCCAGCACCTCGCAGCCGGCCGAGACCAGGCCCAGCATCAGCGCCTGTTTCACCGACAGGGAGTAGGAGCGGAAGTCATGACCGACGACGATGCGCGGCTTGACGCCCTGTTCGTGGATCAGGGTGCCGAGGCCGAGGCCCAGGGCCTGGATGCCCAGAAGGTTGATCTCCTTCTCCAGGATCCAGCGCGCGTCGTACTCGCGAAACCCCGTCGCCTTCACCAGTGGGATGGTTTCATACTCGAGGGTGTTCGGCTTGATATCGGCGCGCGGGGTCTGCGAGGTCATGGAGGCCTTCAGTTTTGGGACGCGCCCTTAGTAGGCGCACAGTATGACTGCTGCAATGCAACAGCTGCTCTGCGGTTGCGCTCCGCGGTCAAACCACGCCCTGGCGCAGCAGGTCGTGGATGTGCAGCACGCCGATCGGGCGGCCGTCTTCGACCACGAACAGGACGGTGATCCGGCCTTCCATCATGTTCAGCGCCTCCGCGGCCAGGGCGTCCGGCGAGATGGTCTTGGGGCCGTGGCTCATCACCTGTTCGGCGGTGTGGTCCATCAGCCCCTCGATCTTGCGGCGGAGATCGCCGTCGGTGATCACGCCGAGCAGCTGGCCGTCGGCGTCGACCACGCCCAGGGCTCCGAACCGCCGCTCGGTCATCACCAGCAGGGCCTCGGCCATCGGCGTCTGCGGCGCGACCAGGGGAAGCTGGTCGCCGCTGTGCATCAGCTCGGCCACCGTCTTCAGCGCGGCGCCCAGCTTGCCGCCCGGGTGGAAGACCTTGAAGTCATGGGCGGTGAAGCCGCGCTTTTCCAGCAGGGCCACGGCCAGGGCGTCGCCCATGGCGATCTGCAGGGTGGTCGAGGTGGTGGGGGCGTTCAGGGCGTCGGCGGCCTCGGGCGCGTCGGGAAGCAGCAGCACGTGGTCGGCGGCGCGGCCCAGCGCGCTCGTGGCGTCGGCGGTGACCGCGACCAGCGGGATGGCGAACCGCTTGGCGTAGGCGATCACGTCGGCGAGTTCGCGGTTGGCGCCGCCCTTGGACAGCAGCAGCACCGCGTCGTCCGGGCCGATCATGCCGAGGTCGCCATGGCTGGCCTCGTTGGCATGGACGAACATGGCCGGCGTGCCGGTGGAGGCGAAGGTTGCGGCGATCTTGCGGCCTACATGCCCCGACTTGCCGACCCCGGAGACGACCACCCGTCCTTTCAGGCCGTGGATCAGGCCGACCACGGCGGCGAAGGTCTCGCCCAGGCCAGCGCCCATGGTCTCGAGCGCCTTGGCTTCGATCGCCAGCACGCGGCGGCCGACGGCGGCGGCGTCATAGTCCGGGGCGAGTTTCCGCGCCGGCATCAGAACGGCCCCTTGAGCTGGACGGTGTCGGAGGGGGCCGCGGTCTTGGCCGGCGTCGGCGGCTTCTTGGGCCGGGTCTCCATCCAGGTGGCGTGGCCGAACGGTTTCGGCGAGCGCGCGCCCTGGCCCTGCGGATAGACGCTCGCCAGGGCGATCAGGGCGACGGCCAGGAGGGCGGCGAGCGGATAGAAGACACGATCAGGGAGCATGGCGGGTTCTTAGCAAGCCGCGGCTCCGCCGCCAAAGGGAGGTTGGTGCCGGCGCGATTTGCGCGCGGTTTCGCGGTTTCATCCGCAAGCGAGAAAGGCTTGAGCAGCCAATATTTCGGCATATGCATAATCATTAGGCGCAATTTTGCAAAAAGTTTGCACATTTTGGCCGTGGTCGCGCGCTAAAACCTGCCTCTAAGACCGCTCCAGCGGCCCAGTCGGAAGGAAGTCCCATGAAAATCATCGCCCTCGGCGCAGCCGTCCTGGCCCTGTCGGCCCCGCTGTTCGCCCATGCCCAGTCCGCGCCCGGCGACCAGACCGCCTCTGTCGCCGTGCGCTACAGCGACCTCGACCTCAGCCGTCCGCAGGCGGCGGCGACGCTGCTCGACCGGGTCGGCCGCGCCTCGCTGGAAGCCTGCGGCGCTTCGGACGCAAGCCTGCCCGACCTCAAGGACGCGGTGCGCCGGTCGGACTGCTATCGCGCCAACATGCAGCAGGCCGTGGCCGCCGTCGGCGCTCCTGCCGTAGCCGCGCTCTATTCCCGCTCTGCCGAAGTGTCGGTCGGCACGAAGTAGGCGCTCCGCGCTCCCTTCCCCTTTCGAGGGGAAGGGGAGAATCACGTCCTGAGCGCCGCGTCCGTGGCGCGGACCAGGCCGTCGATGACGCCGGGTTCGGTCGAGGCGTGGCCGGCGTCCCAGACCAGGTTGAAGCGGGCGTTGGGCCAGGCATTTTTCAGTCGCCAGGCGGTTTCGATCGGGGTGACCACGTCGAAGCGGCCCTGCACGATCCAGCCGGGCAGGTGGGCGAAGCGTGGCGCCTGGTCGAACAGCCAGCCTTCGGTCGGGAAGAAGCCGCCGTTCATGAAGTAGTGGCATTCGATCCGCGCGAAGGCGACGGCGAACTCGGCCTCGTTGAACTTGGACGGCCGCGCCTCGGGTCCGCGAATCGAGATGGTGTCGCCCTCCCAGCGGCTCCAGGCGGCGGCGGCCTCGCGCTGCACCGCCGGATCGGGGTGGGTCAGCCGGCGGTGATAGGCGCCCAGGAGGTCGTCGCGCTCGGCTTCCGGGATCGGGGCCAGGAACCGCTCCCAGGCGTCGGGGAACAGCGAACAGGCCCCGTCCTGGTAGAACCAGCGCACCTCGCGTTTGGTCAGGGCGAAGATGCCGCGCAGGATCAGGGCGTCGACCCGCTCAGGATGGGTGGCGGCGTAGGCCAGCGCCAGGGTCGAGCCCCACGAGCCGCCGAACACCGTCCAGCGCTCGCAGCCGACCCGCTGGCGCAGGCGCTCGATATCCTCGATCAGCGCCCAGGTGGTGTTGTCGTCGAGCGAAGCGTTGGGGCGTGACTTGCCGCAGCCGCGCTGATCGAACAGCATCATCCGCCAGCGCTTGGGATCGAAGAAGCGGCGCATGGTCGGGTTGATCGCCCCGCCCGGTCCGCCGTGCAGGATCACGCAGGGGCGGCCGGCGGGATTGCCGCACTCCTCATAATAGACCTCGTGCACGCCGCCGGTCTCGGCCCAGCCGTAGGCGAAGGGCTCGTTCTCCGGAAAGAGCGCTCGACGCGACTGGCCGCCCTGGATCGTCATTCCCTTTCCGCTTAGCGCGGCCTTGACGTCAGGGGAAGCGCCGGCCGAGCCAATCGATCAGGATACGGTTCACCTGATCGGGCGCCTCCTGCTGGGTCCAATGGCCCGAGCCCAGCACCAGGGCCTTCTCCAGGTCGGGGATGAAGGCGCCCATGCCGTCGGCGGAGGAGGGCGGCAGCACCGCGTCCTTCTCGGCCATGACCATCAGCGAGGGGACCTCGACCTTGTCCGGCAGGCCCGCGGACCGCTCCCAGTTGCGGGTGATGTTGCGGTACCAGTTGATGCCGCCGGTGAAGCCGGTGCGGGTGAAGGTGTCGACGAACACCTCGAATTCGGCGGGGCTGAGGAAGCGGGCGCGGCTGTCGTTGTTCGGATCGTAGGCTTCGACCATCCGCACCAGCGGGAACACCGACGGGCCGTCCTTGGCCCGCTCGGTGGCGAAACCCTTGGACTCGCCGCCGCCGGAGACGGCGTCCAGCGCGCCGCCGGTGCGTTCCGGCGGCCGGCGCAGGAAGAACTCCATGGTGGCGCGGGTGTCCTTGGCCAGGGCGGCGTCGGCCTCGCCCGGCTTCTGGAAGTGGACGATGTACATCTCCTCGCCGAGCCGCGCCCGCATGATGGCGATCGGATCCATCGGCGCGCGGGGCTGGAACGGGGTGTTGAGCCCGATCACGCCGGCGGTCCGGTCCGGATAGCGGAGCGGCATCTGCCAGACGATCGCCCCGCCCCAGTCGTGGCCGCACCAGATGGCCTTTTTGGCGCCCAGGTGATCGATCAGGGCGATCAGATCGGCGGTCAGGTGCTCCATGTCATAGGCTTCGACCGGGCTCGGCCCTTCGGTCAGGCCGTAGCCGCGCTGGTCGGGCGCGATCACCCAGCGGCCCGCCTCAGCCAGGGCTTTCAGCTGATGACGCCAGGAGTAGGCCAGCTCGGGAAAGCCGTGCGAGAACACGACCGGCACGCCCTGACCCTTCGGACCGGCCTCGTAGTAGGCCATCCGGACACCGTTCACGGTGGCGTACTGCACCGGCGGCATGTCGGGGATCGAAGCGGTCATCGAAGCCTCCCTGTTTTCAGGACGCTAACACCATGACGCGCGCGGAAGGCGAGGCTGTTTAGAGCGTTCGGCCCTACAGCCCCGGCAGCTTGCTCTTCGCCTTTTGCGGGGCGCGGGCGATGATCACGTCGCCATCGCCGGTCACCGACTTGATCTTGGCCTGCTCGGCCACCGGATCGATCGGCGTGGGCGTGGTGGAGGCGGACCGCGTGGGGTCCGCGGGCGCCGTCGGCGCGGACTTCTTCCAGAACAGGATCTTGTCGGCGAACGAGCGATCCTTGTGCGCGATCGAGCCGAACTCGTCGTCCATCACATAGCGGATCAGCGGGTCGGCCTTCGACGCGCCGGCGCGGTTGGCCAAGAGGGTCTCGCCGGTGCTGCGCTCGGCCTTCTCGCGCTCGCCGAGCAGGGCCAGGCGCGCCGAGCTTTCCGGCTGCAGCTCCTGCGGGCGCGGCTCGCCGGGCGACGGCGGGCGCAGAGCATAATCGGGCGGCACCACCAGCGGCGCCTTGGAGACGACCTTGAACTCGTCCGGCGCGTTGGGATTGAACCCGATCGCGTCCTCGTGGTGGAAGCAGCCGCCCAGGGCGACCGCGGCCGACGTCAGGGTCGCCGCGACGGCGATGGTCTTCAAAGCTGAACGCATTCTGGTCCCGTTCCGTTGGCCCCCCGGCCAACACAGGACCGAGTGGTTACCTTATTCGTCGCGGTCCCGCAAACGTCGTCCGGTCGCAGGCCCGCGTCAGTGTTTCAGGCGGCGGGCTTGGCCGCAGGGCGCAGGGTGTCGAGCAGCAGCAGGGCGACGCCGACCGAGATCGCGCTGTCGGCGACGTTGAACACCCAGGGGAAGTGCAGCCCGCTGAAGTCCAGGAAGTCGATCACATGGCCGAGCCGGATGCGGTCGATCAGGTTGTTGCCGACCGCGCCGCCCATCACCAGGCCCAGCGCCACCGCCGTCAGCCGCCGCTCGGCCTTGCGCGCCCACCAGGCCAGGGCCGAGACCACCACGAGGGCGAACAGAATCAGCATTGTCCGGCCAAAGGCGCTGTCGGCCCGGAGCAGGCCGAACGAGACGCCGGGGTTCAGCACGCCGGTCAGGCTGAAGAACGGCAGCACCGGCAGGCTCTGGCCGAGCTCCAGCTTCACGCCGTTGACGATCCAGGCCTTGGAAAGCTGGTCGGCGACGATCGCCGCCGCCGCAACGCCGAAGGCCAGCCAGCCGTTGCGGGTGACGAGGGGGGCGGGAGCCGCGGTGGGGGCTTCAGTGGTCATGATGCTGGTCCCACTCCGCCACGGCGGCTTCGCAGCGGAGGCAGAGGCGGGTGGTTTCCTTCACCTCGGGCAGGATGCGCCAGCAGCGGTCGCACTTCAGGCCTTGGGCCGGAGCGTAGTCGACCAGGCAGGGTTCGGTCATCTCGGCTGAGGATTCCAGCGTGGCGCTCGAGGTGCGCAGCACTTCCGCCAGATCCAGGCCGTCGAAGGCGGTGGCCAGTTCCGGCGAGACGGTGATCGCCGGCCCCGCCTCGAGGGCCGAGCCGATCTCCTTGTTGCGCCGGCGCTCCTCCAGCCGTTCGGTCACCGCGCCGATCACGTCCTGCACCTTGGCCCAGCGCGCGGCCTCGGCCGGGTTTTCCCAGGCGGCCGGCGTTTCCGGGATCGGGCGGATGGCGTTCGGACCCTCGCCCGGGAAGCGAGTGCTCCACGCCTCGTCGGTGGTGAAGGGCATCAGCGGCGACAGCCAGGCGGTCAGGCGGTCGAACACCAGGTCCATCACCGTGCGCGCCGCGCGCCGCTTGGGCTCGGACGGGACGTCGCAGTAGAGGCTGTCCTTGCGGATGTCGAAGAACAGGGCCGACAGGTCGGCGTTGCAGAAGTCGGTCACCTGCCTGAGCACGGTGTTGAATTCGTAGGTCGTGTAGGCGGCCCGCACCTGGCTATCCAGTTCCCACAGCCGGTGCAGGATATAGCGCTCCAGCGGCGGCATGGCGGCGTACTCGACGCGCTCGGCGGCGGAGAAGCCCTCGAGAGCGCCCAGCAGATAGCGCAGCGTATTCCGCAGCTTGCGATAGTTATCCGCCACGGTCTGCAGCACTACGGGCCCGATGCGCTGGTCCTCGGTATAGTCGACCGTCGCCACCCACAGGCGGATGATCTCCGCGCCCGACTGCTTGATGATGGTCTGCGGCTCGACGGCGTTGCCGAGCGACTTCGACATCTTCTCGCCCTGGTCGGTCAGGGTCATGCCGCAGGTGACCACTTCGCGGTAGGGCGCCCGGCCGCGGGTGCCGCAGCTTTCCAGCAGCGACGACTGGAACCAGCCGCGCGACTGGTCAGAGCCTTCCAGATAGACGTCCGCCGGCCAGTGGCTGGCGTCCGGACCGCCTTCGCGGTTCTCGATGGTGAAGGCGTGGGTGCAGCCCGAGTCGAACCAGACGTCGAGGATGTCGGTGACCATCTCGAAGTCCGATGGATTGCGGCCGTCACCCAGGAAGTCGGCCGGATCGGCGGCGTACCAGGCGTCGGCGCCGCCCTTGTTCATCGCCTCGACGATGCGCGCGTTGACGGCCGGATCCTTCAACGGCTCGCCGGTGCGCTTGTCGACGAACATGGCCAGGGGCGTGCCCCAGGCGCGCTGGCGCGAGATCAGCCAGTCGGGCCGGGTCTCGACCATGCCGCGCAGCCGGCTCTTGCCGCTCTCGGGATAGAAGGCCGTGGCGTCGATGGCGTTCAGCGCCGCGTCGCGCAGGGTCGGGTTCGCGGCCACGGTCTCCAGCGGCCGGTCCATCTTGATGAACCACTGGGCGGTGTTGCGGAAGATCACCGGCGCCTTGGAGCGCCAGGAGTGGGGATAGGAGTGCTCCACCCGGCCGCGGGCCAAAAGGTTCCCGGCCTCGATCAGCTTGCCGATCACCGCATCGTTGGCCGGGCCGAACTTGCCGGTCTTCTTGCCCTCGATCTCCATCACCTTCAGCCCGCCGAACAGGGGCACGGACGGATAGTAGGCGCCGTCGGGATCGACGGTGTCCGGGATGTCGCGGTGGCCGTTGGCGAGCCAGACGGCATAGTCGTCGGCGCCGTGGCCGGGGGCGGTGTGGACAAAGCCGGTACCGGCGTCCTCGGTCACGTGCTCGCCTGCCAGCAGCGGCACGTCGAAGCCGTAGCCGGCGTCGAGATGGGCCAGCGGGTGGGCGCAGACCAGACCCTTGGGGTCGACCGGCTCGGCCCGGCGCCAGCTTGCGATCTTGGCGGCGGCGCGCACGCTGTCGGCCAGCTTGTCGGCGACGATCAGCCGGTCGCCCGGCTTGGCCCACGGCTCGAACGCCAGGCCCTCCTCCATGGCTTCGACCTCATAGAGGCCATAGGCGATGCCCGGATTGTAGCTGATCGCCCGGTTGGCCGGGATGGTCCACGGCGTGGTGGTCCAGATCACGATCGAGGCGTCGTTGGGCTGCAGGCGGAAGACGTTGTCGCCGCGCGGGTCGTCCGAGTGGGCGTAGTGCTCTTCGTCGTACAGCTTCACCGGGAACTTGACCCAGATGGTCGGCGAGGTGTGCGGGTGGTACTCGACCTCGGCGTCGGCCAGGGCGGTCCGCTCCACCGGGCTCCACATCACCGGCTTGGAGCCGCGATAGAGCTGGTCCGACATCAGGAACTTGTGGAACTCCGAGACGATCCTGGCCTCGGTGGTGAAGTCCATGGTGGCGTAGGGCGCCTCCCAGCGGCCGAGGATGCCCAGCCGCTTGAACTCGGCCTTCTGCGACTCGATCCACTGGGCGGCGTAGGCCCGGCACTGGGCGCGGAACTCGGCCACCGGCACGTCGTCCTTGCGCTGGCCCTTGGCGCGGTACTGCTCCTCGATCTTCCACTCGATCGGCAGGCCATGGCAGTCCCAGCCGGGTACATAGTCGACGTCGTAGCCGAGCAGGAAGCGCGAGCGGACCACGAAGTCCTTCAGCGTCTTGTTCAGCGCATGGCCGATGTGGATGGCGCCGTTGGCGTAGGGCGGGCCGTCGTGCAGCACGAACAGCGGCGCGCCGGCGTCCTGCCGCGCCTTGCGGATGGCGCGGTAGAGGTCGGCCGCCTCCCACTTGGCCAGGATTTCCGGCTCCAGCTTGGGCAGGCCAGCGCGCATTGGGAAGGCGGTTTCGGGCAGGAACACCGTCTCGCGGTAATCGCGGCGGGCGGTCGTGTCGGAATCGGAAGGGGCGTGGTCGTCGGCCATGGGGACTATCCGCTGGTTCATGTCACAGGAGCGCTGGACCGGCGTGCGCGGGGCTGGGAGCCCTGAGGCGTCACGCCGGGCGGATAATTCGCGGAATCTGCAGGCCGGGGCGCATGCGGCGGATGTAACATCGCGCCTTGGCCGCCGCTAGTCCCGAGGGCGCCCGGCTTGGCCGTCGACGAAGTTCAGTCGTCGGGCCCGGTCATGTTTTTCGTCGTCGCCGGGTCGATCTCATGGAAGCCGTGGATCTTGCGCGGCCCCCTCTCACGTTCGGCGTTCAGGACCGTCTGCGAGATCCCGTTCTTGCCGTCGAGCGTCCGGAGTCCGAAGCCGGCCACCACCGCGCCGAGAATGGCGACGGCGACGATGAAGGCGATGGCGTAGCTCAGCAGGCCGCTGCCGCCCCGTTTCCGCCTTCGCGCCGTCTGAAAGAGCGGTTGCCCGTCGTTGGGTCGGTCGTTCAGCGTCACCCCCGCTTGCGCTCCCGGGGCGTGATCTTCACCGCCAGCAGCCGTCCGTCGCGCAGCAGGACGAAGTCCGTCGGCCGATCGACGGCGTCATAGTCGAGTTGACGCAGCAGGTCGTCAAGGCCGGTGACGGTGCGGCCGCCGACGGCCAGGATCATGTCGCCCGGCAGGATGCCGCACAGGTCGGCCGGGCCGCCGGGG
>Ga0302314_10011341_pt1 | contig 15556 bp, 9 predicted proteins | sample III_Palsa_N2_3_FD_200533 | JGI IMG/M metagenome (GOLD analysis project Ga0302314, IMG submission 200533) | Peat permafrost microbial communities from Stordalen Mire near Abisko, Sweden - III_Palsa_N2_3 | ecosystem: Environmental > Terrestrial > Soil > Palsa > Peat permafrost | place: Sweden...
ATCTCGGCGTCGGCCGGGGAGGCGAAGTAACCGTTCTTCTCGCCGGCGGCGCGGTAGGTCAGCACCACCCGGTCGATGATCTGCTTCAGGCTCCACTCGCGCTGCGGGGTGCCCAGCGCGCCGCGGAAGTACTTGCTGGTGACGATGTTGGTGGCGTTGACCGACCAGAAGTCGGGGAACTCGACGCCGCGCTGGTCGAAGTTGACCGAGCCGTCGCGCCAGTTGGTCATGATGACGTCGCGGCGCTCCCAGGTCACCTCGTCATAGGGGTGGACCCCGGGAGTGGTGAAGATGCGCTCGACACGAAGACCCGCACCCGAACCGGCCGACTTGGCGCCGGTCCTGCCGCCCTTGGCCGCACCGCCCTTGCCTGCACGTGTACCACTGGTGGTGTCTGTCATTGCCGCCTCCTCCTGGGCAAACGCCCTGAGCGCCCCGCTGCTTCCCGGGGACGCCCGTGTCGTGTCCGCACTTCTAATTCCGTGCAGGCGGCTGCCCGGTGCCGGGTGTCCGCCTGCATGTCGAGGGTCGTGATGGTCTGTGGGGCGACGCAGCGCGATGGGCTACTGCGACGCGGGGGCGGGGGCAGGCACAGGGGCGCCCGTCTCCACCGCAGGGGGGCGCTCCGCACGGAGCTCCGAGATGGCGGACTCGAAGTCCTCCAGCGATTCGTAGGCCCGGTAGACCGAGGCGAACCGCAGGTAGGCGACGACGTCGAGGTCCTTCAGGGGACCGAGTATGGCCAGGCCCACATCGTGGGTGGAGAGCTCGGCGCTGCCGGTGGCGCGCACCGTCTCCTCGACCCGCTGGCCGAGCTGGGCGAGCGCGTCCTCGGTGACCGGGCGGCCCTGGCACGCCTTGCGCACGCCGCTGATCACCTTGTCCCGACTGAACGGCTCGGTGACCCCGCTGCGCTTGACCACCATCAGCGCCGCCGTCTCCACCGTGGTGAAGCGGCGGTTGCAGTCGGGGCACTGGCGGCGGCGGCGGATCGAGGTTCCGTCGTCGGTGGTGCGCGAGTCGACGACACGGCTGTCGGAATGTCGGCAGAAGGGGCAGTGCATAGTCGTTCCCCTCCTCGGTCGACCGTCCGGATGTGGCTGTGCCGTGGCCCCAGGAGGCCCGTTCGGGCCCCGGAGCACGGGTAAGTCTAAGCGATGCCGGAGGGTCGCTCCCCGCACGGGAACACAACCTGTGGGCTTCGAGCACCTATCTAACCACTAGATCTGGTGCTTCGCGGCAAGCTTCCATGACCGCGTGTCGTAGCACCCGACTCACACCCCGCGATCATCGCAGGTCAGCCGGGAGCAGTGGCCCGAGAGCTCACCCGGATGGCAGCGGCGGGCGCGGAATGCGCGTCGGGTGTGCCGACATATGCGCATCCGGGCCCGCTCGCGAGGGATTCATGAGAGGCTTTCGGTCGAACAAATGAGCGCATCACGCACCGCCCGACCCCGGGGCCGTACACCTTCAACCTTGATCACGTCAGGCAATCAGGCAATAATTCACTCGAACGTGTGTTTGGCGCAACCTTTCGATAGGCCATACCGTTGGCCTATTCAAGGGAGAACGTCCATCGAGAGGGGCCGCCGTGACCACCGCAGAAAGTAGCACCGTCCCGGTGCAGGAACGCTCCCAGAACGGCCAGCAGCACGGCCAGCACAGCACCCACAATGGCAGCCAGGAAGACTTCCGGAATCCCGCCAGCGGGCTTGTCCCGGGCCAGGTTTCGGGCGCCTCCGCACCGCACTCCTCGGGACACTCCTTGGACGCTCTTGAAAACCCCGCAGCCGATGGCGTCCCGGACGAGAGTCCGGCCCGTGCGCTTCCCGGCCGCCCTCCCGGAATTCGCACCGACGAGTCCGGACTCACCGAGCGGCAGCGCCGCGTCATCGAGGTGATCCGGGATTCCGTCCAGCGCCGGGGCTACCCGCCGAGCATGCGGGAGATCGGCCAGTCCGTCGGCCTGTCCAGCACCTCCTCCGTGGCCCATCAGCTGATGGCGCTGGAGCGCAAGGGCTTCCTGCGCCGCGACCCGCACCGGCCCCGCGCCTACGAGGTGCGGGGGATGGACGTCGTCCGCCCCGTGCCGGAGAGCAGCACCGGACGCCCGGCGACCTCCTATGTGCCGCTGATCGGCCGGATCGCCGCCGGCGGTCCGATCCTCGCCGAGCAGTCGGTCGAGGACGTCTTCCCGCTGCCGCGCCAACTGGTCGGCGACGGCGAGCTGTTCGTGCTCAAAGTCAGCGGTGACTCCATGGTCGAGGCAGCGATCTGCGACAACGACTGGGTGACCGTGCGCCGCCAGCCGGTCGCCGAGAACGGCGACATCGTCGCCGCGATGATCGACGGCGAGGCCACGGTGAAGCGGCTCAAGCGTGAGGACGGCCATATCTGGCTGATGCCGCACAACTCCGCGTACGAGCCGATCCCCGGCGACAGCGCGACGATCCTGGGCAAGGTCGTCGCGGTGCTGCGCCGGCTCTGATCCGCTGCTCGTCCAAGCATTGCGGGGCACACTCCGACAGAGATGATTCGGTGTGTGCCCCACCTGCCTTCAGCGGGCCCGTACCGGCGGCGCGGAGGCGTCGATGGCCGCCAGCGAGCGCCGCACCTGGTTGCGGTCCGTGGTGAACCAGAAGTCCGGCATGGACGAGCGGAAGAAGCCCCCGTAGCGGGCGGTGGCAAGGCGCGAGTCCAGCACCGCGACCACACCGCGGTCGTCCGCCGCGCGGATCAGGCGACCGGCGCCCTGCGCCATCAGCAGGGCGGCATGCGTCGCCGCCACCGCCATGAAGCCATTGCCGCCGTGCTCCTCCACGTCCTTCTGCCGAGCGCTCATCAGCGGGTCGTCGGGCCGGGGGAAAGGGATCCTGTCCATGACCACCAACTGGCAGGCAGGACCGGGGACGTCCACGCCCTGCCACAGCGAGAGCGTGCCGAACAGGCAGTTGTCGGCGCTCTCGGAGAAGGTACGGATCAGCTCCCCCAGTGTGTCCTCGCCCTGCAGCAGGATCGTCCCCGGCACGCGCTCCCGCAGGGCCTCGGCGGCGGTCTGGGCCGCGCGCATGGAGGAGAAGAGGCCGAGGGTGCGCCCGCCCGCCGCCTGGATCAGCTCCGCGAGTTCGTCCAGCATGGCCGGGCGGTCGGGCTCGCGCCCCGGCGGCGGCAGGTGCTTGGCGACATAGAGGATGCCCTGCCGGGGGTAGTCGAACGGGGAGCCGACGTCCATGGCCCGCCACAGCGGGGTGCCCTCCTCCGCCACGGGAGCGGGCCGGCCCTCCGCGAGGCGGCCGTCCGGGCCCAGGCCCAGCGACAGGGCAACTCCGTTGAAGTCACCGCCCAGCTTGAGCGTGGCGGAGGTCAGCACCACCGACCGCTCGCTGTAGAGGTTCTCGCGCAGCAGCCCCGAGACACTCAGCGGGGCGACCCGCAGCGAGGAGGTGCCGTTGCCGAAACGGTCGTTGCTCTCGATCCACAGCACGTCGTACTCGGAGCCCTCGAGAATCCGGTCGGCGGTCTCATGGACGCTCTCCACCGAGGCGAGCGCCTGCTTGCGGACGGCGTCCTCGTCGCTGATGCCCTTGTCCCGCACCTCTCCCATGGAGGTGATCACCGAGCGGCAGGCCTCGCGGATGGCGGCGACGGCATAGCCGATGTTCTCCGGCAGCTCCTCCACCCGGCCCGGCTGCGCGATCTCCATCAGACCGTGGAAGTTCTCGGCAGCGGCCTGGAGGGAGTCCACGGCCTTCTCGTTGGCGAGCTTGGCTGCCCGCTTGACGGCGCGGTGGACCGCTCCGGTGGTGAGCTCGGCGGTGGCGATCCCGGTGACCCGGGAGACCAGTTCATGCGCCTCGTCGACGATCAGCACCTCGTGCTCGGGCAGCACGGGTGCGCCTTCGAGGGCGTCGATGGCCAGCAGCGCATGGTTGGTGACCACCACATCGGCGAGTTTCGCGCGCTCGCGGGCGGCCTCGGCGAAACACTCGCCGCCATAGGGACACTTGGTCGCGCCCAGGCACTCCCGGGAGCTCACCGACATCTGCGCCCAGGCCCGGTCCGAGACGCCGGGCGTCATGTCGTCGCGGTCCCCGGTCTCGGTCTCGTCGGCCCAGTCCCGCAGCCGCATGATGTCCTTGCCCAGCTTGCTGCTCGGGCCGCCGAGGGTCTCCGCCGGGTCGAACAGACCCTCGCCCTCGTCACTCGGCGCACCCTCATGGACCCGGTGCAGGCACAGGTAGTTGGAGCGGCCCTTGAGCATCGCGAACTGCGGGCGGCGGCGCAGCAGCGGCTGCAGCGCGTCCACCGTCCGCGGGAGGTCGCGCTGCACCAACTGCCGCTGCAGGGCGAGGGTGGCGGTGGCCACGACCACCCGGTCCCCGTGCGCGAGCGCGGGCACCAGGTAGGCGAGGGACTTACCGGTGCCGGTGCCGGCCTGGACCAGCAGGTTCTCACCGGAGTCCACGGCCGCGGCGACCGCCTCCGACATGGCGACCTGACCTGGCCGCTCCACACCGCCGACCGCGGTGACGGCCGCGTGCAGCAGCTCCCGGAGTCTGCTCGGGGCGATCGGGTCCTCCGACAGGACGTCGGATTCGGCTGGAGCAGCGGTGTCGCCCTCACCGGGCGTAGCAAGTTCAGTCATGGCTTGCTCAGGGTAGACGCAGGGACTGACATCGCGGGTCCGGAAGGGCCGGGGCGGGCCCGGTGACCTGAGCGGGGACCTGCGCGGGGACGTGTCCCGGCGCGCCGAAGGTGGTCAAGGCCGTGCGGGCGGGGAGGCGGTGGACCGGGCGGCCGGTGACCGCGTTCAGGATGGTGGCGGCCCGGTGGGCGCCGAGCCCCAGGTCGGGGGTGCCGACTCCGTGGGTGTGGAGTTCGGCGTTCTGCACATAGAGCCCGGCCGTGACGTCCGGACGCAGGCCGACCCTGTGGTCGAGGTCGACCCGGAACCGGCCTTGTTCGTCCCAGTCGACGAGGTCGGTGAGCGGGTCGAGCAGGGCGGGGCGCCGGGCGGCGTAGCCGGTGGCGAGGACCAGCGCGTCGGTGCGCAGGGTGTGGGCGGCCCCCGTCTCCCGGTGCAGGCAGTCGAGTTCGAGCCCCCCGCAGGGTCCGCGGCGGGCGGCCAGGACCTCGGTGCCCGGCAGGATCTCGGTGTCGGCCGCCGCACCGCCGGTGGTGCGGTCGTAGAGGGCGGCGTGGATCTCGGCGAGGGTCCCGGCGCTGGCGGCCTTGTAGAGCTGCCACTGGTCGGGGACGAGGCGGTCGCGGACGTCCTGCGGCAGGGCGTGGAAGTAGCGGGTGTAGTCCGGGGTGAAGTGCTCCAGGCCGAGTTCGGAGTACTCCATGGGCGCGATGGCGCGGGTCCGGGTGAGCCAGCGCAGCCGCGGCGCGGGCAGGCAGCCCCGGCGGCGGAGCTGGTCGAGCAGGACCTCGGCCCCGGACTGCCCCGAGCCCACGACGGTGATGTCGGCGGCAGCAGCGAGTGTGTGGCGGACCTGGAGGTAGTCCTCGGCGTGGTGCACCAGGCCGGCCGTGTGCAGCGCGGCGAAGGCGGCCGGGACCACGGGTTCGGTGCCCACGCCCAGGACCAGGTTGCGGGTGCGGACGGCGCCGCCGCCCGGGAGCGCCACCAGGAAGAGCCCGGAGACGCCGTCCCAGGTCACGGCGGAGACGGGGCTGCCGAAGCGGCAGCTGCGGAGGTCCCTGGACACCCAGCGGCAGTAGTGCTCGTACTCGCGCCGCGAGAGGTGCTGCTGCTCGGCGAAGTAGAAGGGGAACAGCCGGTCGTGGGCGCGGAGGTAGGCGAGGAAAGACCACGGACTGGTGGGGTCGACCAGGGTGACCAGGTCGGCGAGGAACGGCACCTGCATCCTTGCTCCGTCGAGGAGCAGGCCCGGGTGCCAGCTGAACTCCGGTTTGGCGTCGAGGAAGAGGGTGCGCAGCCCGGGGACGCCGTCGGCGAGGGCGGCGAGCGAGAGGTTGAACGGGCCGATGCCGACGCCCACGAGGTCGTAGGGCTGGGGCTGGTCGCTGGAGAGGTCCACAGGTGGGGTGCTTTCGAGGGGAGGGTCAGCGGCGGTCGTAGATCAGCAGCGCCGCGTGCTTGCCCGGGAGCGGCAGGTCCCGGTCGTGGTGGAAGCCGGCCTTGTGGAAGGCCCGCATGGAGGGGATGTTGCGGACGTCCGGTTCGGCCACGACCCGGCGCGCGGCGTGGCGTTCCCGGAGCACTCGCTCGGCGACCGCCTGCAGCAGGACGCTGCCGAAGCCCCGGCCCCGGTAGTCGGCGGGGCCGAGCAGCAGGTGCAGGCCGGTGTCGTGCGGCCGGGACGGGTAGTGGCGGGCGATGGGGTCGAGGTCGGCCCGGTAGACCTCCCAGTAGCTCATGGGGACGCCGTCGAGCAGGCCCAGGCAGGGGACGCTGCGGCCGTCCCCCTCCAGTTGGACCCGGATGTGGTGCTCCGTCAGCTCGTCCGGCCCGGCGAGGTCCCAGAAGGCCGCCACCACCGGGTCGTTCATCCAGGCGGCGACCAGGGGCAGATCGCGGGGCAGCCGTACGGTCTGCAGCCGGAGCTGTCCGACGGAGGTGTCCATGACGCCCCAGCGGGAGACCCCGTCGAGCAGGTCGGCGCCCTGCAGGCGCAGGGCCGACGGCCGGGGCCTCGCCTGCGGGGGCACGGCGGCGGGGGCGGCTGCCGGAGCGGCCGTCGGGGCGGGGCGTCGGTGGTTCACGGGGTCGCTCCGGTGGTTGCGCGGGCCTGGACGACGAGCGGGTTGGGAATGCCGACATAGACGCTCTGGGTCTCGACCGGGCCGACCAGTTCGTCCAGTCCCTGGAGCCGGGTGAGCAGATTGCCCTTGCAGCGCAGCGTGGGCGCGTCCAGGAGCAGCGCGGGAAGCCGAGAGCCGGTCCCGGACGCGGCCCCGCCGGCCAGGAAGCGCCGCAGCGCGGCGAGCAGCACGCGCTCGTCGGCGAGCCGCTGGGAGCCGAAGGCCCCGACGAGGCCGAGGAGGTGGTTGATGCCGAGGTAGTAGCCGAAGCGCTCGTCGGCGACGGCGTCGGGCACGAAGGTGTCGCTCTCACGGCCGATGCCGGGCAGCCGGGCGGCGAGCGCGGCGGCGTGGGAGTCACGGAAGTAGTAGCCCTGGTTGTCGCGGTAGCGTCCGCCGACGGGCCAGCCGTGGGCGTCCAGCAGGACCAGGGTGTTCTGCTGGTGGGCTTCAAGGGCGATTCCGCGGCCGTCGAGCCAGAGGATCGGCAGGACGACGGCGTCGAGGTAGCGCAGGAACCACTCGGCGGCGACGGTGGCCGCGGGCCGCCCGGTTCGGGTGGCGAGGGCCCGGACGAGGGCGCCGAGTGCCGAGTGCACCGGCGTCCCGGCGACCAGCCCGGCGACGCAGTGCGCGCGGTCCTGCGGGCCGAAGGGGTTCTGCCGGATGACCGTGTCCAGGCCGCCGGCACGGTCGTCCGACCGGTCCTCCGCCGCCGTCCCTGGCAGGTCGACGCCGATCCAGGCGGGGTCGCGGACGATGTCGAAGCCGGGGTGTGCGGCCTGCCACTCGCGGCCGAGGCCGGCCGCGAGCAGCCGGTGGACCTCCACACCCCGGTGGAGTTCCTTGCGGAGGTTCTCCCGGCGGGAGTTGGTGATCGACATGCCCAGGGAGAGCTTCAGCATGTAGGGCTGGTCCGGACGGTAGACCGTGCGGAGGGAGGAGGTGGGGTACCAGAGCGGCCCCGAAGGGCCCAGGTCGTGCAACCGCCCCGTGTCGAGCAGCCCACGGATGTCCGGACGGTGCGTCAGTTCCCGTGCCTGCCACGGGTGCAGCGGAAGGGCCACGGTGCCGGACGGCAGGTCGGGGGCCATCGTGGCGGTGATCTCGGCTGCGCTCAGTGCCAGCGCCGAATCGGTGGCGGCGAGCCCGCGGTCGACCGCGAACCAGTGCAGCGGGTGCGCGCCGCGCAGCTCCGGGGAGTAGGCGGCGGTCTCGGCCTCGCCGAGGCCCTCGCGGCTCTTGGGGGTCGGGTGCAGCGGATGGCCGAGCAGGAGTGCCTGTTCGGTCTCCAGGAAGGGGGACGTGCCGGGGGCGGGCTGCGGGGCGTCCCTGCGGTCCTCGATGAACCTCGCCGTGCGGCGGACCGAGTCGGCGACGCGTCCGGAGAGCTCCGCGGTGTGGCGCGGGGAGGGGGGACGGGGGGCCGCGGTACCGGGGGTGGCCGAGTCACGGGCGAGCAGGGCGGAGACCGTGACGGCGTCCACCGGGTGGCCGGGACCGGTGTCGGCGCACAGGTGGGCCCGGCCGAAGCGGTGCCAGCCGCTGGGCGACCAGTAGCGCACCGGCACGGTGAGCCGCAGCCCGTCCCCGAGTGCCACCCTGAGCGTGCCCGCGGGCGGCTCGGCGAGACCGGTCTCGCGCGCCCAGCAGCGCAGCAGGTTCTCGGTGGCGGCGCAGTCCGCAGCCACGGCGGCGTCCGGATGCAGCAGCGGGTCGTCGGCGGGGCGGTCGTGGGTGGGGCGGTCTTCGGGGGCGGTGACGGCCTGGGCCGGGAAGCCGCCGGCGGCAGCAGTGCTCACGGGTGGTTCTCCTGATCTTCTTCCGCCCCTGCTGCGAGGACCATCCCCAGCAGGCGATCGAGGTCGGCTTCGGTGGTGTTCGGGTTGAGCAGGGTGAGCTTGAGCCGGACCGATCCGTCGGCGAGCGCGGTGCGGCCGACGACGGCGCGCCCCTCCGCGAGCAGCCGTCGGCGCAGCGCGGCGTTGACCCGGTCCGGGCCCGGGTGCGGACCGGTGGGGAGGTAGCGGAACAGCACGCTGGTGAGGACCGGTTCCGCGGTGAGTTCGAGCCGTGGCTCGGCGGCGATGAGCTCGGCTGCGTAGCGGGCCAGGTCGTGGCAGCGGTCCACCAGCGCGCCGAGGCCTTCACGGCCGAGGGTGCGAAGGGTGACGGCGACCTTGAAGGCATCGGTGCGGCGGGTGGTGCGGAGCGACCGGCCGAGCAGCGAGGTGTATCCGGCGTCCTCGTCGTCATCGGGGTTGAGGTAGGCCGCCCGCTGGTCGAGGGGAGCGAACATGGCCGCGTCCGCGGCGAGCAGCACCCCGGCCGCGACCGGCTGCCAGCCGAGCTTGTGCAGGTCGAGTCCGATGGTGTCGGCCAGTCCCAGGCCGTCCAGCAGCGGCGCGAGACGCCGCGAGAACAGGGCTCCGCCGCCGGAGGCGGCGTCGACGTGCAGCCGGACGCCGTGTCGGCGGGCAACGGCGGCGACGGCCCGCAGCGGGTCGATCGCGCCGAGGTCGGTGGTACCGGCGGTGGCGACCACGCACATCGGCGCCCTGCCGTCGGCGCGGGCGTCGGCCAGGGCCCAGTCGAGGACGCGGGGATCGAGCCGGCCGTCGGCGGAGGTCTCGACGGGGACGACGGCGTCCGCTGCCAGTCCGAGGACCCCGGCGGCGCGGGCCACCGAGAAGTGCGCGGCTGCCGAGCAGTGCACGGTGAGTCGTCCGGCGGTGAACGCCTCGCGCGGTGCCGCGTCGCGGGCGAGGAGCAGCCCGGTCAGGTTGGACTCGGTGCCGCCGGTGGTGAACACGCCTGCGGTGCGCTCCGGTTGGGGATAGCCGACGAGTCCGGCCAGGGTGCGCAGGACGGCGAGCTCGACGGAGGTGCTGCCGGGGGCCTGGTCCCAGGAGTCGAGCGAGGGGTTGAGTGCGGAGACCGCGAGGTCAGCCGCGACGGCCACGGCCAGTGGGGGCACCTGCAGGTGGGCGGCGCAGGCCGGGTCCGCGGGGTCCGCGGCGGTGGCGGCGAGGGCCTCGGTGAGCAGCCGAAGGGCGGCCGGGTCGCCGTGCTCGGGGAGCAGGGCGGACGGGTCCAGCAGCGGGGCGAGCGCGGCGGCCACAGCCGCCGGCCCGCCTTCGGGCAGCGGCCCGCCACGCCGCCGCGCCCCCACGCGCAGGGCATCCAGGACGGTGGCGAGCAGCGGCTCCAGCGCGGTGGGTCCGGCCGTGCCCCCGGCGAGGGCCGCCGCCGAGGGCGTGGCAGGCTCTGGGCCCGGATCGGCACCGGACGCGGACTCAGGACCGGAATCGGGGTCTGGTTCCGACAGTGGGCAGGGCATCAGGTTTCACTCCGGTGAACCTCGTCGTGGCCACGCTCCGAGCGGTGGCCGGCTGCGGTTTTCGGCGGCGTGGACGGCACTGGTGTGCTGGTTCTTGCCCCCGGCACCCGTTCCGCTGCGCAGGCCGCGTGGATGGCGTCGGCCAGGCGCTCCAGGACGGCGGCGGCCTGCTCGTCGGTGATGGTGAGCGGCGGCAGGAGCCGCACCACGCTGTCGTGGCGGCCGCCGAGTTCGATGATCAGGCCGCGCGCCAGCGCCTCCGCCCGCACCGCTGCGGCCAGCCGGGGGGCGGCCGGGAGGGCTCCACCCGGGTCGGGGTCGGCGCGCACATCGACCAGCTCGACCCCGAGCATCAGGCCGCGACCCCGGACGTCCCCGATCGCGGGCAGCTCCCGCATCAGTCCCCGCAACCGGGCGAGCAGGTGTTCACCGAGGTCGGCGGCGCGCCCGGCGAGGCCCTGCTCCCTGACATGGCGCAGGGTCGCCGCTCCGGCCGCCATCGCGAGCTGGTTGCCCCGGAACGTTCCGGCATGGGCCCCCGGCTCCCAGACGTCCAGGTCGCCCCGGTAGACGATCGCGGCGAGCGGCAGGCTGCCCCCGACGGCCTTGGATACCACCATGACGTCCGGGACGATCCCCGAGTGCTGGACGGCCCAGAAGGCACCGGTCCGGCCGACGCCGGTCTGCACCTCGTCCACGATCAGGGGAATACCGCGCGCGGCCGTGATCCGCCGCAGCTCGCGCAGCCAGCCGTCCGGGGCCGGGATCACCCCGCCCTCCCCCTGCACCGGCTCCACGATCATTCCCGCAGGCGGCTCGATGCCGCCCTTGGGATCGTCCAGCAGGCTGGCCGTCCAGTGGGTGGAGAGTCGGGCGCCCTCCGCTCCGCCCACCCCGAAGGGGCAGCGGTAGTCGTGGGGGAACGGCAGTCGCACCGGCTGCTGAACCGTTCCGGCGAGGCCCCTGCGCGCCGCTGTGTCGCCCCCGGCCGCGAGCGCGCCCGCCGTCATGCCGTGGTAGGCCCCGGTGAAGGCCAGCAGGCCGCTGCGCCCGGTCGCGGTGCGGACCAGCTTCAGGGCCGCCTCCACGGCGTCCGTCCCCGCCGGTCCGCAGAACTGGATGCGGGCGTCCCGCGCGAACTCCGGCGGCAGGCTGTCGAACAGCTCCGTGGTGAAGGCGTCCTTGACGGGTGTGGCCAGGTCCAGCACATGCAGTGGCGCCCCGGAGTCCAGTACCTCGCGGATGGCCCGGAGCACCACCGGGTGGTTGTGGCCAAGGGCCAGCGCCCCGGCCCCGGAGAGGCAGTCGAGATAGCGTCTGCCGTCGGCCCCCTCCACCGTCATCCCCCTGGCCCGGACCGGGACGATCGGCAGCGAACGCGCATAGGTCCTGGCGGCGGACTCGCGGCCGGCCTGACGGCCGAGCAGTGCCTCCGGTCCGGTGGCTGACGTCGGAACGGGCAATTTCGCTCCCGTGAAGCTCGTGGTGACCGTGCTCCGGACGTTGACCATCCGCAGGGCACTCGTTGGGGTGACGCCCATGTGGTCCAACGAGCCAGACCCCCGCCAATCACGCATGAGTCCGCAGACGACACACAGTCGACACAAACGGCCGGCGGCCGGCCCCCTTCTCCAGGGGCCGGCCACCGGCCGTTCATCCGCTTCATCCGCGCACGGCGCGTCAGCCCGGCTGGGCCGCCACCGCGAAGCGTCCGAGCTCGGACGCGAGGTCCGGCAGGACCCGGGCCTTCATCAGCGTGCCGTCCCCGGTGTGCTCCTCGGACAGCACCTCGCCGTCCTGGTGCACCCGGGAGACCAGGTCGCCCCTGGTGTAGGGGACCAGCGCCAGCACCTCGACCGAGGGCCTGGGCAGTTCGTCCTCGATGAGCCGGAGCAGCTCGTCGACGCCCTGTCCGGTGCGGGCCGACACCACGATGGCGTGCGGCTCGCGGCGCAGCAGGCGCTGCAGGATCTCGGGGTCCGCCGCGTCCGCCTTGTTGATCACGACGATCTCGCGGACGTTCTGCGCGTCCACCGACACGATGACCTCGCGCACGGCGGCGAGCTGGGCCTCCGGCTCGGGGTGCGCGCCGTCGACCACATGCAGGATCAGGTCGGCGTCGGCGACCTCCTCCATGGTGGAGCGGAAGGCCTCGACCAGGTGGTGCGGCAGGTGCCGGACGAATCCGACGGTGTCGGTGAGGGTGTAGAGGCGGCCCCCGGGTGTCTCCGCCCGGCGGACCGTCGGGTCCAGGGTGGCGAACAGCGAGTTCTCCACCAGCACTCCGGCCCCGGTGAGCCGGTTGAGCAGGGAGGACTTGCCCGCGTTGGTGTAACCGGCGATGGCCACCGAGGGCACCTGGTTGCGCCGGCGTTCCTGCCGCTTGGTGTCGCGGCCCTTCTTCATGTCGATGATCTCCTTGCGGAGCTTCGACATCTTCTCGCGGATCCGCCGGCGATCGGTCTCGATCTTGGTCTCACCGGGACCGCGGGTGGCCATGCCACCGCCGCCGCCGGCCGAGGAACCGCCACCGCCACCCATCTGCCGGGACAGCGACGCACCCCAGCCGCGGAGCCTCGGCAGCATGTACTGCATCTGCGCGAGCGAGACCTGCGCCTTGCCCTCACGGGACTTGGCGTGCTGGGCGAAGATGTCCAGGATCAGGGCCGTGCGGTCGACGACCTTGACCTTGACCACGTCCTCCAGGTGGATCAGCTGGCCGGGGCTGAGCTCACCGTCGCAGACGACGGTGTCGGCGCCGGTGGAGAGCACGATGTCGCGCAGCTCCCTGGCCTTGCCCGAGCCGATGTAGGTCGCCGGGTCCGGCCGGTCGCGGCGCTGGATCACGCCGTCCAGCACCTCGGAACCCGCGGTCTCGGCGAGGGCGGCGAGCTCCGCGAGGGAGTTCTCGGCCTCCTCGGCCGTGCCGTCGGTCCAGACGCCGACCAGCACCACACGCTCCAGACGCAGCTGCCGGTACTCGACCTCGGTGACGTCCTCCAGCTCCGTGGAGAGCCCGGTGACGCGCCGCAGCGCCGCACGGTCGGTGCGGTCGTACTGGTCGCCGTCGTAGTCGTTGCTGCGGTATCCGCCGCCGAGGGCCCCGTCGATTCCCGCGAGGTCCTCGTCCATCAGTGCTTCCGCCCGGCGGGGCTCGGAAGTGTCGCGGGGTTCGAACGTGGAGGTCATTGCTTCCTTAGGGTCTCAGAATGCCGCTGGTGCTCTCAGTCGAGAACGTCCCGGTCCAGCCGCGAATTCCCGACGACCGATGGTCGCACGCCCGCTCCGGGGCGGTCACCCGAATTAGGGTTGCCCTGCGGTCCTGCCCGGTACACGTCGTAGACCCCCGGGACCCGGAGCATGGCCCGCATCAGCTCGGGCAACGCACCGGGGTCGGGCAGCTCCACCGTGTAGGTGTGCCGGACCCTCAGCTCCTGCGGGGGCTCCACGGAGGCGGAGATGATGTCGACGCCGGTGGCGGACATCGCCGCAGTCAGGTCCGCCAGCAGCCCCGGCCGCCCCAGGGCGTCGGCCCGGACGGTGGCGCGGTAGCCCATGGGGGCGGCGTCCGGCTGCCAGTCGACCGGCGTCAGCGGCCGCCCGTCGGCGGCCATGGCCGCGCCGGTCGGGCAGTCCCTGCGGTGGACGGCCACGGCTCCGCCCCTGGTGGCGAAGCCGATGAGTGCGTCGGGGGGAACGGGGGTGCAGCAGCGGGCCAACCGCACCGGCGCCTCGGGCAGCCCTGTGGCCATCACCCCGGTGAGCTGTGCCCCGCTCGGCTGCCGCCCCTCGGGGCGGATCGTTTCGCTGGCCCTGAGCGGGCCGGTCGCGACCGGCCCGGTGGGCAGTCGCGCCCCGTCGTCGGCGGCGGCCGGATGCGCGGCCAACCAGCGTTCGATGGCGATGCGCGCGGCTGCGGTGCGGGCGTGGGCCAGCCATTCGGGGGCCGGGCCGCCCGGTTCGCCCGACTCGGTCAGCACATCCACCGCGTCGCCGTCGTGCAGCAGTGTGGACAGTGCGGTGAGCCGGCCGTTCAGCCGCGCGCCGATACATCGGTGGCCGACGTCCTCGCCGAGCGCGTAGGCGACGTCCACACAGCTCGATCCGCCGGGCAGCTGCAGCCGGCGGCCGTCCTCGGTGACCACGGTCAGCTCGCCGTCGCCGGAGAGGTCGGCGGTGAGGGCCGACCAGAAGGTGTCCGCGTCGGGGGTCTCGCGCTGCCAGTCCAGCAGCCGGGAGAGCCAGCCGGGGCGGGCCGGGTCGGTGCGGTCGAGCTCGTCGACCTCTATCGCGGCGCCGGTCGGCTCCTCGACCGTCCGGGCGCCCGGGGTGTCCAGCGCCACCACCCCGAACTCGGCGACCCTGTGCATGCGTTCGGTGCGGACCAGCACCTCCACCACCTCCCCCGCGGAGGTGGTGACGGCGGTGTGCAGGGACTGGTACAGGTTGAACTTGGGGCCGGCGATGAAGTCCTTGAACTCGCCCGGCAGCGGCGTCCAGCAGGTGTGCAGCTCGCCCAGGACGGCGTAGCAGTCGGCGTTCTCCTCCACCACCACCAGCAGCCGTCCGAAGTCGCAGGGCGTCAGTTCGGCGCGGTTGAGCCGGGCCCGGTGCATCGACACGCAGTGCCGGGGCCGCACGGTCACCTCGGCCGCGATCCTGGCCTCGCGCAGCTGGCGCCGCAGCAGCCCGGCGAACTCGCCCAGCGGATCGGCGGCCTCGGCCTGCGCGGCCTCCCTGACCGCGATCAGATCCCTGGTCCGCGCGTACTCCTCGGGGTGGAGGGTCGCGAAGACGATGTCCTCCAGCTCCGTCTTGACCACCTGGATCCCCAGCCGCTCGGCGAGCGGGATCAGCACGTCCCTGGTGACCTTGGCGATGCGCACCTGACTGGCCGGCTTCATGTGCCGGATGGTGCGCATGTTGTGGAGCCGGTCGGCGAGTTTGATGACCATCACCCGGACGTCCTCGCCGGTGGCCAGCAGCATCTTGCGGAAGGTCTCCGCCTCGGCGGCGGCGCCGAAGTCGACCTTCTCCAACTTGGTGACGCCGTCGACGAGATAGGCCACCTCGTCGCCGAAGCCGATGCGCACCTGATCCAGCGTCACCGCCGTGTCCTCGACCGTGTCGTGCAGCAGCGAGGCGACCAGCGTCGTTGTCTCCGCGCCCAGTTGGGCAAGGATCATGGTCACCGCGAGCGGATGGGTGATGTAGGGCTCGCCGCTCTTGCGGGTCTGGCCGCGGTGGGACGCCTCGGCGACCTCGTACGCCCGCCCCAGCAGCGCGAGGTCGGCCCGCGGGTGGTGGCTGCGGTGGGCGCGGACGACGGGCTCCATGGCGTCCGCGAGCTGCGGCCGGGTGCCTCCGGCGAGCAGGGCGGCGAAGCCCGCGCGCCCCAGCCCGGACCGGGCCCGCGCGCGGCGCAGCGCGCCACCGCCGGTCGCG
>Ga0302314_10011342_pt1 | contig 15556 bp, 14 predicted proteins | sample III_Palsa_N2_3_FD_200533 | JGI IMG/M metagenome (GOLD analysis project Ga0302314, IMG submission 200533) | Peat permafrost microbial communities from Stordalen Mire near Abisko, Sweden - III_Palsa_N2_3 | ecosystem: Environmental > Terrestrial > Soil > Palsa > Peat permafrost | place: Sweden...
CCGCGCGTCCTCGCGGCGGTGGTCGTAGAAGCGAATGTTGTCGTCCTGGCGTTCCAGCGGCCAGATCTGCGTCTCGATGAACTCGTCCAGCTCGGCCAGGTAGGCGGTCAGGTCAGCGGGGATGTCGAAATCCATACCCGGTGCCTACCACGCCGGGTACTTCGGGCACTAGGCCGCGGCGGCTACCAGAGATCCCCGCCGGTCAGCACGTAGATGAACGGCACCAGCGGAATCAGGCTGAAGACCGCCCAGGCCACCTTCGCGACCGTGCCCAGGTTCCGCCGGGTCAGCAGGTCGATCCAGATGAGCACGACGGCAATCGGGTGCAGGAAGCACACAAGGAGCTCGATAATCTTCTTCATTTCCCTGACGGTACCCCGCGGCGGGCAGGTTAGCGGTCTGGGAGGCTGCCTCACCAGCAGAGGTGGTACCGGCACACCTGCTGGCCGGCCGCTGCACGGTGCACAATGCCGCCATGGGTATCGCCCTGTATGCCTGGCGCGCGGCCTGGCGCCGGTCGTGGCAGGTGGCTGTGATAGTGGCGCTGATTGGCGGCCTGCTCGGGGCCGTTGCGCTGGCCGCACTCGCCGGAGCACGCCGGACAGACTCGGCCTACGGCCGGTACCTGCAGGCAGCGAAGGCCAGCGACCTGATGATCGATATTCCCGGCCCGCTGCTGACTGTCGTCCGCCAGGTCGAGCACCTGCCCGGCACGGTGTCAGCCGCCGCGTGGCTGGGGCTGAACGGGAACCCGGTCATCGACGGCAAAGTCGATCCGTCCTTTCAGACAGACGCCATAGCGGTGAGCCTGGACGGCGAGTACTTCCGTCAGGACAAGCTGACGGTGCTCGCGGGAAAGCTCCCGCAACTGAACTCGGCCGACCAGATGGCGGTCACCCAGCCGATGGCCACGGCGCTCCGCCTGCACCCCGGCTCTCGCCTGACCTGGCAGTTCGCCCGGGCGAAAGTCGACTTGAAGACCGGGCTCCCGACAGGCAACCCGCATCCGGCGCAGCGCACGACGTTCACGGTCACGGCGATCGTCGCGATGCCACCGGCCCTCGGCGATACGTTCGACCAGGTCGACGGGGCCATCCTGCCGCCTGGTGCCGCTCCCAGGTACCTGGCCTCCGCGTCCAGCCCGTACGTGGAGTGGGCATTCGGCTGGGTTGCGATGCGGCTTCCCGGCGGCGACGCGGGCGTGCCCGCCATGCAGCGGCAGATAGCCGGCCTGGCCGGCACCCTCAGTCACGCGCTGAACTTCCCGGTTACCTTCAATATCCGCCGGCTGGCCATCGTCAAGCACGAGGCCCAGCAGGCAATTGAGCCGCAGGCCGCCGCACTCGCCATCCTCGGCGCCCTGGTCGGGCTGGCCATGCTGGTCCTGGTCGGCCAGGGCCTGACTCAGATGCTGAGCCGGTCAGCGTCCGACGGCAACGTCCTGCGGGCAATGGGGGCATCGCGGGGGGAGGCGGCTCTCGCACTGGCCGTGCCGGGCGGCCTGGCGATCGCAGCCAGCATCGTCTTGTCCGTGGCCGGCGCGGTGGCCCTGTCACCCCTCGCGCCGGTCGGCGAGGTACGGGTCTTTGATCCGCAGCGGGGTATCCGCGCCGACTGGCTCGTGCTGGGCGGTGGCGGGCTGGCCATGCTGATCCTGCTCGGCGGCGTCCTGGCCTGGCTGTCCTGGCGGGCAGTCGGGCGGCCAGCCGGGTCAGCCGCGACCCGGCTGCCGGCGCTGATCTCCGCTTCGAGCCGGAGCGGTCTGCCCGTTCCCGTGCTGACCGGCATGCGATACGCGCTGGAGCGGGGATACGGACCTCAGCGTGCTCCAGTGCGGGCGACGCTCGTCGGATCTGTCGTTGCCGTCATGGCGCTGACCGTCTCGCTGGTATTCAGTGCCAGCCTGAGCGGACTGGTCAACGATCCGGCCCGCTACGGGTGGAACTGGACGACGCTTCTCCAGACGCAGGGCGGGTGGGGCGCATGGGAGCCCGCCTCCATGACTGCTGCGGTACCTCGGCAGCCCGGCATAGCCGGATGGTCGGAGTTCGGCTTCAGCCAGCTGGTGATCGATCACCAGGAAGTTCCCGTTCTCGGCTTGCTCCGGCAGCTTGGCTCGGTTCAGCCGCCTACGACCAGCGGTCACGCGCTCGCCGGAGCGAACCAGATCGAGCTGGGCGCGGTCACGATGCGTCAGCTAGGTGTGCACATCGGCGAGAAGGTTACCGTCGGCACATCCAGCGATCCGGCCGCGCAGACTTTTACGCTGGTCGGCACCGTGACGCTCCCGTCCATGGGTACCGTCCTGACCGATCATGTGTCCCTGGGCAGGGGCGCCATGATGGAAGAAGGCGCGCTGCTGAAGGTGCAGGACCTCCCGCCTTTCACTATGGCGACGTTCACGAATTCCACGACCCTGCAGGATGCACTCAGCTCGCCTTCCTATCCGTCGGCAGTCGCTCTCGATGCGACTTCACCTGCTGCCGCGAGCCGGGCGAGAGCCAGGATCCTGAAAGCCGAGCCGGACCAGACTCCGGGCGGCATGTACGCGCTGCCGCCACAGCAGGGAGCACAGGTCGTTGACCTGCACCGGATGGGCGGGCTGCCGATCTCCATCTCACTGGGCGTGGCGGTCGCCGCGGTACTGGCCCTCGGTCTGACGATTGTCGCGTCGGTACGGCAGCGGCGGCGCGAGCTAGCCCTGCTCAAGTCCCTCGGCATGCGCCGCAGGCAGCTCCGGACCGTGGTGATCAGCCAGACGAGCACCGTCCTGCTGGTGGCCATTGTCATCGGCATCCCGCTGGGCATCGCCGCCGGACGGTGGGCGTGGACGGCCTTCGCCAGTGAGATCGGCGTGGTGCCCGCTCCGGTAGTACCGGCCGCGGCGATAGTCATCGGAATGCTGGCGCTCCTGGCGGTCGGCAACCTGCTGGCGACCTGGCCCGCGGCCATCGCCGCCCGGATTTCGGTAGCCCGCGTCCTGCGATCGGAGTGAGCCCGCGCACCCGGCCGCGCACCCGGCCGGGCTAGGATCGCCGCGTGACCGATCGCGACTTTCCGCGGCTTCCGGACGGCTTCACCTGGGGTGTCGCGACCGCCGCGTACCAGATCGAGGGTGCCGTCGCGGAGGACGGCCGCGGCGACTCGATCTGGGACACATTCTGCCGGCAGCCGGGCGCCATCCGGGACGGCCAGACCGGCGATGTCGCAGACGACCATTACCACCGGTGGCCGGAGGACGTGGCGCTGATGGCCAGGCTTGGTATCGGCAGCTACCGGTTCTCGCTGGCGTGGCCGCGGATCCAGCCGGCCGGGTCCGGCCCGGGCAACGCGGCCGGCCTCGACTTTTACGACCGGCTGACCGATGCGCTCCTGGCCGAGGGCATCACGCCAGTGCCCACTGTCTATCACTGGGACCTCCCGCAGCCGCTCGAGGACGCGGGCGGCTGGATGACCCGCGATACCGCCTACCGGCTCGCCGAGTACGCCGGGCTCGCCGCGGAGCGGCTCGCGGACCGGATCCCGATGTGGATCACCCTGAACGAGCCGTTCGTGGTGACCGCGTTCGGCTACGCACTCGGCCTGCACGCCCCCGGCCGCGCACTGATGCTCGATGCCCTCGCCACCGCGCACCATCAGCTGCTCGGCCACGGACTGGCGACCGCTGCGCTGCGCGCCGCCGGCGCCCGACAGGTCGCGATCACCAACAACTACTCCCCGGCCTGGCCGGCCACTGACAGCGTCGCGGACCTGGCCGCCGCGGCCGCCTACGACACACTGCACAACCGGATGTACACCGACCCGCTGCTGCTCGGCAGCTATCCCGATCTTTCCGCGTTCGGCGTCGGCCCGGATGGCCCTGACGGCGTGCGCGACGGGGACCTGACGGTCATCGCCGCGCCGGTTGACGCACTCGGCGTGAACTACTACAACCCGACCCGGCTGTCGGCGCTGCCCGGCGCGCCATTGCCGTTCCAGATCGAGCCGATCCCCGGCTACCCGGTCACCAGCTTCGGCTGGCCGGTTATCCCGGCTGGCCTGACCGAGATCCTCACGACACTGGCCCGGCGGTACGGCGACCGGCTGCCGCCGGTCTACATCACCGAGAACGGGTGCTCGGTCGCTGACGAGCCGGACGCGGCCGGCGCCGTCGACGACCAGCCGCGCATCAGCTACCTGGACAGTCACATCCGCGCGGTCGCGGACGCCATCACCGCGGGCGTGGACATCCGCGGCTACCTGGTCTGGTCGCTGCTGGACAACTTCGAGTGGGCCGAGGGGTACGCGCAGCGGTTCGGCCTGGTGCACGTCGACTTCGACACGCAGGTCCGGACGCCGAAAGCGTCGTTCGGCTGGTACCGGGACCTGATCACGGCGCACTCCGGCCGCGCACACCAGGCGCAGCAGCAGGGCTGAAGCGCCAGGCACGTCACCTCAGCCGGCGGCGGCGGCCTGCCGCCGGCCATCCGCGCAGCCTTCCCGCGCAGGCTTCCGAGCGCCTGGGCGAGCTGCTGCACCGGCACGCCGGTCATCACGACGGCCGGCTGGTACCGGTTCGTGTTCGTCTTCAGCGACACCTACGGTTACGCCTACCTGACCGAGTCGGTGCGCAGCGAGGCGACCGGCAAGCAGATTGCGACCTCGGGTCCGGAGCCGGCGGGCGGCACCACCGCAGAGCGGATCTCCAAGTGGGGCGGCCCCGGCTACTTCTGGCTGCCGACCGAGGACTACAGCGGCCTGCCGCTGGCCTCAGCCATGTCGCGCCGCGTGCCTGCATCAGCTGCCATCTGCCGCCGGGCGGCGGACAATGGCTGAGGCAACGGCAGAGGAGGCTACGTGGACCAGCCGGAGCAGCACGCGCATCCGCTCGATCCCCTGACAGCGGACGAGATCAGCCTGGTCGCTGCCGCGCTGCGACAGCAGCAGGGTGTCAGGGACGGCTGGCGGTTTGCCTCGATCGAGCTGGCGGAGCCGGAGAAGAGCGAGCTCGCGGCCGGTCCTGGCGGCATCGCGAGGACCGCGCACGCAATCTGCTGGAATACCGCGGACGGGCAGGCGTACCGGGCCACGGTGACGCTGCCGGCCGGCCTCGTCACGCACTGGCAGCACCTGCCGGGAGTGCAGCCGAACATGACCGTCGACGAGTGGCATGAGTGCGACGAGATGCTGCGCCGCCACCCGGCCCTCGTAGCCGCTCTCGACCGCCGCGGCATCACCGACCTCAGCCGCGTGCTCACCGACGTGTGGGCATACGGGGCAGCGCTCGTGCCCGATCAGTATCGCGGCCGCCGGATCGGCTGGTCGGATGTGTGGGAGCGCGGTAGCCCGGACGGCAGCCCGTACGCCCATCACATCACCGGCCTGCACCCGGTTGTCGACCTGAACCGGATGGAACTGCTGGAGCTGGAAGACGACTGGGCCGAGGGCGGCCACGACCGGCCTGAGGTGCGCGGCGAGTACCTGCCGAGGCTGACGGGCCTCCCGCTCCGCGAGGTCAGGCCGCTGCAGGTCAGCCAGCCAGCAGGGGTCTCGTTCACGCTGGCCGGCCGGCTGCTGCGCTGGCAGAACTGGGAGCTGCGGCTCGGCTTCAACTACCGCGAGGGACTGGTGCTGCATACCGTCGGTTTCACCGACGGCGGCCGGCTGCGGCCCGTCGCGCACCGGATGTCGTTCGCGGAGATGATCGTGCCGTACCGGGACGCGACGCCGGACCATTACCGGAGGACTGCCTTCGACGTCGGCGAGTGGGGTCTCGGGTTCATGACCACGCCGCTGGAACTGGGCTGCGACTGCCTGGGCGAGATCCGCTACCTGGACGCCGTGCTGCACGACTCGTACGGCGAGCCGCGCACGATCCGCAATGCCGTCTGCATCCACGAGGAGGACGACGGCATCCTGTGGAAGCACGTCGACGAGCGCACCGGGGCGGAGGTCCGCCGGGCGCGGCGGCTGGTGATCTCCTTCCACGTCACCGTCGCCAACTACGAGTACCTCGTGTACTGGCGCTTCTACCAGGACGGCAACATCGAGTGCGAGGTGCGGGCGACCGGGATCATGGTGACGTCCTCGTTCCCGCCCGGGCGGGCGCCGGCTACCGGCGCGATCGTGGATCAGCGGACCTACGCGCCCTATCACCAGCACTTCATCGTGGCCAGGCTGGACCTGGACGTCGACGGCGGGCCGAACACGGTGTCAGCGGTTCAGTCGCGCGTGCTGCCGGTCAGCGACGACAACCCCTACGGTCTCGCGCTCGTGACGGAGCAGACGCCGCTCCGGACCGAGGCCGACGGCCGGCAGGATTACGACTGGGACAAGCAGCGCACCTGGACGATCGCCAGCACCAGGACGGTCAACGGGCTTGGCGGGCGCCCCGCCTATAAGCTGATCGCCGGCGGCTCCTTCCCGCCGCTGATCGACGAGTCCTCGCCTGCGTTCCAGCGGGCCGAGGTCATCGGGCACACGCTGTGGGTGACACCGTATGCTCCCGGCGAGCGCTGGCCGTGCGGCGAGTTCCCGAACCTGAGCGCAGCCGACTACGGCCTGCCGGCCTGGACGGCGCGCGACCGGCCGATCGAGGATACCGACGTGGTGCTGTGGCACGTCTTCGGCCTGCACCACATCACCAGGCCGGAGGACTGGCCGGTAATGCCGTCGGACCGGACGTCGTTCTGGCTCAAGCCCTGGGGGTTTTTCGACCGGAACCCGGCGCTGGACGTGCCGCCCGGCGCGCACTGACCCGCTAGGTTAGCGTCCCATGACAGCAGAGCCGGCCCCGGGCGTCGTGGAGATTTACACCGACGGTGCGTGCAGCGGCAATCCCGGTCCCGGCGGCTGGGGCGCAGTGCTGACCTACCGCGGCCGCACCAGGGAAATGCGCGGCGGCGAGGCCACGCCGACGACCAACAACCGGATGGAGCTCATGGCCGCCATCCGGGCCCTGGAGAGTCTCACCCGGCCATCCGCGGTCCGGCTTTACACCGACAGCTCCTACGTGCGCGGCGGCGTCACGGGCTGGCTGGCGGGCTGGAAGCGCAACGGCTGGAAGACCGCGAGCAAGCAGCCGGTCAAGAACGAGGACCTCTGGCGCCGGCTCGATGACGCCACCCGCCAGCATGAGATTCAGTGGCTCTGGGTGAAGGGGCACGCGGGCAATCCCGGCAACGAGCGGGCCGACGCACTGGCCAATCAGGGTATGACCGAGGCCGTGGCCGCCGCGCGCCGGGGCTGACTGCACCGCCCCGGAACCAAAAACTCGCCCTGGCGGAGCTAGCGCACCGCCAGGGCGAGCCCGATGACCGGTCCCCCCCGGATTCATCTGAATGGGTCCCCCGCTACACAGGATGACATATCAATCACAGAGCGTCCTCATGGGGGCCCTGTTGGCGTGTCGCAGGTCAGAAGAAGATCAGCTTGACTGCGGAGATCACGCCGATCACGACAACGAAAATCCGCAGCGCGAGCGGCGGCAGCCGGCGGCCGAACCGGGCTCCGAGCAGCCCGCCGATGGTCGAGCCCACGGCGATGAGCAGCACGACCAGCCAGGCGACGTGCGCGAAGATGATGTAGACGATGGCGGCGGTGCCGTTCACGACAGCCACCAGCACGTTCTTCGCGCCGTTCACACGCTGCATGCTCTCGTCCAGGAAGGTCCCGAGCAGCCCGATGACGAGCACGCCCTGGGCGGCACCGAAGTAGCCGCCGTAGGCGGCCGAGGCGAACACCCCGGTGCCGAGAACCGGGCCGGTGCGCTCCCGGCCGTCGGCGCCCGCCTCGTCCTGCTCCTCCCGGCGGCTGCGGCGGGCGCTGATGCGGCCGCTGAGCCAGGGCTGGATCAGCACCAGCACGCACGCGATCAGGATGAGCGCGGGCACGATCAGCCTGAAGGAGCTCGACGGCAGTGAGAGCAGCGCCGCAGCGCCGGCCACCGACCCGGCCGCGGCGATGACCCCGAGCCTGATCAGCCTGCTGCGCTGGCCCGCCAGCTCCCGCCGGTAGCCGACGGCACCGCTGACATTGCCGGAGACCAGGCCCACATTGTTGGAGACGTTAGCCACGACCGCCGGGAACCCGAAGGCGAGGAGCGTCGGGAAGGTGATCAGCGATCCGGACCCGACGACCGCGTTGACCGCGCCGGCTGCCAGCCCGGCCCCGAAGATCGCGAGTGCCTCAGCCGGTCCCACGGTTGCCTCGCATGCAGCCGATCGTAGGCCAGCGGCATAGCAGGCGAGCCGGGTGGTGGCGCACTGTGAGCAGGACCACAGCCCGGCCGGCCGGGCCAGCTCGCACCGCCATCATGCGGCTCAGGGCAGCTGCGCGGCCCGCGCCGACCAGCGCGCCGCGCGCCGCTCCACCTGAAGCGGGACGCCGAAGCACCGGGACAGATTGCGCTCGGTGAACACCTCCGCCAGGGGGCCGGCGGCCAGCACTGACCCCTTGCGCATGAGCATCGCGTGCGTGAAGCCCTCCGGCACTTCCTCGACGTGATGCGTGACCAGCACCATCATCGGCGATCTCGGATCACGCAGCAGCGCGGCGATGCGGCGCAGCAGGTCCTCGCGGCCACCCAGGTCGAGCCCGGCAGCAGGCTCGTCGAGCAGCAGCAGCTCCGGGTCGGCCATCAGCGACCTGGCGATCTGAACCCGCTTCCGCTCGCCCTCGGACAGCGAGCTGAACCGCCGCCGGATGAGGTGCGCGCAGCCGAGCGCATCCAGCAGCTCGACAGCCCGGGTGACGTCGAAGGAGTCATAGTCCTCCGCGTGCCGGCCGAGGATTCCGTAGGAGGCGGTCAGCACCAGATCGATGACCTTCTCCTGAACGGGCACCTGATCGGCGATCGCCGAGCTCGACATGCCGATCCGGGTGCGCAGGTCGGCGATATCCGCCTCGTGCAGCGGCTCGCCAAGGACCTCGACAGTTCCGTTCGTCGGCACCAGCAGCGTTGCGGCCACCTGAAGCAGCGTCGTCTTGCCTGCCCCGTTCGGCCCGATGATGACCCAGCTCTCGTCGCTGCGAGCCGTCCAGCTGACGTCACGCAGCAGCATCGACCGGTCATAGCGGACCCCCACACCGCGCAGCCTGAGTACCTCAGCCGCCATCCGGTTCCCTCCGAGCGCCACCATCTCAGCTCGAACTTACGGCATGACGGCACCCTCGCGGCCCGCACCCGCCGCGACACCCGCGAATGCGCCCGTCAGCCCTGATAGCGGACGGCCAGCAGTGCGGCCTGCGTCCGGTCGCTCACGCCCAGCTTGGCGAGCACGGCGCTCACATGCGCCTTGACCGTCTTCTCCGAGACCTGCAGTGCCCTGGCGATCTCGCGGTTCGAGCGGCCGTCCGCGAGCAGGCTGAGCACCTCGCGCTCGCGGGCGGTCAGTGCCCCGATGCCACGCCCGGCACCCGCCGGCGGTCCAGCCAGGTGCCCCGCGGCACCCGGCGCCAGCACGGTGTGGCCGTCACGCACCGAGCGGATGGCCCGCACCAGAGCGTCCGGGTCCACGTCCTTGTACAGGAAGCCCGCGGCTCCTGCCTGCAGCGCGAGCGCCGGCCCGGCCGGCCCCGCCGCGCTGGTCAGTACCAGCACGCGGGTCGCGGCGGCGTGCTCGCGCAGCCGGGTCAGGACGCCGATGCCGTCGAGCACCGGCAGCTTGAGGTCCAGCAGCAGCACATCGGGCCTGTGCTCCAGGGTCAGCCGGACGGCCTCGGGCCCGTCGCTGGCCTCGCCGACCAGGCAGATGTCGTCCTGCACCTCGAGCAGCACGGCCAGACCCTGCCGGACGACGGGGTGATCATCGGCGATCAGAACGGTCATGGGCGCCGGGCGGGTCATCGCGGGCCGCCTGGCACCGACAGCCGGACCCTGGTTCCGGTGGCCGGCGCGGACACGACCGTCAGCCTCCCGCCGGCCGAGCTCGCCCGCTCGCGCATCGAGGACAGGCCGAGGCCCGCCTGCGGCGCTCCGGCATCGAATCCGCACCCGTCGTCGCTGACCTCCAGCACCACGCTGCGCTGACGCTGGCGAAGGGACACCGTCACCCGCCGCGCACCCGAATGCCGGAGCGCGTTGCCGATGGCCTCCTGTGCGACCCGGTACACCGCGGTCTCCCGCACCGGATCGAGGTCCGGCAGCCCGGCGGCACGCACAACCACCTCGGTACCGTGGGTGCCTCCGGCCATCAGCGCGTACCCGCGCACCGATTCAGTCAGGCCACCAGCCACCAGCTCAGGCGGCGCCAGGCCGTCAATCACGGCGCGCAGCTCAGCCTGCGCCTGCCCGGCCAGGGCAGCCAGGCCGTCGATCTCCTCGATCGCGCGGGCCGGATCCCGTGCCACCAGGACAGCGGCTGCCCGCGCCTTCGCCCGGACGCTGAAGAGCTTCTGCGACACCGCGTCATGCAGGTCCCTGGCCAGCCTGGCCCGCTCCTGCAGCACCGACAGCTCCCGGCCGCGCTCATACAGGCGGGCATTGGTCAGCGCAATCGCTGCGTGCGCGGCGAAGAGGCTGAGCAGGCGCTCGTCCCGCTCGGTGAAACCGCCCGGCTCCGCCTTGCAGGCGGCGAAGATGAAGCCCAGGATCTGCTCGCCTTCCCGGATGGGCACGCCGAGCACGTCGCTCAGCTCGGGATGCGCAGCCGGCCAGCCCCAGAATCTGGGGTCGGCCCGGATGTCATCCAGGCGCAGCGGCCTGCCCTCCCTGAGCATGACCGCCAGCATGCCGTGCTGGCGCGGCAGCGGCCCGATCGCGGCCTGCTCGCGGGCAGTGAGCCCGTCCACCACGAACTCGGCGAACGACCCGGCATCGTCGGGCACGCCGAGTGCGGCGTAGCGGGCACCAGCCAGTGACCGGGCGGACCGCACGATCATCTGCAGCACGTCCCTGACGGACAGCTGACTGGCGACAGCCAGCACTACCTGGCTGACACGCTGGAAAATCTCGTCCTGGCCGGGGTCGCCAGCCGGATCACCGCCAGCCGGACGCGGAGCCTGAGCCATAACCACGACGGTACCTGCGGGCTGGCCGGAGCGGATCGGGCGCAGGTCGTACGACCATGGTCGAAGGGCCGCCGGGACCGCGGCCCGATGTTCAGCAGCCGCCGGCTGCCTAGCGTCGGCTTCATGAACAGTTCTCCCATCGCAGTCGTCACCGGCGCATCCCGCGGGCTCGGGCACGCGCTGGCAGGCGCCCTCGCCTCGGCTGGCTACCGGCTCATCATCGACGCACGCGACGGACAGGCACTCGCGGCGGCGGCCGCAGCCCTTCGGTCGCGGCATGACCTGCCGGCCGGCGCCGTGCTGGCGGTGCCCGGCGACATCGCCGACGCCGCGCATCGCGCCGAGCTGGCGGCAGCCTCGGCGGCGGCTGGCGGTGCCAGCCTGCTGGTCAACAACGCCGGCACGCTCGGCGCGAGCCCGCTGCCCGCACTCGCCGACTACCCGGTCGAGGCCCTACGGGCGGCGCTCGAGGTGAATGTGGTCGCACCGGTCGCGCTCACCCAGCTGCTGCTGCCCGGCCTGCGCGAGCACGGCGGCGCCGTGCTCACCATCACCTCCGACGCGGCTGTCGAGGCCTACGCGGGCTGGGGCGGCTACGGAGCCGCGAAGGCCGCGCTCGAGCAGGCCTGTCACGTCCTCGCTGCCGAGGAGCCGGCCGTCCGGGTCTGGCGGGTCGATCCCGGCGACCTGCGCACGCAGATGCATCAGCAGGCCTTCCCCGGTGCCGACATCTCCGACCGCCCGCTGCCGGGCAGCGTCATGCCCGCATTCACCCGGCTGATCAGCGAGCGCATGCCGAGCGGCCGGTACCGCGCTGCCGACCTGATGCCGGCCGGCGCCGCGGCCGCCGGAGTGCAGTCGTGACTGCCACAGCGGATCTCGCTCCCGCGCCTGCCGGCCGGCGGCCCGTGCGCACCGTCGAGCCCGGCCTGCCGCCCGAGCTCGCGGCGCACGAGCCACCCGAGGCAAGGGGCGCGGGCAGAGACGACGTCCGGCTGCTCGTCAGCAGGACCGCGGCCGGGGAAGTCACCAGCCACGCCTTTGCCGAGCTGCCGCAGCTGCTGCTGCCCGGCGATCTGCTCGTGGTCAACAACTCAGCCACGCTGCCGGCGGCGGTGGCCGTGCGCGCCGGAGCGCCCGGCGCCGGCACCGTTCACTTCTCCACGGCCATGCCCGAGGGAGACTGGCTCGTCGAGCTCCGGTCCGGCCGCGGGCAGGCCAGTGCCCCGTTCGGCGGTGGAAGCCCCGGCCAGCGGCTGCGGCTGCCGGGCGGCGCGGAGCTGGCGCTCGGCAGCCGGTTCAGCCGCCGGCTGTGGCGGGCACGCCTGTCCACCGCTGTCATCCCCTACCTGCTCCGGCACGGCACGCCGATCCGGTACGCCTACGTGCCCGCAGCCTGGCCGATCGAGGCCTACCAGACCGTCTTCGCCACCTGGCCGGGGAGCGCCGAGATGCCCAGCGCAGCCAGGCCGTTCACACCGGAGATCGTGACGAGGCTGGTCAGCCGGGGTATCGCGATCGCGCCGGTCACGCTGCACACCGGGGTCTCGTCGCTGGAGGGCGGCGAGGACCCGTACCCGGAGTCCTTTGACGTCCCGGCCCCGACCGCCCGGATGGTGAACCTGACCAGGCGGACCGGGGGGCGGGTGATCGCGGCGGGCACCACGGTCGTCCGCGCGCTGGAGACGGCAGCGCTGGAGACGGCCACGCTGGGCGCTCCAGCGGCCCGGGCCGGGGCGGCAGCCGGCTGGACGTCCCATGTCGTCACTCCGGAGTCCGGCGTCGCGGTAGCGGACGGGCTGCTGACCGGCCTGCATGAGCCGCGGTCCACGCACCTGTGGATGCTCGCCGCCTTCGCCGGCCAGGAACTGCTGAGCCGCTGCTACCGGGTGGCAGCCGAGCACGGCTACCGCTGGCATGAGTTCGGCGACGTGCACCTGCTGCTGCCCTGACCCGCCGGCGTCCGCCTGCGCCGCGGCAGCACCGCGCACCCGGCTGCCAGCGCGGGCCGCCGGGTCGATAGCGTTAGCAGCGCTATGGACGGTCCGCAGATCACGCTGCTGGTGACCCTGACTGGCCGGGACCGGCCCGGCGTCACATCCCGGCTATTCAGCGTGCTGTCCGGGCACGAGCTCACGGTGACCGATGTCGAGCAGGTGGTGATCAGGGGCCGGCTGGTACTCGGCGTGCTCCTGGCCGCCGCCGGCTCGCCCGACCTGACCGCCATCCATCAGCAGATCACCTCGCTGGCCGATGACCTGGGCATGGACGCCGAGATCACGATGGGTTCCGGCGAGCCGTCCCAGCGTCTGCGCGGCAGGCTGCACGTGACCGTTCTGGGGCGCCCGCTGCGCCCGTCGGCCATTGCCGCCATCGCGGGCCGGATCACTGCGCACGGGGCCAACATCGACCGGATCGGGCGGCTGGCCAGCCGCCCGGTGACGTGCCTGGAGTTCGAGGTGTCCGGTGCTGATCCGGGCGGCCTGCGGACGGCCCTGGCGCGCGAGTCGGTACAGCTCGGCGTCGACGTCGCCGTGCAGCGCGCGGGCCTGCACCGGCGCGCGATGCGGCTGGTCGTGATGGATGTCGACTCAACCCTGCTGCAGGACGAGGCGATCGAGCTGCTAGCTGCCCGCGCAGGCTGCGCGGCTGAGGTGGCCGGCGTCACTGAGGCCGCGATGCGCGGCGAGCTTGATTTCGCCGAGTCGCTGCACCAGCGCGTCGCGCTGCTGGCCGGACTCGACGCCTCCGTCATTGATGACGTGCTCGCCAGCCTCAGGCTGGCACCGGGGGCGCGGACGCTGATCAGGACGCTGAAGCGGCTCGGCTACCGGTGCGGCGTGGTGAGCGGCGGCTTCACGCAGATCACCGACTGGCTGACGCTGGAACTCGGACTTGACTTCGCCGAGGCCAACACGCTGGAGATCGTGGCCGGGAAGCTCACCGGGCGGGTCGTTGGTCCTGTGGTGGACCGGCCGGGCAAGGAACGGGCGCTGCGGCAGTTCGCGGCCGCCGCCGGCGTCACGGTCAGCCAGACGGTGGCAGTGGGCGACGGGGCGAACGACCTGGACATGATCTCTGCCGCCGGGCTCGGCATCGCCTTCAACGCCAAGCCGGCCGTCCGGGATGCCGCCGACACCTCGCTCAGCGTTCCGCATCTGGACGCGATCCTGTACCTCCTCGGCATCTCCCGCGAGGACGTGGAGGCTGCCGACGCGGAGGATCCGCTGCTGGCTGCCCCCAGCTCGCTGGCGGACGGCAGTTAGTCCGCTGCGTGCGGCGCCCACGACGCGGCCAGGGTGCCACCGCCCGTGGACAGGCTCTCCCAGTCGCCGGCCAGGTCAACTACGGCGATCGCCGCGGGGGGGAATTCCGGCTCCGCCGCGGTCAGGATCGCGATCAGGCCAGCCGCCGCGGGATTGTGCCCGATGTAAAGCAGCGACCGGACGCCGGCCGCAGTCTGCCTGATGATCTCCATGAGGTCGCCCGCGTCGGCCTGATACAGCTCGCGCTGCGTGCTAACCGGGATCGCGCCGCCTAGCTCCGCCGCCACGTACTGCCACGTCTGCCTCGTTCGCCTGGCGGCGGAGCAGATCACCGCGTCGGGCCGGAAGTCATGCCCGGCTAGCCAGCGGCCAGCCGCGACGCTCTCCCGCAGCCCGCGCGGCCGCAGGGCTCGCTCGAAGTCCGGGCCGCCCGGCAGCTCGCCCGCCTTGGCATGGCGCATCACGATCAGCCTGCGCAGGTCCTGCATGGCATCCATAGTCCGCCACGAGGCGCCTGCAGGCAGGCAGGCGCGCGGTCGGGATCCGGAGGTGACGGCAGGAACTCACAGAACCGGCCCTGACACGGCAGCGGGCGCCGGGTCACAAGGACCCGGCGCCCGCCAGCCTGCTGCAGTCAGCCGCCGTCCGGCTGAGCTCAGGCGGAGACCTTATCGGGCTCTGACCTGGCCTCTGTGCCGCCGGAGGAGATGCTGGCCGAGCGGCGCTTGGAGATGATGATCGCTCCCGTCACGATGGCGATAGCCACGATCGCCACCACGGCCCGCAGGCCCAGGTTGTCGCTGTACTCGACCACGCTCGTCGCAATCAGCAGCGAGACCAGGTTCATCACCTTGATCAGCGGGTTGATGGCAGGGCCCGCGGTGTCCTTGAACGGGTCACCGACCGTGTCGCCGATGATGGTGGCCGCGTGGGCTTCCGAGCCCTTGCCGCCATGGTGACCGTCCTCGACCAGCTTCTTGGCGTTGTCCCAGGCACCGCCCGAGTTGGCCAGGAAGACGGCCATCAGCGCGCCGGCCGCGATCGCGCCGGCCAGGAAGGAGCCGAGCGGCGCGTAGCCGAAGGCAAACCCGACCGTGATGGGCATGAGCACCGCCAGCAGGCCGGGTGTTGCCAGCTCGCGCAGCGAGTCCCTGGTGCAGATGTCGACGACGCGGCCGTACTCCGGTTTCTCCGTGAAGTCCATGATTCCCGGGTGGTTGCGGAACTGATCGCGGACCTCGATCACGACCCGGCCGGCCGCCCGGCCGACCGCCATGATCAGCAGGCCGGCGAAGAAGAAC
>Ga0302314_10011344_pt1 | contig 15553 bp, 14 predicted proteins | sample III_Palsa_N2_3_FD_200533 | JGI IMG/M metagenome (GOLD analysis project Ga0302314, IMG submission 200533) | Peat permafrost microbial communities from Stordalen Mire near Abisko, Sweden - III_Palsa_N2_3 | ecosystem: Environmental > Terrestrial > Soil > Palsa > Peat permafrost | place: Sweden...
AGAATCTTCCGTTCAAGCGTAGCCTTTAACTCGCCGTTTCTGCTTTGCGTCATACGGTGTGACGAAAGGCCCACGGGGCGAGGGAAAGTCACGCGATATGGCCGGCGAAGTCGAACTCTCCTTGCGTGGCCCGGACGCGTACCGGCTCGCCCGCGCGGCCGTGGAGGGAATGGAAGCGCACAAGGTCTGGCCGACCCCGCTCAACTTCGAGCTCTGGCTGCACTATGTCGGCGATCCGGAGAGCCCGCTCGGCCTGGCGATCAAACAGCTTCTGAACGACGGCGAACCTATCACCGAGGCGGTGGCCGAGGGCCTGGCCGCCGAATACCTGCCCAAGGCGCGGCTCAATGAAGAAATTCGCGACGCCGGCGACAGGCTGAACGAGCAGCTCGAAAACATCTCGGCCGCCATCAAGGTGGCGCAGAAATCCACCGACGCCTACGGCAAGGCCCTAGCCGGCGCCAGCGAAGAGCTCTCCGGCCCCGAGCAGGTCGACAGCCAGGTCATGGTCCGGCTGGTGCACAGCCTGGCCGGCGCCACCAAGAAGGTGCAACGCGAGAACGCCTCGCTGGAAAAGCGCCTGACCGCCTCCACCAACGAGGTCGGCCGGCTGCGCGAACACCTGGAGCAGGTGCGGCGCGAGGCCATGACCGACGCCCTGACCACCCTCGCCAACCGCAAGGCGCTCGACGACGGCCTGGCGCGCCAGTGCGCCGAGGCGGACGCCGCCGCCAGCCCGCTGACCATGGCGATCGTCGATATCGATCACTTCAAGCGCTTCAACGACACCTGGGGCCACCAGACCGGCGACCAGGTGATTCGCTATGTGGCCAGCGTCATGGCCCGCCTAGGCGACTCGCCGCGGCTGTCGGCCCGTTTCGGCGGCGAGGAGTTCGCCGTGCTGTTCCCGCAGGAACGGATGAACGAGGTCGCGCGCGAACTCGACGGCATCCGCCGCGAGATCGGCTCGCGAACTCTGAAGCGCCGCTCCACCAACGAGGACCTCGGCGCGGTGACCGTCTCCATCGGCGTGGCGGAATACCTCAAAGGCGAAGGCCCCGGCGCCTTCATCGAACGCGCCGACGCCGCCCTCTACGCCTCCAAGCGCGCCGGCCGCGACCGCGTCAGCTGCGCCGAACCAGCCCAGTCCGAAGCGGCTTAGAGCGCGTTCCGAAAAGTGGGAACCGGTTTTCGGATCAAACGCGCGTCAAAACAAAACCCTGGAGCGCCGATCTGATCCATCAGATCGGATCGTGCTCTAGGCGCTCGGCGGGCCGAAACCGTCAATCTGAGAGCACCAGCTCCGCGCCGTTAAGGATATAGCGGGCGTAGCGGTAGTCGTGGATGAAGGCGATCCGGCCGTCTCGCCACTCCAGGCACATGACATAGCTGGGTGTCGACGCCGGACCATCCGCGAACACGGCGACGACCTCGCGTCGCTCAAGCCAGGCAGGGACCAGGCGGACCGGGTCGAACCCTTCGTAGAACGAAAAGAACCGGCCGACGTCCGCTGCACCGGCACGGGGCGGATAGGTCGCCTGGTTGAGCCTGACGTCATCCGCCAGGAGGGCGCGCAGGCCGTCCCAGTCGCGCTGATTGAACAAGGCGGCGTAGCGCGCGACCGCCGCCGAGGGCGCGTGACGGCCAGGCTCAGGCGCCGCCCGGGCGTTGAGCTGTTTCAGCCGCGCGCGGCCCCGCGCCAGATGAGCTTTCACGGCGTTGACCGTGAGGCCCAGCAGGGCCGCGATGTCCTCTAGCGAATGGTCCAGCACGTCCTTCAGGATGATCACGCTGCGCTGGACGGTGGGCAGTTCGACGAACCGCGACACGGCCGTCCTGACGGCTTCCTGGCGCATCAGCATCTCCAAGGGATCGGGGGTCCCGGTGTCCACCGCCTCGGGCGCCGCATCGAGCGGTTCGGCGGCCCGGACGACCCGGCTACGCAAAAGGTCGAGGGCCCGGTTATGGGCGATGCGGAACAGCCAGGCGCGCAGGGGCGTCGCGGCCTCCAGGGTCCCCAGCGCCGCCAGGGCCTTGGCCAGCGCGTCCTGGACCACATCCTCGCCGTCGATCACCGACCCGGTCAGGCGCGCGCAATAGCGGTGCAGCTCCGGCCTGAGCTCGCTCGCCAGGGCGAGGAACGCCGCCGGATCGACGCCGCCGGTGGATCGGTCCTGGCTCAAGCCGCCTCCTCTTCCGGCGTGGCTACGCCGCTGTTCCGGAGCCATGACGAATGAAGCCGCTCAAAAGAGCCGCCGCGCCCGTCAGTTGAGCCCATCGGCCGGGCCCGCGAACAGCCGGTGACTCTTTTTGGGGCCGCCGGACGTCCTTGCCGCAGGGCGGTGTTTCAACCCGCCGGAACGAGAAGGATGAACGGTGATGGTGGATATCCTGCACAAGGTCGGGGTCAAGGGATCGACGCCCGAAGACGCCTATACGGCCTTGGCGACGATCAGAGGTCTCGCCGGCTGGTGGACGCACGACACTCTGGGCGACAGCCAGGTCGGCGGTGTGATCAAGTTCCGCTTCGGCCAAGGCGGCTTCGACATGAAAGTGCTTGAGCTCGATCCCGCCAAGCGCGTGCTCTGGGAGGTGGTCGACGGTCCCGAGGAATGGATCGGCACGACGATCAGTTTCGACCTCCGGCGGGAAGGCGACTGGACCATCATCCTGTTCAAGCACCAGGGCTGGAAGGCGCCGGTGGAGTTCATGCATCACTGCAGCACCAAATGGGCGGTGTTCCTGTTGAGTCTGAAGTCGCTTCTCGAAACCGGCAAGGGCGGCGCCTGGCCAGACGAGACCAAGCTCGACAGTTGGGAATAGAACAAGGCCGGCCACGGTTCGCGTCAGCTGCGCCGAAACGGCCCATCCGCAGCGGCTTAGGGGTTCGCGCCCACCCAATACCCGCTCATCCCCGCGGAAGCGGGGACCCAGGTCTTTGGCCAAGCCCCCACCATCTGGGAGGAGGCCCTCCCTGGGTCCCCGCTTCCGCGGGGATGAGCGGAGGATGGGGGAGCCGCTAAGACGCCTTCTTCTTCGCCGCCGGCTTCTTGGCCGCGGCCTTTTTCGCCGGAGCCTTCTTCTTCGCGGGCGCGCCCGAAGACGCCGCCTTGCGCGCCGGCTTCTTGCCGCCGCCCTTGGCCGCGCGTTCGGCGAGCAGGGCCACGGCCTGCTCCATGGTCACGCCCTGCGGGTCCGCGCCGCGAGGGACGTTGGCGTTGACCCCGCCTGAAGCGATGTAGGGGCCGTAGCGGCCCGACAGCACGCGTACGGGCTCTCCCGTCTCCGGATGGGCGCCGAGGTCCTTCAGCGCCGCCGCCTGGCCCCGCTGGGGCCGCCCGCCGCCGGCGCGCTTCTCGGCGATCAGCGTCACCGCCCGGTTCAGTCCGACCTCGAACACCTCCTCGATATCGCCGAGGCTGGCGTAGGTCTTGCCGTGCTGCACATAAGGCCCATAGCGCCCGAGCCCGGCCAGGATCGGCTGGCCGTCCTCCGGATCGGGACCGATCGTGCGTGGCAGCGACAGCAGGCGCAGGGCCTGGCTCAGGGTCAGGGTCGCGGGCGTCCAGCCCTTGGGCAGGGATGAGCGGCGCGGCTTGTCCCCCTCCCCGCCGCCGGCTTCCTCCACATAGGGACCGAAGCGGCCGATCTTCAGCAGCACCGGCTGGCCGCTCTCCGGATTGTGACCGAGTTCGCGGTCGCCGCTCTCGGCGCTCTCCTCCCCTTCGTCGGGCGAGGCCAGCGGGCGGGTATAGCGGCACTCCGGATAGTTGGAGCAGCCGATGAAGGCGCCGAACTTGCCGGTCTTCAGGCTGAGCTTGCCGGTGCCGCAGGTGGGGCAGGCGCGCGGATCGCTGCCATCGCCCTTGTCCGGGAAGATCTGCGGCGCCAGCGCCTCGTTCAGCGCCTCCAGAACCTGGCCGATGCGGATGTCGCCGAGTTCGCCCACGGCGGCGTGGAAGTCCTTCCAGAACTCGCGCAGCAGCACCTTCCAGTCGAGCTCGCCGGCCGAGACCCGGTCGAGCTTCTCCTCCAGCGCGGCGGTGAAGTCGTACTCGACGTAGCGGCGGAAGAACTGTTCTAGGAAGGCGGTGACCAGCCGGCCCTTGTCCTCTGGCACGAACCTGTTCTTGTCCATGCGCACATATTCGCGGTCGCGCAGGACGGCGAGGATCGAGGCGTAGGTGGACGGCCGGCCGATGCCGAGCTCCTCCATCTTCTTGACCAGGCTGGCCTCGGAATAGCGCGGCGGCGGCTCGGTGAAGTGCTGGTCGGCGCGCGCCGCGTGCACCTTGCCCTCGGCGCCCTCGGCGACCGGCGGCAGGCGGCGGCTGTCGTCCTCGGCTTCGTCGGCCGAGCCCTTGGCCACCTCGTCGCGGCCCTCTTCGTAGACGGCGAGATAGCCATCGAACTGCACCACCTGGCCGGTGGCCCTGAGGCCCGTGCGGCCGTCGGCGGTCTCGAGGTCGATGGTGGTGCGCTCGATCCGGGCCGCCTCCATCTGGCTGGCCATCATCCGCTTCCAGATCAGTTCGTAGAGCCGGCCGAGGTCGCCGTCGAGGCGCAGCTGTTCGGGCCGGCGCGCCAGCGAGGTCGGGCGGATCGCTTCGTGCGCCTCCTGGGCGTTCTTGGCCTTGACGCTGTAGATCCGGGCCTTCTCGGGCACATAGGCGGCGCCGAAGCGGTCGCCGATCACCTTGCGGGTCTCCTCGATCGCCTCCGGGGCCGAGGCGACGCCGTCGGTCCGCATGTAGGTGATCAGGCCGCCGTTCTCGTCGACGCCCTCATACAGCTTCTGCGCCGCCTGCATGGTGCGCTGGGCCGAGAAGCCGAGCTTGCGCGCCGCCTCCTGCTGCAGGGTCGAGGTGGTGAAGGGCGGGGCCGGGTTGCGCCGGCCGGGGCGCTTCTCCACCGAGACGACCTTGAACTTGCCGCCTTCCACCGCCCGCCGCGCGTCTTCGGCCTCGTCGGCGTGGGCCAGGTCGAACTTGTCGAGCTTCTTGCCGTCGAGCTTGGACAGGCGGGCCAGGAAGGGGTCGGAGCCGGCGGAGACGTCAGCCTCCACCGTCCAATACTCGCGCGCCTTGAAGGCCTCGATCTCGGCCTCGCGGTCGACCACCAGGCGCAGCGACACCGATTGCACCCGGCCCGCCGACTTGGCGCCCGGCAGCTTGCGCCACAGCACCGGCGACAGGGTGAAACCGACCAGATAGTCGAGCGCCCGGCGGGCGAGGTAGGCGTCGACCAGCTCCATGTCGACATCGCGCGGCGCCTTCATGGCGTCGGTCACGGCGGCCTTGGTGATGGCGTTGAACACCACCCGCTGGACCTTGGCGTCCTTCAGCACCCGCTTCTGCTTCAGCACCTCGAGCACGTGCCAGGAGATCGCTTCGCCTTCCCGGTCCGGGTCGGTGGCCAGGATCAGGCGATCCGCGCCCTTCATGGCGGCGGCGATGTCGCTGAGGCGCTTCTGGGCCTTGCCGTCGACCTCCCAGCTCATGGCGAAGTCGTCGTCGGGCCGCACGCTGCCGTCCTTGGACGGCAGGTCGCGCACGTGGCCATACGACGCCAGAACGATATAGTCCGAGCCCAGGTATTTGTTGATGGTCTTGGCTTTAGCCGGGCTCTCGACGACGACGACGTTCATGCTGAGGGGCGATCTCACTCTATAATACGCTACGGTTGCGACGCAGCAGAGGCGGGAAAGTGGGGGCCGCCCCCCCGCTCTGTCAACGGACCGCGGTTGATACGCTTCAGAAGATCGACCGTCGGCCCGTGCGCCGTTGACTTCCCGCCCTTCCTGAGTATTGTCCGCGCCTTCCGATTTCCCGGCTTCCCGCCGGCCGTTCTCATGCCCGCAGGTACGCCATGGCCAAGCCAGCTTCGATCAAGATCCGCCTGAACTCGTCGGCGGACACCGGCTTCTTCTACGTGACCAAGAAGAACGCCCGCACCAAGACCGACAAGCTCGTGCTGAAGAAGTACGACCCGGTGGTGCGCAAGCACGTCGAATTCCGCGAAGGCAAGATCAAATAGACTCCTGACCTTCGACGGTTTCTGGACGCCCGGGTTCGCCCGGGCGTTTTTCGTTGGCGGCCCGTGGCGCACGCCGATCCCGCGGTGACGGCGAATCAGGTCGGACCGGCGCGCGCGCCCTTCGCCGGCGCCCCGGACGCGCCCCCCCCCTCCCGCGCGGTTCGGACGTTCCGCCCTGGGAGCAAGACTCCATGACGCCACGAGGCCGGCAAGCCGATCCGGCGCGGTCGCGCCCGGGTTCCGGTGCGGTGAAATCCGATTTGGATTCCTGCATTTACCTCGCGCTTGCAATGCAGTCGCAAAAACAAAGCGGCGCCGCCTGTATTCCGTTCCGACTCGCGGCTAGCCGGAGCAAGTCCGGAAGTTCAACGACAGTGGAAAATAGAACTTGACCAGCCGCTTCGCCCAGCCTTAACCCTATCTGCAAGACCTGAATACACTCTCCATTCGCGCCGATGAGAGTGTCGGGAGGACCACATGGCTCACCGGTTCCAGTTTGAGCAAGCGGTTAAGATACTTGGCAAGCTTTCGAGCGAGTATGGTGGCGACGACATCTATGAACTTCGCGAAGCCATGGAAAGTATTATCCTTGATCACTATCCCAGCGAGCCAGTGGATGCCGAGGCAATTCTGAATACACTACTCCTCAATGCAGAAGCTGGCCCCAGGTTAGACGGCCGCGATCTCAAGGCCCTGCTCAATCTGAAACATTGGTGCGCCGGTCTGACAGAACAGGCCCTAACCGGAGCGGCGCCCTCGGTTGCACCCGCGCCGCCCTTTGCCTGATTTTCTCGGGGCCTGAGCCGTTCGCAGGCGGAATGCGCTACGCGGCCCGGCTGACCACCTGATTGCGGCCATGCGCCTTGGCTTCGTAGACGGCGGCGTCGGCCCGTTTCAGCAGAGCCTCTTGCGTGTCGTCCGCGCCCAGGGTGCAGGCGACGCCCACCGAGATGGTCACGGTCAGGGGCTCGGCCAGGCCGGCCACCCGGAACGGCGTGCCCGAAACGTGCAGGCGCAGGCGCTCGGCGATGCGCAGGGCGTCCTTGAGCTGGGTGTCGGGCATGATCACCACGAACTCCTCCCCGCCGTAACGGCAGGCGAGATCGATCGCACGCACATTGGTGGCGAGGCGGACGGCGAATTCGCGCAGCACCTCGTCGCCCACGTCGTGGCCGAAGGTGTCGTTGATGCGCTTGAAATGATCGATGTCGACCAGCAGGGCGGAGACCGGATCGCCGCCCAGCACGGCCCGCTTCACCAGGGCGCCCGCCTGGCTGGTCATGTAGCGGCGGTTATGCAGGCCGGTGAGGGTGTCGGTGACCGCGGCCTCCATCGAGAGGTCGAGGTTGCTGCGCAGATAGTCGGTATAGCGTTTCTGGCGGACCAGTGTGCGCACCCGCGCGGCCAGTTCTTCCGGGTCGACCGGCTTGGCCAGGATGTCGTTGACGCCGAGCTCCAGCGCCTTGATCGCCCGGCCCTTATCGTCGGGATCGACGATGGCCAGGATCGGCATGTGCCGCATGGCCTCCTCCGACCGGGCGTGCGCCGCGAGGCGCAGGCCGTCGAACCCGCGCGACGCGGTGTTGACGATCAGGAGATCGGCCCGCGCGCGTACCGCCATCAGGGCCTTGTCGGGCTCGCTCTCGATCACCGGCCGGTGCTCGACCCCCAGCTCGTCGGCGATTCGCTTGGCCTGGCGTTCGTTGTCGTCGGCGATGACGATGCGGGCTCCGGCGCGGTTCAGCCGGCCGTTCGGCCCCTCGATCACCCCGAGCCGGCGGCCCGAGGCCTCGCGCTCGCGCAGTTCGTCGATCATCTGCTTGAGCCGCGCCAGGCTGCGGACCCGGGCGAACAGGGTCACGTCATCGATCGGCTTGTTGAGGAAGTCGTCGGCGCCGGCCTCGAGGCCGGTCAGCCGGTCGCGCCGGCCGTCCAGCGCGGTGACCATCACCACCGGGATGTGGCTGGTGGCCGAATCACCCTTGAGCCGCCGGCAGGTCTCGAATCCGTCCATGCCGGGCATCATCACGTCGAGCAGGATGATGTCGGGCCGCTCGGACTGGGCCATCTCGATACCGGACGGACCGTCGCAGGCCGTCACCACGTCGTAGTATTCGGCCTCCAGCTTCGCCTTCAGCAGCCGGACGTTGGCTTCGATGTCGTCAACGACCAGGATACGCGCCGACATGGATTGCCCTCTAGCCCAAGAACCGCCGGACGGTGTCAAGGAAGTAGGAGACCGAGATCGGCTTGGAGATGTACGCCTCGCAGCCGCCGTCGCGGATCCGTTCCTCATCGCCCTTCATGGCGAAGGCGGTCACGGCCACCACGGGGATGTGGCTGAGCTCGTCATCCTCCTTCAGCCACTTGGTCACCTCCAGTCCGGAGATTTCCGGCAGCTGGATGTCCATGAGAATCAGGTCGGGCTGATGCAGACGGGCCAGGGCGAGCGCCTGCAGGCCCTCGCGGGTCTGCAAGGTCTCGTATCCCTGAGCGTCGAGCAAATCATGAAACAGCTTCATGTTCAGCTCGTTATCCTCAACGATGAGGACTTTCTTGGTCATCATTCCGCGCCATGGGCTCGATATGAGCGTGGGGTGCGACGAAGCCTACACCCCTTCTTCTCGAAGGCTTGTGGCATGGATATCCTTAAATCGGAGTTGAGGTCGAAGGAGACCCCCATGAAGCCTGAGGATGGGAGTCCTGACGGCGGCGCGATCATTGGCCCGGAGAATGCGGCGGTCGACCCGGCGCGCGGCCTCGCCATTATCGACGTGGACGAGGTGATCGCCCTGTTCGTCGCCGGCTTCGCCCGGTTCCTGACGCTGCACGGCTACGAATTCCGGCTGGCGAACTACGGCCTGCTCAACAACATCTTCGTCGCCGGCGCCGAATCACAACCCGACAAGGAGCAGGCCAAGGCCTTGTTCGACCGGTTCTTCTCGCACGGCTGCGGCGACATCGACCCGGCCCCCGGAGCGGCGGACGGCCTGGCCGCGCTCGCCGGCCTCGCCGAGGTGGTGATCCTGACCAATGCGCCCGAAACGGCGCGCGAGCTCCGCGGCGACTGGCTGAAACGCCACGGCATGCCCTATCCGATGATCATCAACCAAGGGCCCAAGGGCCCGGCCGTGAAAACCCTGGCCGACCGCGTGGAGGGCCCGGTGCTGTTCGTCGACGATCTCCTGTCCAACCTCGATTCGGTGGCCGAGGCTGCGCCCCGGGTGACGCGGGTGCATATGATCGCCGATCCGGCCCTGCGTGTGGTCGCCCCCACCAGCCCCCGTCACCGGCGCATCGACGACTGGACCCAGCTCGTGCGCGTCGCCCGGGACGAGGTGTTCGCTTGATCCGCATCGGCGTCGATTTCGGCGGCACCAAGATCGAGGCGGCCGCGCTGGACCGGAACGGCCAGTTCCTGGCTCGCGTGCGCAAGCCCAACCCGGGCGTCTACGAACCGGCGATCGAGGTGGTTCGCGGTCTGGTCGCCGAGGTCGAGCAGAAGGCCGGCGGGGCCGTCGCCCGGATCGGCGTCGGCCTGCCGGGTTCGATCTCGCCCAAGACCGGCCAGATGAGAAACGCCAACTCGACCTGGCTGAACGGCCGGCCGTTCGACCGCGACCTGGCGGGCGCGCTGGGACGGGAGATCCGGGTGGCCAACGACGCCAACTGCTTCACCCTGTCCGAGGCGGTGGACGGCGCCGGCGCGGACGCCAAGGTGGTGTTCGGTGTGATCATCGGCACCGGCTGCGGCGGCGGCTTGGTGGTGAATGGCTACCTTCACAACGGGCCGAACGGCATCGCCGGCGAATGGGGCCACGCCCCTCTGCCCTGGCCGAGCGCCGGCGAGCGCGGCTCGCACACCTGCTGGTGCGGCCGCACCGACTGCCTCGAGACCTGGATCTCGGGCACGGCCTTCATGGCCGACTTTCGTCTGCACGGCGGCTCGGCGGCGACCGGCGCGGAGATCGTCGAGCTGGCCCGGGCGGGCGACCTGGTGGCGACGTCGACGCTGGACCGCTACCTCAGCCGGCTGGGGCGGGCCTTCGCCATGGTCTGCGACGTGCTCGATCCGGACGTCTTCGTGCTCGGCGGCGGCATGTCGAACGTCACCGAGATCTACGAGCGGGTTCCGGCGACGGTGGCGCGCTATATGTACTCCGACATCTACGAGACCCGCATCGTCCCGGCGAAATACGGCGACAGCTCCGGCGTCCGCGGCGCCGCCTGGCTCTGGCCGTGGGACTGATCACCGCCCTTTGCCGTGATTGTTTCTGGACGGGCGATACCCAGCCGGCCCGTTGCCCCGCCTGCGGCTCGCCGCGGGTGGTGCGCCATGCCGAGCTCGGCGCCCTGGCCATCGCCCACCTCGACTGCGACGCCTTCTACGCCTCGGTGGAGAAGCGTGATCGGCCCGAGCTGCGCGATCTGCCGGTGATCGTCGGCGGCGGCCGGCGGGGGGTGGTGACCACCGCCTGCTATATCGCCCGCACCTACGGCGCGCGCTCGGCCATGCCGATGTTCAAGGCGCTGAAGCTCTGCCCCGACGCGGTGGTGATCAAGCCGGACTTCGCCAAGTACAGCTTCGAGAGCAAGCGGATCATGGCCCTGCTGCGCAGCCTGACGCCGCTGGTCCAGCCCCTGTCGCTCGATGAGGCCTGGGTCGATCTGTCGGGCACAGAGCGGCTCAATGGCGGCCCACCGGTCTGGGTGCTGGCCCGAGCCCAGGCCGAGATCGAGCGGGTGACCGGCCTGACCGTGTCCGTAGGTTTGGCGACCAACAAATTCCTGGCCAAGATCGCCTCCGACCTCGACAAGCCGCGCGGCTTCGCCGTGCTCGGCGCCGACGCGCCGACGCTGCTGGCGGCCAAGCCCGTCGGCATCCTGCCGGGCGTCGGACCCGTATTCGTCAAATCGCTGAACGCCGCGGGGTTCGTCACCGTCGGCGATCTGGCCAAGGCCGATCCGCGGCGGCTGGCCGACAAGTTCGGCCCTGGCGGCCTGCGCCTGCACCGCCTGGCCCAGGGCCAGGACGCCCGCGAGGTGGATCCGGACGGCGAGCGCAAGTCGATCTCGGCCGAGACCACCTTCAACGACGATCTCGACAAGCTGACCGACCTCGAGGACCAGCTCTGGCCCCTGTGCGAGAAGGTGGCCGAACGCACGCGCCGCAGCGAGACCACCGGCCGGGTGGTGACGCTGAAGCTGCGCACCGCCGACTTCCGCATCCTGACGCGCCGTCGCACCCTGCCCACCCCGACCCAGACCGCGCGGGTGCTGTTCGCCATGGGCCGGGAGCTGCTGCGCGGCGAGGTCGACGGGCGCCGCTTCCGGCTGATCGGCATCGGCCTGTCCGACTTCGCGGGCGGCGCGGCCGAAGCCGTGCTGTTCGACCCCCAGAACGAGGGCCGCGCCCTCTCCACCGAGACGGCGGTGGACCAGCTCAGGGCGCGCTTCGGCAAGGCGGCGGTGGTCACCGGACGGGCGCTACGCAGCGGTGAGGCGGCCGGCCGACCGATGGGGCTCGGCGAAGCTATGGAAAGCGATCAGGATTCATCCTAACCCTAGCTCTGAGACGGCTTGGGGGGATGCGCATGAGGACGCCTTGGGTGCTGGTCGCGGCGATGGCCCTCGGGCTGTCGGCCTGCGCGACCGGGGATCTGGCCCAAAACAAACCAGACAAGTCCACGACCGCCTCCGCCGCCCCGGCGCCCGCGCACGAGCAGAAACCCCTGCCGCCCGGCCTTGATCCGACCGTCGACCGCGACCCCTTCCCCTCGACCTACCATCCCCTGCCCTCGCACCCGACAGCCATCGTCGGCGCCAACATCCTGACCGCGACCGGGGCCGAGATCGACGGCGGCGTGGTGGTGATGGTGGACGGCAAGATCGCTACGGTCGGGCCGGCCGGCACGCCCGTGCCCGCGGGGGCCGAGGTGATCGACGGCAAGGGCCGCTGGGTGACGCCCGGCGTGATCGACGGCCACTCCCACCTCGGCGTCTATCCTTCGCCCAGCGTGCCCTCGCTGTCGGACGGCAACGAGGCCACCGATCCCAACACCGCCTATGTTTGGGCCGAGCATTCGGTCTGGCCGGCCGATCCCGGCTTCGACCGCGCCCGCGCCGGCGGGGTGACCTCGCTGCAGATCCTGCCGGGGTCGGCCAACCTGTTCGGCGGCCGCTCGGTGTTCCTCAAGAACGTGCCCTCGATCACCGCCCAGGGGATGAAGTTCCCCGGCGCGCCCTATGGCCTGAAGATGGCCTGCGGCGAGAACCCCAAGCGGGTCTACGGCTCCAAGGGCCGCACGCCCTCGACCGAGATGGGCAATGTGGCCGGCTATCGGCGGGCCTGGATCGACGCGGCCGACTACACCCGCCGCTGGGACGACTATCACGCCAAGGTCGCCAAGGGCGAAAAGGCCGACCCGCCCAAGCGCGACCTGACCCTCGACACCCTGATGGGGGTGCTGAAGGGCGAGATCCGCATCCAGAACCACTGCTACCGCGCCTATGAGATGGCGACGATGATCGACATCTCGCACGAGTTCGGCTTCCACATCGCCGCCTTCCACCACACCTCCGAGGGCTACAAGATCGCGCCCCTCCTGGCCAAGGAAGGCATCTGCATGCTCACCTGGGCCGACTGGGCCGGCTTCAAGATGGAGAGCCTCGACGGCATCGAGGCCAACGCCGCCCTGGCGCACCGGGCCGGCGCCTGCGTGATCATCCACTCGGACGACCCGATCATCACCCAGCACCTGAACCAGGAGGCCGGCATCGCCATGGGCGCCGGCAACCGGATCGGGCTGAACATCACTCCGGCCGAAGCCATCGCCTGGATCACCCTCAACCCGGCCAAGGCGGCCGGCGTCGCCGACAAGACCGGCTCGCTGGAGCCCGGCAAGATGGCCGACGTGGTGCTGTGGAGCGCCAACCCGTTCTCGATCTACGCCAAGGCCGACAAGGTGTTCGTCGACGGGGCCCTGACCTACGACCGGCGCGATCCGCGCTTCCAGCCCAGGTCCGACTTCGAGCTCGGCCAGCCCGGCGAAGGAGCCTTCCAATGAGCCGCGCCCTGCTTCTGTCGCTGCTGCTGGGCGCCGCGCCCCTGGCCGCCTCCGCCGAGACCGTGATCATCACCAACGCCAAGATCGAGACCGCCGGTCCGGCCGGCGAGATCGCCTCGGGCGTGGTGGTGATCAAGGACGGCAAGATCGCCGCCATCGGTGCGAACCTGGCGACTCCCGCCGGCGCACGGGTGATCGACGCCCACGGCCAGGTGCTGTCGCCGGGCATCGTCGCCGCCTCCACCAGCCTGGGCGTGGAGGAGGTCGAGGGCGTGGCCTCGACCCACGACGAAGCGGCGGGCCCGGAGATCGGCGCCGCTTTCGACATCGCCTATGGCGTGAACCCCGCCTCGACCCTGATCCCGATCGCCCGCGAGGCCGGCGTCACCCGCGCCGTCGTCACCCCAGTGCCCGGCCGCGGCGGCGGAGACCGCGACGAAGAGATCGACATCGCCGCCCAGACCGCCGGCGGACCGGAGCACAAAAGCCCGGGCGCCAGCCTGTTCGAGGGCCAGGCGGCGGTGATCCGCACCGCCTCGGGCGATACCGATCCGGTGCTGAAGAGTCGGATCGGCATGGTGGTGGACTTCGGCGAGACCGGGGCCCGCACCGCCGGCTCGCGCGGGGCCGAGATCACCCTGCTGAAAGCCGCCTTCGACAACGTCCGCCGCTATCAGAAGAACCGCGCCGTGTTCGACAAGGGCGCGGAGATCCCCTCGCATCTGAGCCGCGAGGACCTGGAAGCCCTGATCCCCGTGGTGGAGGGCCGCACGCCGCTGCTGGTCCGCGTCCACCGCGCCGCCGACATCCGCCTGATCCTGAGGCTGGCCCGCGAAGAGAAGCTGAAGCTGATCCTGGAGGGCTGCGAAGAGGGCTGGATGGTCGCCTCCGACCTGGCCGCCGCCGGCGTCCCCGTGCTGATCGACACCGAAGCCGACCTGCCCGACAGCTTCGAGACCCTGGGCTCCCGGCTCGACAACGCCGCCCGGCTGCAGGCCGCGGGCGTGCTGGTGGCGATCGAAGGCTCGCGCGACTTCAACAATGTGCGCCAGGCGCGCTTCAACGCCGGCACGGCGGTGGCCAATGGCCTCAGCTACCAGGCGGCCCTGGCCGCGGTGACCATCAACCCGGCCAAGATCTGGGGCTTCGGCGACCGGACCGGCTCGATCGAGGTCGGCAAGGACGCCGACCTCGTGCTGTGGTCGGGCGACCCGTTCGAGACCTCGACCTACCCGGTCGCCGTCTTCGTCGCCGGCCAGCAACAGCCCCAGGACGCGAGGATCCTCAAACTCCGCGACCGATATGCGAAGCCGAGCCCAGACGGGTACCCGCGGGAGTATCACTAGCGCGCTCCCTTCCCCCTCGAAGGGGGAAGGGCTGGGGTTGGGGGTGAGTGCAGGACATTGAAGCGAAAGGCACGGGAGGCGCCTCACGCGCTCTTCCGCAAATCTCTTGCGCTCACCCCCACTCCCAGCCCCTCCCTTCGAGGGGGAGAGGAGCCAGCGGCCATAGCTTGACCATATCGCCCATGCTAAGCCCCACCCCGATGCTACACCGCATGACCTTCGTAATCGCCATCGCCGTCCAGGCTTGCGCCTGGGCCGGTGCGCCGTGCGAGGGTTATGAGGTCATGGTCCGCCGCTAGCGCCGGACCGCTCCTCCTCCCCTCCCGCCGCGGAGGGGATCGCATCGCCCTTCCGCCGCCCGCGACAGGCCGACGGACATGACGCCCACCTACACACCCGAAGCGTTCAGCGCGCTTTTCCTGTTCGGGGTCGTGACCTTGATCACGCCCGGTCCGAACAACGCCATGCTGATCACGTCCGGCGCCAACTTCGGCCTCAGGCCGACCCTGCCGCATCTGTTCGGGATCATCTTCGGCTGCGCCGTGCTGATCTTCGCCTGCGGCCTCGGCCTGGCCGGCGTGTTCACGGCCTTTCCCGTGCTGCACGACGTGCTTAAGTGGGGCGGCGGCGCCTATCTGCTGTACCTCGCCTACCGGATCGGCACGGCCGAGGGCATCCACGGCAAGGCCGCCGGCACGAAGCCCCTTACCTTCTGGCAGGCCGCGGCGTTCCAGTTCGTCAACCCCAAGGGGTGGGCGGTGGCGCTCGGCGTGGTCTCGACCTATGTGCCAGCCAAGGGCTATCTGGCCAACCTCGGCGTCGCCCAGGCGCTCATGGCGTCCATTGGTTTGGTCACCACCCTGATCTGGGCAGCCTTCGGCGTGGGTCTGCGGCGATTCCTTGACCGCCCCGTCGTGCTGCGCGCGTTCAACATCACCATGGCCCTGCTGCTGGTCGCCTCGCTCTATCCGCTGTTCGCCGAGCTGGCTCCCAAGCGCTGATCGCGCGGCGGCGACATCGAGCGTGGATGCGCTCATCGGGAGCAGGCCGGCTTCGCTTGCTCCCGCGTCAGCGCGCGCCCATACCGGGAGCCTCCCGAATCAT
>Ga0302314_10011345_pt1 | contig 15552 bp, 9 predicted proteins | sample III_Palsa_N2_3_FD_200533 | JGI IMG/M metagenome (GOLD analysis project Ga0302314, IMG submission 200533) | Peat permafrost microbial communities from Stordalen Mire near Abisko, Sweden - III_Palsa_N2_3 | ecosystem: Environmental > Terrestrial > Soil > Palsa > Peat permafrost | place: Sweden...
CCTGGGCTCGGTCGGCGGCGGCCTCATCATTGTGATGGGATTGCTGTCGTGGCTGATCGCACGAGACGTACTGGGCGCGCTCGACCGGCAGAAGAACCGGATGCAGCGTATCGCCACCGGATCGCTCGACCAGGCGGTTGAAGAAACCGGACGCGGCGACGAGATCGGCCGCATGGCGGAAACGCTGGAGGTCCTGCGACAGACCGCGATGACGGCGCGCGCACTGGAATCCGAACAAGTCGCCTCAAAGCAGCAGGCCGAGAAAGAAAAGCGCGAGGCGCTTATCGCGCTCGCCGATCGATTTGATACCTCGGTCGGCCGGCTGGTCGGACTGATGGCGTCGGGATCGACCGAGCTGGAAACCACCGCGAAATCGATGACAAGCACAGCGGAGCGCACCAACCAGCGCGCGGCGGTGGTCGGCTCCGCGGCCAACGAGGCCAGCACGCGCGTCCAGACGGTAGCCGCGGCCGCGGAAGAATTGTCGTCGTCGATCAGCGAAATCAGCCGTCAGGTCGCGCAATCGGCGACCATTACCGGCCGCGCGGTCGAGACCGCGCGCCGCACCGACACCACCGTGCGGGCGCTGGCCGACGGCGCCAAACAGATCGAGCATGTGGCGGAACTGATTTCGAGCATCGCCGGGCAGACCAATTTGCTGGCGCTCAACGCAACCATCGAGGCCGCCCGCGCCGGTGAGGCCGGCCGGGGTTTTGCGGTGGTCGCGGCCGAGGTCAAGAGCCTCGCCAGCCAGACCGCGGAGGCCACCAAGGAGATCGGCACCCGGATCGCCCAGATCCAGAGCGCGACCAAGGAGGCCGTCGAGGCCATCCAGGGGATCACCGCCACGATCGAGGAAGTCAGCGCCATCGCCACCACGATCGGCTCGGCGATCGAGGAACAGGGTGCGGCCACCGCGGAGATCGCGCGCAACGTCACGCAGACGGCGCAGGCAACCCAGGACGTCACCACCAATATCGGTGGCGTCAGCGCCGCCGCCAATGAGACCGGCGGCGCCGCCGGCCTCGTTCTGACCGCGGCTTCCAACCTCTCCAAGCAGGCCGAGCAACTGTCCGGCGAGGTCACCACCTTCCTGGCCGGCGTCCGGGCGGCATAAGGAAGCGGTTTCCGTCATTGCCAGGAGCCGCCGCGACGCGCATTCGCGCGGCTCGTTGGTTCGCAATGAAGGTTGTTATCGGCGTATCTCGCGCTGACGAGCCTATCCCATCACGGCCGCATCACATCAATTGTTCGGCGTGGGAAATTCGACCGGACTCTGCTTGCCGGTGGGGAACTCCATGATTTTCCTGGAGAGCCCCGGGAGAATGGCTGAAATCGGATTGACGCGAAGCACGGGCGCGCCGGGCGTGCCGACCAGCTCGTAGGTCACACCGAACAGGCCCTCGTTGCTACCGCCGCCGAGGAACAGGCCGAGCACCGGTACCTGGCCGAACATGTTGTTCAATCCGTACATCGGAACGAAAGTGCCGCTCATGCGCACCTGATTGGCGGGGTAATCGATCGTGCCCTCGATCGTACCGCCGATCATCGGGCCCTTCACCACGCCTTCGCGGATCGTCCACTGGCCGTTTTGCCGGGTAAATTCCGCGCGCAACCGCGAGAAGGCGATGCCGTTCTGGAGGCCGTTGGGTCCGCCAGCGGCCACGCGATCGAGCGAAGCTTCGCCCTTGATGGAGAAATCGCGCACGTTGATCAGGCCTTCATTGGCCCGGGGTTCGGTCGTCGGAGGATCCATCGCCAGCGCGAGCTGGCCCCCGACCACCTTGGAATAGGTGTCGGTGAAGCGCAGGAAGGCGCCCGCGTCGTTGGTCTCGAGATAAATCACGTCGCGTCCGCCCGGCGTGCGTGCCCGCATGTCCGCCGTCAGCGGCGTATCCTTTCCGAGCTTGCCGCTCAGCGTCAGGTTTTTGATCGTGCCGCCGCGCCGCGATATCTTGACGTCGGCGCTGCGCAGCGCTTCGCCATCGTAGCCGGCCACTGCGCCGAGCTTCAGATCGATATCGAAATCCATGTTCTTGGTCTTGCTTTTGGCGTCGGCCTCCTTGCCTGACATCGCCGATTTGAGAAAGCCGCGACCATCGAACACGTCGCCACGCATCGTCACTTTGTAGACGCCGTCGGGACCACGCTCGGCTTTCAGCGACGCCTTGTCGCCTTCGGACGGAGAATAGACCGGGAAGTTGGCATTCATCAGGTCGCCGTTCGGGTCGAGCTCCAGCGATCCCTTGATCGACACCCCGCCGCCATCGACGACGATATCTTCGAAGCGGGTCGATTGCGGCTTCTGCACCACATTGAAGACGGCATGGGTCGACTTGCCCGGCAGCTTGACCCAACCCGGCAGGATATTGTCGAGCTTCAGCGCGGTCAGGTCGGCGTCGATGCCGACGCGGCTGTCGGTTCCGATCTTGCCGTTCACCTTGACCGGAATGGCGCCGCTCACGGCCGGCCCGAGATCTATCCCGAGGCGAGCGCGGCTCGCGTCATCGAGCGTCGCCTGCATTTTGATGTCGGCGTCGCCCTCGCTCGGCTTGCGGTAATCCAGCGTGGCCGGTTGCCCGTTGATCTTCACATCGCCCTTGACCTGATACCCCTGATTGTTGGCCACGACTTTCAGCGTGTTGGCTTCGAGCTTTTGGTTCATCACCAGCCGGTCGGCGGCAAACCCGCCGAGATCGGCCGTAATGGCGTAGGTGGTGTCGGCCTTGGTCAGTTCGCGCTTGATCGGCAGGCCCAGCGTGACCAGCGCCGAAACCGTTCCCTTGCTCGAATTGGGATCGATCAACGTGCCGGAAAATTCGCTGAGGCGGTCGGAGGCGAGAATCTCGGCCGCGGCGGGCACCGGGCCGTCGATCTTGAATCTTACTTTCGCAGGCGACGGCTTCGGCGCCATGTCCGGCACTTCGAAGACAAAATCCGAAATGTTGAGCTTGCGGCCCGCCGGCGTATCGGCCGATGCCTGCCCGATCGTGACGGTCGCCGTGCGGCCGGTGACATGCGCCTTCAAATCCGCATCGCGCACCGATGGCAGATCGTCCACCGGACGCAATGTTACGCCGCTGGCAACGATGTTGACGGAGAGGCCGTCATCCGGAATCGGCGGCCCTCGCCGCGAAAGGTTATGAACCGGCGAATTGACGCCAATTTCGATGCGTTGAAGCGAACCGCGCTCGACGCGATCGATCACCCATTCCCGAACCTCTGGCACGATCAGGATCGGCCACATCCGTTTCAGGGCGGAGGCCGACATCGGCGTTCCGGCAAAACCAAGTTGCAGCCGCGCGTCCCCCGAATAATCGAGGCTGCCGGTGCCGGCGACGCCGACCTCGCCATTGCTGATATCGGCTTGCGTGAGCAGCACGCGGTGCTTTTCGGTATCGAAGCGGAAGGCGATGTTGATACGGTTGAAGATCAGCGGCGCTTCACCCTCGGCTCCCGCCAGCACGATGGTGCCGCCGGAAAAGCCCATTTGCCAATCTGTGACATTGTCGTTGGGCGGCTCGAGATGGGCCAGCAGCGTGATCCGGTTCGAACCCGAGAGAATCTTGAACGGGGCGACCAGCACGCGCCGTCCGGCATCCCATTCGAGGTCCACCTCCGCCGAATCGATCGCCATCGGATAATCCGGCGTGTCGCCGTCGATGATGTGACCTGCGCCGGCGGTAATCTTGCCGCGGAAATAGGTCGGCAGGCCATCCCGGCCGAGTTCGCCTTTCAATTCGCCTGAGAGCAGCAAATCGGCGCTGTAAGTCAGGTCCTTCAGTCGCAGCGCCAACAGGATATTGGACGTCGAGACCTTGTCGGCGCGAATATCGACCGATCGCACGCCGTTCGAGGGCGCGCCAACCGCGACACGCAGCGACCACGCATGGGCCCCCTCTTCGCCGACGCTCAGCGCCACCCCGCCACCGCTCGGCCGGCGCAGGCTGAGGGTGATGTTGTCAAAATTCCATTTGTTGCCGCGCTGCTGATCGTCGACGATCAGATTGCCGTTCTTCAAACCGATTTCGTTGAGATTTTGTCCGTCGAGCCCGGTCAGGCTCAGACTGTCGAGCCAATCGAGGCCGGCCAGCAAGCCGTTCGGCGCGTTGCGATTATCGGCAATCGTTGCGGTGGCGCCGGACGGAGCCCCTGATGCCTGCGGCAACGATGCCGCAGATTGCCCGGTTTGATTGGATTCAGTTGGTGGCAATGGCAGCACGCCGAGTTGCCGCTTCGAGGTGACGCCGGTCGCGAGCGGCCGCGTGTTGTCCCCGGTGGAAACCGTGACGTAGCCATCCGGGGTGATGCGCACCGCGAGCGTGGCATCCACCAGATTGAGGCTTTCGGCGCGAAGGCGCCCCATCAGCAGCGCCATGCCGGATAGTCGGACCTCGGCCTTTGGCGCGCTCGCGACGATGGCATGGTCGCGATCCCTGACGACGATGTCGCGGATTCGCACGGCAATCCGAATCCGGCCGGCGCGCTCGATCTGGGTGCCGCCGACCTCGACGGTGTTGTCGTGGCCGATATTTTCCTCGATCGCCGCGGCGAGCCAGGGCGTCGCCATATCGAGATTGATCGGGCCGGCGCCGAGCCGCCACCACAGCGCGCCGAAGCATCCTCCGAAAATCACCATCAGGACTGCGATCACGACGGCGAGACGCATCACCCAGCGTTCGCTCGCGAGCCATCGGCCCAACGCTCCCAGGCGGTCGCCGAACCGGTGGTAGCCGGAGCTTGAGCGGGACAATAGCCGTCGCGCGCGGTGGCCAGCCGCCTCGTCATGGTCGTGATCCCAATCGGCATCATCCAACGGCGATGGTTGGACGACAGCACGCGGATTGGACCCTTGGGACCCTTGGGGCGAGGTGTTGCTTGCCATTGCCTCTCGGTGCTGGCGCTGATGGTAAGATTGATCGCCGCCAAAGCCGCGCTCGTCGAGTGGTAACGAGCGCTCCCGTGCCGGCATCGCTGCCAATCCCCTGATGATACCGTTGCCCGTCATCGGCCCGAAGATCACTTCAAGGAGCACATTCAACGAGCGGACGGGTGATGCGTCGAATTCCTTGTAACCTTACTCCGGGGCCATCAGATTTGCCCAGCGACCTACTCGATTCGAGCTTGCCAGGACATCGCCTGAAATAGCCTAATGATTGAGCCGTCGAAAGCGACGAAAGGAAGGCGTATGTCCAAGAAAACGCGAAAGAAAACGCTTAAGAAATCCTCCAAAACGTCCGCCGGCAAGGCCGCCCGCGCGCGTTCGGCGACATCGGCCAAAAAGCCTGCGGCCAAAAGGCGCGCGAAGTCCGCGCTTCAATCGGCGAACAAATCGGGTCTTGGCACCAGCAAACGCCCCAAGACGGTCACTAACAAGACTGTCACGAACAAGATCGCACCCAAGAAGACCGCCGCCAAAAGCGCGGCATCGAAAGCATCGCATCAGGGTCCATCGAAACCGTTAAAGTCACAGGTTCCGGCTGACGCCCGCCGGCCCAAATTGACCCTTCGCGCCGTGGCACCCGAATCAGGAACAACGGCCGCCGCGAAGCCGAAACCCGCCGCGCTCAAAACCGCGACTGAAAAAACCGGAACTGAAAAGACCATGGCCGCAAAGCCGCTGCCGAAAACAATCGACGCACCGACCGGTGGTCACGCCGCCTTGGCCGAGGGAATGAAGGCGCCCGGCTTCCGTTTGCCGCGCGACGGCGGCGAAACCGTTTCGCTGGCTGATTTCGCGGGCCGAAAACTCGTGCTGTTCTTCTATCCCCGGGCCGACACCCCCGGCTGCACCAAAGAGGCCATCGACTTCACGCGCCTGGCGGGGGCATTTGCCGAAAGCCGGACCGCCGTGCTCGGCGTTTCAGCCGACCCGCCAAAGGCCCAGGAAGCCTTTCGGGACAAGCATGAGCTGACCGTTCCACTGGTCTCGGACGAGACCCATGCGATGCTGGAAACCTATGGCGTCTGGGGCGAAAAATCCATGTATGGCAGGACCTTCCTGGGGATTATTCGTACAACGGTTTTAGTTGGAACGGACGGCCGGATCATCCGGATATGGCGCCATGTCAAGGTCGACGGCCATGCCGACGACGTGCTGGCGGCGGCGAAGGTGGTCTGATTTGGCAGCATAGTCGACAAATCCCGTTTCCTGAAAATTAACCATGAGAAGGTCAAATCGGTTCCGTCAATTTGGCCGTACGGAACTCATCTCCGACCGGCGCGGGAGTGCCGATGTCGTACCGTACCGGTCATCAAGCCGAGTATCCCCACCATCATCCACATGACCACGGCCGGACATCCGCCCGCCGCTCTGCGGCAAGCCATGCGTCCGCGCCGACGACTCAGGCGCAGGATGGCTACACCCTGGTCCATGCCGGCAAACAGGTCCGGTTTGGCCCGGTGGTGTTCTGGATCGTGATCGGCACGGTCACCGTGCTCGGCATGTGGTCGGCGGCGACTGCGACCTATTTCGCGTTCCGCGATGACGTGCTGACGCGGCTGATCGCGCGCCAGGCGGAAATGCAATACGCCTACGAGGATCGCATCGCGGAACTGCGCGCCAAGGTCGATCGCACCACCAGCCGCCAATTGCTCGACCAGGAGCAGTTCGACAAGAAACTCGACCAGATCATGCGCCGCGAAGCGACTCTGGAATCCCGCGCCACGGCGCTGGGCGCCATGCCGGACGCGCTGGTCACCGGATCGATCAAGCCGCCATCGCGCGGCCCCGCGTCGACCGACGCAAGTTCGGCGACGCCAAAACCCTCCCCAATCAGCGACACCGTGATTTTCGTGGCGCCGCCCGATCGTGAGGCGCGGCTGGAATCGCGCGCGCCTGTCATCGTCGCCCCGCCGGCTAACCAGTTCGCCAAGGCCGGCAGCGTCGACAACGTTCTCGTCCGTTTGCAGACATCGCTCGATCAGGTCGAGGGCCGGCAGAACGCCGCACTTACCTCGGTCGAAGACGGCATGGAATCGCGGCTGCGCCGGATGCGCGGCGTAATCTCCGATCTCGGCCTCGACATGGCGCAACTGGAAGCCGCCACGCCGCGCGCCGCGGGCGTCGGCGGTCCCTTCATTCCGGTCAAACTTCCGGCCGACGCCGGCGCCTTCGAGCGTCAGCTCTACCGGATCAATGTCACCCGCGCCCAGGCCGATCGCCTCAATCGTACACTGGCCCAGGTGCCCTATCGCAAGCCGGTGATCGGTGAAGTCGAATTCACGTCGGGCTTCGGGATCCGCAGCGATCCGTTCCTCGGCCGCCCGGCGATGCACACCGGTCTGGATTTCCGGGCCGCGGCCGGCGATCCCGTGCGCGCCACCGCCAACGGAAAAGTCGCCTCGGCGGGATGGGCCGGCGGCTATGGCCGCATGGTCGAAATCGATCACGGCAACGGCCTGTCGACCCGCTACGGCCATCTGTCGGAGATCGGCGTCAAGGTCGGCGAGCCCATCAAGATCGGACAGGTGATCGGCGCCGTCGGCTCAACCGGCCGATCGACCGGGCCGCATCTGCACTACGAAACCCGGATCGATGGCGAAGCCGTTGACCCGCAGAAGTTTCTGCGCGCCGGCGTACGGCTGAGCGCCGGCTGATTGGCGTTCACGCGCGGCGCCGATCAGCCGCGCCTAACGGGTGACCTCGTGTCCGACTTCGCCGGTAATCACGTCGCCGAACAGCTCCCACACTTCGCCATTGAACTTCATCAACTGCATCTGCTCGATCGGAAAGTAGTCGTCCGGTGAGGTGTTCACCATGATGCCCGGCAGCATCAGGTCGGAGTGGAAATTCCTGAGATTGGCGGCCTGCTTCATTACATTCTCGCGCGTGAGATCGTCGCCGCACTGCTTGAGAACCTGCATCATGGCTTCGGATTCCACATAACCATAGAGGTTGTTGGCGTTGGTCTTGTCGCCATCCGGATAATACTTGTCCATGAAATCCCGCCATTTCATCACCGCGGGGTCCTTGTCCCAGGTCGGATCGGTCGGATCCTTCAGATAGGCCGTCGAGATGATGCCCTTGGAGTATTCCAGTCCCGCCGGCTTGAGCACCGACGCCACCGAAGTCGCGGTGTTGGCGAGGAAGAATTTCGGCTTCCAGCCGAGTTCGCCCACCTTGCGGATGGCCTGCGCCGACCCCTTTGGTGCTGCCCAGGAGAAGAAGATATCGGCGCCGGAATCGTGCAACGCGACGATCTGGGAATCGACCGAGGGATCGCTGACTTCATAGGATTTGTCGGCGATGATCATGTTGATCTTGTCGCCGAGACCATCCTTCAGCCCCTTGAACTGATCCTTGCCGGCATCGTCGTTCTGCCAGAACACCGCGATCTTGCTGTTGGGGAAATGATCGACGATGTATTTCGCGTAGATCCGGCCCTCGCTCTGGTAATTGGGCTGGAAACCCATGGTCCACGGAAAATTCTTGGGATCGCCGAACTTGGTGCCGCCCGAGGCCACGAACAACTGCGGCACCTTCTTGGCGTTCATGTATTTCATGATCGCCGAATTGGACGGCGTGCCGAGCGACTGGAAGATCAGCAGCACCTCGTCGCTCTCCACCAATTTGCGCGCCTGCTCGATCGCTTTCGGCGGGCTATAGGCGTCGTCATAAGTGATGAAATTGATCTTGCGGCCGTTGATGCCGCCCTCGGCGTTGACCATCTTGAAAAAGGCTTCTTCGGTCTTGCCGATCACGCCATAGGAGGAAGCGGGCCCGCTATAGGGCATGATATTGCCGATCTTGATCTCGGTATCGCTGGCGCCCGGGTCGTATTTCTTCTGTGCGCTGGCGGCGGTTGCGAGCGTTGCGGCGACGGCGAACGCGGTCAGGGCAACAAGGCTCCGTAGACGAACCGGCATCGTTCTCTCCCTCTGGTGCTTTATTTTGACCGAGTGTTGCGCGCCGGGCGGACGCATGCAAGCACCGGCTTTGTCGCACACACCCATCGGCTTATTCCGCTGAACGAAACGGCATTGTTGGCCGCCGCCATTTGTGATTGATGCGTAGCGACATCGGAATTTCTGATCGACAGGGCCGGCGGCTTGGAACCGAAAAAACGAATTGGTCCGCGACACCCCAGGCTTGGCGCGGCCGGTTTCAGCGCCGCGCGATGGCTGGCAGCGAAAACCATGGCCGCCGCCGGCTTTCATCAGCTCGGCTCGGATTTCGCCGAACAGCGGATCGCGCTGGTGCGCGACAGGCTGCGCCGTGGCGAGACGGTTTATCTCGCGGGCCTGGCGCCTCCCGGCACCCATAATTCGGGGGTGGCGCTGGTCGAGGTGACCCAGGCAAACGGCCCGCGCCTGCTCCTCAACAACGAGGAAGAACGCTTTTCGGGCAACAAGCACACGTCGGAATATCCGGAGGCATCGATCGACGCGATGCTGGCGAGCCTGCGCGGCATGGGCCGCGATATCGGCGATATCGCCGCCTGGCTCACCACCTGGGACTATCCGACCCTGGCGGGAACGCTGGCCCGCGCGGTGCTGGAGGAATTGCCGCAAAGCGCAAAACTGGTTCGCACCACCGAGGCCGCCGGATTCGATGGCCGCCGGCTCGATCAAATGACCCGGACGCCGAAAATCCTCGGGCGGCAGCTTGGCCTTTCCGAACGCGTGCCGCTGATCTGCCTGCCGCACCACGACAACCACGCCTGGTTCTCGTTTGCCGCCTCGCCATTCCCGGATGATGGCGAACCGGTCGCGATTGCGGTGCTCGACGGCACCGGTGATCTCGGATCGGTCTCGCTCTACGTCGCGGAAAACGGCGCGATGCGCCGGCTCTATTGCAACGACAGCATGTTCGACTCGCTCGGCGCCTTCTACAGCGTGATCTCCTCCACTCAGGGCGGCTGGACCTGGCTGTCCAGCGAGGGGCGCTATATGGGCGCGGCCGCCTGGGGCGACATGGACCGATCCAGCAATCGCTATTATGCCCGGCTGAAAGACGTACTCGATTTCGGCAGCGGCGGCGAAATCCGCATCAACCGCGCGCTGGCGAACTGGTATTGCGACCCGTTCGAAAACCCCTACAAGGCCGCGCTGATCGACATTCTCGGCGCGCCGCTCAAACCGGATCAACTGTGGAATCCCGACGCGGTGCTGCGCGTCGAGGACATCCATCATCGTCCTGATACCGTCGATCGCCTCGACAAGGCCGCCGCGACGCAATTGGTGTTCGAGGATGCCATGATCCATATCGCCGACCATCTGTTGCGCGCAACCGGCGCCAACCGGCTGGTGCTGACCGGCGGCGTGGCGCTCAACGCGGTTGGCAACATGCGGCTGCTCGAACATTTCGACGACGCCTGGTTCGTGCAGGCCCAGCAGCGCAGAGCCCGGCTGCATCTATGGGTGCCGCCGACGCCCGGCGATCCCGGCGTCACCATCGGCGCAGCATGGCTGTTCGCGCATCTGGCCGGCGCTCCGCGGGGTGCTGCGATGACGCATGCGTTCTATTGCGGCTCCGCACCGTCCTCGGAAGAAATAGCCACCTCGCTGCAGGCCGATGACATCGCTTCAACTGACATCGGCGACATCTCGACCGCAGCCGGCCGCGACGCCATCGCCGATTTGATGGCCTTTATCGTCGCGCAGAACGGCATCATCGCGCTGTATCAGGGGTCAGCCGAAACCGGCCCGCGCGCGCTCGGCCACCGCTCGATCTTTGCCAACCCCTGCGATCCCGATGCCCGCGAGCGGCTCAACGAGCGCGTCAAATACCGCGAGGCGATCCGTCCCCTCGCCCCGATGGCGACGCTGGAAGCCGCACAGGCCTATTTCGACCTGCTTCCCGGCGCCTCGGACGCCGATTACAACGCCTACAATTACATGGTGCTGACGGCGCGCTCGAAACCGCAGGCACGCAGCAAAATTCCAGCCGTGATCCACGCCGACGGCACCGGCCGAATCCAGATCGTGCGCGCCGAAGACGATCCGCTGACGCACGCGTATCTGAAAGCGCTCGGCCGTCACATCGGCGTCGAGATGTCGGTCAACACCTCGTTCAATGTCGCAGGCCCGATCGCGCAGACGCCGCAGCAGGCGATCGATACCCTGCGCCGCTCGAAGGGCCTCGACGTAGTGCTGCTGGTGGCAAGCGAAGGCGCCGTCACCGCTGCATGGCATGGCGGCGAACGTGACAGCGGGCGGTTCACGGGTTGGCTGGCGGCGTGGAACGCGCGTCCGCAGGCCGCTCGCGGTTGATTTGCACCCGCAAAAAATCAAGCATGCGCCCGTCGATCAGGAGCAACGCGCTGCCGATCACCAAAGCGCCTGCGATCTCGCGGAGCGAAATGCTCTCGCCAAGCACCAGATATCCGAGCAGGATTGCAGTGACCGGAACGAGCAACGTAACCAGCATGACGTTGGTCGCGCCGGAACGCCGCAGTATCTGGAAGAACACGATGTAGGCGAGCGCAGTCGACAAGGCAGCCAAGCCGATCACGGCGAGCCAGGTCGCGGCTCCGGGCATCGGCAGCGTCCAGGGACGCTCGGTGATACCCGCGACGAACGTCATCATCACGCTTGACGCGAGCAACTGAAAGGTAGCGGTTGCGAGTGGCGGCGAGTCGGCAAGTTGCCGCCGCGCCACCAGCGCCGCCACTCCATAACTTGCGGCCGCTCCGAGACACAGCAGTGCGCCGATGCCCTGCCCGACCGCGCTCAAGCCAAAGCCTCCGCGCAGGATGATCACGCCGACCAGTCCGACGGTGATGCCAGCGACACGCCGCGCGAGCAACTTTTCTTCACCGGCTAAGGCCATTACGACGACCGCGAACAACGGCGTTGTCGCATTCAGGATCGAGGCGAGCCCGCTCGCGATAAAAGTCTGTCCCACCACGATCAGGGAAAATGGCAGCACGTTGTTGAAGAAGGCGACGGCGAAGAATGGTTTCCAGCCTGCCGGACCCCTCGGAAAGCGAATGCGATATGCTCGCACGACCGGCAGCAAGATCAGCGCGGCAAGAGCGACGCGCAGGAATACCAACGTCAGCGGTGGCAACTCCTTTAGGGCCAATCCGTTGAAGAAGAATGACCCGCCCCAGAGAATCGAGAGCACAGCTAGGAGCGACCAGTCTCTGGTATAAATCCGCGCGCCGTTGGCAGTCATGAGCAATCCGAAGCGATCCATTTTCCCGCGATCGAACAAAAATGCCGATGCGCCGGGACCCCGTCCACCCGATTTCCGATTTGGCTATGCCGCCGCCGCGACGGCCTATTTCGGCTTCGATACGATCTCGATCATCTTGCCTTCGTCATCATCCGGCGCGTAGGCTTTCGCCCGATCGTAGGAGGCGACCGCCGCGCGTCCCATGATCGGGGCTGCGGACAACAGGCTTTCAGCCAGCGCCACCGCGTAAGCCGCATCCTTGTGCCGGAGTGCCGCGGTGAACGTCGCGCCGGCGAAATTGCGCGCGGCCATGCGCTGGGAATGGCGGATCACCTGCGGACTGGCGGCAACACCGGTTTCGACCGCTTCCAGCACCAGCTTCATGTCGAGGCCGGCCTGCTCGGCGATCGCAAGGCCTTCCGCGATTCCGGCAATTTGAATGGCCCCCATCAGATTGTTGATCAGCTTGTAGACGGTGCCGGAACCAACGGCGCCGAAATGCCGGATCGTGGTGGAGAGCGGCAGCAGATAAGGCCGCGCTTTCTCAAGATCGGCCGCTTCTGCGCCGACCAGCAGCGTCAATTTTCCGGCGGCGGCCGCGTCGGGCAAGCCGGTCACGGGGCTGTCGATATAGACGAGGCCACGGCTGCGCAGTTCATGCGCCATGTCGAGTGCATGTTGGTAGGACACGGTGGAGCATTCGATCGCAAGCGTGCCGGCTTTCATGGTTGCTGCGGCGCCGTCCTTGGTAAGCCAGACCGCGCGCGACGCTTCGTCGTCGGCAACCATGGTCACGACCGCATCGGCATCGATCGCTGCATCTTCTGGAGAAGTCGCCCAGCGCGCGCCGCGGGCGATCAGATCTTCCGCCTTCGCCTTGCTGCGATTCCACACCGAGACCGTGAAGCCTGCGTCGAGATAGCGGCCGGCCATGCCGTGGCCCATGCGCCCCAACCCGATAAAGGCCACTCTCATGGATTAATCCACATCTTCTACCGCGCCCGGCGCGGTGCCGAACGCGCGCTGCGCCAAGGTCGCGGCCATGAATTCATCGAGGTCACCGTCGAGCACGCCCGAGGTGTCCGAGGTCTGCACGCCGGTGCGCAGGTCCTTCACCATCTGATAGGGCTGCAGCACATAGGAGCGGATTTGATGGCCCCAACCGATATCGGTCTTGGCGGCCTGATCGGCGGCCGCCTGCTCCTCGCGCTTCTTCAGCTCGATTTCATAGAGCCGCGCGCGCAACATGTCCCAGGCCTGCGCCTTGTTCTTGTGCTGGGAACGTCCGGCCTGACAGACCACCGCGACGCCGGTTGGAATATGCGTCAGCCTGACCGCGGATTCGGTCTTGTTGACGTGCTGACCGCCGGCGCCGCCGGAGCGCATGGTGTCGACCCGAACGTCGGACTCGGCGATATCGATCTTGATGCTGTTGTCGACCACCGGAAAGATTGCGACCGACGAGAACGAGGTGTGTCGGCGTGCGTTGGAATCGAACGGCGAGATCCGCACCAGCCGGTGCACGCCCGCCTCGGTCTTCAGCCAGCCATAGGCGTTGTGGCCGCTGATCTGGATGGTGGCGGATTTGATGCCGGCTTCTTCGCCCTGGGTTTCCTCGAGATATTCGATCTTGAAGCCGTGCTTTTCCGCCCAGCGCGTGTACATGCGCAGCAGCATCGAGGCCCAGTCCTGGCTCTCGGTGCCGCCGGCGCCGGCATGCACTTCGAGATAGGAATCGAACCGGTCGGCTTCGCCGCTGAGCAAGGCCTCGAGTTCGCGGCGCGCGACTTCCTTCTTGAGGGCTTTCAGCGCGGCCTCGGCTTCGCTCACCACGCCTTCGTCGTTCTCGGCTTCGCCGAGTTCGATCATGCCGATATTGTCCTCGAGCTCACGCTCGACCTTGCCGATGCCGGAAAGTGCATCCTCCAGCGAGGTTCGCTCCTGCATCAGCTTTTGGGCCTTCTGGGGATCGTTCCAGAGGTTGGGGTCTTCTGCGAGCTTGTTCAGCTCGGCAAGGCGTGCCGTGGATGCATCGACGTCAAAGATGCCTCCTCAGCAGCCCGACTGACTGCTTGATCTCTTCAACGAGGCGTTCGACTTCGGCGCGCATGGTGTCTCGATCCGCGGCTGATGCCGCCTTTGAAATGCTGGCAACGATGTAGCGACGGCCGGCGCAAAGCGCAATCCGCTTCACACCGGCCGCCTGCCGTTAAAGTGCCCAGACTAGGACGCTGTCTTGGCAGATGAACCGTCGCGGCAACGCGCTGTGGTCAAAGGCTCACGGCGACGACCATTTTGCCGGCCGAGCGACCGGTCCAATTGCGATCTATGGCATCCACCAGGCCGCTGAAACCAACCACCTCGCCCACGGGCAAATCGAGGGCTCCCGCCGCCACCTGATCAGCAATTCCCTTGAGGCGGGGCGTGTCGATCTGGGTCATGTGAAATTGACCGCGCAGGCCGGCTGGGGCGCGTTCGACTACTGGCGTGACGGCCGACAGAATCAGGCCTCCAGGAGCCATCACCGCCCAGGTACGCTCCAGTACATCGCCGCCGACCAGGTCGAGGGCCACATCCACATTCTTCGCCACATCCTCGAATCGTTCCGTGCGACGGTCTATCAGCCGGTCGGCGTCACGCGTCACTGACGGGGCAACCTTGTCGCCCGAACCGACGGCCAGCACCTTTGCGCCGACTGCCTTGCCGAATTGCACTGCCAACGTTCCCACCGCGCCGGATGCGCCATGAATCAGGATAGTCTGACCGGCGCGCAGTCCGCTGGTCCGGTAGATCAATTGCCAAGCGGCGAGCGCCGCCAGCGGGACCGCGGCTGCCTGGACATCGTCGAGCCCGCGAGGCGTGTGCGCCAGTTTCGCAGCGTCGACTGCGACATAGTTGGCATATGCACCGAACCCGGCGAGCCAACCCATCACGCGATCGCCGGGACGGTGGGTCACGACCCCAGCGCCGACTTCGGCCACAATCCCCGAGAGTTCAACGCCGAGTGTGCATGGAAGTTCGAGCGGAAAGGCATCCCGAACGAAGCCTTGACGGACCTTATAGTCGAGGGCGTTCACCCCGGCCGCTTTTACGTGCACGAGCACCTGGCCGGGCCCTGCGGCAGGGACCTCGATCGAATCCAAATGAGTTCCCTCAGGGCCGCCGTACTCGTGCAGGCGCAGGGCGCGATTATTGGGCATGAAAACCTCCGACGTTGAAGCGAGCGGGCAAAACCGCACGTGTGTGAGTCGAGCTGCTATTCCTGCGACCGCACGCCCGCCGAGCATTTCTTGATCGCGCGGTCGCAGGGGATCATCGTGGCCGGCTTTGAAGGAGGGGCCATATTCCTGCCTGGCTGCGATCCTTCGCTAGTCCTCGGACCGTCACCAATAGGTCTGCGCCGGTCGAACCTCGACTGCGCCGCCAAGGCG
>Ga0302314_10011346_pt1 | contig 15552 bp, 14 predicted proteins | sample III_Palsa_N2_3_FD_200533 | JGI IMG/M metagenome (GOLD analysis project Ga0302314, IMG submission 200533) | Peat permafrost microbial communities from Stordalen Mire near Abisko, Sweden - III_Palsa_N2_3 | ecosystem: Environmental > Terrestrial > Soil > Palsa > Peat permafrost | place: Sweden...
AACGTGGCCCAACCCGGAGCCAAGATCGATCAGCACATCCTGCTCAGTGAGTGCGGTGCGAGCGATAAGGTCGAAGATATGGCGCGCCGGCGTCGGCTGATAGAACACCATCTCAGCAGCGACCTCGACTTCATCGTCAGGTTCCTGGAACTGCAGGATCCCGCTGATCAGTTCATCAAGATAGTCATAGCCTTCGCCGTGTACGGCGTACTCATCCTTGCTTGATTTTTCTGCCCACTGCCGCAGGCAATCCGGTCCAGTCTCTTGCCGAATATCACGTCGTATAGCTTGGTAGAGCTCGGAGTTGATAGCTTCCAGCCTGGCGTAGAGCGCGCTCGCCTGCTGATAGAGCTCCACATCGGTGAAGCTGCTATCGAACTCCGGTACCTGCCCATGCAGGAGATAGGCATCCAGCCGGTCCAGCGCTTCGCTGCGCTGACGCAGCTGGTCCGGTTCGTCCAGAGAACGATCCTGGTTTATTTCTTCGATCAGACTCTGCAGCGCACTCAGCATAGGTCCACGCTGCCTTCATCCGCAGCAGGAACAAGTTTATAAGTCTGAGGCAAAGCGTTGGTGAGATTTAATTCGCGCGTTCCGGCGTGACCGCATATGCGAGCAGCAGCCGCAGCGGAACCACCTGCAGCGTGGCCTCATGCGTTGCGGCGAGCACAACGCGCGGCGCGAAACCCTCTTCATACGCCTGGCGCCAGCGTCCTGCGCACAGGCACCAGTGGTCGCCGGGCTGCAGGCCAGGGAAGCTGCCCGTCGGCGTGGAGAGATCGTTGCCGGCGGCCCGGGACGCGGCAAGAAACGCCTCGTCCACGATGATGCAAACGGTATGCACGCCGAGGTCTTCGGTGCCGGTCTCGCAGCAGCCGGTGCGGTAGAAGCCGGTCATCGGCTCGCAACTGCACAGCTCCAGCGGGCCGCCGAGCACGTTCTTCGCGGTGCGGTCGATGCGTTCCGGCAGTTCAAGTTCAGAGATTCTCAACCGCGTACTCCAGCCGTTGTGCCGGTCGCCGTCAGGAACTCGGCATACGGGCCCTTGTGGTCGGTGATGCCGTCCGCGGTGAAGTGCCATATGCGCGTGCCGACCTCGTCCAGCAGATCTTCATCATGCGTGACCAGGAAGACCGTGCCTTCAAACTTCTGCAGCGCGATGTTCACCGCGTTGATGGCTTCGAGATCGAGATGGTTCGTCGGCTCGTCCAGCACAAGGATGTTCGGCTTCTGTAGCATCAGCTTGCAGAAGAGCAGCCGAGCCGTCTCGCCGCCCGAGAGCGCAGCGGTCTGCTTCTCGCCCTCTTCACCCTTGAAGAGCATCTGGCCGAGGATGCCGCGGATCTCTTCCTTCGTCTTCTGCGGATCGTAGGAGTGCAGCCACTGCTCGGCGGTGATGCCCTTGGGGATCGCGCCGGTATGGTCCTGCGCGAAGTAGCCGACGAGAGCCTCGTGGCCCCACTTCACTTCACCGGAGTCGATGGAGACGTCGTTGTCTTCCACGCCCGGCCCGTTCGCCAGCAGCGCCTTGATCATCGTTGTCTTGCCGAGACCGTTGCGCCCGGTAAGACAGATCTTCTCGCCGCGCACCAGCGCCGCGGAGAAGTTCTTGATCACGTGATGGTCGCCGTAGCTCTTGCAGACGTTCTCGAACTCAAGCACATGCTTGCCGGAGGGGCGGATCTGTTCGAAGCGAATATAGGGGCGCGCGATGTTGGAGCGTGCCAGCTCCGTGGTCTGCAGCCGTTCTACTTCCTTCTTGCGCGAGTTCACCTGGCTGGAGCGCGTGCCGGCGCTGAAGCGCGCGATGAAGTCATTGAGCTGTGAGATTTTTTTCTCGCGCTGCTCATTCTGCGACTCCAGCCGCGAGCGGACTGCGGTCTTCTGCAGCACCATGTCGTCATAGCCGCCGTTGTAGGTGATGATCGTCTCGTAGTCGATGTCCGCAATGTGCGTGCAGACCGAGTTGAGGAAGTGGCGATCATGCGAGACAGTGATCAGCGTGCCCTCAAAGTGAATGAGGAACTCCTGCAGCCAGTGGATGGATTCGAGATCGAGATGGTTCGTCGGCTCGTCCAGCAGAAGCGCCCGCGGATTGCCGAAGAGCGCCTGCGCCAGCAGGATGCGGACTTTTTGCCCGCCCTGCAGCTCGCCCATCTTGCGCTCGTGCAGCTCGTCGGCGATGTCGAGGCCCTGCAGCAGGATCGCCGCATTGGACTCTGCCTCGTAACCGTCTTCGTCGCCCACGATGCCTTCGAGCTCGCCGAGGCGAATGCCGTCGTCGTCGGTCAGTTCGGCCTTGGCGTAGATGACCTCACGCTCTTCCAGCGCCGCCCACAGAGGCTTGTTGCCCATGATGACGGTGTCGATCACGCGGAAGGCGTCAAACTCGTACTGGTCCTGCTTGAGCACGCCGAACTTCTTCGGACGCACGACCGTGCCTTTTTGCGCGTCCAGCTCGCCGGTCAGCACCTTCATGAAGGTGGACTTGCCCGAGCCGTTCGGCCCGGTCAGGCCATAGCGGCGGCCGTCGGTAAAGGTCGTCGATACGTCGTCGAAGAGTATCTTCGAGCCGTAGCGCATGCTTACATTGCTGACTGAAATCATGGTTCTCTCTATGTTAAAAAATTGCGTTGCCGTTTCAGACGAAGCTTCAGGGAAGGGATAGAGTTCAAGCTTTCGCTCGAACCCTAATCCCTAACCCCTGTTCCCTAATCCCTGCACTCTAGTGTCCGCGCGAGCCCGAGCGGTGCGTTGCGCCGGCTGAACGGCCGCTGCTGGAGCGGCCAAAACGGCTGCCGCCACCACCACTGCCGCCGCGGTTGAATCCGCCGCCACCGCCACTGCGCTTGCCAAACGGGCTGCCCTGGCGCTTCGGTCCTTCGTTCTCACCGAGCGCAGACTTGAACGGCACAGCCGCTGCGTCGCCGCTCTTCCAGCTGCGTGTCTCCATGCCGAGCAGGTTGTCTGCCTTGCGGATGTCGATCGGCTGGTTGCGCTCTTCCTTCTGGATCGAGGAGTCCACCTCGCGCCAGTCGAACTGCGCCTTCAGCTCGCGCTCCATCTTCTTCACGTCAGAGCGCTCCTGCGGAAGGACGAAGGTTGTGGCCACGCCCTTCGCGCTTGCACGGCCCGTACGGCCGATGCGATGCACGAAGTCCTCGGTCGAGCCGGGAAGATCGTAGTTCACCACGTGCGCAATGTGCGAGACGTCAATGCCGCGCGCCGCCACGTCGGTTGCGACGAGGATGCGGTGCTTGCCATTGGTGAAGCTGGCGAGTGCGGAAGTCCGCTGCGACTGCGAGCGGTCGCCGTGGATCACGGTGACGTCGTGGCCGTTCTTCTCCAGCCGGCGCGCAATGCGGTCCGCGCCGTGCTTGGTGCGCGAGAAGACGAGGTACGTGCCGTCTTCCGTGTTGAGCAGGTGCTCCAGCAGGCCGATCTTCTTGTCGCTGGTCACGTGGTAGCCGCGAAGCTCCACGCGGTCGCTCGGCTTCAGCGTCGAGCCGATCTCGACGCGCACAGGGTTCTTCACGTAGTCGCGAACGATCTCGCGAACGTTCGCATCCAGCGTCGCCGAGTAGCAGAGCGTCTGCCGTGTGCGGGGCAATGCGCCCACGATGCGGCGGATAGCAGGCAGGAAGCCCATATCCAGCATGCGGTCCACTTCGTCCAGGACGAGCATCTCGACCGTGGAGAGATTGATCTCGCGGCGGCGCAGGAAGTCTTCCAGGCGGCCGGGAGTGGCGACCACAAGGCGAACGCCGCGGCGGATCTGCGCCAGCTGCGTGCCTTCGGAGAGGCCGCCGACGATCAGCGCGGAGTCATGCTTCGCGCTGGGCAGCAGCTTGGAGTAAACGTCGATCACCTGCATCGCCAGCTCGCGCGTAGGCAGCAGGATGAGCGACTGAATTACCGGCTTCGCACGGCCCTTGCCGTTTTGCGGCTGCTGGGCAAGACCCTGCGCAGAGTTAATGCTCGCGTCCATGCGCTCAATGAGCGGGACCAGGAAGCTGAGCGTCTTGCCGGTGCCGGTGGAGGCAGTGGCGAGCACGTCATGGCCTTCCAGGCCGGGAGGAATTGCGCCGGCCTGTACAGGCGTAGGCGTAACAAAGTTGGCAGCGGCCAGGCGCTTCTGCAGCATCTCGGAGATGTTGAAGTCGGTAAAGAGCTTGCCGGCGGCGGTGGGCTTGATGGGCTGGTTCGTGGTTTCTGGTGTGTCTAGAACGGCGGTGTTTCCGTCGTGATGTGCGTGTGTCAAAAGAGGTCCTCAGGTGCTTCAAAAGCGGTTTTCGAGCGGTTCAAAGATGCAGGAGTGCAGTCGATGCACTATGGATTCCATTCAATCAGCACGGCTTTGGTGGAGCGATGCTGCTGCAGGCGAGAAAGGCCAATGCCTTCCATCGAGCCAGAGCAACCAACGCGGTGTATAGCGGTGGGAAGAGCGTTCGCAGTCCCTGGCCAGACCCGAATCCATCGGGGTCCTTGCCTGCGAAGCCGTGCGATTTGAACCCTTGCGGACTCTCACGCAAAACCAGTTTAGCACACTTGCAGCATCTCTTGGTAGTTGACGATCTTGGTTCGCGTTGAGCAGCGCATGAACTAAGACAGCGCAACGCGTTGGTTCAGCATGCGATTTAAATATTCACGCATCATGCTGGCGTTATTTTTCGGTCAGATAGTTAGTGTGGAAGAGATGCAGATGGGGCCAAAGGATCCATAATCCGCACAGAATGAAATATTTATCCCCAACTGTTTTGCTTGCAGATATTTAGCGGATGTTTCCGGCTAAATATCTGCAAACAAGGTTTTTGCAAAGAGGGTGGGGAGGGGGTGCTCAGTTATCACCCTCAGATATGGCACGCCGCCATGCCGCGCTTCTCCAGATACTTCTGGTGGTACTCCTCGGCCTTCCAGAACGTCGTCGCCGGGGCCACCAGCGTCACGATCGGCTTCGAGAAGCGTCCCTCGACCTGCAACTCTTCGATCTTCTTCTTCGCGGCGAGGCACTGCTCCTCCGAGTGATAGAAGATCACGCTGCGATACTGCGAACCGTAATCCGGTCCCTGCCGGTTCATCTGTGTCGGATCGTGCAGCTCGAAGAAGGCGTCGAGTATCTGCTCGTACTTCACGCGCTCCGGGTCGAAGGTCAGATCGACCACCTCGGCGTGCCCGGTGCGGTCCGTGCAGACCTCTTTGTACGTTGGATGCGGCAATTCGCCGCCCTCGTACCCAACAGCAGTCTCCAGGACCCCCGGAATCTGCCCAAACTTCACTTCAACACCCCAAAAACATCCTGCTCCAAACGTCGCTTTTTCCTGTGCCACTTTCAACTGCCTCCTGTGCCTTCCTGTATACGATGCGCGAGCCTATACAGTTGTCTATCTTTTTGACGACAAAAGCACGTAAATCGCACATAAAGGCCGAATACCGGCCAATTAAGGTCCGCTGGAGTCTGAGTGGGATTGGGATGGATTTAGCGCGGCTTTTTGGTGAATTTCTTCGGCTTCGGCTTGGCCGGACCAGCCGTTGGCGTCTTCAGCTTGGCAAACGCCGGCTTGCGCAGCTTTGCCTGCACAGACTTGCCCTTGGCGGCGCGCTCCAGGGCCGTGACTTCGCCCGGCGTCAGTTCGCGGAACTCGCCCGGCGGCACATCCAGCACCAGCGCGCCGTAGCCAACGCGGCGGATCTTCTCCACGTGGTGGCCGATCTCTTCGAACATCTTGCGCAACTGGCGGTTGCGGCCTTCGATCAGCGTGACCTCATACCAGGGATTGTCGCCCTCGCGCACGGCGCGCACCTTGGCCGGAGTTGTCATGATGCGGTCGCGGCGCCCACTGCGAATCTCGTCCTGCCGTCCACGGTCGATCATGATGCCGTGGCGCAGCTGGTTCAGCGAATTCGGGCTGGGCGAGCCGCTCACCTTCACCAGATAGGTCTTCTCAACGCCCGCCGCCGCCTTGCTTAGGCGGTTGGCAAGCTCGCCGTCATTGGTCATCAGCAGCAGGCCTTCGCTCAGATAATCCAGTCGCCCCACCGGGTATACCCGGACGCGCGGCCCGGTGCTGGCGTTCATCAGCAGGTCCATCACCGTCGGGCGCTTCTCGGGATCGGTCACGGTGGTGACGTAGCCGCGCGGTTTGTTCAGCATGTAATACTTCTGCGCTTCGGGGCCGGATAGCAGCTTGCCGTCCACGCGGATGTGATCGCGCGCAGCGTCGGCCTTGGTGCCCAGCTCGGTGACGACCTTGCCGTTGATCTGCACGCGGCCTTCGGTGATCAGCTGCTCGGCCTTACGCCGCGAGACGATACCGGCCTGCGCGATGATCTTCTGCAGGCGGTCGCCCTGGCCCTCGCGCGCATTGCTTGGATTGGGTTTACTTGTCATCGTCTGCTTTGTCGATGTGCGATTCAAGCGCTGCCATCGCATCTTCCGGCGTGTCTTCTACGATGTTTGCGGTTTCAAGCTCCGTTGCGGCTGCGGCTTCATCCACGATCGGCAACTGGTCCTGCTCCGCCAGTTCGCCCGCCATCTGCGCGAACTCTTCGATGCTCGGCAGCTCGGCCACATCCTTCAGGCCGAAGCGCATCAGGAAGTCCTTCGTCGTCTTGTAAAGAATCGGCCGCCCGATGACCTGCTTGCGGCCTGCGGTGGTAATTAATTTTCTGCTGATCAAAGAGCCGAGCACGCCGCTCGAATCCACGCCGCGAATCTCGGAGATCTCCGGCGCAGTGACCGGCTGTTTATACGCGATCACGGCCAGCGTCTCCAGAGCCTGCAGCGTGAGCTTCATCGGCGGCTTCAGGCTCTTCACAAAGCTGCGGACCACGTCGTGATACTCGGGCTTGGTGGCCATGCGGTAGCCGCCGGCGACCTCGCGAATCTCCATGCCGCGCTCGTTCTGCGCGTACTCGGCGATGAGCGCGCTGGTCTCGCGGCGCAGATAATCACGTATCTGGCGGTCCTTTTCCTTCGCGGCCTTCTTTTCATCCACAAGAAGGGGCTCATCCGCGCCGGCACCGTCGCCCTGTGCCACGGATTCATCGGTCGCGGTTTCATCCGCATCGGGAATGTGGTGGGCGTGGCCGTCGGCAGACGCGTTGCCACGCCCGCTCGCCCGCTCGGCGTTGATGACCGGGGCGTCATGCTCGGGATTCTGGCGGTGCCGCGCCTCGGCGGCAAGGCCTGCCTCAGCCTCGTCGGCCAGCAGCGCGCCCAGTTGCGCCAGTGTTACCGGCTCTTCGGCCGCGTAGATGATTGCTTCGATCTTTGCCCTAATACTCATCGTCCTGCCTCTACATTTCCGCGCGTTTCAGCACGCAGCGGCACCTGTTGAGTGTACCCGCTTAGCCGCAGACCCGTTGTGCAAAGCAGCGCAGCAGCTACTCCCCCGGCGCCTTCGGCCCATACTTCGGCCAGTCGGCCAGCAGCGCCTGGATGACCGTGTTGCCGGCGGCATACGCCGACTCCAGCGACGGCAGATAGCCGGTGAAGGGCGCGGTCAGGCTCTCGATGGCCGTGTGCCCCGGTGGCGGCATGCAGTAGTTGCTCGCCACGCGCAGGTCCATCACCCGCTGGAAGTCGACCTTGTGCGCCTTGTCCAGCCGGCGCAGCGCCTGCATCACGCCCGAGTCTTCCATCTCCGTCATGGCAAAGGTGCCCTTGCCGCCGGTCCAAAGCTTCACCCAGTCTTCGGCGTACTGGGTAGAGGTTGTGCCGTGCCAGAAGTAATCCGACGCAAACGTATCGCCTTCCAGCACAAACGGCGGCTTCTGCCCATTGGGAAAGCCGGTGTAAGCGGCGCGGACGGCCTGCATTGCCGGCGTGTCGCCGAGCTTCAGGTCTTTGGTGAGACCGTAGGCAAAGGCCACCAGCGCGGGATTCAGCATGTAAATATCGGAGTTGTCCGCCACCTGCCAGTTCTTCGGCACCTCGTTCGGCGCATGCGTGCCGGCGGCGAACCAGCCGTACGGCCAGTCCTTCGGCGCGTCCTTGGGGTCGATATACCGCCCCACATCGCCCACTACGTATGTTGCCCACGCAGCCGACGCCAGCGACGCCACATGCGGATCGACGCCCGCAATACCGTTCATCAGCCAATAGGCATGTGTCAGGTCAAACCGCGGATCCAGCCCAAGCGCCATCACGCTCGCCGTGGAGTTCACCAGCGACATGCCGGTCACAATGCCGATCACGCTGTGGTCCGCATTCGCGCGGATGGGATGCACGCCGGCCGGGAAGTCGATGGTCTCCGTCAGGTGCTCGCGCTCCACCCAGAACTGAAACTCGCCGGGGATGTCGCCGGTATCCGCACCGCGTTCAAACGTCGCCACGATGACGACCTTCACCGGCCACGGCTTCTCCTGCGCCTTAGCGAAGGGAGCCAGTGTGAGCAGAAGCAAGAGAGAGAACGGCAGAATCCTGAACCTGGTCATGGACGCACCTCTGAAAATGTCTGGGTTGATGCAGAGACTAACACGGCAATGCTTGGCAATAAAAATTAACGCCAGTCGTCGCGGACCTGCGACTGCTCAGCCATCGCAGCGTCGAAGCCGTCGCTCTTCTTGATGAGGATGTCGCCGAAGTTGTCCTGCTGGCGCAGCAGCACGGCCTGCAGACGCACCAGCTCCAGCAGCGCCAGGAACATGCAGATCAGCGCGCGTTCGGAGTGGGTGCTGTGCAGCAGCTTGCGCAGGGAGACCGGTTTATCTTCCATCACCATGCGGCGCTTCACATAATCCAGCATCTGCGCCACGGTGACGGACTCTTCGTCCACATTCAGCACGGGGCGCTCGCGCAGGCGCTCCAGCACCTCCTGGAAGACGCGGACGAGGTCCATAGTGTCGGCGGTGAACTCCGGCTCCGTGCCCGGCGCGTCGCGGAATTCGCGCATGCCGGGATTGGTCCACGTGGCCTCTTCCACCTGCTGCTTCTGCATCAGCATCTGCGCGGCGGACTTGAACTTCTCATGCTCCAGCAGCCGCTCCACAAGCTCGCGCCGCGGATCTTCCGCCTCGCCGCCGGCGATGTCGCTGGGGTCGCGCGGCAGCAGCATCTTACTTTTAATGTGGATGAGCAGCGACGCCGTGTAGATGAAGTCCGCGGCCGAGTCCACGTCCGTGCCCTTGAGGTTTTCGACATATGCAAGGAACTGCTTGGTGACACGCGCGATCGGAATGTCGTAGATGTCGATGTCCTGCTTGCGGATCAGGTCGAGCAGAAGATCGAGCGGGCCGTCATACACCGTGCCGACGGTGACGGAGAACGGCGACTGGCTCGCCTCGTCATTCTTCTTCTTTGCATCCGCTTTCTGCGTATCCGCCTGCTGTTCCGGGCTCAGGCCGGTCTCGGGCTTTGCTTTGGATGCAGGCGCAGGCTGTTGCTCGGCGGCATCGTCCAGCCGCTCCGTCTCCGCCGCAACGCTGAGCGGATCGGGTGATTGCACAGCCGCGGCTTCGCCCTCCGACTCCACCACGCTGCGCGCTCCAGTGGTCTCCGGCTCCAGATCGTTTTTGTGCACCTTTTTGCTCACTTCAGCCTCATTGCTTGACGCACTTGCTGCATCGTCTCTTCGGCGCTTACCTTCGCGTGCGTTGCGCCCGCTGCCAGAATATCTTTTACAAGCTGCGGATTCTGTTCGTACTGCTCCCGCCGGGCCTGAATTGGGTTCAGCACGGCGACGATACCATCCGCCGCCCATCCCTTGCATTCGATGCAGCCGATGCCCGCCGTCGTGCAGCCTTCCCAGACCTTCAGCCGCGTCTCGTCGCTGGAGAAGACCTTGTGCAGGTCGCCCACGGGACAGACCTCGGGATTGCCCGCATCCGTGCGGCGGACGCGCGCCGGATCGGTCACCATCGTCTTCAGCTTCTTGCGGACTTCCACTTCCGGGTCGGTCAACGCGATGGTGTTGCCATAGCTCTTGGACATCTTGCGGCCATCGGTGCCGGGCAGTTTTGGCGATGCGGTGACGAGCACCTTCGGCTCGGGCAGTACATCCTGCTTGCCGAGCTTGTAATGCGAGTTGAACTTTCGCGCTACCTCGCGCGTGAGTTCCACGTGCGCGACCTGGTCCTGTCCCACCGGCACAAAATCCGGCCGGTAAAGCAGAATGTCCGCCGCCTGGAGCAGCGGATAGCCGAGAAAGCCGTAGGTGTTCAGGTCCTTTTCGCGCAGCTGCTCCTGCTGGTCTTTGTAGGTGGGCACGCGCTCCAGCCAGCTGAGCGGTGTAAACATGGAGAAGAGCGTGAACAGTTCCGCATGCTGGGGTACATCCGACTGCACGAAGATGGTCGACTTCTCCGGATCGAGCCCCGCAGCGAGAAAGTCCATCGCCACATCCTGAACGCTCGCCTTGATCTGCGAGGGATCGGCGTACTCCGTGGTGAGCGCGTGAAAGTCCGCGATGAAGAAGAAGCATTCGTACTCGCTCTGCAGCTCCACCCAGTTGCGCAGCGCACCCATGTAGTTGCCGAGGTGCAGCACGCCCGTGGGCCGCATGCCGCTTAGCACGCGCCGTGGCGTATTCGTTGTGTTGATTGCACTCATGTCTATCTCAAGGATGGTAAATGAGTCCTGCGCGGACGGCGAATAGCGCTTCGCGCAAGACAGCTGACATTACATCGATAGCAGTACAGAATTGAATGCATTCAGAGCCGGATACAGCGCCCAGCCCATCATGCGCCCGCCGATCAGCATGATCAGCAGCAGCCCGAACATACCGATGCGGTCGTACATCTGGCCCATTTTGTACGGCAGAAAGTGGCGCAGAATGCGGCTTCCGTCCAGCGGAGGGAAGGGCAGCAGGTTGAAGACGAAGAGCGAAAGATTGATCAGGATCACGAAGTAGAGCAGCAGCGCGATGGGAAAGAGCTGCGGCAGGCCGTCCGTGGGAACGCCTGTCTGCCCGAAGGCCAGCGCAATCGCCGTTACCAGCGATTGCTCGCCGAGTCCCGAGGTGTGCTTCAGCACCAGCATCAGCACCAGCGCCACGGTGGCCGCCAGCAGGTTGCTCGCCGGGCCCGCGAGGATGACCAGAATGTCATCCCGCTTATAGTTGCGGAAGTTGCGTGGTGTCACGGGCGTCGGCTTGGCCCAGCCGAAGAGCGGCCAGTGGTAGAGCAGCGCCAGACCGGGCATCACCACGCTGCCGATAGGGTCCAGGTGCTTCATCGGGTTCAGCGTGACGCGTCCCAGCATGCGCGCCGTCTGGTCGCCGCAGCGCGAGGCCATCCACGCGTGCGCCGCCTCATGCAGGCTGAAGGCAAAGGCCAGTACAACCACTTCAAAGATGATGATGACGATCTGCTGGTTCATCAGTACTCGTGCTCCACGCCGGCATGGCTTTTGCCTGTGTTATGCACCGTCGCGAAGGGCTTCACGACGCTTCCGGCGGGCAGCACCAGTTCCGTGCGGTCATCCAGCGTTGCGCCGCGATGCACAACGACGTCATCTTCGATGACGATGTTGTAGCCGAAGTGGAAGTGCACCGCGTGATGCACCTTCACACGGCTTCCCATGGATTTGAAGATGTGCCGGCCCATCATGCAGCGGAATTTAAAACCCAGCCACAGGTTCAGGCCGAGCGGCGAGCGGTCGAACATCTGCCACATGTAGATGAGCGGTTTGCGGTCCATGTAGCGCTCGCGGTCGATGCCCTCGAGATATTCGGCTTCGAGCGTCACATTGCGCGGGTCCAGCGTGATCTCGACCACGTTCATCGGCAGATCGGTCGCCAGCTTGGCGTTGATGCGGCCGCCGTGCGGCTTGTCGAGGAAGAGCTGAAAGAGCTCATCGCGCACGATGTCGCAGCGGCGTTCATAGCCCTGGTGGCGCGCGAACTCATCGTTCAGATGCTTCAACCAGCGCGAGAAGAGAACCTCGGCCTCCGGCGTGGGCAGTAGTGTGCGGCTTGGCTCGCTTGGCATGGTGCAACTCCTGATCTCTATCTTACCGCTGTAGCTTCGCCAGCACGTCCAGCGCTCCGCTCGTGTCAATCGCCGCCGCCGCGCGCTGCACGCCGTCCTGTAGATCCTTCGCTACGCCCGCCGCCACCAGCACGGCCGCGGCATTCAGCAGCACCACATCGCGCCGTGGGCCTTTTTCGCCGGCGAAGATGCTGCGCAGAATGCCGGCATTCTCCGTCGCATCGCCGCCTTGCAGCGCGGAGATGGGTGCTGGTGTCAGGCCCACATCGCCCGGCTCAATCTGCCGCAGAGTAACGCTGCTGCCGCGCACCTCCGCCACGCTGCTTGTGCCGGTGATAGTCAGTTCGTCCAGCCCATCGCTGCCGTGGACGACAAACGCATGGTCGGTGCCCAGCATGGCCAGCGCCTCGCCCACCAGCGGCACCAGGTGCGCGCTGTAGACGCCCATCACCTGCCGCCGTGCGCCTGCGGGGTTCGTCAGGGGCCCGAGAATGTTGAAGACTGTTCGCACGCCCAGCGCGCGCCGCACCGGCATCACATGCTTCATCGCCGGATGCATCGCCGGCGCGTGCATGTACATAAAGCCGGTGGTGCGGAGGGTCTGCACATTGGCCTCGGCGTCCAGGTTCACGGCGACGCCCAGCGCCTCCAGCACATCGGCCGAACCGCTTAGCGACGTAACGCTGCGATTGCCGTGCTTGGCGACTTTTGCGCCTGCTGCCGCCGCCACAATCGCGACTGCTGTGGAGATGTTGAAGGTCGCCCGTGCGCTGGCATTGGTCATGGCGTCGCCGCCGGTGCCGCAGGTATCCACGAGCACGCTGCGTTCCGCGTCGGTAAGCGGCAGAGTGAGCGCTGCGGCCCGCATCGCTTCCACGAAACCGGCGATCTCGGCAGCGGTCTCGCCGCGTGCGGAGAGAGCGACGAGCATTGCCGAGAGATCGGCATCCGCAACCTCGCCGCGCAGCACACCGGCCATGGCGGTGCGCGCCTCGTCGCGGGTGAGCGGGTCTTTAGAGTGAATGACTCGGTCGATGAGTTTTTCTGTCGATGGCACAGCCTTCAGTGTAAGCGGTCGTCTCGTTCTCGCGAGCGTAGCGAGAGCCACGCGAAGCAGTTAAGGCGCCCACGGCTCCGTTCTATTACCGCACAGTTGTTCGATAACTGGCTTGCCCGTTGTTCTTTCATTCCGCTACTATTTCCTTGCGTAACTCCTCGATACAAACCTCGAAAAAAATCATGAAAATACACGAGTACCAAGCCAAAGAGATTCTTCGCAAATACGGCGTCACCGTGCCCGCGGGTGAGATGGTCACCACGCTGGATGAGGCCGACACCGCGGCCAAAACCCTCTTCGCCGCCGGCAACGCCGTCGTTGTCGTAAAGGCCCAGATCCATGCCGGCGGACGCGGCAAGGGCGGCGGCGTCAAAGTCGTCAAAACTCTCGAAGACGCCAACAAGGCTTCCAAAGCCATCCTCGGCATGCAGCTCATCACCCACCAGACCGGCCCTGAAGGCCAAAAAGTCCAGCGCCTGCTCGTCGAAGCCGGCTCGGCCATCGACCGCGAACTCTATCTCGGCATTGTGCTCGACCGGGCCTCGGCGAAGGTTGTCTTCATGGCCTCCAAGTCCGGCGGCATGGAGATCGAAGAGGTTGCCGCCAAGGACCCGGACGCGATCTTCAAGGAATATATCGACCCCGCCGTCGGCTTCCAGCCATACCAGGCGCGCAAGCTGGCGTTCAAGCTTGGCCTGCTGCCCACGCAGGTGGGCGAGGCGGTGAAGTTCATGACCGGCCTCTACAACGCCTTCGTCGACACCGACTCCACGCTGATGGAGATCAATCCCTTCATCACCACCAAAGACGGCAAGCTCGCCGCGCTCGATTGCAAGATCAACTTCGACGACAACGCCATGTTCCGGCATAAGGACCTAAAGGAACTCCGCGACGTCGCCGAAGAAGACCCGCTTGAGGTGGAGGCCAGCAAGTTCAATCTCAACTACATCAAGCTCGACGGCACCATCGCCTGCATGGTGAACGGCGCCGGCCTCGCCATGGCGACGATGGACATCATCCAGTACTCCGGCGGCTCGGCTGCGAACTTTCTGGACGTGGGCGGCGGCGCCAACCAGGAGCAGATAGAGAACGCATTCGGCATTCTCCTCTCCGACCCGAACGTGAAGGCGATCTTCATCAACATCTTCGGCGGCATTCTGCGCGTGGACGTGCTGGCGACCGCAGTCGTGGCCGCGGCGAAGAAGCTCAACGTAACGATTCCTATCATCCTGCGCCTCGAAGGCACCAACGTCGAAGAGGGAAGAAAAATTCTCGCGGAGTCCGGTTTGAAGTTCCAGGTTGGCGGCACGATGAAGGAAGCGGCGGAATTGGCCGTCGCCGCAGCGAAAGGTGGGAAATAGCAATGGCAGTTCTAGTCGATAAAAATACTCGCCTCATCGTGCAGGGAATTACGGGCCGCGAAGGCACTTTTCATGCCAAGGGCTGCGCGGAGTACGGCACCAAGGTTGTCGGCGGTGTAACGCCCGGCAAGGGCGGCACAATTCACGAAGGCTGGCCCGTCTTCAACACAGTGGAAGAAGCAGTGAAGGAGACCGGCGCGAATGCGACCGTGATCTTTGTTCCGCCGCCGTTCGCTGCGGACGGAATTCTGGAGGCCGCAGCAGCCGGCGTACCGTTGGTGATCTGCATCACCGAAGGCATCCCCACGCTGGACATGGTGAAGACCTGGGAGGTTGTCCGGCAGTCGAAGTCGCGGCTCATCGGGCCGAACTGTCCCGGCGTCATCTCACCCGGCAAGGCAAAGATCGGCATCATGCCCGGCCGCATTCACAAAGAGGGAAGCGTCGGCATCGTCTCCAAATCCGGCACACTGACGTATGAGGCGGTCTATCAGCTCACCACGCGCGGTATCGGCCAGTCCACGGCTATCGGCATCGGCGGCGATCCCATCATCGGGACGACGCACATTGACGCGCTGAAGCTGCTAAACGAAGACCCCGAGACCGAAGCCATCATTATGATCGGCGAGATCGGCGGCTCAGCGGAAGAAGCGGCAGCCGCGTACATCAAGCAGTATGTGAAGAAGCCGGTCGTCGGCTTCATCGCCGGCCAGACGGCGCCTCCGGGCCGCCGCATGGGCCACGCGGGCGCGATCATCTCCGGCGGCGAGGGAACTGCCGCGAGCAAGATGGCCGCCATGCGCGCCGCGGGCATTCACGTCGTGGAATCGCCGGCAGATCTCGGCGAGACGATGGCGCGGGTTCTTGGCAAGGCATAACGCGTTCCATAAGTAAAAGCGAAAGGCCCGGGCTTTGGCTCGGGCCTTCTCTTTTAACTAATGCTTGCTCGCCTGTATCTGGCCGAAGTCCTGCTTGTAGTTGCCCTTGTCTGTCGTCGCGGTGGTCGAAGAAGAAGAGGAGCTCGGCTTAGACGAACTCGTACCCGCTGCGTTGCTGTTGGGGCTACTTGAGCCCTGAGGATTCGCAGCAGTTACATTAGCAACGTGCTTTTTTTGCACGGTATCGCTTGAGGGCTGGATCTGTGTCTCAGTGTTCTTCTGCTTGTAGTTGAGCTTCTCTGTGCGCACCTCTGCGGGCTGCTGCGAT
>Ga0302314_10011347_pt1 | contig 15552 bp, 14 predicted proteins | sample III_Palsa_N2_3_FD_200533 | JGI IMG/M metagenome (GOLD analysis project Ga0302314, IMG submission 200533) | Peat permafrost microbial communities from Stordalen Mire near Abisko, Sweden - III_Palsa_N2_3 | ecosystem: Environmental > Terrestrial > Soil > Palsa > Peat permafrost | place: Sweden...
GTGGTCGGTGCCTCCGGCACCGAACGGCGGGTGCCCGACCAGCTCGGGTTCGCGTATCGCCGTTCGAACCTCGCCGCGGGCGAGGTCGTCGCACGCGCCTCGTTCGCACTGGCACCGGCGGAAACCGAGATGGTGAAGGCCACGCACGAAGACATGCGGGCTCGGCGTAAGGCGGCTCAGCCTTCGGGCATCAAGACCTTCGGCTCGACTTTTAAGAACCCCGACGACGCCCGCGCCGAGGGTCGCACCGCGGGCCAGCTGCTCGAGGCGGCGGGGTGCCGTGGCCTTCGCATCGGCGGCGCGAGCTTCTCCTCCAAGCACGCAAACTTCGTCGAGAACCACGGTGAGGCTACGACCGCCGACGTGATCGCGCTCATGGCTGAAGGCCGCCGGCGCGTAAAGGAGCGGTTCGGGATCGCGCTCGAGGCCGAGGTGCAGACGCTGGGGGCGGTCCGCCTACCCGATGCGTGGAGGGCCAGTTGAGCGCGATCAGCCGGGTGCGCCTCCCGCGCCTTGCGCGTCCGCGGCTGCGTCCGCCCCGTCCGCGGACGCTGCTCTCCCTCGTGCTTGCGATCATGGTGCTCGGAGGCGGCTGGCTGTGGGTGCGCGGCTCCTCGCTGGTGTCGGTCGATCGCGTCACGGTGACCGGCCTGCGCGGGCCCAGCTCCGGCCAGATCCGCTCTGCATTGCTGAGCGCGGCCAGGAACATGACCACGCTCGAGGTGAACATGTCCGCATTGCAGGTGGCGGTAGCGCCGTTCCCGGTGGTGAAGGGCGTCGAGGTGAGCACGCAGTTTCCCCACGGGATGCGGATTCGCGTGCTCGAGCAGGTGGCGGTCGGAGCCGTGAGCGTCGACGGCCGGCGGATCCCGGTCGCGGCCAATGGAACGCTGTTGCCCTCGGTGAGCGCATCGGGGTTGCCCTCGATTCCCGTGAGCGTCCCGCCCGGCGGCACTCGGCTGACCTCGAGATCCGCCCGCGGCGCGGTCGCCGTGCTCGCCGCCGCTCCAGGGTGGCTCCGCGCTCGGGTCACGCAGGTGTCGAGCACGGCCGCCAACGGGCTCGTCGCCGAGCTGCACAATGGCCCCGAGATCTACTTCGGGGATGCCAGCCAGCTGCGGGCGAAGTGGACGGCCGCAGCAGCGGTGCTCGCCGATCCCGGCTCGGAGGGTGCCGTCTATATAGACGTGTCTGTACCCGAGCGGCCGGCCGTCGGCGGTGTCGCGGGGGCGGCCGGCTCTGACCAGTCCGCGACCGCGGCCGCGGCCACGACCCCGGATTCCACGAGTGCCGGCGTCGCGGGCACGACCGGCAACACGGGTGTGCCGGCCACGGAGGGAAACACGGGGGTGCCGGGTACGGCCGGCACTACCGGCGCGGCGGGTACGAACGGGAACACCGGCGTGGTAGGCAGCACGGGCAACACCGGAGCGGGAAATGCCCCTGCGCCGGCGACGACCGGCACTGGCTAAGGCTCTAGTAGAGCTTTAGGGTTGTAAAATGGCAACTCTCGGCGCACTGTCGAGACTTCGCTATTTTGCAACGAACGTTGCGAACCGGGGCTTCGCGTTGACTTCCTGCATCTTCAGGCCCTAACGTGCAAAACTCCCGCAAACGGGCGAAGCGCTACAAAACATTCAACGTTACCTCGAGGGTCGGACGGTCAAAATGGAAAGTGGCAGTTACCTGGCAGTCATCAAAGTCGTCGGAGTCGGCGGCGGCGGGACCAATGCGGTCAACCGTATGGTCGACGCAGGTCTGCATGGCGTCGAGTTCATCTCGGCGAATACCGACGCCCAGGCTCTCGCCATGTGCGAAGCCGACATCAAGCTCAACATCGGCCATGACCTGACCAAGGGCCTCGGCGCGGGCGCCAACCCCGACGTCGGCCACGGCGCGGCAGCCGAGTCGCGCGACGAGATCAAGGAGGCGCTCAAGGGCGCGGACATGGTCTTCGTCACGGCGGGCGAAGGTGGCGGGACCGGCACCGGCGCGGCGCCGGTGATCGCCGACATCGCCAAGCACGAGATCGGCGCGCTGACCGTCGGCGTCGTCACCCGGCCCTTCACCTTCGAGGGGACGCAGCGCGCGCGTCAGGCAGAGGAGGGCATCCAGCGACTTCGTGAGCAGGTGGACACGATGATCGTGATCCCCAACGAGAAGCTGCTCGCCACCGTCGAGCGCCGCACGACGGTCATCGAGGCCTTTCGCGCGGCCGACAACGTGCTGCGACAGGGCGTCCAGGGGATCACCGACCTGATCACGATCCCGGGGCTGATCAACCTCGATTTCGCCGACGTGCGGACGATCATGACCGACGCCGGCACGGCGTTGATGGGCATCGGTAACGCCGGCGGTGAGAACCGTGCCAGCGAGGCGGCCAAGATGGCCATCTCGTCGCCCCTGCTCGAGGAGTCGGTCGAGGGCGCCACGGGAATCCTGCTCAACATCACCGGCGGTCACGACCTCGGCCTCTTCGAGGTCAACGAGGCGGCCGAGATCGTCGCGAGCGCCGCCGACAGCAACTCGAACATCATCTTCGGCGCCGTCATCGACGACACCCTCGGGGAGGACGTCCGCGTCACCGTCATCGCGACCGGCTTCGACCACGGGCATATGCACCCGAGCGCCCGCGAAACGCCGTCGCGACCACCCCGCCGCGACCGCGACGTCACGCTCGATTCGCGCCAGCGGAACCAGCTCGAGATCCGCGACGACGACATCGACATCCCGTCGTTCCTGAAGAACCGGTGAGGCCGGTGGGGCCTCGGGCCCCGCGCTGGAACTGACGCCCGCGCGGGCCGGCCAACCCCCCGGCCGCGACTGACTCCGCCACCGCGTGTACTAGCCTGCAGAGGAGTGCCCTCGACCGCCGAGACCGCCCTCCGACGCACCGCGCTCTACGAGCGTCACGCGGCTGCGGGCGCCAAGCTGGTCCCGTTCGCCGGCTGGGAGATGCCCGTCCAGTACAAGGGCATCCGCGAGGAGCATGTGGCGGTCCGGCGAGGCGTCGGCGTATTCGACGTCTCCCACATGGGACAGGTGGAGTCGCGAGGGCCCGATGCGGACCCCTTCCTGCAGCGCGTCCTCTCCAACGACGTCCGGCGGATCCCCAAGGGCGGCGCCCAGTACAGCCTGCTGTGCAAGGAGGACGGCGGGATCCTCGATGACCTCTTCACCTACCGGCTCGCCAACTGCGAGTTCCTCACCGTCACCAACGCCGCCAACCATGAGCGCGACCTGGCGTGGATGCAAGAGCGGGCGGCCGACTTCGACGTCGACGTGATCGACTGTGCCCCCGCGTTCGCCATGCTCGCGGTGCAGGGCCCGGAAGCGCGCGAGCTGGTGCGCGGGCTCGCCGACGGCCCGCTGCCGCCGCGCATGCACTGCTGTCAGCGCGCCGTCGCGGGCGCACCGATGCTCGTGTGCGGCACCGGTTACACGGGCGAGGATGGAGTGGAGCTGCTGCTCGACCCGCAGGACGCGCCCGCCGTGTGGGACGCTCTCACCACCGCGGGCGCCACCCCGTGTGGGCTCGGGGCACGCGACACCCTGCGGCTCGAGGTCTGCTTTCACCTGTACGGAAACGACATGGACGAGAGCCGCAACCCGATCGAGGCGGGCCTCGGCTGGTGCTGCAAGGACGAGACCGGGTTCATCGGATCCGAGGCGGTGTCCGCGGCCCGCAAGGCCGGCACCGCGGAGAAGCTCGTCGCCTTCGCCGTCGAGGGGGCGGGGATCGCCCGCCAGGGGAACCCGATCACAGGGGGCGGCGTCGTCACCAGCGGTACCTTCTCGCCGTGCCTGGAGCGCGGGATCGGGATGGGCTACGTGGCTTCGGAGCGCGCCAAGCCGGGCATCCGTCTCGAGATCGACGTTCGCGGCACCATTCGCCCGGCAGTGATCGAACGCAAGCCCCTCTACCACCCAGAAGGGAACCATTGAACGGCATGTCCGACGCAAGCTATCCCGACGACCTCCTCTACCACCCCGAGCACGACTGGGCTCGGGTGCAGGACGGCGTCGCGACCTTCGGGATCACCTGGTACGCGCAGGATTCCCTCGGCGAGGTCGTGTTCTTCGACCCGCCGGCCGTCGGCACCACCGTCACCAAGGACGAGCCGTACACCGAGGTCGAGTCGGTCAAGGCCGTCTCCGATGTCGTCGCGCCCCTCTCGGGCGAGATCGTCGAAGTGAACGATGCCCTCGGCGACAGTCCCGAGACCATCAACGACGAGCCCTACGGCGAGGGCTGGCTGGTCAAGGTCAAGCTCTCGGATCCCGACGAGGCGAGCTCGCTGCTCGATGCCGCCGCCTACAAGGCCTCGCTGACGTGAGCAGCTACGTCTCCGCCACCGAGGAGGACCGCCGCGAGATGCTGGCGCAGATCGGTGTGAGCTCGATCGAGGAGCTGTTCGCCGACATCCCCGCGCGCCTGCGGCTCGAGGGCGCCGATGGTGCGCTCGGCCCGCCCCACTCCGAGCAGGAGGTCTACGAGGAGCTTCGGGCTCTGGCCGCACGCAACGTCTCCAGCGAGGACGAGCTCTCCTTCCTCGGCGCCGGCATGTACGACCACTATGTGCCCGCCCTGGTCGACTCGATCATCGAGCGCTCGGAGTTCCTAACCCCCTACACGCCCTACCAGCCCGAGATCTCCCAGGGCGGTCTGCAGGCGATGTTCGAGTATCAGACGGCAATGTCCGAGCTGACCGGCCTACCCGTCTCCAACGCGTCGGTGTACGAGGGCCCGAGCGCGGTCGGCGCCGCCGGATACGTAGCCAAGATCACCAATTCTCGCCCGCGCTTCGTCGTCTCTCGCGGCGTCCACCCGCACTCCCGGGAGACCCTGCAGACGCTGGCGCGGGGGTGGGGAGCCGAGGTGGTGGAGGCGCCACTGCGCGACGGCGCGACCGTGCTGCCGGACCTGGACGGGGAGGTCAGCGCGGTCATCGTCCAGCAGCCGAACTTCATCGGCGCCGTCGAGGACCTGTCATCGCTCGCGTCGGCGGCCCGCGAGGCCGGCGCCCTGACCATCTGCGCCTGCGACCCGCTCCCCCTCGCGCTCCTGAAGCCTCCCGGCCAGTGTGGGGTCGACATCGCCGTGGGGGAGGGGCAGACACTGGGGAACCGGCTCGACTTCGGCGGCCCGTCCTTTGGCTTCTTCACCGCCACCGAGGCGCTGCTCCGCCGCATGCCGGGTCGCATCGCGGGTGAGACGCGCGACGTCGATGGCAAGCGCGGGTTCGTCCTCACCCTGCAGACCCGTGAGCAGCACATCAGGCGCGAGAAGGCGACCTCGAACATCTGCACCTCGCAAGCGCTCAACGCCCTCGCCGGCGTGATCTACCTGAGCTGGCTGGGACGGCGCGGAATCGTCGATCTGGCCGAGCTCATGCTCAAGCGGACCGCCTACGCGCGAGAGCGGCTGAGCGCCATCGACGGCGTGACCCTGCTCCACGAGCGCCCGGTGGTACGGGAGCTCGCGCTCGCCCTCGACGCGCCGGCGACGCGGGTGATCGACCGCTGCCTGGCCCAGAACGTGAACCCTGGGTACGCGCTCGGCCGCGATTACCCCGAGTACGAGGATGGGCTGCTGGTGGCGATCACCGAGCGTCGTACGCGCGCCGACATCGACCGTCTGGCCGACGTTCTCGGCGCCGCGGTGGCCGCGGAGGCGACGGCGGGGGTGGGGGTATGAGCAGCGGCGAGTCAAACCTGAGCGTCAGCGAAGGTTTGACCATATTCGAGCGCTCGAAGCCGGGACGGCGGGCGTTCGTGGCCCCCGAGCTCGACGTGCCCGACGTCTCGATCGACGAGCTGCTGCCGGCCGAGTATCGCCGCGACGAGCCGCCGCGACTGCCCGAGGTCTCAGAGCCGGAGATAGTCCGCCACTACAACCGCCTCTCGAAGCGGAACTTCGACCTCGACACCGGCTTCTATCCGCTCGGCTCGTGCACGATGAAGCACAACCCCAAGCTCCACGAACGGGTGGCGGCGTTGCCCGGCCACGCCAAGCTCCACCCGCTTCAGCACCCGCGGCGCGCCCAGGGCGCTCTCGAGCTGATGTGGAACCTGCAGCAGGCGCTGGCGGCCATCGCCGGCCTGCCCCACGTATCGCTGCAGCCGAGCGCGGGTTCGCACGGCGAGCTCGCCGGCGTCCTCCTGACCCGGGCCTACCACGAGGATCGCGGCGAGCACCGCACCAAGGTCCTGACGCCCGACACCGCGCACGGAACCAATCCGGCGACGGTGACGATGGGCGGCTACGACGTCGTCAAGGTCGGTATCGACGCCAGCGGGAACGTCGACCTCGACGACCTACGCGCCAAGGCCGACACGGATGTCGCCTGCCTGATGCTGACCAACCCGAGCACGCTCGGACTGTTCGAGACGGGGATCGAGGAGATCGCGAAGATCGTCCACGGTGTCGGCGCGACGCTGTACTACGACGGCGCGAACCTGAACGCGATCATGGGCATCTGCCGCCCGGGCGACATGGGCTTCGACATCGTGCACTTCAACCTGCACAAGACCTTCACCCAGCCGCACGGGGGCGGCGGTCCGGGTGCCGGTCCGATCGCCGTCTCTGATCGCATCGAGCCCTACCTGCCGCGCCCGCAGGTCGTTCGCCGAGCCGGCGACAACGGCGACCGCCCCTACTTCGACCTCGAGTACGACCGTCCCAAGTCGATCGGTCGCCTGCGCGGCTTCCAAGGCAATTACGGCGTCTTCGTGCGCTCCTACGCCTACATCCGCTCCCTCGGGGCCGCCGGACTGCGCGAGGTCTCGGAGGTCGCCGTACTCAACGCCAACTACCTGCTCGCGAAGCTCAAGGAGGCGGGGGTGGACGAATACCTGCCGGCCGCCTACGACCGCATCTGCATGCACGAGTTCGTGCTCTCGGGGGCGCCGATGAAACGCGAGCTGGAGATCAGGACGCTCGATCTCGCCAAGCGCATGCTCGACTTCGGCGTCCATCCCCCGACGGTGTACTTCCCACTCGTGGTCGAAGAAGCGCTGATGGTCGAGCCCACGGAGACCGAGACCAAGGAGACCCTCGACAACTTCGTGGAGATCGTCGCCGAGATCCTCCGCGAGGCGCGCGAGGACCCCGAGGTGGCGCGTAACGCTCCGTACACGACGCCGGTCAGGCGCCTGGACGAGGCGGGCGCGGCGCGCAAGCCGGTGATCCGGCAGGCGCTGTGATGGCAGGGTTCTGAGGCGGGCGTTTGCGGTTCGTTGTCTTCGGAGCCGGCGCGATCGGTGGGGTCGTGGGGGCGCGGCTGCACCAGTCCGGTCATGAGGTGATCCTGATCGCGCGGGGCGCCCACTACGAGGCGATCGCGCGCGACGGGCTGAGGCTCGAGACCCCCGATGAGCGCGTGGTGCTCGAGATCCCCGCGGTCGAGGGTCCCGCGGCGGTGCCCTGGCGCGAGGACGACGTGGTGCTGCTGGCGACCAAGACCCAGGACACGGCGGGGGCGCTCGGCGCGCTCGCCGTCGCCGGGCCGGAGAACCTCCCGGTCGTATGCGTGCAGAACGGCGTCGAGAACGAGCGGATCGCGCTGCGGCTGCTCCCGAACGTCTACGGCGCGATCGTGATGGCGCCCACCGCGCACCTCGAGCCCGGGGTGGTGCAGGCGTACTCGACGCCGCTCAGCGGAGGGATCGACGTCGGCCGCTACCCGGAGGGCGTCGACTCCACGGCCGAGGAGGTGGCCGCGGCGCTGTCCTCGGCGCGCTTCAGCTCGAAACCACGCCCGCGGATCATGCGCTGGAAGTACGCCAAGCTCCTGATGAACCTGGGCAACATCGTCGAGGCGCTGTGCGGCCCGGGCGCGCACGACGACGAGCTCGACGAGCTCGCGCGAGAGGAGGGACGCGCGTGCCTGCGCGCCGCCGGCATCGACTTCGCCAGCGACGACGAGGACTCGGAGCGCCGCCGCGACCTGCTCCACCTCGGCGAGATCGCCGGTCGCGAGCGCGGCGGCGGGTCGACGTGGCAGAGCTTCACCCGCGGCGCCGGGAGCATCGAGACCGACTACCTGAACGGCGAGATCGTGCTGCTGGGGCGCCGGCACGGAGTGCCGACGCCGCTCAACGAGCTCCTGTGCCGGCTCGCTCGCGAAGCTCTGCGCGAAGGAGCGAAGCCGGGGGATGTGACGCCCGAGGCGATACGCGCCACACTACGGTGAGAGCCGCTCCGCGAGGTACTTGAGCGCGATCGGATAGCGGTACTCGATTGCGCCGTGCCCGGCGTCGAAGAGCTCGAAGTAGACGTCGGTGACGCCGATGTCCTCGAGCGCGCGCCGGAACGCCTCGGCCCCGAGATCGAGGAACCACTCGTCGCGCTTGCCCGCGTCGATGTAGATAGCGCGCATGCCGCGCAGCGCCTCGGCGTGCCAGGGAACCATGCGCACCGGGTCCCACTTCAGCCAGCGGCTCCACACCTCGTCGTCGAGGCGGCCGGTCAACGGGTCGAAGGGCAGGAGCACGGTCCCGTTCTCCTCGGCGGAGTAGCACGCCGCCATGCACCACATATTCAGGAGCACGGCGTCGCTCTCCTTGGTGAAGGCCGGGCGGCTGCGGAAGTCCGCCCAGAAGCGCTCGAACGAGCCCTCGTGGTGATCGCGCAGCGCGCGGGCGGCGGCGCGCATGTCCGGCTCGTAGCACGCCTCGAACAGGGCGTCGCCGGCGTGCGTGGCCAGCCCCCCGAACAGGTCCGGTCTGAGCATCGGGGTCACCATCGCCCCGTAGCCACCACTCGACTTGCCCATGATCCCCCGGTGCTCGGGAGCGTTCAGGGTGCGGTAGCGATCATCGACGAAGGGCACCACCTCGTCGCACAGGTAGGTGTGGTAGCGCCCCGTGGCCGGGGAGTCGAGGAACTGGCTGCCCCCGATCTGAGTCCAGGCGTCCACCCACACGATCAGGCACGGGGGCGCCTCGCCCGCCGCGAAGAGAGCGTCGGCGAGCTCGGGGAAGTTGCGACGGAAGGCCGAGCGATTCCGCCACCCGTCGAGCTGACCCGTCAGCCCCTGGATCGCGTAGATCGACGGATACCGATAACCGGGATCGTCGTCGTACCCCGGCGGGAGGTACACCCACAGCGGTCGCTCGTGGGGATCGCCGAGCGGGTTGTCTCGCAGCGCGGCGCTCTCGAAGGTCAGCTCCTCGAAGCGGCCGGCCGGGCTCTCGGACCAGGGACGCACGGGCCGAGCGAGGCCGCCTCAGCCGCCCATGCCGCCGAAGACCGCGTACCGGGTCCTGAACGGTGTCTCGGACTGCACGGCTTTCCAGGTCCCCTCGACCTGGACCGTGCTCCCGGGCGGGGCTTCGGGGCGCAGGCGCTGCGCGAGGGTGGCGGCGCTGTCCTCGTCGGTCGCGCCTACGAGCACGTACTTCCAGCGGTGGACGCAGGGCAGTCCCTCCTCGCGGAGCTTCTCGACGAAGGCCACGGCATCGCGATGCGAGGGGAGCTCGACCCGGACCTCCCACTCGGGGTAGCCGCGCTCGGCGGCCTCCTCGCGCTCGCGCTCGATCCGCTCGGCGTGCTCTTCGTCCTGGTCGCGTCCCGAGGGTAAGGGCTTGTCGGGGTCCTCCCACTCCTCAGCTGTGGGGTGCCAGCGCTTGAGCTCGGTCTCGATCTCCCAGCCGTTCTCGGCCGCGAGCGACTGGATCATCGCCTCGACGCGCTCAGCCAGCGCCCTGGTCCCTGTGTAGGCGAAGACCTCGGTGTCATCACGCGAGACCGCTACGCGATCGTCGAAGTCTCCTTCGAGGCCGTGCTCGGCCTTCTCCAGCAGCTCGGTCAGCTTGAACGCCGCGCCGGCGTCATGGAGGTCGATGCGCAGTCGCCAGTCGTCGCTCACCCGCTGCAGACTAGTAGAAGCCCTAGGACTCGCGACGAAGTTTCTGGAGGAAGCCAGGGCGCTCGTGGGTACAGTGCCCGGATGCCCAATTCGATCCTCGAGGACGCGGCCGAGATCGCGGAGCGCGCCGAAGCCGAGCTCGAGGCCCTCGTGGGCATCTCTTCGCCCTCGGGGGACATAGCCGGGGCCGAGGAGGCGCTCGCGGTGTGCCGCGAGCTTCTTCCCGAAGGTGCGGCGACCGAGCGGCTCCCGTGCTCGACCCGTGACTGCGCGCCCGACCTGGTGGCGCGGACCTCGGGGAGCGGCACGCGGCGGATCCTGCTCCTCGGGCACGTCGATACCGTCTTCGCCCACGAAATCCACGCTCCGATGCGCCGCGAGGGCGAGCGGCTTTACGGATCGGGTACGGCCGACATGAAGGGCGGTGTCGTGCTCGCGCTCGGCGTGGCGCGGGCGCTCGCCGCACGCCCCGGCGCCTTCGCCGAGCTCGCCGTGCTGCTGGTGACCGACGAGGAGTGGCGCACCGAGCCGTTCACGCACGTCGAGCGCTTCGCGCGGTACGACGCGTGCCTGTGCTTCGAGGCAGGCGAGCGCGCCGAGAACGGGGAAGGCGTCGTCGTGCGGCGCAAGGCGGCGGCCACCCTGCGCGTTCGGGCCACGGGCCTGGCCTCCCATTCGGGCAGCGCCCCCGACCAGGGGCGCAACGCGCTGCTCGCCCTCGCCTCGGCGGCGCAGACCGTGGCCGCCCACCACGATCCGCGCGGCCCTGAACGGATGAGCGCGGTCCCCACCGTGCTCCACGCGGGCACGGCCTTCAATGTCGTTCCCGCCGACGGTGAGCTCCTGTGCGACATGCGCGCCGACCGGCTCGAGGCGGTGGAGGCGGTGGTGGCGGCCATTCCCGAGGAGGTCGGAGGCGCCACGCTCGACGCCGAGATGCTCAGGCGCTGGCCCGGGATGGACACGACCGAGGCCGCCGGACCGCTGCTCGCCCGCGCCGCGGTGCGGCTCGGCCGGCCGATCGTCGGCGTCCCGCGCGGCGGGGCCAGCGATGCCAGCCACTTCGCCACCGTGATCCCGCTCACCCTCGACGGGCTCGGACCCCGTGGCGGCGGCGCCCACACGCCGGGCGAGTTCGTGCTTGCGAAGTCGCTCAGAGAACGGGCGGAGGTAGCGCTGGCGGTCGCCGAGGAGCTGCTGGGGTAGCCGGGCCGGGCGGCCAACCCGGTGCCCAAAGAACTCATATCCAGTCCTTAGAGTCGGGCCGGGGGTGGTATGCCACCATTGTCTGAGCGATGACCAGCAGCCCCCCTAGCCGCCGCCGGCAGCTCCAGCTCCAGCTCGGCGGGCTCCAGCTCCTCGCCGTGATCGTCATCTTCATGTGGGTCATCGAGGCGATCAACAAGCTCGATGGCCAGCGGCTCGACGCCGACGGGGCGATCGACCCACGCAACATCGGGCGCCTGTGGGGAATCTTCACCGCCCCCTTCCTCCACGTCGGCTTCCAGCACCTGGAGTCGAACACGATCCCCTTCGTGTTCATGGGGGTGATCATCGCGCTGGAGGGCGCGCGGCGCCTGGCCGCCGTCACCGTCGTCGTGATCATCATCGCCGGGATCGGGACGTGGCTGATCTCGCCTGGGAACGAGGACATCGTCGGTGCCAGCGGGGTTGTCTTCGGATACGCCACCTACCTGTTCGCCCGCGGCCTGTTCAACCGCAGCGCGCTCGAGCTGCTGGTGGGTGGCATCGTGGGCGCCGTCTGGGGCGGCGCGTTAGTGACGAGCATCGTGCCCCACTACGGGGTTTCCTGGCAGGACCACGCCTCCGGCGCTGTCGGGGGCATTGTGGCCGCGGCGCTGCTCGCGCATAGTCGCAAGCCCGCGGACCGAGTCAAGCGCGGCTCGAGCGGCGTAAGCCTGCCGGCCCGCTCGTAGCTCCGCGCGCGCAGCCCGCTAGCCTGCGGCTCGCACCATGCGCATCTTCTCCGGCATCCAGCCGACGGGCCGCAAGCACCTCGGCAACTACATCGGGGCGATCAAGCCGTGGGTCGCCGGCCAGGATCGCGGGGAGGCGATCTACTGCCTCGTCGACCTCCACGCCACCAGCGTTCCCTACGAGCCCGCAGCGCTGCGGGCATCGGTCTACGACACTGCCGCGATCCTGCTCGCGGCGGGAATCGACCCCGAGCGCTGCATCTTCTTCCGCCAGTCCGATGTGCGTGAGCAGACCGAGCTGTGCTGGCTGCTGTGCAGCGTGACCGCGTACGGCGAGCTCAACCGCATGACCCAGTTCAAGGAGAAGTCGGGCGCCCAGCGCGAGCTGGTCTCCGCGAGCCTGTTCTTCTACCCGGTCCTTCAAGCGGCCGACGTGCTCGCCTACCGCGCCGACGAGGTGCCGGTGGGCGAGGACCAGCGCCAGCACCTCGAGCTCATGCGCGACATCGCCGAGCGCTTCAACGCGCGCTTCGGCGAGACGCTGGTGGTGCCCGAAGCCCGGATCCCCGAGATCGGCGCGCGGATCACGGATCTCCAGCACCCCGACCGCAAGATGTCGACGACCAGCGACAGCGAGCAGGGCACAGTGCTCGTCACCGACTCCACTGACGTGATCGCGAAGAAGTTCCGCACCGCCGTCACCGACTCGGGCAAGGAGATCATCCGCTCGCCCGAGAAGGCGGGCATCACCAACCTGATCGCCATCCTCGCGGCCGTCCGCGGGATCGCCCCCGAGGCGGTCGAGGACGAGTTCGAAGGCGTCGGCTACGGGGCCTTCAAGCAGGCGGTCGCCGATGCTGTTGTCGAGTACCTGGCGCCCGTACGGGACCGCTACGACGAGCTGCGCGCCGACGCGGGCAACCTCGAGGCGATTCTCGAGGCCGGCGCCGACAGGGCGCGCGCCATCGCCGGGCCCACCCTCGCCGACGTGCGCGAGGCGATGGGAGTGGGGCCGGTCCGACCGCGGCAGTAGCCTTGCGCACGTCAGTGAGCGTTGCCGACCTCGAGCTCGACCTTGACGTCTTCGCGGGTCCCTTCGATCTGCTGCTGACGCTCGTCCTGCGCGAGGAGATCGATCTGCTCGAGGTCGACCTTGCCGACATCGTCATCACCTACATCGATCATCTCGAGCGCCGCGGCGAGCTCGACCTCGAGCTGGCCACCGAGTTCCTCGTCCTCATCGCCTCCTTGCTCGAACTGAAGTCGCGGCTGATGTTGCCCGGCGAGGAGATCGATCACATCGATCTCGATCCCGGCGAGGCGGCCGAGGAGCTCCTCGCGCGACTGCTCGACGCGCACCGCTACCGAGGCATCGCCGGTTACCTCGTCGACAGCCTGCGCGCGCAGGAGGGCCACCGGTTCCGCTCGGCACCGCTCCCGCCGAGCCTGCGGCGCGCGCCGCTCGCCGAGGCGAGCGCGGTCTACGACCCGGGTGTGCTCGGGCGCGCCCTCGGCAGCCTGTTGCTCGTGCCCGAGCCAATCGACATCGGACATCTGATCGCTCCCAAGGTCAGCGTCGCCGAGTGCCTGGCCCACCTTCGCGCGCTGCTGCGCCGTGGCCGCTTCGACTTCGATGACGCCGTCGAGCAGGCAGACCGGGTGACGATCGCCGTGACCCTGTTTGCCCTGCTCGAGCTCTACAAGCAGGGCGAGCTCACGTGGAGCCAGGACGAGCCGTTCGGAACGATCTTGGTCTCGGCCACAGCCTCACCCCGTCCTCAACGTGACGGGCGGGCCGCGTGAGCGCCGAGCTCGAGCGCACTATCGAAGCGCTGCTCTTTCTCTCGGCCGACCCGGTCGACGCGGCGTCGCTGGCGGAGGCGACGGAGAGCGAGCTGCACGAGGTGGTGACAGCGCTCGAGCGGCTGCGCGAGTACTACGAGTTCGAGCGTCGAGGCCTCGTCCTGCGCGAGCTCGCGGGCGGCTTTCAGCTCTCTAGCCACCCGGATGCCGAACCTGCCGCGCGGCGCCTGCTCGCGAGGCCGCGGACACCGCCGCTGACGCCGGCGCAGGCCGAGACGCTCGCCATCGTCGCCTACCTACAGCCGGTCTCCCGTCCCGAGATCGCCCGCATCCGCGGCGTCAACGCCGAGTCGGCGGCGGCGACCCTGCTCGAGCGAGGGCTGATCGAGGAGTCCGGGCGCTCGCAGTTCGGCGCCATCCTCTACCGCACGACCGAGCTGTTCCTGCGCTTGTTCGGCCTGCGCGGGCTCGAAGAGCTGCCCGACGCGTCCGAGTTCGATCCCTCCCCCGAGCTCGAGGCGGAGCTGCGCGACCGGCTGCTACGGGCCGGGGAGGCGCGCGCCGGGTCGGGCGGCTAGAGCAGCTTGGCCGTCGGTAGCCGGCCGTTGCGGATCGAGACTGCGACTCGCTCCGGCGCCTCGCGGGGGGCGCGTAACGTGATCAGGATGCGGTCGCCGGCGTGGTACCGGGTTCCCGCCAGTGCCTTGAGCAGGGAGCGGAGGCGGCGATCATCTGCCGCGTGCGCGCGTCTCGGACAGTCTCGGCCCCGGCAGGTGACCGTCATAGATGTGTGGCGCGGCAGACGTCCCACCTGAATCCGCGAGAGCCGCGTCCACACGTGGTCCCAGGTCCAGCTCACGCTGATCCGCACCTTTAGCGTCCGTCGCTTGTGCGAAGTCGGCAGGAGGACCGTGACGGGCGTGCTGACGGTGGGAGCGGGAGCGACCACGGTCACCGAATTCGAGACGGCGGTGACGCTGCCCGCCGGGTTCGTGGCGGTGACCGCACAGACGATCGTGTCCCCGGCGTCCGCCGGCGCGATCGCGTAGGTCGCGGACGTCGCTCCGGCGATCGCGGTGCCGTTCTCCTGCCAGCCGTAGGTGAACGACGTCGGGTCGTTCTGCCAGCTGCCCTGTGAGCAGGTCAAAGTCGAGCCGATGCTCGTCGATCCCGTCACCTGCGGCGCGCCCGAGGACTGCGGTGCAAAGAACTCGTCAGCCGTCTGGGGGGCGCCGAGGCTGGCGCCGTCGAAGTCGAAGTTGCTCCCGTTCCCGTACATGTAGAGCTGCGCGCGTAGCATGCTCGTCGCGGTCGCCATGGTGGCCGTCGCTTGCAGCTCCTCCCAATTGTTGCTCAGGATCTTTTGCTGGCATGCGGCGGTGGGCGAGCTGGTGAGGGCCCATAGGCAGAGGTTGACCGACTGGCCGGTGGCGGCGACACCGGGAGCCAGCCGCGCCCACACCGAGAATGTGGAGGACTGTCCGGCGCTCATGCTCACGGGGACGTCCTCGTAGATCGAGCCCGACTTGGTACTGGTGTTGGCCTCTTCGTAATGGGTTCCGTCATGGGCACCCGAACCCGAGTAGTTCGCGATGTTGACCGTGCCGCCGCCCACCGGGAGGATCTGCCAATCCAGGCCCCCGGCTTCGAACCCACCGTCGTTCAGCAGGTCCGGGGTGAGCGAGCCGCCGTCGAAGTCGATATTGCTGCCCGTTCCCGCCATGTAGAGCTGCGCGCGCAGGGCACTTGTCGCGGTGGGCATCGTGGCGGTGGCCTGTAGCTCCTGCCAGGCATTGGTCAGCGTCTTCTGCTGGCATGCGGCGGTGGCGGGGCTGGTGAGGGCCCACAGGCAGAGGTTGACCGACTGGCCGGTGGCGGCGACACCGGGGGCCAGGCGCGTCCACATCGAGAACGTCGCCGATTGTCCCGTGCTCATGCTA
>Ga0302314_10011348_pt1 | contig 15551 bp, 13 predicted proteins | sample III_Palsa_N2_3_FD_200533 | JGI IMG/M metagenome (GOLD analysis project Ga0302314, IMG submission 200533) | Peat permafrost microbial communities from Stordalen Mire near Abisko, Sweden - III_Palsa_N2_3 | ecosystem: Environmental > Terrestrial > Soil > Palsa > Peat permafrost | place: Sweden...
ACGTGGCCAGCTCATCGACGATCTTGTCCGTGCGTGTGTCCTGCCAGACGATTGCGTTGTAGACCGGCTCGCCGGTGTTGCGATCCCAGACGACGGCGGTCTCGCGCTGGTTGGTGATGCCGAGCGCGGCGATGTCGTCCTTGGAGGCATCGGCCTTGGAGATCGCCTCCTCGACCACCTCCAGGGTTCGTGCCCAGATCTCCTTCGGGTCGTGCTCGACCCAGCCGGGCTTCGGGTAGATCTGCTCGTGCTCCTTCTGCGAGACCGAGACCACGCGCCCCGAGTGGTCGAAGATCATCGCCCGCGAGCTGGTTGTGCCTGAATCGATTGCTATCGCGTACTTGGGCATTTCAGTGTCCTTTCGAGTTCGCTGGGAGCGATGTCAGTCGGCAGACTCCCGGTCCTGCCAGACCGTCTCGCCCTCGGCCTGAGAGCCCGGCTTGGGCTCGAAGCGCGCTTTGAGGATGTCCCGGATCCCACGGTCGTAGACGACCGAGGCGAGCCCGCCGCCGACCAGCGGCCCGACAATCGGTATCCAGAAGTAGTCCTTGATGTGCAGGTAGTCACCTGGAAACGCGACCTTGCCCCAGCCGGCGATCCACGCGAAGATGCGCGGCCCGAAGTCGCGCGCCGGGTTGATCGCGTAGCCGGCGTTGGCGCCGAAGGAGATGCCGACCGCCAGCACGATCATGCCGACCATGAACGGGGCCAGGTTGCTGCCGACGGGCAGGTTGAACTCGTCGCTGACGGCCCACACGAACAGCACCAGGAAGAAGGTGCCGACGATCTGGTCAGCCAGCGGCCCCCAAACGTTGCTGAAGTAGTTCGCGGGGAACGTGGCGAAGGTGCTGTAGGTGGACACCGAGTTCAGCGTTCCCTTGACGATGTGGTGAACCTGGTCGTAGTTGTTGATCGCGTTGTTATAGACAGCGAACACCAGCGCGGCGCCGACGAAGGCGCCGAGTACCTGTGCCGCCCAGTAGCTCGGCACCTTGTTCCACGGGAGCTGCTTGCGGATCGCGGCTCCGAACGTGACGGCCGGGTTGATATGGGCACCGGTGATGCCGCCCACCGTGTAGACGGCGAACGTCACAGCGAGTGCCCAGCCCCAGCCGATCAGCAGCCAGTCGCCGCCTGACTGCAGCCCGCCGGCGCTGGTGGTGCGACCCGACCCGAACAGGCCCCAGAGCATCGCGACCACGCCGTCGCCGAACGAAATCAGAATGAAGCAGCCGAAGAATTCGGCCCACAGCTCGCCGATCACACCCGTTCGCCACGATGGGGTCGGTCGACGCCCCGTCTCGCTTGCGGTTGCCACGCGACCTCCTTTTGACGGTTGATCGATTGGGCGTGGCTGGGGCGCTCAGAGGCGACCTTTGCGACTCACGATCCGCGGCCGCGCCGGGCACGGTAATACCCAGGGACCTTGGTCTTGAACCTGTCGGTGGCGGCTGCGGGTCGCTGCCGGCAACTCACGGCCGTACGGCTACTCGGAGTCGTCGCCGGCGCTGCTGCTGCCGCCTGTGATGCGGCGGCGATAGGGCGAGATCGATGGTGGCCCGGAGTCGCCCGACTCGAAGAAGTTCTGCACACGCTCGATCAGTGCCGCGGTGTCGCCGAGTGGCGGGATCGGCTCGCCGAAGGTGACGTCGACACGGTGGCGCCGTGTGAGCAGCCGGCCGCGCAGGCGCTTGGGCCAGAAGGCACCGGGCGGCATCGCCGCGGCGGTCCCGGTGACGCGGATCGGCACGATCGAGAGGTTGTGGTGCGAGGCCAGCACCGCTGCACCGCGCTTGACGCGGCCGGGGCCGTCGTCGTGCTTACGGCTGCCCTCGGGATAGAGCAGCAGGTTCCAGCCGTCGTCGAGCAGTTTGTCGAGATGGCTCGTGCCCTTTGTCCCGCCACTGCCGCCCTTGCGGTCGACCGGCACCGTGTTGAACAGCAACGAGGCGAGCCACGCGGTGATCCGGTACCTGTAGAAGTAATCGGCAGCGGCCGCGACGGCCGTGCGCTTGCGCAGCCTGCGCGGCAGCGCCGAGAGGATGATCGGCGTGTCCATGTGGCTCGCATGGTTGGCCACCAGGATCACCGGACCCTTGAGCTGCTGCAGCCGCTCGAAGCCCGTCGCGCGGCGCGCTGCGTAGTGATCGAGGATCGGGTTCATGACGAACTGCATGAAGCGCTCGCGCACCCATTGCGCCGGAACCGAGCGGGCCCAGCGGACGTCGAGCTGGGCCGCAGCCTCGCGCAGCTGCTGCGCGCGCTCCGGTGCCTGCTCGGCGACTTCGCGTGCCGCGTCGACGAGTCGCTGCTGGCTCTCACGCGCGGCTTCGACGGCGGCGTCGCGGACGCGGTCCTTCAGCGGCGATTCAGTTGTCGTCTGGCGGCGAAACGACGGCACATGCTTGTTACCCCCTTCAGTGACCCCCGTTACAGAGAGGCGTCAGTGAAAGGCCCGGGGAACGCTCACGACCTCGGGGTCGGTGCCCTCGAGCGCCATCCACGCTGCACGGAAGCCATGACCGGCGGCGGCGGCCATCGCCGACGCGCGGTTCTCCATCTGACCGATCATCGGTGCGCCCGCCGGGGGCCGGATCACGCTCACTCGCGGGTCGGCGTCGGGGTCGCACGCCTGCCGCGCCAGCTCGCCGATCAGCGCGTCGTAGCGCGCCGAGCGCGTGCGCCGCAGTTCGACCAGCGCCGGGTTGAACTTCACCAGGTAGCGGTCGGTGAGATTGGCGATGCCGCCCGACAGCGGTGTGTGCGCGATCCCGTGCGGGCGCGTCTGCAGCACCAGCATGTCCGTCGCTGTCTTCCGCGGGATCTGGACCGGGACCGACTCGGCGAGCGTCGCGTCGAACAGCATGCGTCCGCGGAACGGCACCGGCGCACCCGACAGCCATGGCAGGCGTGCCGAGGCGAGCATCGCGGTGCGGATCTCGGTGTCGTCGCGCAGGTCGGTGAGATCGACTATCTCCGCGGTCTCGACGTCGGTGGCGGTGCAGTGCAGCGCGATCGCACTCTGCACGATCCGCTCGGTGTGCAGCGGCCGCTGTGTGCGCCACACCTCGTTGACGACGTAGTCCATGTTGAACAGCGACTGTCCGCGCAGCACCCGCCGGACGCTCACGAACCGCGGATTGCCAAAGCCGTGCTGGTAGAGGCCTGTCAGGTAGGAGGCCTGGCGGGCGATCAGGAAGGCGGCGTTGAACGCCCCTGCGGAGGCGCCGTGAACCTCGTCGAAGCAGTCGGTCAAACCGAGCTGCTCGATCGCCGCTGTCATCCCTGCCGACACCACGCCGCGCATGCCGCCGCCCTCGATCACGAGCGCGACGCGCCGGCTGTCATCGCGCTCGCCCGGCCGCGAGCCCTGCTCTCGGCGGCGACGGATCAGCTCGACGACAGGGTGGTCGCGCTGATCCTCGCTCACCGCCGACGCGGGCGCCAACAGCGGGTCGGCGGCGAACCGCCGCAGCATCGATGGCCGGATACTCATGCGGCGGCGCACGTTACCGCGCGTAGCGCGCTGGGCGCCAGCGGGCCCCCAGCGTTACCAACGCCGTCTCATCCCCGCATGTTCACCGCGTAGACGTTCTCGGGCTCGATCGTGACCACCACGCGCTCGTCGCCGGGGGCGTCGTAGGCCGTCAGGTCCGCGCCGTACTTGGCGCCGACCTTCTGCGCGAAGGCGCGGTCGGTGTCGTCTTCCAGCTTCGCGGTGCCGCGCACCTCGAGGTACTTCATCTGGTCGTTCCAGTCGGGGATCAGCAGGCTCACCTGCGGGCGCTTGCGCAGGTTCTTGGTCTTGCGCCGCGTCTTGTTCAGCGAGACCTTCAGCTCGCCCTCATCGTGGAGAAACCAGATCAGGGTCGACTGCGGGAAACCGTCGTCACCGATCGTCGTCAGCGACGCGGTCGGGAAGTCGAGGAACTCCTTGTGTGAGTCAGGGAATGTGGTCATATCGGCATTCTTACGAGAGGATGTCCAGATGACGAGCTTTTCCACAGCAGATGTTCCCGACATCCCGGACATGCGGGTGATCGTCACCGGTGCCAACAGCGGCATCGGCAGGGCCGCAGCGCAGGTCCTTGCAGCGGCAGGCGCGCAGGTGACGTTGGCCGTACGCAACCTCGAGAAGGGCCAGGCGGCAGCGGCGGACATCCCCGGTAAGACCGAGGTGCGCGAACTCGACCTCGCTGACCTCGCCTCGGTTCGGGCGTTCGCCGCGGGCTGGGACGGTGAGATCCACCTTCTGATCAACAACGCCGGCATCATGATCCCGCCGCTGAGCCGCACCGCCGACGGATTTGAGCTGCAGTTCGGGACCAACCACCTGGGTCACTTCGCGCTCACGAATCTGTTGTTGGGGCGCGTCACGGGGCGGGTCGTGACAGTCTCCTCGAGCGCTCATTGGCTCGGCCGGATCGACTTCGATGACCTCAACTGGGAGCGGCGCCGCTACCGCCGCTGGGCCGCATACGGGCAGTCGAAGCTCGCCAACCTGCTGTTCAGCTCAGAGCTGCAGCGCCGCCTGACCGCCGCTGGGTCCGACGTGCTGTCGGTCGCCGCGCACCCCGGCTACGCCAATACCAACCTGCAGTCGCACTCGAGCAGCGGCTTCTGGGATCTGGTGATGGAAAAGGTTGGCAACCCGCTGTTCGCCCAGAGCGAGAACGCCGGCGCGCTGCCGACGCTCTATGGCGCGTTCGCGGAGATCCCGGGCGGCAGCTTCGTGGGCCCGGGCGGCATGCAGGGCATGCGCGGTGCGCCGCGGGTCGTCGGCCGCAGTAAGCGTGCCCACGACGAGGCGGCGGCAAGGCGGCTGTGGGAGGTCAGCGAGGAGCTGACCGACACGCACTTCCCGCTCTGAGCGCCGCTCAGCCGACCGGTTCGGTGTGGGTCATCGTCACGCGCGCCTCGAGCTCCGTGGTGGCGGTGCCGCGGTAGATCCCCTTTATCGGCGGGACGTCGGCGTAGTAACGCCCGTGACCGATCTTGACGTGGCTTTCGCCCGTCAGTCCGCGGTTGGTCGGGTCGACGCTGACCCAGCGCGGCTCAGCGCCCGCGCTCGGCAGCAGCGCCTCGATCCAGGCGTGGGTGTCGACCTCGACCGAGGCCGCCCCGTCTCCGGATTGGTCGGCGTCCTCGGCGCTGCGGGTGTAGAGGTAGCCGGACACGTAGCGCGCGGCGATCCCCTGGGCGCGCAGCAGGTTCAAGCCCAGATGTACGAAATCCTGGCAGACGCCGGCGCGGACATCGAGCACGTCCGCGAGCGTCGAGTCGACGTAGGTCGCGCCCTTGCGGTACTCGAGGCGGTCGGGGATCACCTCGGAGGCGAGCAGCGCGGCGTCGAGTGGGCTTGGCGCCCCGGCGATCTCGGCCTGCAGTTCAGTCAGCAGCGGGTGGCCAGATGCGTCATCGGTCTGGATCAGGAACTCGGCGCCGGCTTCGCGATAGGCGGGAGCGGCAAGCTCCGACCAATCCGCTGTCGGCGGCTCCGGCTGCGGCTCCGTGGTCACATGAGCGTGAGCGTCGATCACGAGCTCGCGGTGCGGACGCGTGACCTCGAACTCAATGACATCGGTACCGAAGTAATCCTCGTGCCGGTGCTGGCGCACCTCCGGTGTCAGTCGCACGGTGAAGTCGTCGACCTGCTGGCGGCCGCCGGTGGCAGGGCGGATGCGCAGTGCGTTGATGTTGTCGACGACGTCGACGTCATAGCGGTAGCGGGTGAGGTAGCGGATCGCGAAGTGCATCTGTTGGGTGTTCGGCGCGGAGGTACTCATGTTGAGGGTTCGAAGGGAAATTTGCTGTGGGAGTTGACGAGTGGCCGGGCGCACTGAAGGCGTTGTCCAGTCCGACGTCAAAACCACAGGTGGTTTTCGTACGGATCCTTAGTTCACACGCCAGAGTGGACGGCAGCGACCGCGGCGACTGCAAAGTAGCGCTCGTCGATCTCGTGGTCGATCACCTCGAGCTCGTCCTGCACGATGGCCAGCTTCTCGATCAGCGACTCCGACGCACGGCCTGTCCGCTGCTGCAGCTCGAGGTCGGCGATCAACCGCCCGAGCCGCAGCACCGGCGGCGCCGAGCGCGGCATCGGGTCGGCCGTCTCGAGCGCGACGCGCAGCTCCTCGAGCGAGGCCAGCACCGAGACCGGGTACTGGCTCTCGTAGAGCAGGAAGCGGCTGACGCTAGCCAGCGTCGGCACCCGGCGGAGGTGCCGGCGGAAGGCCTGAAACCCACCCACGGCCTGCAGCAGCGCGAGCGCTTCCGCCTCGTGGTCCTGCAACGAGTCGCCCAGGCCGGCGTCGCTATCGACGGCGGGGCTCGCCACGCGCAGCATCCTCAGCACCATGTCGGCCTCCTCGATGTGACCGCCGGCCTCGAGGAACGAGCGCGCTTCGTCGCGCAGCATCGTCTTGGCGAGCAACCCCCAGAACAGAGCACAGCGCTCCTTCACCTCCTGATACACCGAGTACGGGCCGGTCGCGAGCGCAGCTTCGAGGTCGTAACGCCCCAGCGATAGGTAGAAGGAGTTGAGCGCCTCCCACATCTCTGCGGAGATCACATCGCGCAATGTTCGCGCACGCTGACGCGCGCGGTAAACGCACGACACAACCGAGGCCGGGCTATCCGTATCGAGCGTCAACAGAGGCGCGATCTCGTGGCGGCCGAGCATGCCTGGGGGCGCGTAGCCGGCGGCCTCTGCCACCGCGCCCTCGGCGGCCTCCTCGCCCGGCGCTGGGGGCTTTGCCCCGATCACCGCGAGGACCCCATTCCAGCTGAGCGCGATGCCCGGTTGAGGCGCGCCCGGTCCAGACGCACCGCCGACGACGTCGGCGTGAAAGGCACCGTCGAGCATGCGCGCCGTGTGTTCGGCGCGGGTCAGGTCGCGGCCCAGCCAGAACAGCTCCTGTGCGATCCGGGCCAGCACCTAGCTGCGCGCCTGCTGCTGCTGCTGGGACTGGCCGTGCCAGCCGCCGTAGCGCACATCCGGCAGCCGCGGTGGTTCCCGGGCTGCGATGCCAACCGGGAGCGCGTCGCCGATGTCGCCGTCGTCGAGCACCCAGGTGTCCTTCGAACCGCCACCCTGCGAGGAGTTGACGATCATCGATCCCTCGGTCAGCGCGACTCGCGTGAGTCCGCCGGGCACGATCCGGATCTCGTCGCCGAAAACCGCAAACGGGCGCAGGTCTACGTGTCGCGGCGTGAGTCTGCCGTTGCCGGTCTCTGTCGGCACGGTCGAGAGGTGCACGAGCTCCTGCGCGATGAACAGCTCCGGCTGCGCCTCGATCAGCCGGGCCTCCGCGGCGAGCTCGTCGGCGCTCGCCTGCGGCCCGATGAACACACCCTTGCCGCCGGACTCCGACGTCGGTTTGACGACGACCTCGTGGAGTCGTCCGAGGATCCAGCGGCGCACCTTCTCGTCGCTCAGCAGATAGGTCGGAACGTTCTCGAGAATCGGCTCTTCGCTCAGGTAGAACCTGATCATCTCGGGCACGTAGTGGTAGATCGCCTTGTCGTCGGCGACGCCGGTTCCGATCGCGTTGGCGATCGCCACCGTTCCGGCTCGGTAGGCACGCACGAGTCCCGGCACGCCCAGCACCGAGTCCGAGCGGAACTCGAGCGGGTCGATGAAGTCGTCGTCGAGCCTGCGGTAGATCGTGTGCACGCGCCGCAGCCCGGCGGTGGTGCGCATGTAACAGATGGAGTCGCGCACGACCAGGTCGGAGGCCTCGACGAGCTCGATGCCCATCGCTCGAGCAAGGAACGCGTGCTCGAAGTAGGCGCCGTTGAGCGGTCCGGGCGTCCACACCACGACCGTGGGGTCGGCCTCGGGTGACGGAGCGACGGCCTGCAGCGCCTCGAGCAGCAGCGACGGGTAGTGCTCGACCGGCCGCACGCGCTGGCCGGCGAACAGCTCCGGTACCAGCCGCGTCATCGCCAGCCGGTTCTCCAGTACATAGGAGATCCCCGATGGCGTTCGCACGTTGTCCTCGAGCACGCGCCAGCTGCCATCGCCGCCGCGCACGAGATCACAGCCGGACACGTGGGCGTAGACGCCTCCAGGGGCGCGCACGCCATGCACGGGGCGCGCGAAGCTTGGCCGGCTGACGATCAGCGACCAGGGCACGATCCCGGCACGAACGATCTCCCGCCCGTGGTAGACGTCGTCGACGAACGAGTTGAGCGCGCGGATCCGCTGCGCCAGCCCGCGCTTGATCACCGTCCACTCGCTCGCAGTCAGTACGCGTGGAACGAGATCGAGTGGGAACGGCCGGTCGCGGCGCTCACCGTTTGACCCCGAGACCTCGAACGTGATCCCCTGCTGCATGAAGATCGCGTCGCGCCGCAGCCCGGCGGCTGCGAGCGCCTCGGGGCCCAGCCGCCGCAGCGTCGCGACCAGCGACCGCACATGGGCCTTGGGCTGCCCGTCGTCCTCGAGCAGCTCGTCGACGGAACCCTCAGGGATCAGATAGCCATCGATGAGCTCATCAACCGACATCGAGCCAGCATATGGCCATGAAATAGGCGCTCGCCAGTTTCTTAGGGCTAATCCCGGTGGCCTTGCGCTTGGACACCTGGACAATAGGTCTATCTGTACCGCAGGGGAGGGGCTCCCGCTGTCGCCCTCCCCTGGCGCTCCCGCTGTCGCCCGCCCTCTACGCTTCGCGGGCGATGAAGCTTCTGATCACGGGCGCAGCGGGGATGCTCGGCATTGACGCGCAGGCGGCGGGGCTCGCTGCGGGCCATGAGGTGGTCGCGCTGGCGCGCGCCGAGCTCGACATCAGCGACCGCGACGCGGTCACGGCCGCCGTCGCCCAGGCGCAACCCGACGTCGTATTGAACTGTGCTGCCTACACCAACGTTGACGGTGCCGAGGCCGATCCCGACGTTGCCGGCGCTGTGAATTCGTCCGGCCCGGGTTTTCTGGCCGAGGCTGCGGTGGCAGCCGGCGCCTGGATCGTCCACGTCTCGACCGATTACGTCTTCGACGGGACCAAGGGCTCGCCATATGTCGAATCCGACCCGACCGGACCACGCTCGGTCTACGGCTCGACCAAGCTGCTCGGCGAGCACGCCATCGCGATCGCCGCGCCGCAGACACACACGATCGTGCGCTCCTCGTGGCTGTTCGGCGCCGGCGGCCCCTGCTTTCCGGCGACGATGCTGCGGCTCGCCGCGGAGCACGACACGCTGACCGTCGTTGACGACCAGGTCGGTTGCCCGACGTTCACAGGTCACCTCGCCCCGGCGCTCGTGGAGCTCGCGACGCGCGCGCGCATGCCGGGCGTCATGCACCTGGCAGCCTCGGGGGACTGCTCCTGGTATCAGTTCGCTGTCGAGATCATGCGCGCAACCGATACAGCGGTTGAGGTGCGGCCCTGCAGCACCGACGAGTTCCCGCGCCCAGCCAGGCGTCCGGCCTACAGCGTGCTGCGCTCCGAGCGGCCCGAGGCGCCGGTCCTGCCCGACTGGCGCGACGGGCTCGGCGACTATCTGTCGGCGCGGGTGAGCGCATGAAGCTGCTGGTCACAGGCGGCGCCGGCTTCATCGGCTCGAACTTCGTGCGCCACGTGCACCGCCAGCGGCCCGACTGGGAGATCGTCGTCTATGACGTGCTGACCTATGCCGGCGACCGCCAGAACATCGAGGGTCTCGAGCGGGTGTCGTTGGTGCGGGCCGACATCTGCGACGAGCGGCGGATCGACCCCGCCGTGGCGCGGTGCGACGCGGTCGTGCACTTCGCGGCGGAATCCCATAACGACAACTCGCTGCAGTCGCCGTGGCCGTTCGTGCAGACCAACCTGATCGGGACCTATCAGGTGCTCGAAGCCGTGCGCCGCCACGGCAAGCGCCTGCACCACATCTCGACCGACGAGGTCTACGGCGACCTCGAACTCGACGATCCCGCCAAGTTCACGCCCGACACCCCGTACAACCCGTCGAGCCCGTATTCGAGCACCAAGGCCGGCTCGGACCTGCTGGTGCGCGCCTGGGTCCGCAGCTTCGGCGTACGCGCGACGATCAGCAACTGCTCAAACAACTACGGCCCCTACCAGCACGTCGAGAAGTTCATCCCGCGCCAGATCACGGAGATCCTCGAGGGGCGGCGCCCGAAGCTCTACGGCGCTGGTGAGAACGTGCGCGACTGGATTCACACGGAGGATCATTCCTCGGGCGTGCTCGCGATCCTCGAGCAGGGTCAGCTCGGCGAGACCTATCTGATCGGCGCCGACGGCGAGCTCTCGAACCGTCGCGTGGTCGAGCTGATCCTCACCCTGATGGGCCGTGGCCCCGCCGATTTCGAGCACGTCAACGATCGCCCCGGTCACGACCTTCGCTACGCGATCGACGCTTCGAAGCTACGCGACGAGCTCGGCTGGCGGCCGACGTTCCAGGACTTCGAGCAGGGGCTCGCGGCAACGATCGCCTGGTACGGCGACAACGCCGAATGGTGGCGGCCGCAGAAGCGGGAGACCGAGGCCAAGTACCAGGTTCTCGGCCGCTGAAGTTCGCCGTGGCTGACGCGCTTGAGCGGTTGGAGTGCGAGGTCACGGGCTGCCGCCGCTGCCCGCGGCTCGTCGCCTGGCGCGAGGAGGTGGCGCGGGTCCGCCGCCGCGCGTTCATCGATCAGGAGTATTGGGGTCGCCCCGTACCCGGCTTCGGCGATCCGGCAGCACGGATCCTGGTGCTCGGGCTCGCGCCCGCCGCCCACGGCGGCAACCGCACGGGCCGCATCTTCACCGGCGATCGGTCCGGCGATTGGCTGTTCGCGGCGCTGTGGCGGGCGGGAATCGCGAACCAGCCGACCTCGGTCGCGCGTGACGACGGGTTGGCGCTGACGGACTGCTGGATCACCGCAGCCGTCCGCTGCGCGCCGCCGGCCAACAAGCCGCTCCCCGACGAGCGCGACAACTGCGCGGACTGGCTCGCGGCCGAGTTCGCGCTGCTGCCCAATGTCTGCACGATCGTCTGCCTGGGCTCGTTTGCCTGGGACGCCGGTTGCCGGCTGCTCGACGCGCCACGACCACGGCCGAAGTTCGGCCACGGCGCGGAGGCGGCGGTTGGGCCCGTGACGCTGCTCGGGAGCTATCACGTCTCCCAGCAGAACACGTTCACCGGCCGCCTGACCGAGCCGATGCTCGATGCCGTCTTCGTGCGGGCACTCGAGCTGGCCGGGACCTGAAGCTCCGAGGCGGAGTTGTTGGGTGCGCGCGGTGCCCGCCGAGCGCCTGGTTAGCTGTGCGCTCTGCGGGCCTCGACACCGAACTTTCGACGTACGGTGCGCGTATTGCGCCCTGTACGTCGAAAGTTCGCCTCTCGAAGGCCTTCACACACCCTCTAGACAGACCTGTCTGTTTGGTGCTACGCTCTCTCAACACCAGACAGACCTTTCTGTTCAGGAGTCGCCAATGAACTATCCAACCGCCCTTCTCTCTCGTACCAGTACGGTGCAGGCCCGCTCCGGCGCCACGCGCGGCGAGCCGCGCCTCGGTCGGCGCGCGGCCTTCGCTCTGCTTGCCTCGGCGGCGCTCACTCTGCTGGCCTCCTCGAGCGCGCCGACCCCGCTTTACGCGACCTACCAGGCCAAGTGGGGCTTCTCGGACCTCACGGTGACCGTCATCTTCGGCGTCTATGCCGGGGCGGTGCTGGCCTCGCTGCTGGTGTTCGGTTCGCTCTCCGACCACGTCGGACGCCGCCCGCTGCTGCTTGCGGGCCTCGGCATGCAGGTGCCCGTGATGCTGCTGTTCGCGTTTGCCGGCAACCTCGACGTGCTGCTTCTAGCCCGCGTGCTGCAGGGGCTCGCCACAGGGGCGGCGCTGGGCGCGATCGGCGCCGGACTGGTCGACCTGCACCCGACGCGAGGGCCCGTCGCGAACGCCTCGGCGCTAATGGCCGGAACCGCGAGCGGCTCGCTGCTCTCGGCGCTGTTTGTGGAACTGCTACCGGCACCGCGGGAACTCGTCTACCTGTTCCTCGCCGTCGTGTTCCTGCTGCAGGCGACCGGCGTCGCGATGATCGCCGAGACTTCGGCCCGGGTCCCCGGTGTCCGCGCAGCACTCGCGCCAAAGCTCGCGATGCCCCCTCAAGTACGCAGCGCGGTCTTCGTCGCAGCGCCGATCCTGATCGCCGTGTGGACGCTGGGTGGCTTTTACGCCTCGCTCGGCCCGTCGCTTGCGCAGCTGGTTGCAGGCGATCGCTCGATGATCGTCGGCGGCGCGGCGCTGTTCGTGCTCGCGGGCAGCGGCTCACTCACCGTGCTCAGCTTCCACCACGTCGAGGCGCGGCGCCTGGCACTGTGCGGGGCACTGGCGATCATGCTCGGCTCGGCACTGCTGCTGGCCGGAGTGGCGGACCGCTCGCTGCTGCTGTTCACGGTCGGGATCTTCCCGGCGGGTGCGGGCTTCGGCGCCGGTTTCCAGGGCGGCCTGCGGACGATCGTGTCCAAGGCGGAAGCGCACGAGCGAGCGGGCGTGATCTCACTCGTCTACGTGATCTCCTACCTGTCGCTGGGCCTGCCCGCGATCCTCGCTGGCACGCTGGTCGTGAACTCGAGCCTCTCGCGGGTGGCCGAGGAGCTCGGAGCCGCGGTGATCGTGCTGGCAACACTGACGGCAGCCGGGCTGGCCTCAACGCTCTGGCGGGAGGCGCGCACAGATGCCGCATACCCAGCTGTATGAGCCCCCGCGAAGCCAACCCTTCGAGCGGAGCCGAGCGATGAGTCAGACTGCAATCAGGATGCCAGTCGAAGAAGAACTCCGGCGCCCACCCAGAGAGCGCCTGCTCGAAGCGGCTCGCGATCTGTTCTACGCCGAAGGGGTGCACAGGGTCGGGATCGATCGCGTGATCGAGCGCGCGGGTGTCGCCAAGGCGTCGCTCTACTCGACCTTCGGTTCCAAGGAGGGGCTCGTCAGCGCCTACCTCGAGGACTACCACGACCGTGTGATGTCTCGGCGACGGGCAGCGGCCGAGTCCGAATCTGACCCGGTCGCCGCGATCCTGGCCGTGTTCGACTCGCTGGCGCGCGACTATCAGCGGCCCGATTACAACGGCTGCGCGTTCTCAGGAGCGAGGGCGGAAGAGCCGGCCGGCGGCCCTGTCGACGCAGCCGCGCGCGCGTATCGCGCGGAGATGCGTGAGATCTTCAGCGAGCTCTGTGTGAAGGCCGGAGCGCGGGAGCCCGAGCTGCTCGCCTGGCAGCTGCAGTTGCTCTACAGCGGCGGCGCCGAGAGCGCGAAGATCGAGCGCAACGCCGAGGTTCCGGCGGCCCAGCGGGCGGCCGTCGAGACGCTGCTCAAGTCGTCGCTCGCTTAGCGGCGAATCAGGCGCTTGCTCCCCTGCTTGAGGGAAACGCGAGCAATCCAAACGCTACGTTGCACCCGACTGTCCACCGATGTAGTCTCTCGAATCGACGAGCCATCGTCGCGCGGGAAAAGAGCCGGGGGGCATCTTGGGGCGCTGGGGCGGGGGGCGATTTTTAAAGCGGTCGGCGATTTTTGCGGTGCTGTTGGGCGCGCTAGTGGTTGCCGTCGCGTCCGCGCTCGCTGGCCCCGGCTCGAACCCGGCCTTCACGACGTTCGGCGCTCCATTCACGGGAGCAAGCGCGCTGATCTCGAACCTGCCGGGCAGTAGCTCGACGGGTGCCGGCCCAGCAGGCCTGCTCGAGTTCGGATCGAGCCTCTACACCGTCGACGCGGATAACGGCACCCTCTACCGCTTCGGCCTGAGCGGCGGGGACGCATCGCAGGCTTCGCGCGTTGTCTCCTCCCCGGACGAGCTCACCAACGGACTTGCCGAGTCCGACGGAGTCTTCTACGCCGGCTCGCGTGGTCAGGAGATCGACGCCGGTGTATATCGCTTCAACCCGGCGACGCTCGAACGCGGCCCCGAGGTCGCACACATCGCGAACGTGAATGAGATCGCGACCGATCCGGCAACGGGCGACCTGTACGTGACCGCCTACCAGGACGGGCTCTATCGGATCCAGGATCCCGCGTCCAGCTCTCCGACCGTGACCGAGGTGGCGGTCGGAGACTTCGCCGGTATTGGATTCACCTCTGACGGGCAGGATCTATGGGTCGCCAACGTCTTCGTGGGCGGCCCATCGGTTCAGGAGTTCAGGGTCTCCGACCTGCAGACCGCCAGCAACGCCGGTGACTGCTCGCCGTCTGCGACCGCCGATTGCGCCACTCCGGGGGACACGATCTCGCTTCCGACGAGCAGTCCGCAGCAACTGCCGATCGGCCTCGCGGTGTACCCAGCCGGCTCGACGGTCGGCGGCACGGACATGTCCGGAAACCTGATCGTCACGACTGCGCAGGGGAACACCGATGCTCCGGGCGAGGTCCTGCTCATCGACATCAACGGCGACGACGACACCTCGGTTGTCGCCAGCGGCGCGGGCGCCACCAGGGGCGACGCCGCGATCATCGATCCGCAGGGCTATGTGGACCTTGCGCAGACGACGTCCGTCGTGCAGCTGACGCCCGCGGCGCCTCCGCAGACCTACGTCGTGGGTGGTTCAGGCTCGTCCGAGCCCTCCTCGCTCGACGATGCGGTGAGTGACGCCGCCGCATCCGGCGCCACGAACGTCGTGATCGAGCTGCCTGGGGTTGGCGGCACTGACTACCCGGTCAGTGGTGGACTGCGGATCGATCCACCGCCGGGCGCCACCTGGACGATCCGGGGGGAGGGCAACACGGCCGATCAGGCCGACCTCGAGCAACCGACCTCGAGCCAGCTTCCGGACCTGATCATTGGCTCGGCAAGCGACCGCAGCGGGCAGGTCAATCTCGACGACGTTGAGGTTTCCGGCGCGGATGACACGAACGAGGTCGGCGCCGGTGGCATCGAGGTCGAACCCGGTGCATCGCTCGATGTCGACGACACCTGGATCACCGGGAACTCGACTGAGGGAAATGGTGGCGGGATCCTCGATCAGGGCGCCTTGACGGTCGAGAACAGCACGATCTCCAACAACGAAGCGGATTCCTTCGGAGGCGGCATCGACTACGCCGAAGGCGCCGCGGGTGAGATCATCAATTCGACCATCGCCGAGAACACGGCCGGTACGCAGGGAGGCGGAATTGCTGGATCGGCGATCGGGCCAACGGCGGCGAGTGCCCCGGGCGTCGACGTGCTGAATTCAACGATCGCCGGCAACAGCGGAGGCGTCTCAGCGGGTATCTACGGGTATGCGGTCGCCGATCTCGCCGGCACGATCATCGATCAGGCGACCTCTTCCGGACAGCCCAACTGCAACACGATCCGCTCCGGTATCTCGGATGGCTACAACATCGCTGACGACAGCAACTGCGGTCTGTCTGCGGCGACCGATCGCGAGAACACAGATCCGTTGCTGATCAAGTCCGGCAGCGAGCTGGCCCTGGGTGGCGACGGTCCGACGCCCGTCGTGTACCCGGAGACGAACAGCCCGGCGCAGCGCACCCAGAAAACTGACTGTCCGGCGGTTGATCAGCGTGGTGCCGCACGTACGGCCAACACCGGCCCCTGCGACATCGGGGCCGCGGAGGCCGGCGTTG
>Ga0302314_10011351_pt1 | contig 15546 bp, 17 predicted proteins | sample III_Palsa_N2_3_FD_200533 | JGI IMG/M metagenome (GOLD analysis project Ga0302314, IMG submission 200533) | Peat permafrost microbial communities from Stordalen Mire near Abisko, Sweden - III_Palsa_N2_3 | ecosystem: Environmental > Terrestrial > Soil > Palsa > Peat permafrost | place: Sweden...
GTGCGATTGCATTCAGCCTCCCAGTTCCCCGGCACCGGCATTGGCCTGGCGAGCGTGAGACAGATCGTGGAACGGCACGGAGGCCGCACCTGGGCCGACGGCGCACCCGGGGCCGGCGCGACCTTCTACTTCACACTCCCCGCGAAATGAACCCGCTGACTCACAGGGAACCAAAGCCATGCGTGCTAGACATCGAGCGGAGCCAGACCTTAAGCCGGATCCGCTGAGCCGCTGTGAGGAAGTTGTTTCCGCTCTGGTCGCATGCTGAGGCGGGCGGCTTTCGGCTCAGCTGGCCCGGGGGCCGGCGAGACCATAGAGCAACAGGCTAGTGACGCCGTCGATGACGTCCGGCTCTGAGTAGCTGGGAGTAGGACTGACAGACTGAAGGCGATCCGGCTCCGGATGCCCTGACTCCGGGTGCGAGGGGTCCGGGTGTAGCGGCTCTAGGGGCAGCAAGGCGTAGGCGAGCATCGACAGCATTCCGCCCATCGCGGCTGCGATCAGCGTGGGATCGCCGGGCAACTGGTGTCCCCTCCCCCGCAGGTACTCGAGGTGCTCGCGGAGCATCACGGTGTCCTCGGTCAGGCGTTGCCACAGCGCGCCAGAGGCCGGACCAGCGGCCATGGCCGACTCGAACAAGGCGCTCATGACCGAGCGGTTACCGCGCATCACGTTCCAGGCCACGGCCAGGTGATCGCGGAGCTGACCGGGGTCGGTGAGGTCGTGCGGCGGGTGCTCCGCGGAGTCGAACTGGCTGCCCGCCTGCTCGTGCATGTCGGCGAGCAGGACGCGCAGCAGATCTTCCTTGCTGGCGAAGTGCTCGTAGAAGGATCCGGTGGCCCGGCCCGCGGCGGCCGTAATGTCCGTGATCTTGGTGTTCAGGTAGCCACGATCGGCAAACAGTCGCCGGGCCGCCTCCTTCAGCGCCGCTTCGGTCTCGGCCGCCCTGATCTTCCGCACTCCCATCGCACCCGCCCTTCTGGCCTGCCGGACATTATCCGCTTGACGACAGGCTCACGCGCCATAATACTGAGCTAAAGTTCACTGAAATTAAATTCAGTGAAGTTAAATTCGGGGAGTGGGAATGCGAGCGGTCGTCAGAGTGGGAATGCGAGCGGTCGTCAGAGTGGGAATGCGAGCGGTCGTCATAGGTGGCGGAGTAGCCGGATCGGCGAGCGCGATCGCGCTGGCCAGGGTCGGTTTCGAGGTCACCGTGTACGAGGCCTACGAGGATCCGGCTGGGCCGGTCGGGTCGTACGTCAGCCTGGCGGTCAACGGGCTGCGCGCCCTGGCCGCTCTTGGTTGCCTTGAGCAGGTGCAGGAGGCCGGGTTCCCGGTCGCGCGCCAGCTCATGTGGTCGGGCCGCGGCAAGATGCTCGGTGACGTGGCCCGGGGCCGGAGCCCGGAGGACACGCTGCACAGCGTCACGCTGATGCGCGCCGACCTGGTCACTGCGTTGCGCGAGGAGGCCTGGCGGTCCGGCGCCCGCATCGTCACCGGTCAGCGACTCGCAGGCAGCAGGGAAGAGGTGGCCGAGGGCGCCGACCTGATCGTGGGAGCGGACGGCATCTGGTCGGCGACACGCCGCGAGCTGGACCCGGCGGCGCCCCAGCCCGTCTACGCCAAGATCTACTACATCTCCGGGATCTCGGACGGAACCCGGATCCGGACGGAGATATCGCGGCAGGGCTTCAACTGGATCTTCGCCAAGCGCGGCGTCTTCATCTACCTGCCGGCCCCGGACGGGTCCATCTGGTGGACGGCACAGGTCGCCGCCGCCCAGCCGCCGCCGGACCCAGCCGCGGTGAGCGTGACGGACCTGGCTGAACTCTTCCGCACCGAGCCGCAGGCCGAGGCCGTGCTGCGAGCCGCCACTGGCGTGCGCACCGCGAATATCGGACACGTACTGGCCCCGGTTAGCCGCCGCTACCGGGGCACGATCGTTCTGATCGGCGACGCCGCCCACCCGGTCGGCGCCGGCCAGGGCGCGTCGATGGCCATGGAGGACGCGGTCGTGCTAGCCAGGGAACTTGCCGCCGCGGACAGCATCCCGGCGGGCCTGGCCGCCTTTGACCGGCAGCGGCACCCCCGCTCGGGCAAGCTGGCGAAGACCGAGACCGCCAACCGGGACGCCAAGACCGCGGGCCCCATAACGACCCGGATGCGCGAGATGATCATGCCGCTCGTCTTCAACCGCTTCTACGAGAAGGCGACCAGCTGGCTGTACGAGTACGACCCAGGTTCGCTGCCCGCCCGCCAGCCCCGCTAGGAGCCGATCTCACGTCGATGGGCCGCCCGGGGCCGGAGTGGGGCGGTCACGGGGGCCGGGGTGAGGCGGTCACGGGCTTGCGCGGCAGGATGGGGGCATGGTCCGTTCCGTGCCACGACACGATCGCGATGCTGGCGGTCCGGTCGATGTGCTGGCGGCTAAGGCGGCCTTGCGGCAGGAGGTGTGGTCCGCGATGCGCACGGCCAAGGTGGCGCGGTTCCCCGGCCCCGTCGGGCGAATCCCGAACTTCACCGGATCCGAGGCGGCCGCCGAGCGGCTTCGCGCCATGCCGGCCTGGCAGGCGGCCAGGACCCTGAAGGCCAATCCGGACTCCGCGCAGTGGCCGGTGCGCCAGCGCGCGCTGGAGGACGGCAAAACCGTGTACATGGCGGTCCCGCGGCTGGCCGGACCGGAGCCGTTCTTTGCGCTGGATCCCGACCACCTGAGCGAGCCGCCGCGCAAGGCGGCCTCGATCAGCGGCGCGACCCGGTCCGCACGGCGGGTCATGCTGGCCGACGTGGCTCCGGTCGACTTGGTGGTAATGGGCTGTGTCGCGGCCGGGGAGGACGGCGCGCGGCTCGGCAAAGGCGGCGGGTTCGCGGACCTGGAATTCGCGTTGGCCACCGCGGCCGGGCTGATCGGACCGCACACCACCTCGGTCACCACCGTGCACGAGATCCAGGTCCGCCCGGCCGGAGAGATCCCGCTGACCGGCCACGACGTCCCCGTCGACTTCATCGTCACTCCGGAGCGGATCATCGACTGCCGTCTACGGCACGGGCCGCGTCGGGCCGCCGGCATCTGCTGGGACGACCTGACTGAGGAAAAGATCGCGGCGATACCCTTGCTGGCCGCGCAGCGCGCCGGACAGGCATAACCCGGCGCGGGGCGGCGCCTACCTGGCGCCGCGAGCAGGTGGGCGGGAGCACGGGGTGGTGCCGTTCGGAGGTAATGAATGTTTCATGGCAGGGGCGGGCGTTTCTGCATGCGGAACACATGCTGCCCGGCCGGCCGGCCGGCATCTAGGCTCGGAGCTGTGACAGACGTGCTGACCAGCGACCGTGAGGCCAAGGCGCGGCGGATGGAGGAGGCGATCCGCGGCTACTTCGACGCCTGCAACACTGGCGACGCGGCCGCCGTGGCCGCCTTCTTCGCGCCGGGGGCCGTGCATTACTTCCCGCCCGACATGTACGAGGGGCCGTTCCGGGGCGGCGCGACGATCGGCGCGAAGTGGTCCTGGGCGGTGCAGACGCTCGGTTCGCACTGGACCGTGGACGAGATCATCTGCGACCCGGACACCGACCGGGCGGTGATCGAGTGGACGCACGAGAAGACCAAGTCCGGTGTGGTGCTGCGCGGCGACGAGTGGTACCGGTTCGACGCGGCCAGCGGGCTGATCACCGAGATCCGCGCGTACTACGCCTCGCCGCAGGCCGCGGGCCTGGACCGGCTGGAGCTGGGCGGGTTCCCGTACGCTGAGCGCGGTTATGCCGCTAGCTAATGAGCCGACGGCCACTGAACCGGGCGGCACTGAACCGGGCGGCGGGTTCCGCGGGCTGCTGCTCGACATCGGCGGCGTGGTGCACGCCACCGGGATCCACCTGGTGGGGCGGCTCGCCGAGGCCGAGCCCGCGATGCGGCCGGTGCTCGAGCGGATCGGCGGGGTCGCGAGCGACCGGGACCAGCTGTGGCAGCAGATGCTGCGGCGCGAGGTGACCGAACGGGAGTACTGGGCGCAGCGGGCCGCCGAGCTCGGCGCCGCGGTGGGCGAGAGCTGGGACACCCGGGCCATGATGCACCGGATGTACGAGCTGCCCAGGCAGGACTGGCTGCGCACCGAGATGGTGGACCTGATGGCCGACACCCGCGCCGCCGGGCTGCGGCTGGGCGCGCTGACCAACGACATGACCGATTTCCACGGCGCGGACTGGGTGGCCCGGCAGGAGCACCTGAAGCTGTTCGATGTGATCATCGACGCGGGGCTGCTCGGGGTCCTGAAGCCGGATCCCCGGGCGTTCGGCCGGGCCGCCGGTGAGCTTGGCCTGCCGCCGGAACAGATCGTGTTCCTCGATGACATGCCGTGGAACGTCGAGGGCGCGCGCCAGGTGGGGCTGCGGGCGGTCCGGGTGCCATGGGACGACCCGGGGCAGGCCATCGACACAGCCCGGGAGCTGCTCGGGCTGCCGGCCAGGCGGCCGGGTTCGGTCAACGACAACTAAGGAGCACGCATGCCGCTAGTACGGATCGACATCATGGAAGGCCGGCCACCGGAGAAGATCCGCGAGCTGCACGGGCGGGTCGCTGCCCTGGTCGCGGAGATCCTGGACACGCCGATCGAGCGGGTCCGCACCTACATCACCCAGTTCCCGCCCGAGGGCTGGGGTATCGGCGGCGTTCCGGCCGACGTGGCCCGCGCCGACGAGGTAGCGGCGCGGCGCGCGGCGACCGCCGAGCGGGTCAACGGCGCTTCGGGTTCGTGACCACGGCTGATCACCCGCGCCCAGCCCTAGCGGGACAGGCGGTCGTGGTCGGGGCCACCGGCGCGATCGGCGAGGCTGTGGTCCGGCGGCTGACCGGGCGTGGCGTGCCGGTGCTGGCGGTAGCGCGTAGCAAGACTGATCTGGACGCGCTAGCGGCTTCGGCCGACCTGGTGACGGTGTGTTCGGCCGACATCGGCAGCAACGACGCGATCGAGGCCATCAGCTCGGCGCTGGCTGGTCTCGACGTGCCGGTCCGGATGGCGGTGTTCGCGGCCGGACTGCCGGTCCGCGGCTCGGCGGACAGCATCGACCCTGACGCGCTGGCGGCGGGCAGCAATATCAAGCTCGGCGGGCTGCTGCGGCTGCTGCACGCGGTACGCGACCGGCTCGTCCCCGGGTCGCGGTTCGTGACGTTCGCCGGCTCGCTGGGGCTGGAGCCACGCGCGCACGAGGCCGGTCCTGGCGCGGTCAACGCCGGCGTGTTCAACCTGATGCGGCAGATCAGCCTGCTGTACGGGCCCCGGGGCGTGACGACCCACACGCTCAGCCCGGGACCGGCCGATACGCCCCGGCTGCACCGGATCGTGGCCGCGGTCGCCGCCGAGCGGGGCGCCGCCGAGGAGGACGTCTGGCAGGAGTACGTGGCGCAGAACTCGCTGGGCCGGCTGCCGACCGCGGGCGAGCTGGCCTGGGCCGTGGAGCTCTTGCTCGACCCGGAGGCCGACCTGCTGCACGGGAGCGTGCTGTACCTAGACGCGGGCGGCCACCGCGGCATTCACTGAGCCGCTTTCACTGAGCCGCTTTCACTGAGCCGCTTTCACTGAGCCGCGGTGTAGCCCAGGCGGCGGGAGATCACCCGCGCCGACTCCACCACCAGCGACGTGGCACGGCGCATCATCGTGCGCATCCGGGCGCTGTCGCCGACGACGCTGACCGCGGCCATGACCTTCCCGTCCCGGCCCCGGATGGGCGCGCCCACCGAGACGATGCCCAGGTGGCCTTCTTCGTTGTTCTGCGCCCAGCCGCGCTTGGCCACCGTCGCCAGCTCGGTCAGCAGCCGGTTCTTGTCGGTGATGGTCCAAGGCGTCACGGACCGGGGGCGCCAGTCCTCTAGCCTGCGACTCAACTCCTCCAGTGGCAGCGCGGCGAGCAGGATCTTCCCCGAACTTGTCGTGTGGGCCGGCAGCCGGTGCCCGACCTGGCGGAAGATCGGCAGCAGGTTGTGGCTCTCCAGGCGCTCGACGTACACCACTTCCAGGCCGTCGAGCACGGCCACGTGCACCATCTCACCGGTTTCGTGCCGCAGCGTCGTCAGCACGGGCAGCGCCGCCTGGTGCAGGTCGACGTGTTCGGTAACGTTGGCGCCCAGCTCGTACAGAACCAGGCCGAGCCGGTACCGGCCCGGTGTGCTGCCCCGCTCGAGGAGGCGTTCGGCCGTGAGCGTGGTCACCAGCCGGTGCACGGTGCTCTTGCCCAGGCCGAGCTGGCGGGATAGTTCGGTGATGCCGAGCTCCTGGCCGGCCCGGGAGAACGCGCGGAGCAGGCGGGCCGCGTTGCGCACCGACGCCAGCTGGGACCGGTCCGGTTGGGCACTGGCCGGTTGGGCCCTGGCCGGTTGGGCCCTGGCCGGTTGGGCCCTGGCCGCGGCGGAGATCCCGGCTGGGGCCGGGACGGCGAGGGCCGTCATGTCTGTGTCCGCATGTCTCACAGTAACTCCGTTCCGCTATGCGGGACAAGGTCATTGGTATCGCAGGCTGGCACGCGTACGGTCTGGACAAATCCCGAAACCGGCATCGCAGCCTGGGGGTCGCGTGGCACAGATCGTCTGGTTCGAGAACTACCAGCCTGCGGACGCGGCCGTCCTCGGCGGCAAGAACAGCTCCCTCGGCACGCTCTTTCGGGCCGGCCTGCCGGTACCACCCGGCTTCGCGGTTGCCGCTGACTGCTACCGCAAGGCGCTGGCCGACGGCGGGCTCAGCAGCGAGCTCGATGCCCTGATCGCGGCCGTCGACCCGAGGGATCCTGCTTCGGTCGCGGCCACCGGCCAGCGGGCCCGGACGCTGATCGGTTCGCTCCAGCCCCCCGCGAACCTGGCCGGGGCGATTCGGGACGCCTACGCGCAGCTGTCCGGGCGGTGCGGAGACCGTGACGTTCCGGTCGCGGTGCGCTCCTCGGCGACCTGCGAGGACTCACCCGACGCGAGCTTCGCCGGCGAGCACGACACCTATCTGTGGGTCCGCGGTGGCGACGAGGTGGTCCGGCACGTGCTGCGCTGCTGGGCGAGCCTGTTCACCGACCGCGGCATCGCCTACCGGCTGGAGCGCGGCTACGGCCGGGCCAGCGCCGCGATGAGCGTCGGCGTGCAGCAGATGGTCACGCCGCGGGCGGCCGGGGTGGCTTTCACGCTCAATCCGCTGGACGGTGACCGGTCGCAGATCGCCATCGACGCGTCCTGGGGGTTCGGCGAGGCTGTGGTCAGCGGGGAGGTCACGCCGGATAACTTCCTGGTCGACAAGGTCATGGGCACGATCACCCGGCGCACGATCTCGGCCAAGACCTTGGAGTACCGGCTGACCGGAGGCGATGCCGTTATCGCGGTGGCGGTGGAGCCCGAACGGCAGTCCGTGCCCTGCCTGACCGATGGGGAGATCGCGGCCGTGGCCAAGCTGGCCCGGCGCGCGGAGAAGCACTACCGCTGCCCGCAGGACGTGGAATGGGCGCTGGCCGGTCCGCCCGGCGGCGCGCCGGAGGTCCTGCTGCTGCAGAGCCGCCCGGAGACAGTATGGAGCCGCCGGTCCCCGCAGCAGGGCGGGACCGGCATCGCAGACCCGATCACCAGCATGGTCCAGACCATGCTGCACCCGGTAACGGGCAGCGGCCACGTGGCGCATGGTTAGGCCAGCCGCCGCTTAAATCACGACTATCACCCGGCGTCCATGGCGGCCGACGGGAGCGAGCTTCAGGAGGAACACGATGGCTGACCGGTTTCCCAGCCCGTTTGAGATGCCGACTCCTCCTGGAGCGGAGGGATGGCAAGACCTGTACGCGTACTCCACGGTGTTCAGCGAGGACCGCAAGGAGTACGAGGACGCGACGTTCTGGTTCATGGACGGCGTGCACACGCCGGAAGTTATCCCGCCGTGGGACGCCACCATCCTGGAGTTCGCGATCATCGGGCTGTCGCAGTACAACACCAGGCACTACGTGATCCCGCCCGCCCTCGGCGTCGACCTGCGCTTCCTCAACGGCTACATGTACCTTTCCCCGGTCGGGGTAAGCGATCCGGAAGAGATCGGCGCGCGGGTGCCGGAATTCGCCGAACGCGCCGGCTACTACTTCCAGAACTGGGACCGGCTGTACGCGGCCTGGATGCCCAAGGTGCGGGCCCTCATCAGCGAACTGGAGGAGATCACCTTCTCGCCTTTGCCGCACCGGGAAGACATGGCCGTCATCACCGAGGGCCGGGGCACCGGCAGCGCCCTGGACCTGCTGTCCACCTACAGCAGGCTGGTGGACCTGACGCTCAAGCTGTGGCACTACCACTTCGAGTTCCTCAACCTCGGTTACGCCGCTTACCTGGACTTCTTCGGCTTCTGCAAGCAGATCTTCCCCTCTATCCCGGACCAGGCGATCGCCAAGATGGTGGCCGGTATCCAGGTCGACCTGTTCCAGCCGGACGACGAGGTCAAGAAGCTGGCTCAGCTCGCGGTCGAGCTCGGGCTGGCGGACCGGTTGGCCGGCTCGGAGCCGGCTTCTGAGGTGTTCGCCGGGCTGCAGGGCGACCCGCAGGGCGACAAGTGGCTGGCGGCGTGGGAACAGGCCAGCCAGCCCTGGTTCAACTTCTCGGCCGGCAGCGGCTTCTACCACAGCGACAAGGTGTGGCTGGAGAACCCGGACATCCCGCTCGGCTTCCTGCGCGCCTACATCGCCAAGGTCCAGCGCGGCGAGACGCTGGAGCGGCCGATGGAGGCGGTCATCGCGGAACGAGACCGTATCGTCGATGAGTACACGGACCTGATCGACAGCGACGAGGACCGGGCGACGTTCGGCGCCAAGCTGGGGCTGGCCCGCACCGTGTTCCCGTACGTGGAGAACCACAACTTCTACGTCGAGCACTGGGGTCACTCGGTGATCTGGCGGAAGATGCGCGACCTGGGCCGGGTGCTGGTCGCGGCGGACTTCATCGCCGACCCGGACGACGTATTCCTGCTCAGCAGGCACGAGGTCCCCGAGGTGCTGTTCGACTATTACCACGGCTGGGCCGTCGGCGTGCCCTCGCGCGGGCCGAAGTACTGGCCCAAGGAGATGGCCCGCCGCAACGGGATCATGAACGCACTGCGGAACTGGTCGGCGCCGCCGGCCCTGGGCACACCTCCCGAGGTGATCACCGAGCCGTTCACCGTCATGCTCTGGGGCGTCACCTCGGAAAGCGTCAAGCAGTGGCTCGGCGGGGCGCAGGACGACGGCGGGCTGACCGGCTTCGCGGCCTCCCCCGGCGTGGCCGAGGGCCCGGCCCGGGTCATCCTGTCCGCCGACGGCATCGCCGACTTGCAGGAAGGCGAGATCCTGGTGGCGCCGCTGACCGCGCCCAGCTGGGCTCCGGTGTTCGGCAAGATCGCCGCGACGGTGACCGACGTGGGCGGGATCATGAGCCACGCCGCCATCGTCTGCCGCGAGTACGGGCTGCCCGCGGTCACCGGAACGGCGTTCGGCACCAAGACCATCAAGACCGGCCAGCGACTGCGGGTCGACGGCAACACCGGCACGGTGACGATCATCGACTGATTTTTCGGCCGAGTTCTGGCCGAGTTCTGGCTGAGGCGGCGTGGCCTGGGTCATCCCTTCGACATCGACCTTCGAGCAGATTCGAGCACAGGAGTAAAACATGCTGACGGCCGAACAGAATGATGAGCTGACCCAGGTCGCGGCGGGAACGCCGATGGGCGAGCTACTGCGGCGCTACTGGTACCCGGTCGCGTTCACCCGTGCCCTGGAGGAGTTCCCGGTCCAGCCGGCCCGGCTGCTCGGCGAGGACTTCGCCGTGTTCAAGACGCCGCGCGGCAAGTACGGCCTGGTGCCCGAGGCCTGCCCGCACCGGCGGGCCTCGCTCGCCTACGGCGTGGTGGAGTCCGACGGGATCCGCTGCCCGTATCACGGCTGGCTGTTCGGCACCGACGGCTCCTGCCTGGACCAGCCCGCGGAGCGGGAAGAGACCAACTTCCGCGAGCGGGTCAGGGTCAGGGCCGGTCACGTGGCCGAACTCGGCGGCCTGGTCTGGGCCTACATCGGGCCCGAGCCGGCGCCGGAGCTGCCTCGCTTCGACGTGTTCGTGATGGACGGCGTGCGGGACATCGGCTGGGCCGAACTGCCCTGCAACTTCGTGCAGATCATGGAGAACGCGGTCGACCCGCATCACACCGAGTGGCTGCACGGCCGGTTCTTCGAGTTCATGGGCCGGCACCAGGGCTTCGACGCGCCGTCGTCGTTCGGCAAGAAGCATGTCAAGGTCGGCTTCGACGCCTTCGAGTGGGGCATCATCAAGCGCCGGGTGGTCGAGGGAGCGTCGGAGGAGGACGACGACTGGAAGATCGGCCACCCGCTGGTGTTCCCCTACAACATGCGGGTCGGCGGGGCCAACATCGAGCAGATGCAGATCCGGGTGCCGGTGGACCGGACCACCACCCGGTTCATGCTCTACAGCGTGCACGCCCCGGACGGCGTCGAGTACCCCGAGCAGCCGCAGGTACCCGACTACCAGATCCCGGTCTTCGACGAGCGGGGCAAGCACCGGGTGGACTACGTCGAGGGCCAGGACATGATGGCCTGGGTGACCCAGGGACCGATCACGGACCGGACGGTGGAGCACCTGGGCCGTTCCGATGTCGGCGTGACCATGCTGCGGCGGATGTTCAAGGAGCAGATGAGCGCGGTGGCCCGCGGCGACGACCCGCTCGGGGTGTACCGGGACTTCCGCGACCGGATCGACCTGCCGTGCGAGAAGAACAAGTTCGACTCGGGCGGCTCGTTCGCCATCGACTTCATCGACCGCGGGTCCTCGCGGTTCAGCCCGCAGGCGGACGCGCTGAAGAAGCTGCACATCAAGGCCATGGAAAACCGGAAAGCGGCAGGCGGGTGACGGCGGTCCGCCCTGAGGCGGCGGGGCCCGGCCTTCCCGGCGGTCCCCCGGAACCGGATCTGGCCCGGGGCTGGTTTCCTCTTGATGCCGAACGGCACCGGCGTGACGCACCAAGGTATTGCCCGGCGTGCGCGGCGGCGTTGTCGCTGGCCCAAGGCGGCCAGGGGCTGACCACGGAGTACTGGACCGGGACAGACCGGATCTTCGTCTGCTTCTGCGGGGCCTGCGGCTGGTCCGGTGACATCGTGCTCGCCGACCGGGTCGTCGGCCACGAGGCCGCCGACTGAGGATCGCTCCCCAGAGCGTGGCGCTGGCGGCAGTGCCTGTGCCTGCTGGCCTGGATCGGTGCTGGAGCGGACGGCATCGCGAGGGACGGCACCGGCGAGCGGCGTCACGCCGGGGTGGAGCGGTCCGGGACGAGGTCCGCCACGTCGTGGTGCAGCTTAGCCAAAGCCTGGTCGAAGGTGGCGAGCCGGGATCGGTGAGCTCGCGCAAGCTGGGCCAGGTAGGCGTCCGTTACCTGGCGATGGCCGACGATCCCGGGAACGGGGACATCGGTGTACGGAACGTCATCGGGCCAGAATTCGTGCCGCGGGTGGGCCGTGGTCTCGTTAAGGATCCCTCGCGCCGTGGCGGCCTGCTGGCCCTCACGGATGAGCAGGCGCATCAGGCTGCCCTGGGTGATCGGGCAGGTCGCGAAGTTTTCGTCCAGGCCGACGAACCAGTTTTCGGCGGCGGCATGGTAGACGTGATCATCGACGAGCAGGGCAATGAGTACGTTCGCGTCGAGGAGAACAGTCACTGGCCGTCGTCCTCGAGCCGTCGCACGTCCTCGGTAGTAATAGTCCGGCCCAGATGCGCGACCGGAAGGCCGGTCAGGGTGCTGGCGGCCACCTCACCCGGATCACCCGAGCTGAGCCCCCGGCGGATGAGCGCGGCCACCGTCTGGCTCAGCGACTGATGGGTATCCCTGGCGATCGCGACGGCCTGCGCGTGAATGTCGTCGGGAATGTCGATGGTTGTCCGCATACCATCATGATACATCCCTGCATCATGATGCGACGATGCGGATCGGCCCGCATGACGATGGCTTTGGATTCGGTGAAGAGCTCGCGGCTGAAGGTGCCGCCTTGTGCCCGCGGCGACGACCCGCTCGGGGTGTACCGGGACTTCCGCTTGCTTGGCGGAGGCCCGCGGGTCACCATAGCACTGCGGCGTACAAACACCGGAGCGCGCGATGGTGTCCACCGACCTTCCCGTAGGCCTGCAGGGCCAGCCCGCCTTTCCAGCGGCCAGCTCAGGTGCTCGGTCTGCCCACCACGATGGCTTTGAGGGTGCCCCAAGATGAGCCCGTACCGTGCGGTACTCCGGGACGCCGGGCGGCTCCGGGACGCCGGGCAGCTCTGGCACGACCTCCGGTTCAAGGGCCTCTACCGGAGCGGCAAGGACTTCGAACTCACCTACCGGGCCATGGGCTTCGCTGCCATGGCCACCCTCACCGTGATCCCGCTGCTCATCGTCATCGCCGCCGCCAATCCGGCGCCGGACCGCGGTCTTGCCGGATGGGTGATCGATGGCATGGGCCTGACCGGCTCCTCTTCCGCCGCCGTGACGCTGCTCTTCTCGGCGCCGGCTCGGGTGCTGGGCACGACGAGTGTGTTCAGTGCCCTGCTGGTGGCCGTCTCGGGAGTGGCGTTCGCGGGCGGCGTGCAGGCCGGGTTCGAGCGGATCTGGGGCCTTCCCGCCGGGCCGTGGCACAAGATCTGGCGTCAATTGGTCTGGCTGACCGTTCTCACCGCCTACATCTACGCGGAGGCCACGGCCGGCTCGGTGACGCATGGCGGACTGGCCGTGACCGCGGCGGTGGCGGTGATACTCGGCATCTTCTTCTTCTGGTGGGGACTGCGCTTCCTGCTCGGGGGCCGGGTGAGCTATCGGGCGGCGCTGCCGGGCGCGGTGGCGACGGTGGTGGGTCTGGGTGGCCTGCGGGTCTTCTCCAGCCTGATCTTCGAGCCCCTCGTCGCCAGCAACGCGGTCAGCTACGGTCCGCTGGGCACCGTCCTGATCGTGCAGTCCTGGCTGATCGGCGTCGGCTGGGTCATCTACGGCGGCCAGCTGTTCGGGCGCTGGTTCCACGACGCCTGGACGCACAGCCTGGGCCGCGCCGGGCCGGGCCGCGGGGAGCATGGAGTGAAGGAACCCGGGTAACCGGCCTAGCGATCCTGCGTGGTGCCGGCTGAAGCTGGCCTCACTTGCGTTCGCTCATCCATACCGAGACATGGTGACATGCCCTGGCCGGGGCCGCCATGGACCATCACGGCCGGTTTACCGTCCGGGTTGCCGCAGGTCTCCCAGTACACGAGGTTGCCGTCGCGGACATCGAGCAGCCCATGATCGTAAGGCTCGATCGCAGGATAGAGCTCGACCATTTCCTGTCCCGACCGCTAGAAGTGGGCAAAGCCCCAGTTCAGGACCTTCGTGGCGACGGGGCCAGTGTCGGCGATGTCGTCACCGGGGGTGCCAAGCGTCACGCCGATCAGCGTCAGGCCACCCCGTTCCGCCTCGAACAGCAAGCAGTTCTCCGCGGCCTTGGTGTCACCCGTCTTGATCCCGGTCGCGCCGACGTACTTGCCGATCAGCGGGTTGGAGTTCTGCCACTGGTAGGCGTGATGCCCGTCACCGGCCGGAAGCCCATAAGCGCTCTGGCCGACGATCGCCCGGAACACCGGGTACCTCATCGCATACCGTCCCAGCGTAATCAGGTTCGCCGGGGTCGACCAGGTCGAATGCTCGCTCGGCCACGGCAAGCCGTCGAAATTCGAGAAATAGGTGCCAGTCAGACCCAGCTGCCTAGCCTCTGCGTTCATCTTGGCGATGAACGCGTTCAGCCCCGGGCCGTAGGCCTGCGCAAGTGTGTACGCGGCGTCGCAGCCGGACGGCAATAGCAGCGCCTCAAGCAGCTCCTGCGCAGTCAGCTTGTCCCCCGGGATCAAGCCGGCGGTGCTCGGCTGGTCCTGCTTCTTGAGGTAAGCGGTGACCGACTTCGGGACCGTGATCGTCCGGTCCAGGTCGCCTGCCTTGATCACCACCAGCGCCGTCATGACCTTCACGATGCTGCCGATCGGCCGTTCGGTGTTGAGGTCCAGGCTCCACAAGATCCTGCCGGTCGCGGCGTTAGCCAGGGCGGCGCCCTTTGCCTTTATCCCGGAAGGACCGGGGATGGACGTGTTCGGCGTGGCCGTCGCAAACGGCGCGACGGCGCCATGCGTGGCGACCGGGGCTCCCGCGGCACTCGGGTTCATGACGCTGGCGGTGACCGGAACAGCAGTGGCGCCCGTTATCGCGAGAGCCGCCAGGGCAATCAGGAGCGGCCGGATAACAGGCCGGAACAGGGGCGTCGGCACGGGCAATTACTCTAGCCCCGGTCCCGCGTCCCGGCCCGGCAAGTTCGGCCGAAACGTAATCGCTACCGGGGCATCCTTAATCGTGGAGCGACGAACAGGGTGACGCCGCCGGTAGCGGGCACGGTGATGCCTCGGCGGTCGCGCTAGCTCCGGAAGACGTACTTGGCCGCCATCGCGGCCGGGTTCCACTCGGTCGGCATCGGCGCGGTCGCGGGCGCGGTGACCGTCACCGGCCGGGCCTGGACGACGCACACCGGGTCGCCGGAACGGCGGTGCCGGTCGATCACCCACTCCACGTCGACCGGGTAGCCGTAGTGGCGTTCCACCGTGAGCACGGCGTCGACGACGGCGGCGATCTGCTCGTCGTCGAGCACCCGGCGGTCGACCAGCCGGGCCGGCATGTCGGTCTCGATCACCCGGCCGGCCGCGTAGTCGAAGGCGGACACGACCTTTTTCGCGGCCACCTGGTGCTGGAGCACCCGGCCGTCGGCCTTGCCCACCTCGATGTGGTCGGGTGTGACCAGGCCCTGCACCACCGCCTCACCCCAGCCCCAGCTGGTCTCGATGACGATGCGGTCGGTCTTGCCGGTGACCGGGTGGGCGGAGAACGCCACCCCGGAGGCCCGGGCGTGGATCAGCTCGATGACGCCCACCGCCATCGGCATGTCCCGGTGGTGGGTGCCCGCGCGCAGCCGGTAGGAGATCGCCCGCGCGCTGAACAGGCTGGCCCAGCACTGGCGCACCGCGTCGAGGACCCGGTCCGGCCCGGACACGCCGAGGTAGGTGTCGAAGATCCCGGCGAAGCTGGCCGTGCCGGAGTCCTCACCGATCGCGGAGCTGCGCACCGCGGTGGGGACGTTGATGTCGAAGCACCGGGAGCTCAGCTCCTCGTAGGCGTCGGCGATCAGGCTGGCCAGGCCGGGAGTCATCTCCCGGCCGGTCAGCTCCGCCTGCGCCGCCCGGGCCGCGGACTCGATCTCGCCGGAACCGGCGCCCGGGCTCAGCGCGCCCAGGACCGAGTCGATGGCATCGTCCAGGCCGGCCTGCTGGCAGTGCCACCGGTAGGCGTCTACGGTGACCGTGAACCCCTTCGGCATCGTGACCCCGGCCTGGCGCAGCTCGGCCAGCCGTCCCATCTTGGCGCCGCAGACACCGACCGCCTGCTCGGGGTCGATCGCGTCCACCCAGGCGATGGCGTCAGGCACCGGTCAGCCTCCCTGCCCGCTCGCGTGCACCAGGATCGTCACGTGGCCGCTG
>Ga0302314_10011352_pt1 | contig 15546 bp, 10 predicted proteins | sample III_Palsa_N2_3_FD_200533 | JGI IMG/M metagenome (GOLD analysis project Ga0302314, IMG submission 200533) | Peat permafrost microbial communities from Stordalen Mire near Abisko, Sweden - III_Palsa_N2_3 | ecosystem: Environmental > Terrestrial > Soil > Palsa > Peat permafrost | place: Sweden...
TGCTCGCGAAGATGGCCGCGCCGCCATCCGCGAGATCGTCGCGGTCGACCGCCGTCAGCACGAGGTACTTCCACCCGAGGTCGCGCACCGCTTCCGCCACGCGCTTCGGCTCGAGCCAATCGACTTCTCCGCGCGGGCTGCCCGTCTTGACGTTGCAGAAGTGGCAGCCGCGCGTGCACGTATCCCCGAGGATCATGATCGTCGCCGTGCCCGCACCCCAACATTCGCCGATGTTCGGGCACATCGCTTCCTGGCAAACGGTGTGCAGGTCGAGCGTCTTCACCTTCGCGCGAAGGCGTTCGTACGACTCACCGTGCGCGAGGCGCACCTTGAGCCAGTCCGGCTTCCGCTTGGGCTCCGCTCGAGGTTCCAGCGCCCCGGGCTCGGTCAGGTCGATCACGAGCCGCTCGCGTTCATGCGACGCCCGCGAGATCGTACGGCGCGCGCGCGAACTCGATGTTGAAGACATCCTGGGCGGCACCCAGCAGCGCCGCCTTCGCCTCGTCGTATCCGATCGTTCGCCCGGCCTCGCGCGAGAGCGACGTGATGCCCCGCTCTGCGATGCCGCACGGCGTGATGAGGCGGTCGTAGTCGAGCGCGGTCGAGGCGTTGAGGGCGATCCCGTGCATCGACGTCATCTTCGAGACCGATAGACCGACCGCGGCCACTTGGTTGCTCCCGACGTAGATCCCGCGGTGTGCGTCCCAGCGTTCTGCGGCCACGCCGAACGCAGCGCACGCGCGGATCGCAACCCCCTCGAGGGCACTCACGAGCGGAACGACTTCGCGGAACCGCGACAGGCGGCAGATCGGATAGAGCACGACTTGGCCGGGCCCGTGGTACGTGACGTCGCCGCCGCGCTCGACGTCGACACAGTCGATGCCGAGTGCGGCCAGCGCCGCCGGCGCGAGCAGAAGGTGCGCTGGTTTCGCGTTGCGACCCAGCGTGACGACGGGGTCGTGCTCGACGGCGATCCACGTCTGCGCTTGCTCGCCGGTCGCGACACGCCCGCTGGAGCGCCCACACCTCACGGTACGGACGCCGGCCGAGATCGAGCAGGACGGCTTGCGTCACGAGCTAGCCGCCGACGCCCGCCGCAGCCGGTGCGGGCTTGGGCTTGGGGTTGACGATGTGGATGGCTTTGCCGTGCGCAGCCTCGGCCGCGTCCATGATCGATTCGGTGAGCGTCGGATGCGGGTGAATCGAGAGCCCGATGTCCTCGAGCGTCGCACCCATCTCCAGCGCGATGACGCCCTCCCCGATCAGCGATTCCGCCTGGGGCGCAACGATGTGCATGCCGAGCAGCAGGTCGCTCTTCGCATCGCCGACGAGCTTGATCAGTCCATCGCTCTCGTTCATCGTGCGCGCGCGTCCGCTCGCGATCAGTGGGAACTTGCCGATGCGTAGCTCGTAGCCTTGGGCCTTTGCTTCCTCTTCGGAGAGGCCGACGGTCGCAACCTCGGGATCGGTGTACACGCAGTTCGGAATGGCGACCGGATCGAAGGCGGACGACGTGTCCCCGGAGATCACCTCGGCTGCGACGACGCCTTCGCGCATCGCCTTGTGCGCGAGCAGTGGGGCACCCGTGACGTCCCCGATCGCGTAGATGTTCGCAACGCTGGTGCGGCGCTGCGCGTCGACGGCGATGAACCCGCGCTCGTCGGCAGCGAGGCCCGCCGCGGCGAGGTTCAGTTCGGCGGTGACCGGCCTGCGCCCGACGGCGACGAGCACCATGTCGACCTCGCGCGTCTCGGGCTTCTTGTTCGTGTACTCGCCCGAGATCGTGACCGTTGCCTTCCCCGGCCCGGTCTTCTCGACCGACTCCACCTTGGTCGAGAGTGCGATCTCGACGCCCTGCTTCTTGAGGATGCGCTGGAGCGTCTTCGCGATCTCGAGGTCGGTGCCCGTGAGAATCTGCGCAAGCGCCTCCACGACGAGCACCTTCGCGCCCATGCGCGCGAACACGGTCGCAAACTCGAGGCCGATCACGCCGCCGCCAACGACCAGGAGATTCTTCGGGATGCGTGCCAGCGCGACGGCGTCGTCGGAGTTGATGATCGTTTCGCCGTCGTGCGCCCAGGCCTTCACGTCGATCGGCGCGGAACCGGTCGCGATCACGGCGTTCTCGAAGGCGTACGTCTCGGTGCCACCGTCACGCTTGCGCAGCGAGACGGTGTGCGCGTCGACGAACGATACCTCTCCATATGCAAAGGTGACGCCGTTCGCCTTGAAGAGCGTATTCACGCCGCCGACGTTCGATTTCACGACGGCATCCTTGAAGCGCACGACGCCCTCGCGGTCGATCTCGGGCGCCGCGACCGTGATGCCGATCTTGTCGGCTTCGCGGATATGGCGCGCGATTTCGCCGACGTGCAGCAGCGCCTTGGTGGGTATGCAACCCCAGTTCAGACAGACGCCGCCGACTTCGTCGCGATCGAAGCAAACGACGTTCTTGCCGAGTTGGCCGAGCCGGATTGCGGCGTGGTATCCGCCGGGACCCGCGCCGATGACCACTGCGTCGACTGTATGATCTGCCACGAAACCTACCTTTACTGCTGGGGGGTGCGCGCCGAGCCGGCACCGGAACCATGACCCGCCCTGCGTTCGGGAGGGTTTCCCTGACTACAAGAGCGTCCTGCGCATGTCCGTCAGCACGGCCCCGAGGAAGACCGTAAAGCGAGCGGCCGCCGCGCCGTCGATCACCCGGTGGTCGTAGGAGAGCGAGAGGGGGAGCAGCAGTCGCGGCAGGAAGGCCGCGCCGTCCCAGACGGGCCGTGTCGCCGACCGGCAGACGCCGAGGATCGCGACCTCCGGGGCGTTGATGATCGGCGAGAAGTACGTGCCGCCGATGCCGCCCAGGCTCGAAATCGTGAACGTCCCGCCCTGCATCTCACGCAGGGCGAGCTTTCCCTCGCGCGCCTTCGCCGCGAGTTCCGCCGTCTCGCGCGCGATCTCGACGACGCCCTTGCGGTCGGCGTCACGCACGACCGGTACGACGAGCCCGCCAGGGGTGTCGGCGGCGAAACCGATGTGATAGTACTGCTTGAGCACGAGCGCATCGCCGTCGAGCGACGCGTTGAAGTCCGGGTAGCGCCGCAGCGCGGCGACCACGGCCTTCATGAGAAACGCCAGCAGCGTGACCTTCGCGTCCTTCTGCTCGGCGTTCAAGCGATTGCGGAACGCCTCGAGATCGGTGATGTCCGCGTCGTCGTGCTGGGTGACGTGCGGGATCGTGACCCAGTTGCGCTGCAGGTTCGGCCCCGAGATCTTCTGGATGCGCGTCAACGGCTTGCGCTCGATCGGTCCGAACTGCGCAAAGTCGACCTTCGGCCATGGCGCGAGGCTCATGCCGGTGCCTGCCGCCGGCGCCGTCGATTCCGATGGCGACGCGAGGGTACGCTTGACGAACCCCTGGACGTCGTCGCGCGTGATCCGCGCGTTCGGCCCGGTGCCGGCGACGCGGGCAAGATCGACGCCGAGTTCCCGAGCGAAGCGGCGGATTCCGGGGCTGGCGTGGACCGGCGTCGTGGATGCGGCGCCCGTGCCGGGCGTACCACCGTTGCGCGACGGCTGCGCCGGCGTGCGTTCCGGCGCGGCTGCGTGCGCCGCTTGCGCGGCTGTGGCGCCCGTTTCCGGCGCAGGGGCTGCCACCGCGCCGGGCTCGGCCCGCAGCTGCAGGGTCGCGATGACGGTGCCTTGGGAGATGCGGTCGCCGACCTTGATGCGAACGTCGGCGATCGTGCCGGCCGCCTCCGCGGGCACGTCCATCGTTGCCTTTTCCGACTCCAGCGTTGCGAGGGGTGCCTCGCGTTCGACGAGATCGCCCGGTTTGACGAGGACGTCGATGACGGGCACGTCGTGAAAGTCGCCCAAGTCGGGAACGCGCAGGTCGATGACGCTCGCCCGACGCGCGGCCGGAGTGTCTGCAGTCCCTGCCGCGCCTGCAGCGGGCGGAGCGGAGGAAGCGGGCGGAGCGGAGGAAGCGGGCGGAGCGGAGGAAGCGGGAGGCGCGGTGCCGGGAGCCGGCGCGGCCGCGCTCGGAGCCGCCGCGGCGCCGTCGGCCGCGTCGGCGCGCGCGATCACGGTCCCCGTCGATACCTTGTCGCCCACGCGGACCACCACGTCGCGAATCACGCCCGCGGCGCTCGCGGGGACCTCCATCGTCGCCTTCTCGGACTCGAGGGTGACGAGCGGCGCGTCCTTCTCGACGGCATCGCCAGGCTTGATAAGGACCTCGATGACCGGCACGTCGTGGAAGTCGCCCAGGTCGGGGACGCTCAGTTCGATCGCAGTCGCCACGTCGCTATACCGTGGTGGGATTGGGCTTGCCGGGGTCGATCTCGTAGCGCGCGACCGCCTCGGCCACGCGGTCGCGGCCGACGACACCTTGGTCGGCGAGCGCGCCGAGCGCCGCGAGTACGATCCAGTGACGATCGACTTCGAAGAACGAGCGCAGCTTCGCGCGCGTGTCGCTGCGGCCGAACCCGTCGGTGCCGAGCGCATAGAACGGACGCCCGATGACCGGTGCGATCTGGTCCGCGAACGCCTTCACGTAGTCGGTCGCCGCGACGACGGGTCCGCGGCGGCCGTCGAGGGCCTCCACGACATAGGGCCTGCGCGGAACCTGCCCCGAGTGCAGGAGGTTCCAGCGGCGCGCGTCCAGACCATCGCGAGCGAGCAGCGTGAAGCTCGTCGCACTCCACACGTCGGCCACGATGTCGAAGTCCGAGCGCAGGAGGTCCGCCGCCGCCAGCACCTCGCGCAGGATCGCGCCCGACCCCATCAGTTGGACGCGTTCGGACGAGCCGGCGTCGCCGCCGTCGCGCAGGAGATAGATGCCACGCAGGATGCCCTCTTCGGCGTCGTCCGGCATCGCGGGGTGGTGGTAGTTCTCGTTGAGGACGGTGACGTAGTAGAACACATCCTCTTGCTCCGTGATCATGCGCCGCACGCCGTCCCCGATGATCGTCGCGACCTCGTAGGCATAGGTCGGGTCGTACGGCACGCAGTTCGGAATCGCGGACGCGAAGAGGTGGCTGTGCCCGTCTTCGTGCTGAAGGCCCTCGCCGTTCAGCGTCGTGCGCCCCGAGGTGCCGCCGATCAGGAATCCACGCGAGCGCATGTCGCCGGCCGCCCACGCGAAGTCGCCGACGCGCTGGAACCCGAACATCGAGTAGAAGATGAAGAAGGGCAGCATCTGCACGCCGTGCGTCGAGTAGGCGGTGGCCGCCGCGATCCACGATGAGATCGCTCCGGCCTCCGTGATCCCTTCTTGGAGGATCTGACCGGTGCGGTCTTCCCGGTACCACATGAGCTGCTCGGCGTCTTGCGGCTTGTACAGCTGGCCCTGCGGCGAATAGATGCCCATCTGGCGGAACATGCCTTCCATGCCGAAGGTCCGCGATTCGTCCGCGACGATCGGCACGATGCGCGGGCCGAGCGACTTGTCGCGCGCGAGCGCGTTCAGCGCCCGGACGAACGCCATCGTCGTCGAGATCGTTCGCTCGCCGGTGTCGGCCAACAGGGGCTCGAGCGCGGCACGGCCGGGCACCTCGACGGGTTCGTCGACCTTGCGTCGCCGTGCCGGTACCGACCCGCCGAGCGCGGCCACCCGCTGCCGCAGATACTCCGCTTCGCGGCTATCGGGCAGCGGCTTGATAAAGGGAATCGTCTCGATCTCCGCGTCGGACACCGGAATGGAGAAGCGGTCGCGGAATGCCCGCAGCTGCTCGACCACCATCTTCTTTTGCTGGTGCGCGACGTTCATGCCCTCGCCCGCCGTGCCGAGGCCGTAGCCTTTGATCGTCTTTGCGAGGATGACGGTCGGCTGGCCGGTGTGCTCGACTGCGGCCCGATACGCGGCGTAGACCTTGTACGGGTCGTGGCCGCCGCGATTTAGCAGCCAGATATCCTCGTCGGTCCAGTCCTTGACGAGCTCGCGCGTCTCCGGGTAGCGCCCGAAGAAGTGCTCGCGCACGTACGCGCCGTCGCGCGACTTGTACGTTTGGTAGTCGCCGTCGACGGTCTCGTTCATAAGGCGCACGAGCATGCCGCTCTCGTCGTTTTCGAGCAGCACGTCCCAGCGCCGTCCCCAGATCACCTTGATGACGTTCCAGCCCGCGCCGCGGAACACGCCTTCGAGCTCTTGGATGATCTTGCCGTTTCCTCGCACGGGGCCGTCGAGGCGCTGCAAGTTGCAATTGACGACGAAGATCAGATTATCGAGGCGCTCGCGCGCGCCGAGCGCGAGGCCGGCGAGGGACTCGGGCTCGTCGCATTCGCCGTCGCCGAGGAACGCCCACACCTTGCGCCCGCTCGTGTCGACGATACCGCGGTCGTGCAGATACTTCATGAACCGGGCCTGGTACACGGCCTGCAGCGGCCCGAGCCCCATCGACACGGTCGCAAACTGCCAGAAATCCGGCATCAGCCATGGGTGCGGATACGATGCCAGTCCCTTTCCATCGACTTCCCGGCGGAAGTGCTCGACCTGCTCCTCCGTCAAACGGCCTTCGAGGAACGACCGCGAGTAGACGCCGGGAGCGGAGTGCCCCTGGAAGTAGACGAGGTCGCCGCCGCGCAGCGCGGACGGCGCGTGCCAGAAGTGGTTGAAGCCGACGTCGACGAGCGTGGCGGCGGACGAAAAGGTCGCGACGTGGCCGCCGAGTTCGCTGGCATCGCGGTTCGTCCGCACGACCATCGCCATCGCGTTCCAGCGCAGGTAGTGGCGCAACCGTTCCTCGGTCGCGGCGTCACCCGGAAAGTGGGCTTGTTCGTCCGGCGGGATGGTGTTGATGTACGGCGTGGTGAGGGGATGCGGGAGCTTGACGCCGCGGGCTTCGGCCCGCTCGAGCAGCGCGCCGACGAGCTCGCCTGCCCGGCTCGTGCCCTCGGCGTCGATCACGCCCTCGAGGGCGTCGAGCCACTCGCGCAGCTCGTGCGGGTCAGGACTCGGCGCGGGTGTCGCGGCACCGTTCTGCGCCTGGGGCGTCGTAGCCGGTAGGGTCATAGCAAGCTCCGCGCGGCGTTCGGGGGCATCGCCCCCAGCATAGCGGTTCGAGCTAACGAGCGGGCCCGCCAAACGCGCAGCCCGCGCCTACCAATTGGCGGCCACGCTCACGGGCGCCGGCAGCGGCTCACCCAACAGATAGCCCTGCCCGAAGGAGCAGCCGAGACGAACCAGCGCATCGAGCTGTTGCGGGGTCTCGATGCATTCGGCAATCAGCGAGAGATCGAGCGATCTGGCGAGTTCCACCAGCATCCGCACGATCGGTTCGCTCGCCAGCTCGCCGCCGACCCCGCGGACGAACGATCCGTCGATCTTGATGCCCGTGACCGGGAGATCGTTGAGATAGCGCAGCGAGGAATACCCCACGCCGAAGTCGTCCACGGTGAGGCCCACGCCGAGCTTGCGCAAGCGCTCGAACATGCGTCTCGTCGCGAAATTCGATTCGACGATCGAGCTCTCGGTGATCTCGAGGACCAGCGTGCGCGGCGGCACGTTGACCGCTCGCAGCGCGTCCGCGAGAAACGTGTCGAGGTCTGGCTGCATGATTTCCGGGACGGAGACGTTGACGTGCATGAACGCGTCGTTCCCTGTGCGGCGCAGTTCGGCGAGGCAGCGAAGCGCGTCGCCGAGGACGAAGCGTCCGAGCCCGACGATCGTTCCCGAAACGGTCGCGGTCGAGAGGAAGCGCGCCGGCGTAAGCAGGCCGAGCCTCGGGTGCTGCCAGCGCAGCAGCGCCTCGTAGCCGAGAACCTGTCCGCCGCGCAAGCGCACGATCGGCTGATACACGACGACGAACTCGCCGCGCTCCAGCCCGACGTGCATTTCGGCCACCATCTCCTTGCGCTCGGCGATGCCGGAGTGCGCGCGGACGTCGAAGAATTCCGCCCGCGCCCGCCCAGCCGCCTTCGCTTCGTACATGGCGGCGTCGGCGTCGCGCAGCAGATCGTCCGCGTTGTCGTGACGTCGGCCGGCGACCGCGACCCCGATGCTCGCCGTTGCGTGCACTTCGCGCCCGTCGACGACGAACGGTTCGCGCAGGCGTGCGAGCAGGTCCTCGACGCGGGTTTGCAGCGCCGCGCGCGATTCGAACGAGTTCACCAAGACCGCGAACTCGTCGCCGCCCATGCGAGCGACGGTCTCTTCGGTCGACGGCGTCGAGAGGCGCTCCGCGACGCCGCGCAGGACCGCGTCGCCGACGACGTGGCCGAAGTTGTCGTTCACGAGCTTGAAGTTGTCGATGTCGACGAAGAGGACGCCGATCGTCTTCCCGTTGCGCTTCGCCAGGCTCGTGGCCAACCGGTCGACGAAGAGCGCGCGATTGGGCAAGCCGGTCAAGGAGTCGTGCGTCGCCGCGTGCACGAGACGCTCGTCCGTGCGCTTACGCTCGGTCACGTCGTGCAACAGTCCGATGGCGAGCTTGCGCGAATCCTCGGGCTCGCCGAGCAGCGAGAGCGCGATGTTGACCCAGGCCGTCGTGCCGTCCGCGCGGCGGTAGCGCTGCTCCGCCGACATCGATTCGGTGCTGCCCGCGAACAGCGTCGAGAGCAGCCAGCGAGCGTCGTTGACGTCGTCGGCGTGCATGTACTCGAAGATCGATCGGCCGGCGAGCGCGCCCGGGGGCACGCGTAGGATCTGCTCGATCGCTGGATTCGCATCGCGCAGCGCCCCGTCCGCGTCGAGTAGGACGATGCCGACCTCGGCGCTCCGAAAGACGGCCGCATACCTCGCCTCCGCGCGGATGCGCGTCAACTCCCCCGACACGCGTGCCGCCTCGCCACGGACGCGGGAAAGTTCGTTGCCCGCGTGCAGCATGCGCGCGAGCAAAAACACGATGATGAACTGCGCCACGATCGCGAGCAGGCCCGGAACGATCGTTGCCAGCCTCTGCCGGTCCGCGTTGCCCAGACGCGCGGCGAAGGCCGCATCGAGCGCCGGAACCAGCGCGTCGAAGAGCGCATAGTGGCTCTGGATCGCGCGGCTCGTCAGCGAGCGCAGGTCGCCGCCATTCGGGTTACCGCCCTGCACGAGTTCCTGCTGGGAGGCTTGCACGAACGTGCGCTCGTCCTGCTCGGCGTGCGTCAACGGTTGGGCGGCCGCCAGCGCGACGGCTGGATCGAGCCTCACCGCCTCGTCCAAGTCCTCGAAGGCCGACCGAAATATGTTATCTGCGACCGCCGTCTCTGCAGCCAAATCGAGCGTGCGCCGCAACGACTCGCGCGACGACGCGGAGCGGCGCCGTAGCAGATTTTGGAACTCGTACGCATTCTCGATGGCGGCGGGAATGCGGTACGTCAGCGCGTCGGAGACGTCCAGCGCCACCTGCGAGAGGTCGGTCGTCAGGTGCGACTGATCGGAGACCTTCTCCGGCGCGCGCACGATCAGGTCGAGCAGGGGACCCGCTGGCCCGGAACCGCCGCCGGCGCGATACGCGTGCCAGTCGTTGACGATGGCGCCCCAGTCCGAGCCGATCAGCGGTGCATGCTCCTCCAAGGCGCCGATGGCAGCGACGTCTGCATCCACGCGCGCAGCGGCGCGAAGCACCTCGGGCCCGCTCGCGGCCGGGTCGGCCGCGATCTCGCGATAGGAGGCCGTATGTTCGAGCAGGCCGCGCAGCAGTGCGGCGCGGGCCAGGCCCGCGCGTTCCAGGTTGACCGTCCCGCGCGCGTCTTCGGCCACGTTGTAGCTGAGGACCGTGGCGATGACGATGGCGATCGCGATCGGAATACCGATAGCGGCAACCAGGGCGCGCGTGGTCAAGCTACGCCCTGCTCGAGGCTGGTCCGCGTCGTCACCTCCTCCGAGTCCCCGCCTTTGCTGCCCGCTGCATCGCGGCCGCTCAGTCGAACTATCGGCAACGGGACCATGGTCCTCCAGAGGCGCCCTGCTCGCGACGGCGTAGGCGCAGTTGCCGGAATGGCGAACAAGACCCATCCAATGCGGGACATTGGATGGCCCAGCGCGACTCCGACGGTCGATCGCGGGAGCAGCATCCCAATCTACCAGCAGATTTACGAGGAACTGCGGGATGCAATCCTGGCAGGTACGCTCCCCGAGTCAAGCAGGCTCCCACCCGAACGCGCGCTCGCTGATCGCCTCGGGGTCAACCGCAGCACCGTCGTCCACGCCTATCGGGAGCTGGCCGCCGACGGGTTGATCGAGCAGCGCGTCGGGTCGGGTTCGCGGGTCGCGCGCTCGTCCGGCGACGGTCCGTCCTTTCGCGGTGCCCACGTTCCGTGGTGGATCACCTTGCCGCCCTGGCAGGTGGGCGCCTTCCCGGCCGTCCTCGGGGAATTGGCCTCCCCGCAACAGGGTGCTCGCATCGCGTTCGTCCAGGGCGTCCCGCCGCAGGAGCCATCGCCGCTCGAAGGTCTGAGCGCGTCGTTCGCGCGTGCGGGCGCCCGGCCGGACCTCCTCCTCACCTACGGCGACTCCGAGGGGTGGGCGGGGCTCCGCTCGGCCATCGCCGCACGCATGGGCCGTCGCGGAGTCGACGTCGACCCCCGCAACGTCTTGGTGCTCACCGGGTCCACCCAGGGCATCACGCTCGTCGCGCAGAGCTTGGCGGAGCCGGGTGACGAAATCGTCGTGGAGGCGCCGACCTACCCCGGCGCCTTGCAGATCTTCCAGATCGCGGGCCTGCGCGCGCTGCCGGTTCCCGTGGACGACGAGGGGATGCGCGTCGATCACGTCGAGGCGATCCTGCGCTCGCGAAAGCCGCGGTTCATCTACACGATGCCGTCGCTGCAGAATCCGACCGGCACGACGATGAGCCCGCAGCGGCGCGATCGGCTGGCCACGGTCGCGCGCCGTGCGCGCGTGCCGATCGTTGAGGACGATCCGTACGGCGAACTCGCGACGCCGGCGATGCCGCCGCTCCTCGCGCAGTCCCCCGACGAAGTCGTCTACCTGAGCTCGTTCTCGAAGACCATCGCGCCGTCGCTGCGACTGGGATGGCTCGTGGCTCCGCGCACCATCTACGAGCGTTTGCTGCTGCGCAAACAGTCGTACGACATGGCGACCAGCGCGTACGTGCAGACGGCGGTGGCGGACTACCTGCAGACGGAATACGACGCGCACGTCGCGCTGCTGCGCGACGAACTCGTCGAGCGCCGCAGCATCGCGCTGCAGGCGATCGAGCGCTACTGGCCACCCGCAATGCGCCTGCGGCGCTCTGCCGGCGGCTTCTACGTGTGGGTGACGGCGCCGCGCGAGGTGCGCGCTCGCGCACTCCTCGACGCCGCAGAACGCCTCGGCGCGTCGTTTCTGTTCGGCGAAGCGTTCTTTCCAACCACGGGCGGGGACCACAGCTTCCGCCTGGCGCTGACGACCATGCCGCGCGAGCACTTGGCCGAAGGAATTCGGCGGATCGGCGATGCGATCGCGCAGGTCCGCGCAAAAACGCACGCGTGATGCCCGCCGTCGACGCCGCGGTGACGCGACTGCTGACGTGGTTTGGCGAGCACGGGCGACGGCTGCCGTGGCGTACGGAGCGCTCGCCGTACCGCGTCGTGGTCAGCGAGTTCATGCTCGCGCAGACGCAGGTGGCGCGGGTCGTCCCGATCTTCGATCGATTCGTCGCACGATTTCCCTCGTTCGCCGAACTGGCCGCCGCGCAGAGGGCAGACGTCGTGCGCGCGTGGCAGGGGCTGGGCTACAATTCGCGCGCGGTGCGGCTCCATGCGCTCGCGCGAGCGGTCTGCGAGCAGCACGGCGGTGCTCTGCCGAGCGACCTCGACGCGCTGCTCGCGCTACCCGGCGTCGGGCGCTACACCGCGGGCGCGATTCGCGCCTTCGCCTTCGACATCGACGACGTCGCCGCAGACGTCAACGTGCGCCGCGTCGTGCAGCGCACGTTCTTCGGCGTCGAGTGGCAGCACGCCGCTGCGGCCGGCGAGGTCGACGCCGTCGCGGCGCAGCTCGTCGCCGCAGGGGGCGGCAACGCGATCAACTCGGCGCTCATGGACGTGGGCGCGACGCTGTGCCGGGCCCGCGCGGCGAAGTGTCTGCTCTGCCCGCTCGTACGGCAATGCGCATCGGCGCCGATCGATGCCGCTCAGCTGGCAGCAGCAGCGCGCGCGGGCGTGCGGACGCGCGAACGGTTCGAGGACTCGACGCGCTACTTGCGGGGGCGCATCGTCGATGCGCTGCGTGGGGTCGCCGGGAACGATGCGCTCTCGATCGGCGAGTTGTACGGGCGCGTGTCGGCGCTCGCGCCGGGCCGATCGATCGAGGACGTCGGAAACGTCGCCACCGCGCTCGCACGCGATGGAGTCGTCGCGTTCGACGGAGAGCGGATCGCCCTCGGCCACGATGGCCTCCCCTCCGGGCGCGCGCCGGGAGGTCGCGGGCGGCGACGCACGTGATTATCACGGCATGGAACGCAGCACGGTGCGAACGCGCACGCAGCCAGTCATTCCGTTTCCGAAGACAAAGGTCACGCGGGCCCGTGCAGCCGAGGAGCTCGCAATCCTCGAACGGGCATACCCGCACGCCGCGACGGCGCTGCAGTACCGCGACCCTTACTCGCTGCTGATCGCCGTGATCCTCTCCGCGCAAACCACCGACGCGGGCGTGAACCGCGTCACGCCGGTGCTGTTCGAGAAGTACCCGACGCCGCGCGCGCTGGCGGAGGCGAAGCTGGACGAGGTCGAACGCATCGTGAAGCCGACCGGATTCTTTCGGATGAAGGCGCGCAACATCGTGCGCGCCGCGCAGGCGCTCGTGGAACAGTTCGGCGGCGAGGTCCCCTCGGATCGCGAGGCGCTGGAATCCATTCCCGGCGTGGGCCGCAAGACGGCGAGCGTCGTGATGTCGGTGGCATTCGACGAGGCGGCATTCGCCGTCGACACGCACGTGTTTCGGGTCTCGCACCGGCTCGGCCTGACGACGGCAACCACGCCGCGCGGCGTGGAGGACGACGTCGTGAAGCTCGTCCCGAGCGCCAAGCTACGTCACGCGCACCACTGGCTGATCCTGCACGGGCGCGCGATCTGCAAGGCGCCGATCCCACTGTGCGACCGGTGTCCCGTGAACGAGCTGTGCCCGAGCCGGGCGCTCGTCAAGCGTGCGCTGGCAAAGCGCATGACGCAGCGTGGGCTCACGCGGCGAACGTCGTAGGGTCGCCGCCCGTGGGAAGGGCTCTTTCCTGGGACGGCGCATAGGCCGCAAGGATGCGTGAAGATGTCGCGATGAGCGCAGCGGCGGGCGTCCGGCGTCCGCGGATTCCGGACACGCCGGAGCGTGCGCAGCTGGCCCGGCAGCGCAGCATTCGCGAGGTCGTGTTCGGCGCGCAGGACGGTCTGCTCACGACGCTCGGCATCACGACGGGTATCGGGGGCGCGACGACCGATCGCGGGACCATCTTGCTCACCGGCTTCGTCTCGCTGCTCGTGGGGTCGCTCTCCATGGGCGTGGGCGAGTACCTCGGCGGTAAGGCGGAGCGCGAGGTCGTCGAGCATTGGGTCGACTTCGAGCACCGCGAGATGATCGAAAAGCCCGAGGAAGAGATCGCCGAGCAGATTGCCTACTACCAGCTCAAAGGGTTTACGCCCGACGAGTCGCGGACGATCGTGGCGCGCTTGACGAAGAATCCCGACATCTGGCTGCACGAGATGGTGCGGGACGAGTTCGGCATCGATCCGCGCGATTCCGAAGGAAACGGTCTCGGCTCGTCGGTTGCGATGGCGGCGTCCTTCGCGGTCGGCGCGTTCGTGCCCATCATCCCGTATCTCTTCCCGGCCGAACATGTCGTCGCCATGTGGGCGGGGATGGCCCTCGCGGCAGCCGCGCTGTTTCTCGTGGGCGCCGTCGCGGCCCGAATGGCGAACCGCCCACCGCTCGCAAAGGCGCTCGAGATCGTTCTGTTCGGCGCAGCCGTCTTCGCCATCGCATACGTCGCAGGCCACTACATCCCGCCGCTGTTCGGCAGGGGCGCGATCAGCGTCGGCGGCTAGTACGAGAAGCCGGTGAGCGTAGTGTACGAGGGGCGTGGACTCAGCACGTAGCCGATGCGCGAGTGCTGGTGACCTGATGCGGGAGAAGGCAGCATGGGCCGCTCGCACGATCATCGAGGTTTCAGCGGTGAATACGAGCCGAACGTGTGCGGTGCGGGTATGTTGCGGCTGAGAATCGCGAGGGTGCTCGCTTTGGGTGCGTGCGGTGTGGTCATGAGGACGACGGCGATGTGAACGCCGCGCGAGTGATCCTGGCACGCGCGCAGTCGGCGCTCGCGAGAAGTGGGCTATCGCCGGAGGACTCCCGGCTCACACGGCAGGATGCCAAGTGAGGGCGCACACGACGAACGCAGCTCTGCGCGCCGCGCAACGCTACTGCGCAGGAGTGAAGACTCTCTGAAGCCGGCCGCTAGGCGCCGGCCCCGTTCGCGGCGGTGGGCGGCTTCCACTTGCCGACGAGCGATCGCGCGATGACCAAGCGCTGAATTTGCTGTGTGCCCTCGTAAATTTGCGTGATCTTCGCGTCGCGCATCATGCGCTCCATCGGATATTCCACCGAGTAGCCGAAGCCGCCGAGGATCTGCACGGCGTCGGTGGTGACGCGCATCGCGGTATCACCCGCCTTGAGCTTTGCCATTGCTGCCCAGAGCGTGATGTCGGGCGCGTTCTCGTCGCATTTGCGGGCCGCTTCGTAGAGCAGCAGCCGCGCCGCCTCGACTTCCGTCTTCATATCGGCCAACATGAACTGCAGGCCTTGCTGCTGGCCGATCGGCTTCCCGAACGCCATGCGCTCCTGTGCGTACTTCGCGGCGTAGTCGAGCGCTCCGGCGGCAATGCCGACGGCCTGGGCCGCGATCCCCGGGCGCGACTTATCGAGCACCTTCATCGCGACCTTGAAGCCTTCGCCCTCGGCTCCCAGCAGGTTCGCGGCAGGGACCTCGCAGTTCTCGAAGATCAGCTCGACGGTCGGCGAACCGCGAATGCCCATCTTCTTCTCGAGCTTCCCAACCTTGAAGCCCGGGAAGTCTTTCTCGACGACGAACGCGCTGATGCCGTTCGGTCCCTTCGATGGGTCCGTCACGGCGAAGACGCTGATGACGTCGGCGACGCTGCCTTGCGTGATCCAGATCTTCGTGCCGTTCAGGATGTACGTATCGCCACGGCGTTCGGCGCGGCAGCGCATCGAGCCGGCGGCATCGGAGCCGCTGCCGGCCTCGGTCAGCGCATACGCTGCCGTGTATTCGCCCGACGCCAGCTTCGTGAGATACTTGAGCTTCTGCTCGTGCGAGCCCGCGATCAGGATGGGGAGCGCGCCCAGCTCCTGCACTGCTATGATGAGCGAGCTGGAGGCGCACGCCTTCGCCACCTCCTCCACCACCTTGACGTACGTGACGAACGAGCCGCCCAAACCGCCGTACTCTGCGGGGAACGGAATGCCGAGCAGGTCGTTCTCTGCGAACAGCTTCTGGATGTCGCGTGGAAACTCGCCGCTCTCGTCGATCGCAGCGGCACGCGGTGCCACCTTTTCGGCGACGAGCTCGCGCACGACGTCGAGGATCATCTGCTCCTCGTCGTTCGTGGGTG